>ERZ1643246.1036-NODE-1036-length-31963-cov-7.122665_pt1 | contig 31963 bp, 31 predicted proteins | sample MGYA00579265_ERZ1643246 | MGnify/ENA primary metagenome ERZ1643246 (study PRJEB29033, sample SAMEA4952261) | chicken gut metagenome | biome: Broiler Chicken; feature: Gastrointestinal Tract; material: Caecum | place: Ireland | collected 2018 | study: Broiler...
ACTATATAAGAAATGCAGTGAAAAGTCTAAGCAATTTTCATTTCTGGGTGTTCCTAGTGGGCATGGAGGGTTATAATGAGAGCAGGAAGACAGGTGAAGACATGAAAAGAGAACAGACCAGAGCCGTCCATGTGGGCGGAATACAGATCGGCGCACAGCGCCGCGTCGTCATCCAATCGATGTGCAATACACCGACCAAGGATGCAGAAGCGACCATTGCTCAGATTCGCCGGCTGCAACAATCCGGATGTGAGCTGGTCCGCATGTCCGTCATGGATATGGAGGATGCCGAAGCGCTGCGGCACATCAAGGAAGCAGTTTCCATACCGCTGGTCGCCGATATCCATTTTGACTATCGGCTTGCCCTGGCAGCGCTGGACGCAGGGATCGATAAGATCCGCATCAATCCAGGCAATATCGGAAAGCGTGAGAATGTGGAGGCTGTCGTGAGGGCTTGCAAGCGCCGTCATGTCCCTATCCGCATCGGCATCAACGGCGGTTCGCTGGAAAAGGACATCCACGAGAAATATGGACGGCCGACCGCGGAAGGGATGATGGAAAGCGCACATCGGCACATCGACATCCTCGAATCACTGGATTTTCACGACATCGTGCTCTCTTTCAAATCCAGCGACCCTCTGCTCTGCATCGATGCCTACCGTCTGGCAGCAAAGACCTTCCCTTACCCGCTGCATCTTGGTGTCACCGAGGCCGGAACCCTGCTGGGCAGTGCGGTAAAGAGCTCCATGGCACTGGGCACCTTGCTCAATGAGGGCATCGGTGATACGATCCGCATCAGCGTAAATGGCGATCCATGCAGTGAGATCACCATTGCCAAACAGCTGCTCAAGTGCTGCAAGCTGATCGACCATGTACCCGATCTCATCGCCTGCCCGACCTGCGGCAGGACCGCATGGGACATGCAGCCCATCGTCAATGAGATCGAAAGCTTTCTCACTACGGTGAACAAGGACATCACCGTGGCCATCATGGGCTGTGTCGTCAATGGCCCGGGGGAGGCAAAGCATGCCGATATCGCCATTGCCGGCGGCAGAAAAGAGGGCCTGCTCATCCGCAAAGGGCAGATCATCGAAAAGATCCCGCAGGAGCAGATCGCACAGCGTCTCAAACAGGAGATCATGGCATTCCAGGAAAAAGAGTGAATTGAAAAAGGCGGTAAGTCCCTGATCAGACTTTCCGCCTTTTTTGCCCCTTTAATTGTCCGCATTCAGCGCGCTGACATCGTCCGCGGTCGCCTCACGCACGGTGATGGTCTCAATGACAACATCCTCAAGGGGCTTGTCATTGTCGTCGACCCGCACCGAAGCGATATAGTTGACCACATCCATGCCGTCAACGACCTGACCGAAGACCGTATGCACATTGTCCAGCCATGGCGTACCGCCGACCTCCTGATATTTTTCGATGACATTGTCGGCATAATCGGTAGAATACTGAGTCATGTTATCTGCTGTATACTGACTGCCATCCTGCTGCTGCACGATGAAGAACTGTGAGCCATTGGTATTCTCACCGGAATTGGCCATTGAAAGTGCACCATTGAAGTTATAGAGCTGATCGCTGAATTCATCTTCAAATGGATCGCCCCAGATGCTTTCGCCGCCGGTTCCATCTCCATTGGGATCACCGCCCTGGATCATGAAGCCGTTGATCACGCGATGGAAGATCAAATTGTCATAATAGCCTTCCTCAGCGTGTGTCGTAAAGTTTTCCACCGCTTTGGGCGCTTGTTCGGGAAACAGCTTTACTGTGACATCACCAAGAGATGTTTCGATGACGGCGAGCTGATCGCCTTCAGCTACCGGCTCAAATTGCAGCAGTGTCGGCTCCTGTGATGCAGAGCCGCATCCGGCGATGAGCAGCGCAGCTGCAAACAAGGTAAGTAATTTCTTCATGTTTTCCTCCATTTCCCCGCGCCTGGACGCGGTCATATCTCAACATTTTTTGATCCGCTCCATCAATGCGGGATCAAACGTCTTGGCCTTGAGCATCCTGATCTCTTCCCCATAGGGCGCGTGTCCATCCACATAAGGGGTCTCTAGGATCTTGACTGTATCAGCCAGCGCTGGATGATGGACGATCGCGCACAGCGCATCAAAACCGATCTCCCCAAAGCCGATATTGGCATGACGATCTTTGCGGGCACCCCGGGGATTGCGCGAATCGTTCACATGCACCGCCGCGATGCGATGGATGCCGATGATACGGTCAAACTCTGCCAGCAGCGCGTCAAAGTCAGAAACATCGTAGCCCGCATCGTGCATATGGCAAGTATCCATGCATACGCTCAGGCGCTCCCCATAGCGGGCATGGTCGATGATCCAGCGCAGCTGTTCGAAAGTATGGCCCAGCTCACTGCCTTTGCCAGCCATTGTCTCCAGCGCGATGGTCATATGCTCACCCATTCCTTCCATCGCCTCATCCAGACCTTCCACGATCTTGGCCAGCCCTTTTTCTTCTCCTTCTTTCAGATGCGAGCCCGGGTGAAGGACAAGGACGCGCGCACCTATCGCCTGTACCCGCTCCAGTTCCTGACGCAGGAAACTGACTCCAAGCGCAAAGGTATCTGGCTTGATGGTATTTGCCAGATTGATGATATAGGGCGCATGCACGATGACATGATCCATCGTAAGCTGGTGTGCTTCCATATATGTGCGCGCCTCATCGATGCATAGCTTCGCGACCGGTACACGACGAGTGTTCTGCGGCGCGCCCGTATAGATCATGCAGGCATTGGCATCATAACTGCGCGTTTCCTCCATGGCATGAAGCAGATAACCCGGCGCGGACATCGATACATGTGAACCGATGATCACGATCGTTCCTCCCGCTTTGCACGCTGTTTGGCCTTGGCCCGCTCTTTTTGCTGGCGGCGGATATCTTCCTGGATCATGTTCCGGCGTGCCTTGCGGCGCAGCCGTTCAACTTCCTGACGCTGTTTCTTGCGGTAATTTGGCTTGACCTTTGTTTTTTTCCTGCTAACGATCTTGCGGATCTCCTGTTCCAGCGGATCTTTCTTTTTCACCCGCTGCTCATGAAGCGGCTTGAGCTTCACCCAGCTGCCGCCGCGGTAATTTTCGTGCTCAAAATGAATGCCGCGGTTTTCCAGCATCCGGATCAGCGTATCATCCTCACCGCGATACAGCGCGTAACATACGCCGTCACGGCCAGCCCGGCCGGTCCTGCCGCTGCGATGCACATAGAAATCCAGCTCTTTGGGGAAACCCAGCGAGATGACATGCGTGATGCCCTCGATATCAATGCCGCGCGCAGCGATATCAGTTGCCACGACATAGCTCTTTTTCTGGCTCTGCAGCTCGCGCAGCGCCTTCATGCGCTCACGGGCATTCAGATCGCCATGCAGCTCGATGACGCCATAGCCCGCTTCCCGCATGCGCTCAGCGGCTTGAGCCGCGATCGTCCTGGTATTGGCAAAGATCAGGCATACGTAAGGATTGATGCCTGGGAGGATCTCGATGAGCTTATCGGTATACTCCAGATGCTTGCATGGGACAAGCACATGCCGGATATCCGGATGAAACTGCGCGCTGCTCTCGACCTGGATGGTCAGCGGTTCCCGCATATATTTGCGCAGGAAGGGCTTGAGCCCGGCTGGGATCGTAGCCGAAAAGCTCATCATCTGCAGATCGCTGCCCATCCGCGATGCGATCTTGTCCACATCTTCCAAAAAGCCAAATTCCAGCGTCATATCGGCTTCATCGACCACGAGGATGCGGGCGGTATCGCAGCGCAGCGTCTGCTCATTCAGGAACATGTCAAGGATGCGCCCTGGTGTACCGATCACGATGTGGGGCTGATGCCGCAGCTGTTCGCTCATGCGGCTCTTCTCCATTCCGCCGGCAATCAGACGGATGCGCAGACCTTCCAGCACTTCGCTCATTCGCAGCGAACGCTGATACAGCTGTACGGCAAGCTCTCTGGTCGGCGCGGTGATCACCGCCTGTACTTTTTCTTTCGATACCTCGATCTGTTCCAAGATCGGAAGCAGGAACGCATGGGTCTTTCCGGTCCCCGTGTTGGATATGCCGATGATATCTTTTCCCTGCAGCGCCAGGGGAATCACTTGTTGCTGGATGGGCGTCAAGCGCTGAAAGCCCTCCAGTGCCATCAGCTTTTGCATGCGCTGGCTCAACTGACTGATCTCCATTGGAATCGCCTCCTTTTCAAACGAATCTATTATACATGAAATTGGCTTTTTGTGAACTCCTCATTGCCCAAAAGCCGGCATGACGCAGCCCTTTTGGCCACAGGACGTCTTCATGAACAGCATCTGCAGGCTTTGTGCTCCTTGCGATTTTATGGCATAATGAAGGCAGGAGGAATCAGAATGAATGTCATCAAAGTAGTGCCCCGCGGATATTGCAAAGGGGTGGTCCGTGCCATCTCCATCGCTCAGCAATGCCGCGCACAGTATCCAGAGCAGCCCGTGACGGTCCTAGGCATGCTCGTCCACAATGAATATGTGAAGAAAGCGCTGGCGCTGCGAGGGATCGCGACCGTGGAAGACCCGCTGCGCACCCGCGAAGCGCTTCTCGATGAGGTCGAAAGCGGCGTCGTCATCTTTACCGCACATGGCATCAGCGATCAGGCCCGCGCCAAAGCGAAACAAAAAAAGTTGATCTGCGTCGATGCCAGCTGTCCGGATGTGCTCCGCACCCAAGAGCTCGTACGGACGCGGCTGCAGCAAGGCAATGAGGTGTTCTACATCGGCAAGGCGCGGCATCCGGAAGCAGAAGCAGTCTGTGCCCTTAGTGCGCATGTGCATCTCATCACCAGTGAAGCGGACATCCCCTCTTTGCCTGCAGATACGCCCTTGTTCGTCACCAATCAGACGACCATGTCCATCTTTGATGTCCACAAGCTCTTTGCGCGCATCAGGGAGCGTTTCCCGGGCGCGCAGATCAGCGAAGAGATCTGCAACGCGACGCGTATCCGGCAACAGGCGGTGGCCGATCTGCGTGACAAACACGTCGATGTGCTTTATGTGGTGGGAGACACACACTCCAACAATTCCAAGCGTCTGGCACAGATCGGCAGCCAACAAGGCATCCCGCGCGTGCTGCTCATCGAATCGGTCCAGGACATCGAGCCTGCGCAATTGAAAGGCGCGCAAAATGTCGCCGTGACAAGCGGTGCGAGCACGCCGACCTACCTGACTGCGCAGGTCATCGATTATCTGGAACACATGGAAGAGGGAGTGCCAAAGCCGCATATCTCATTGCAAGATATCCTGTAAAAAGCAAGATGCCTGTCTGAAGTCATCCTTCAGACAAGGCATCTTTTTGATATAAACGGCATTGGATGCGTTCCTGCCGCTGCTGCAGCGCAGGGCGGCGCGCATGACCCTCTGGCATCTGATGCAAGATGTCACGGCATTTGTTCAGCTCATGCGTCCAATACTCGATGAACAGCGGGTCATCATCACGATGACAGCCAAACATGATCTGTGTTTCGCTCAGCCGCGGAGCAGCCGCATCATGATGTGTCTTTATAATCTGATAATAATGGCGTTCTCTGACGATGCGTTCGGTATCGATGACAAATCCTTCTTCGCTCAGAAAGCGGCGAAGCTCTTCCACATCGGTATGGCTGGCAATGATCAGCGAACGGCAGCGAGCCCATTGCGGCCTGCCTTCCAGCAGGATCGCGCGGATCGTCTCAAAGCCCATGCCCGCAATGATCACAGTGTCGACATCAGCAGCCAGCGCGGCGATGCCATCCTGAAGCACTGGGATGATCTGATCTTGCAGCCCAGCCTGACTGATGGCCTGCCTGGCTCGTGACAATGGTCCTTCGGCAACGTCGCAGGCATAACATTTCGGGCAGATCCCGCGTTCGACCAGGGCGATGCAGACAAGCGCATGATCACAGCCGATATCCGCAACCACGCTTCCCTGCTCTACCATATCGGCCACGGCCTGCAGCCGGATTCCCAGATTGACCATTACGGTTTGTCCACAAAATCTTTCAGGCGCTTGGAGCGGGTCGGGTGCTTCAGCTTGCGCAGCGCCTTGGCTTCGATCTGGCGGATGCGCTCACGGGTCACGTTGAACTCCTTGCCGACTTCCTCCAGCGTGCGGGTACGGCCGTCCAACAGGCCAAAGCGCAGACGCAGCACCTTTTCCTCTCGCTCGGTCAGTCCCTGCAGCACCGTGTTGATCTCATCCTTCAGCAGCTGATTGTTGGCGTATTCATCCGGAGAGAGCGTCTCTTTATCTTCGATGAAGTCACCTAAGTGTGAATCATCTTCTTCTCCGATCGGCGTTTCCAGCGAAACCGGCTCGAGCGCGATCTTCTGGATCTCACGCACTTTTTCCGGCGTGATGTTTTCCATCTTTTCAGCGATCTCCTCGGCGGTCGGATCGCGGCCCAGATCCTGGACCAGCTGACGCTGGATGCGAGTCAGCTTGTTGATGGTCTCGACCATATGTACCGGGATGCGGATGGTGCGGGCCTGATCCGCGATGGCGCGGGTGATGGCCTGACGGATCCACCAAGTCGCGTAGGTAGAAAACTTGAATCCTTTCGTATAGTCAAATTTTTCCACTGCCTTGACCAGGCCCATGTTGCCTTCCTGGATCAGGTCAAGGAAAAGCATGCCTCTGCCGACATATTTCTTGGCGATGGACACGACCAGACGTAAGTTGGCGGCGATCAAGGTCTTTTTTGCTTCTTCATCTCCGGCCTGGATGCGGCGGGCGATCTCCGGCTCATCCTTAGGGTCGAGCAGATCCACACGTCCGATTTCCTTTAAGTACATCTTGACCGGATCATTGATCTTCGTATGCGAAGTATTGGCGAAAGATTGTTCCAGGTTTTCCAGCTCGTTGGCCAGCGCATGATCAGAATCATCATCGTCAAAGTCCAGGCTGTCATCGGCAGAAAGCACTTCGTCGTCATCATCCACGTCCAGCAGCAGCTCATCATCGTCTTCCTCGTCATCTTCAAAGACGATGTCGTTGTCCGCGCACCACTGAAACAGATCATCGACGTCTTTGTCGCTGAGATCAAGATGATCGATGGAATCCATCAGATCTTTCTGTGTCAGGACGATGCTGTCATCTTTCATCGATTCAAGCAGTTCGGCCTTGATCTCATCCAGTGTCTTGTAATGCTTCGCACTCACTTTTTTCGCACTCATTCTATCAACTTCCTTCCTTATGGATCAGCTCATTGCGCTGTACGATCAGCTGGTTCTTTTCCATGGCAAGCTGTGCCTTCTGCAATGGATCGCTAACGTTTTTCACTCTGTCATTGAGTGCCTGTATCTTGTCCTCCAGAATGCATGACCTTACCTTGGTCAGCGCTTCCCGCAGCACCTGCGGGTCGATCTCTCCGCGGGCGAGCTCCCACTGAGCAACATTCAAAAGCAGATCGCGCACGGGCTCCTCCGCGATCTGGTCATACAGTTCACTGACAGAGAGGGTCTCGTGGTCACGATAATGATCGATAATGTACATTGCTAGTTTGTTACTGTTGTCATCCTTGAAAAATCCAAGTTCTTCCTTGAACACATCTGCCGCGGCCGCGCCGGCAAGCATCTGTGAAAGGATCTCATATTCCGCCTGTTTCTGGCCGCTCATCGGATAAGTCAGATACTGGCGCTTTTCAAACTGCGGCCGCTCCGGTTTTTCGCTTTCCTGATGATCGACAGGGATCTCCATATCAAATCCGGAAAGCTCCTTCAGCCGCAGATAATAATTTCTTCTTTCGAATTCATCGGGCACGCGGCGGATCTCTGCCGCGATCTCCATGGCATATTCCTTTTTCTGTGTGAAATTCTCCAGGTTATAACGCTTCTGCAGGTAGTCAAACAGAAAGTCCACATGAGAAATGGTCCGCGCGCAGAGCGCCTGCAGCTCATTCTTGCCATAAGTGTCGATGATCTCATCAGGATCCAGCCCGGTCGTATTATTTACGATCTCGATCGGCAGGCCTGCGGCAGCGGCCTGCTTGGCAAACTTATATGTCGCGTTCTGACCGGCCGCATCGCCGTCATAGCAGACACAGATGACGCAGCGCAGCGCTTTGAGCAGATGGAGCTGTTCTTCGGTACAGGCGGTACCTAACGTAGCCAGCGCGTTGTGCATGCCAGCTTTTTCAAAGGCCAGGACGTCCATGGCACCTTCGACCAGGAACACGCGCTGCTCACCGCGGGCATGTTCCTTTACCCGGTGATAATTGAACAGCAGGCTGCCTTTATGATAGAGCGTCGTCTCAGCGGTATTGATATATTTTGCTTCATCCAGCGAATCATCCAGACGACGAGCCGTAAAACCGACAGGATTGCCATAGGTGTCATGGATCGGCACGAGCATGCGGTTGGCAAAGCGATCCGTCATGCGTGAGCCGGACAGCCCGGCCACTCCGCATTCCACCATGTCATTATCGCTGAAGCCTTTGGCGTGCAGATAGCGATACAGCGCGTCATCATGCGGGTTATAGCCGATCTGAAACCGCTGGATGATCTCCTCATCCAGGCCGCGCCTTCCCAGATAGGCACGGCACTGCGCTCCGGCCTCGGTATCAAGCTCATAGCGCGTATATTGGATCATCTCATCGAGCACCTTATGCAAAGCGGCGATATGCGGATCCACCGCCGGGGCGCTCACACGCTCCAGCGGCGCAGAAAGCGTCACGCCGGAATACTCCGCCACTTTATAAACTGCTTCGATGAAAGAGATCTTCTCATACTTCTGCACGAAGCTGAAGACATTGCCGCCTGCGCCGCAGACAAAGCATTTGAAGATCTGTTTGTCTTCCGAGATGTTCATCGAAGGATCATGGTCATCGTGAAACGGGCAGATCGCGCGATAGTTCCTGCCGCGCTTGCTGAGCGGGATGTAATGCGAGATCACATCGACGATGCTGGCCCGTGCGCGCACCTGGCTGATTTCCTGTTCACTTAAACGAGCCATGTTCGTTCAGCTCAAAGGCCGATGCGTGAAGTGATGTAGCTTTCCAGCTCATCGATGCGTACCCGTACCTGTTCCATGGAATCACGGTGTCTTACGGTCACGCAGCCATCATCGGCGCTTTCAAAGTCATACGTGATGCAGAACGGCGTGCCGATGGCATCCTGACGGCGATAGCGCTTGCCGATGCTGCCGGCTTCATCATATTCGCAGTTCATCACTTTGCAAAGATCCTGATAAAGCGCAGCAGCCGGCTCAGCCAGCTTCTTGGAGAGCGGCATCACGCAAGCCTTGAACGGCGCCAAGAACGGATGCAGGTGCAGCACGACACGGGTGTCTTTCTCCAGCTGTTCTTCTTCATATGCCTCAGCCATCAGGGCGAGCATCATCCGCTCTACACCGACACTTGGCTCGATGCAGTAAGGAACGAACTTCTCTCCGCTTTCCTGGTCAAAGTACTCCTGGCTCTGCTTGCTTGTTTCCATATGGGCCTTGAGATCATAATCGGTGCGGTCGGCAATGCCCCACAGTTCGCCCCAGCCGATCGGCGCACCGAAATCATATTCGATATCGCTGGTTCCGTTGGAATAGTGTGCGAGCTCTTCTTTGGAATGCTCGCGCAGACGCAGATGATCCGCACTGATGCCCAGATCCTGCAGGAATTTCATGCAATATTCTTTATAGTATTCATACCATTTGAGGTCTTCTCCCGGCCGGGTGAAGAATTCCAGTTCCATCTGCTCGAATTCGCGCGTACGGAAGATAAAGTTTCCCGGCGTGATCTCATTTCGGAAACTTTTGCCGATCTGGCCGATGCCAAACGGCAGTTTCTTGCGCATGGAACGCTGGACATTCTTGAAGTTCACGAACATGCCCTGTGCCGTTTCCGGACGCAGATAGATCGTGCTCTTCGCATCCTCGACCACGCCCTGAAAAGTCTTGAACATCAGGTTGAACTGACGGATGTCCGTAAAATCATGCGCGCCGCAGTTGGGGCAGGCAATGTGATGTTCACGGATGTACTCCATCATCTGCTCATTGCTCCAGCCGCTGGGATTGACCTCGCCTTGAGTAGCGGTCTCGATGAGCTGATCGGCACGATGCCTTGTCTTGCACTGCTTGCAATCCATCAGCGGATCGCTGAAGCCGCCGACATGTCCGCTGGCCACCCAGACCTGCGGATTCATCAGGATCGCGCTCTGAATGCCGACATTATGCGGATCCTCCTGGATGAAGCGTTTCCACCACGCTTTTTTTACATTATTCTTGAATTCCACGCCTAGCGGGCCGAAATCCCATGTATTGGACAGTCCTCCGTAAATCTCTGAACCCTGGAAGACAAATCCTGAATTCTTCATATGTGCAACGATCGTATCAAATGTTTTTCCGCTCACATCAAGCACCCCTTTCATACTCTGCTTTCTCGTTTCGATCCGTCTGTACGACAAAAAAGGACAGACGGATAGATAATATAATATATATCATTTTTGAGGCCGTTTGTCCATGTTCAGTTAATCATTTCTAAAGTAAAAAAATCAATATGCGCCGGCGAACATTTGTTCAGCGCCGTTCATGCGTCTTTTCCAGTGCGGCGGCAGTCTTCAGGAAAACTGCTCCGCGAATACTGACGCCGCTGTATTCGCGGTAAAACGACAGGATATGCTGAAGATCATCAAGATCACAGCGTATGTGCTCACGCAGGATGGCCAGCTTGTCCATATCGGCGTGAGCGATCAGCCGAAAGCGCCGCAGCTTTTCTTTTTCCCAGCGCGGCTCATGCAGCGCGGCTGCGCAAAAACGGCACAAGAAGCCGCCCTGGCGCAGTGAGAGCGAGCTGATCTCATCCTTGCGGCCGCAGCGCGCACAGCCATCCACCATCGGGGCGATGCCGGCCAGCGCACACATGCGGTTGATAAACACGCAAGGCGCGCTGTAAAGATCACCGCTTTGTTCCATATCTGTCAAAGCGCCGTCCAGCAGCGTAAAGCAAGCTGGATCATCCTGAGCCTGATCTGCGATCTCACAGAGCACCTGCGCCATGGCCGTGCCCAGCAGCGAGCGCTTCAGCTTTGGATAGCTTTCCATGATCACCGCCTGCTTCAATGAGGCCAGCGTGCCGCTGCGGCTGAGGCGATAGATGCCTTTGGTGCACAGCTGTAAGGCGGCAGCGTTGCGGCTGTCGATCTTTAAGGTGCCCCGGGCATTGACCCCTTGTTTCCCCTGCGGCGTAAGCAAGGTCACCAGCAGATCGCGTTCGCGATATTCCCTGCTGGCGACGACGATCGCTTCTGTTTCCAGCTCATTCATGCTCATCGTAGCCAAACTGTCGCAGCTTGCTCTCGCGGTTGCGCCAGTTTTCTTCCACGCGCACATAGAGCTCAAGCTGCACTCGTTTGCCAAGCATCTGACGCAGTTCGCGCTGAGCCGCAATGCGGATCGAGCGGATCATGCTGCCCTGCTTGCCGATCAGGATCGATTTCTGCGTAGGCCGTTCCACGATCACCATCGCCTGCAAGAAGATCTGTGTGTCGTCCTCTTCCCGATTTTCGATCACGACCGCAATGCTATGCGGCACTTCTTCTTCGGTGCGAAACAGGATCTTTTCTCGGATGATCTCCGCAATGCGGAAATTCTCGCCATGGTCGCTCACCATGTCATCCGGAAAGTATTTGACTCCTTCCTGCAGATAGCTGTCGATCACGCGCAGCAGCTCATCCACATTGTCTTCTTTCAAGGCCGACAGCGGGATGATCTCATCAAAATCAAAGCGCTGCTGCCATTCCAGCAGCCGTTCCAGCACTTGTTCGCGCGGCAGCAGATCGATCTTATTGACGAGCAGGAAGCAAGGCACCTCGCTGTTCTTCAGCCGTTCCAGCAAGAACGCATCGCCGCTGCCATAAGGCTTGGTAATGTCGATGATCAGGGCGTTGATATCTGCCTCAGCGATCGCAGTATAAGCATTCTTATTCAAGGTCCTGCCCAGCTCATGTCTGGGCTTGTGGATGCCTGGAGTGTCGATAAAGACATACTGCGCCTCATTCGTGGTCAGTATGCCCATGATGTTGTTGCGTGTCGTATTTGGTTTGGGCGACATGATGGCGATCTTCTGATGCAGCAAGGCATTGAGCAAGGTGCTCTTGCCGGCGTTAGGCCTGCCGATGATCGCAATAAATCCCGATTTATATCCCATTAAGATCCTCCTTATCAAATGCAAAGGGCAAAAGCTCACGGACGCGCATGATCCGATAGGATGCGCCTTTTGTCATGATCACCATGGCATCAGGGCGCATCAGCTCATGTATGACCTGGCGGCAGGCGCCGCAAGGGGCAAGCAGCCGTTCATCTGGCCCTGTCAGCAGCAAAGCCTCGATATCATCGGCGCGAGCTCCGTCGGCATACGCCGCGAAAAGCGCATTGCGCTCCGCGCAGCATGTCAGCCCATATGAGGCATTTTCCACGTTGGCTCCGCCATACAGCCTGCCCGCTTTTGTCCGAACGCAGGCACCTACACAAAATCCCGAATAAGGCGCGTAGGCATGAGCACGCGCGTCATCCGCTTTCTCTTTCATTTCCCGAAGATGATCCAATATAACTTTCCTCCAATAATGATGATGCCCACGCACAGCGCGCATATGGAGATGAGCAAGACCGCGCCGGCAGCCAGGTCTTTGATCTGTTTAGCAGCCGGGTGGCGCTGCGTGGAAATGTAATCCACTGTTTTCTCAATGGCCGAATTGACGAATTCCATGGCAATGACAAGAAAGACCATGATCAGGATGACGCACCACTCCAACGCGGAAAGCGGCAGGAACAGACATACGATGATCGTAATCAGTCCCAGCACGCATTGCAGGGCGATGCTGGAATCATTGCGCAGGCCGCTGAGCACGCCGCTCAGCGCATAGCCGAACTTATGCCGCAGCTTCTCTTTTAACCAGTTCATCCAGTATCTCATCCTGAAGCTTGAACATCACTGCTTCATCTGCTTCGTTCATGTGGTCATAACCAAGCAGATGAAGCAGACCGTGGGTAAACAGGAAGCAGACCTCGCGGCGCTGAGAATGACCGTATTCCGCGGCCTGATCTTGCACTGCCTGCACATTGATGAAGATATCGCCCAGTTCGGCTGCTTCGCCGCCCTCCATCTCATAATCCTCCATAGCATCGTGCAAGGCGAAGCTGATGACGTCCGTAGGACGATCGATGCCGCGGTAGCTGCGGTTGAGCTCGTGAATCTGCGCAGGGGTCACGAAGATGACGGAGACGCAGGCATCCTCCTCAATTTCGATCAGCGACGCTGCCCGATCCAGCACCGCCTCGAAATCATGTTGATAGTCATCCCATCGTTCCTCTCCGCTCTGATTGCAAATTGTGATTTCCATTTTTGTTCTCACCAACCATTTCGCTAACTCATTATACCATGGATCGTCTGAAATAAACATGAATAAACGACGGGCGCATCGCACCCGTCATCATGAGATCCTGCCATATTTATACAGGTCACTGACCGTGACCAGCTGATATCCTTTTTCCAGCAGTCCGGGAATGACGCTCTTCATCGCTTTGACACTGTCCTCGTGAATGTCATGAAGCAAGATGATCGAACCATCGCTGACATAAGTATCAATGATCTTTTTGATCTTGCTGGCATCATGGCTCTCCCAGTCCCTGGTGTCGATGGTCCACAAGATCGAATCTCTGTCCACCGTATTTTGATACACATCCGACATGGCGCCAAAAGGCGGACGGATATAGAGCGGGTCATGGCCGCAGGCCTTGAAGATGGCATCATCAGTGCTCTGCAGTTCCTCGATGATCTGTGCTTCGTTCAGCTGCGAAAGATCCGCGTGATCCCAGGAATGATTGCCCAGCTCATGACCTTCCTGATAGATGCGCTTGACGATATCCGGATTTGCCTCCGCGTTCTTGCCGACCATGAAGAACGTGCAGCGCACGTCATATTTTTTGAGCAGATCGAGCAGTTCAGGCGTGGTCGCGGGATTGGGGCCATCATCAAATGTGATCGCAACCATCGGTTTATCTGGATCGATCTGCGGACTTTCGGCAATGCTCAAGGGCTCATTTTGATAAAGGCTGGGAATATCAGGATCATTCAGCGCGATATATTCCTTATGTTCTGAAAAGACGATCGGCAAGCTCTTGCCATCACTGAAATACAATGTGACATCTTTCTCATTCAGCTCCATGGCAGTGACATCTTCCAGCTTGCGACCATCGAGCAGATCGCGTTCGACCTGATTGCGAAACACATCGTCTACGCTCAGCGCCTTCTGGGCATTGCCGTCATATAGCATTGACGCATAGCTGATCTTGGTGCTGCCGTCCTCCGCCGTCTTTGTGATCTTGAAGAGCACCGAAGTATATGTATCGAATATCGTCTTGCTGCGATAATCGATGACGGTATCCTCGCCATCTGTATTTTCGCGCAGCTGTTTCACGACATCTTGCACGGCCTGGTCAAGATCTTCATCCTCGAAGGAAGGATAGCGGATCTTCAGTGCATCTTCTTCGCTGATCTCGCTTTGCACGCTTCCTGCTTCCTTGGTTAAAGAAGCATCTTCTGGAAAAGGGTCATAAGTGATGACACGCACCACGATGACCACAGCGGCTATCACCAGCACGAGCGCAGCGACCGCAATGCCGCAGAGCATGCCCAGATGCGTGTAGTTGATCTTTCGTTTTGACTGCTGAGGCAGTCTGTACTTTTTCTCCCTCATTCATATCACCCGCTCCATTGTAGCATATTTTCATCACAATTCTATTAAATATCAAAACTGTAATGATACACAAGAAAAAAAGTCTGGTTCATCCAGACTCATGTTCAAATGGTAGCGCGTACGGGATTCGAACCCGTGATACAGCCTTGAGAGGGCTGTGGCTTAACCGCTTGCCGAACGCGCCGTGAATGCTCTATTATATTAGCATCCATCCGATGAAAAAGCAATACCCTTTTTCAACTTTTTTCGTTTCCTGCTTCCATCTTTCGGCGCAGCGCTTCACTTTCCGCAGCATCATAGCGCTCGATGATCTTCTGTACGAGCGGATGACGCACGACATCCATTGCAGTCAGCTCCGCGAAGCCGATGCCTTCGATCCCCTCCAGAAGCCTGCGGGCATTGAGCAAACCGCTGTCTTTTTGCCGGATCAGATCGATCTGGGTAATATCGCCGGTGATGACGATCTTAGACTGAAACCCCATCCTCGTCAGAAACATCTTCATCTGCGCGCGGGTGGAATTCTGAGCCTCATCAAGGATGATGAAGGCCTGATTGAGCGTACGCCCGCGCATATATGCGAGCGGCGCGATCTCGATGACTTCCTTTTCCATCAGCTTTTCCACGTTCTCCACGCCAAGCGTATCATAAAGCGCATCGTAGAGCGGACGCAGATAAGGATCTACTTTTTCTTTCAGATCGCCGGGCAGAAAACCAAGGCTCTCCCCCGCTTCCACGGCCGGGCGAGTGAGGATGATCTTATGCATATCCCCGCGTTTGAGCAGGCTGACCGCATAGGCAACGGCAAGATAAGTCTTTCCGGTTCCGGCCACGCCGGTCGCGAACACGATATCATTACGCTCCATGCATTGACACAGGTAACGTTGACCCAGCGTCTTGGGATAAATGGCCTTTCCTTGCGCGGTCCGGCCGATGGCCTTGGTCTGGCGCACTTCAAAGCGTTCCAGCTGCCCCGCACGAGCCAGCTTGCACAGATAGATGACGTCACGCTCGCTGATATCGCCCTGTGCCTCGATCAGCTCAAGCAGCCGCCCCACGACCAGCCTGATCATGGCATCGGTCTGCGGATCCTGCTTTTGTATGCGCAGCTCGTTTTCACGCATCACAAAAGTTGTCGCAAATTCGCGGCAAAGCAGATCGATATAGGCATCTTTGGGTCCGCACAATGCCAAAATTTCTTCCATCGTATATTCTTCCAGTGAGATATTGAAGTATTCCTGCATCCGATCCTCCTAAACGGGACTGGAGATGTCCCGATACAGCGTATAATGAACGACCAGTTTTATTGTACCTGCTTTCTCACTGAATTGCAAAATGTTTTCAGCTATGATGCGATCATCTTTCAGGAAGGAATCGGTGATCTTGGCCCGCGCCTGCAGCAGCAAGGAAAAGAATTGCAGCGGCCGAGGGACAGCGGTCTGTGCTGTTTCCAGCTGGACTTCTTCCCATGTATACGCGAACACCCTTCCCTTGACATACAGATGTTCGGCATTGCCTCTGGAATCTTCCATCAGCGAGGAGACAAGCACATCGCCCTTTTTCACGGTCTGGTTCAGCGCCACGCGCTTATAGCCATGCTGGACATCAAAGCCGGCAATGACACCGTCACGCTGCGCGATGAGATCATCTTCGCGCAATGTCTCGCTCTGTGCATGCCTGGCGGAAGTAAAGCGAATGATCAGCCGAGATCCTTCTTTTTCGATCTCCATCCATTTCAGCGCGTGTCCCAGCTCATCTTCCAGGCTTGTCTCCAGCTCTTGTTCATCGATGTCAAACAGCGGAATGGGACCAAAGCGTTGATGAAGCGTCTCCGTGATCAGGGCAGCGCTCGCGTCAGAATCCCCGCGCACTTCGACATCGAACACGAAAAGCGCAAGTGTGTTCCACAGCGCCGCGCTCACGATCAGGCAGATCACGCGGGAAGGCCGGCTGAAATTGCGCAGCAAGAAACCGATTGCCCCGTTGGTCGTGATCAGTCTGGCCTCAGGAAAGGCGCTGCGCACCCGGCGGCGCTGGAATACTGGTGTCAAGAAGCGGATCTCCTGCCCGCTCTGCCGCAAATGATGCAATTCCAGGTCATGCTCACGCGCGCGGTTGAGGAAGAGCGTAAAAGGAAGGATGATGCTCCAGCAGTCAGACCCCAGTCGGCTTCTCATATGAGGATACGCGCAGGCAGTCCAGCCTGCCTTTCAGCAGGATCTCATCTTTTGTCATCATCTGGAAGGTCAGGCCTTCTCCTTCCACTGTGAGCACGTATTCCGGCATCTCCACCTCAACTTGGTTTTCCTGGGCGCGGCGGATGCGCCGATACCGTTCGATCATCAGTTGATTTTCGCTCATCGTTATCACTTACAGCACCTCACTGGAGTATATGAACCGCTGCCGTCAGATATGAAAAAAAGATCCACATTGCTGCAGACCTTTCTATCCCCTCTTATTTGCCGCGGCGAGCCTTGCGCGCTGCTTCTGACTTCAGCTTGCGGCGTACGCCTGGTTTAACGTAAAATTCTCTTTTGCGTGCTTCAGCAAGGGTTCCGTTTCTTGATACCTGACGCTTGAATCTCTTCAGCGCATCGTCAAGAACTTCATTTTCCTTCAATACAACTTTTGGCATGATTCACCCTCCCTTCACTAGCAAACATCAACATTATATATAAAAACGTGGTAAAATGCAATCATTTTTCATTAATTTACTTTTGAAATGCATCATTTTTCAAGATCATTGCTGTTTTCTCCGAAATAATATCGGCGAATGCACTCTCTGGCCGCGTTGTGATCTCCTTTCCAGGGGACCCGGCCATTTTCATGATACATGAAATCCTCATCGCCTTTGCCCAGCAGCAAGATCGTATCGCCTTCATTGGCTGATTCGATCGCCTGGCGGATGGCACTATAACGATCCGAGATGAACACATTCTTGGTCTGATGGATGCCGCTGCGGATCTCATCTGCGATCTCATGGGGATCCTCGCCGCGAGGATCATCTTCGGTCAAAATGACCATATCGCAGTATTTATCGGCCAGCTCGCCGAAGATCGGCCGTTTCTTGGTATCGCGCTGACCAGCAGAGCCGAACACCGCGATCATCTTGCAGCCTTCTTTCGTGATCAGGCGACCGTAGCTCATGATCTTTTCCATGCCATCCGGCGTATGTGCGAAATCGACGATGACATTGAAGGGCTGCCCTTCACAGATGCGCTCGATACGGCCTGCCACCTGCTGGATATGCGCGGTATGCGGCAGGATCTCTTCCAGCGGCATGACCGTCTCTGCCAGCACCGCGATCGCAGCGAGCAGATTATAGACATTGAACAAGGCCACCAGATTTGTCGTTACCGGATACTCTTTGCCGTCATGGACGAGCGTGAAGGAGGTCTCCTCTACGCCAAGGTGAATGTTGTCCGCGCGATAATCCGCGTCATGCGCTATGCCATAAGTCACGGTACGCACTTTGCACGCATCGATGATCTTTTCACCATAAGGATCATCGATGTTGATGACCGCCAGCGCATCTGGCTTCAGCGAAGTAAATAGCTTGAGCTTGGCCGCAAAATAACGCTCCATCGTGCCATGAAAATCCAGATGATCATGAGTCAGGTTCGTGAATACGGCTGCGTCAAAATCCACTGATTCGACGCGGCGCAGCTCCAGCCCATGCGAGCTCACTTCCATCGCGCATGCCTTCATGCCGGCGTCGACCATCTCAGCCAGCGTAGAGTGGATCAGGATCGGATCAGGCGTGGTGAGATCTGGTTCGCGTCTGACATCGCCAAAGGAGATCGCAATCGTGCCGATATAGCCGCAGGGCGCTTTGTGCGAATACAGGCTCTGGATGATGTTGGTCACGCTGCTCTTGCCATTGGTCCCGGTCACGCCGAACATCGTCAGCGTGCGGCTGGGATTGCCATAAAAACGTGAGGCGATCTCATTGAGCACTTTGTTCACATCGCTGACTTTCACATAGACGGCGCCATCCGGCATTTCGTCCAATTCCTTAGAATGAACGATGCATACCGCACCCTTTTCCACTGCGTCTTTGACGAAGGCATGGCCGTCATTGACCATGCCTTCCAGACAGAAATACATGTCGCCAGGCTTTACTTTGCGAGAATCGATGGCCAGGCCGCCGATCTCGATGGCCGGCACTGATCCAAACAGCTGATTCAGTTTCATGAGCTTTCCTCCATTTCATTTGCGCGCATGCCATCGCGATACAGCGCCTTCAGGTGCACGCGCATCCGCTTTGGCATCTCATCCTGATGCCATGGGATATATACCGGGATATATTCGCTGCTGTGTCCAAACAGCATGCCTTCTTTTTTTTGTTCGATGATGACATCTGCTTCTTTGCCGATGAAGCTTTCCATATAGGCGCGGTGCAAGCGCGCAGACAAGGCGCCCAGGCGGGCTGCCCTCTCCTTTTTCACCGCATTGGGCAGATAGTTGGGCATGGCAGCCGCCTTGGTGTGATCGCGGCGTGAATATGGAAAACAGTGAATGAAGGAGAAACGCAGCTCTTCTTCCACCAGCGTCAGCGCCCGTGTGAACTGTGCTTCGCTCTCGCCGGGAAAGCCTGCGATCATATCGGTCGATATGGAGATGCCTGGCAGCTGGCTGCGGATGAAGCGCATGCGCTGGGCGAACCAGGCCGTATCATACGGACGGTTCATGGCGCGCAGCACCTCATCATCCGCGGCCTGTATCGGGATATGCAGATGACGGGCGATGCGCGGCTCGCTCTTCATGTATGCGATGAACGCATCATCGATCTCATTCATCTCGATGCTGGATATGCGATAGCGCACGAAAGCCGGAGTGGACGCGATCAGCTGTTTGAGCAGATGAAGCAGATCGCTCCCCTGATCACGCCCATAACGTCCGGTATGGATGCCGCTGAGCACGATCTCCTGATGACCGCGCTCGGCCATCGTCCTGGCGATCTGTACGGCCTGCTGGGGCGCGATCGAACGCTCTGCCCCGCGCGCATAAGGAATGATGCAATAGCTGCAAAACTGATTGCAGCCATCCTGGATCTTGAGGAATGCCCGCGTCTGGTGCGAGAATTCATGGATATCCAGCGCCTCGAACACGTGAATGCTGCGGGCAGGCGCCAGAGAGGGCCGATCCTGTTTCTGCGCCAGGGCATTTTCGATGCGTTCCAGCAGCTGATCCTTGCCTTGGGCGCCGATGATGACGTCCGCCTGCAAGGAAGCGACATCCGCAGGATCGGCGGCCTGCACATAGCAGCCGACCACGGCGATGAGCGCCGAGGGATTCTGGCGGCGCGCTTGGTGGATCTTTTGGCGGCTCTTCGCGGCCGCGGTATTGGTGACGCTGCAGGTGTTGATCACATAGATGTCGGCCTGATCGCGGAAATCCACTTCCGCATAGCCGGCCTGTTTCAATCGTTCCAGATAATTCTGCGATTCATATGTATTGACTTTGCACCCCAGCGTTGCGATAGCAAAGGTTTTCATGTGCTTGCAGGCTGGATCAGCCCTTCCCTTCCTTTCTGATGGTCTCTAACGTTTATTATACACGAAAAACACTGCCTGACGCAGCTTTTTCGTGATCGTTACTGATCGAGCTTTTGCAATTTGCGGCTCTGGCGCTTCTTCATCCATGCGCAGCCGCTCAGCAATTCCACGATCCGATGCGTGTCCAGCACGCTGAACGCGCTGGACAGCTCGCTGAGCAAGCCTTCCTCCATCTGCCCGGCTGCTTTCACATCCAGGCACAATCTTTCGATCACCTGAGCGCTCTCCATCAGGTACAGCCGGTTGGCTTTGCGCAGATACAGCACGATCCTCTGGCTGCCGCGATCTTCGTGCAGACATTCACAAAGCCCGAAGCCATGCGCATATGGCGCATCGCCATACATCCCCCAGCGCAGATAAGGCTGATAGCCGCGCAGCATCCGCTGATACTGCGGATAGGTGAACATGGCCGGCGCGCACAGATAGCGGCGGTTGAAGTCCTCATCGAAGCAAGGCATGCAGATGCATGCGCCGTTGCTGTCGAAGTGATGAAGCGTATCGCTCACCTGATGGATGTCCAGCATGAGCAGCCGGTTGATGTCTTCATATTGCAGCGTATGCATGTAATCGTGCATGCTGTCCAGCGCGCGATACAGCGCGTCATCCAGCATGTCTTTCTGCTGCAGCGCGGTCTGCACGGCCGACCATTTGATCAGGTCCTCATCATCTCTGATGCGGCAATCCACATGATGGTCTTCCAGAAACTGTTCCAGCTCCCGGACTTCTTTTTTCAGCGCGGAAAGTGATACGGCATTCTTGCCATTCTGCTTTTCCAGCACTGTAAAGATATCCTTCATTCCTTTCCCCTCGATTCCAGTTCATATCCGATCGCGGCAAGCATGGCGATGGCCGCGGTCTCAGCACGCAGGATCCGCGGGCCCAGCGACACACACGCAAAGCCTGTTTGCATGCTTTGTTCCACTTCCTCTGGCGCAAAGCCGCCTTCGCATCCGATCATGACGCTCACCGAAGCAAACGATGTATGCCGCAGCGCGCTGGATAAGCGCTGCGCATGATGATCCGCGCGTTCATAAGCGATCAGGTTCAGGTCGCTTCGCGCCTCATCCAGCTGTCCCAGCGTAAGCGGCGCAAGGACCGGCATCCGCGTGAGCCGACGGCTTTGTTCACAAGCCTCAGCGGCGATGGCGTTCCAGCGTTCCAGCTTCTTTCCCGCTTTTTCCTTAGGCAGCCTGGCTACACAGTAGCGCGTCTGCAGCGGGATCACGCGAGCGCAGCCCAGTTCAGCAGCCTTCTGCAGCACGAGCTCAAAGCGCTCAGCGCGGATCAGGCTCATGATGAGCGTGACCTCAGCTGGCAGCTGCGTCGCGGCCTCGATCAGCGATATGGGCATTGCCTGCACTTTTCTGCCCTCCGCATGAATCTGGGCCAGCATCATCGCTCGTTCATCGCTCAGCGCGATCTGCTCGCCTTCTTTCATGCGCATGACATGCAGGATATGGTGGCTCTGCGCATCATCGAGCAGCACCGGCTTTCCGATGCACAAAGGTTCATTTACGAAATACTGCTGCATGCGCTACCTCAGATTGGTGATCTTGCCTTTGATGGCCAGGGCGCGAAGCATCTTGACTTCATGCGGTCTGAGCAAGCGGTATTCACCTTGGCTCAGGTCGCTGCAGCCCAAAAAGGCAATCTGCTTGCGATGCAGACGGCGCACGGTATAGCCCAATGCCTCCATCATCCGCTTGATCTGCCGATTCTTGCCCTCATAGATCGTCAGGTCGAAGCTGCACTGGTTCTTTTTCGTATCTTTTTCTGTGATCTTAAACTTGCAAGGCAGTGTCTTATAGCCGTCATCGAGCACAACGCCTTCCTTAAGTGCCTTCATGTCCCGTCCGTCAAGGATGCCGTTGATGGTCAAATTATACGTCTTGGGCAGATGATAGCGCGGATGCACGATCAGATTGGCAAATTCCCCGTCATTGGTGATGATCAGCGCGCCGCTGGTATCGTAGTCAAGGCGGCCCACGGAAAAGACGCGCTCCTCGCAATCCATCAGATCGATCACGGTCCGGCGGCCGCGGTCATCGCTGGATGCGCAGAGCGTATGCTTAGGCTTGTTCATGAGATAATACACCTTGTTCTCGCGAACGATGCGTTCGCCATCCACTTCGATGATATCTCCTTTCTTCACTTGCGCGCCAAGGCGGTCAACGACTTCCCCGTTCACCTTTACCCTGCCTTCCACGATAAACTGTTCAGCCTTGCGTCTTGATGTGATGCCGCTGGCCGCGATCACTTTCTGCAATCGTTCCATGCACTCGCCCTCCCCTTTCTCGTTTTGATTCCTTTGTATTTTACACAAAACGACTGCTTTTGAAAAGGATTTTCGTGAAAGTGAGCGGCAAATCATCACACAGCTTTCATCTTATCCGCCATAGCACATGAGTCCCAGCACGATGGCCAGCGTGATGCCGGTCACATCCGCGATCAGCCCGATCCCCAGCGCGCTCTTGATCTTGCGCACACCGACACTGCCAAAGTATAAGGCGATCACGTAAAATGTCGTATCGGTGGCGCCTTGCAGGATGCTGCCGATAAAGCCGGCCAGTGAGTCGACACCTTCTTGCGTGAAGATCGAATGCAGGATGGCCAAAGACGCGTTTCCGGAGATCGGACGAAAAAATGCCATCGGCCATACGGAAGCAGGCACGTTGGGAAAAAGGGAAGTGAAAAAGCTGCTCACCCGGTCCATGAGCGTGCTCATGTCGAGCACATCGACCATCAAGAGCATCGCCAGCATGGCTGGATAGACGCTGACAAACAGGTCCAGTCCTTCTTTTACGCCGTTGACGAAGCTTTGGTATGCGTTCACGCGATGGAAGAGCGCCCAGATAAGCACAAAGAGCACGCTCAGCGGCAGGATCCATTTATCCACGGTAGTTCCACCACCGATCGACGAGCAGGCCGACGATCGATGCGCAAGTCGTCGCCAGCACCGCATAAGGAAGGAAGCCCATGACATCTTGGGCATGGAAGGCGGCCCGTATGGCAATGATGGAAGTGGAAAAGAGCGTGACGCCGGCCGTATTCAGCACGAGGAAGGTAACCATCGGCCGGGAGGCCGTGTCTTTCTTGGGGTTTTCCTCTTGCAGCAATCGCATCGCCTTCAGGCCGGCGGGCGTCGCGGCCGAGCCTAGGCCGAACATGTTCACGACGACATTGGTCACGATATAGCTCAGCGCTTCCGGGTTGCGCACATCCGGAAACAGCCGCGACAGCAGCGGGTGAAACAATCGTTCGAAGCGGTGCAGCAGCCCGCTGTCTTTGGCTACATTGAGGATGCCGTTCCAAAAGCAGGTCACGCACAGCAGCGGCACGACAAAATCAAAGGTATCTTTGCCGATGCGCATGAATAATGCGTTGAGCTCTTCCGGTCCTCCATTGCCCATGGCAAAGATCAGCCCCGCGCACAGGCAGATCAGCCATATCCTGTTCATGCGTCCTCTGGCGCATAGACATATTTGCGCACTTCATTGTCCACCACGGTCTCGATGCAATAGTTCCCCGCCTCCATGAATTCCTCGGCCCGATATGCTTCTCCTTGTTTCAGGCAGAGACGCAGATCCGCATCGATCCGATAACGTTTTCCCGCGATCGCATACGTGCCTGGCCGCAGGATGAGCACATCATCATATGCCGCAAATACTTCTTCATACTTTTCCTCATGGAACGCAAAATCATCGCTCATGCGGAAAGTGACGATATAGGCTTCCAGATCTTCTTTCTCTGCACTGCTCACCAAGGTGCGCCCGGCTTGTTTCGTATAGCCGGTCTTTCCGCCATTGGCATAGGGGTACGTGTCCAGAAGATGGTTCTTGTTCACCCATACCTGCCCTCTGGCGTTTTCATATGACGCACAAGAGACGATGGCGCGGAATACCGGCAGGCTCATCGCATGGCGCATGAGCAGGGCCATGTCATAGGGAGAAGAGAGATTGCCGCCATCTTCCTCATCGAGGCCGCTGGGATTGCGGAACAAACTGTCATTCATGCCGAGCTGTTCGGCCTTATCGTTCATCCAGCCCACAAAGGTCTCCGCGTCTTTGGCCAAGCCGCAGGCGATCACCATGGCCGCGTCATTGCCGCTGCGCAGCATGAGCCCATAAAGCAGATCTTGCAGCGTCATCTTTTCGCCTTCTTTCAAATAGATGCTGGAACCGAGGGCTTCGCGGATCTCGGCGCCGGCTTCCAGCTCCTCTCCCAGCAAGCCGTGTTCCAACGCCACCACGGCCGTCATGATCTTCGAAACGCTCGCCACGCTCTGGACCTGATGCAGGTTCTCTCCCATCAATACCCGTCCATCTTCCGCCATCACGCAATATGCTTCGCCTGAAGCTGCCTGTATCGGCAAAGCGTTCACGCAAAGCAGCAGGCACAAACAAAAAGCAGACAATCTGCGCATAGCATCACCATTCAAGTATATGATGATCCTGTCATGAGATTGTCTGCTTCATCGGCAATTCATGGTTTATGACCGTACATATGAAAGCTGATGATCTCTTGTTCCAGCTTGACGCCTTCGCTGAGCATGTAAGTGACGGTATCTTGATAGAGCGCTTTTTGCGCCAGTTGGTTCAGGCGGCTTTGATCTTGTGCCGTCAGCGGCTGCAGACAGTCTGCGTAACGAGGATCACGCAGCTCCTGCACCGACATATGCCAGAGCGCAAACGGGATGCCGGTCATGGTGCACAGATGCGCATGGATATAGAAACCGCCGGCATCGATATCGCCGAAATGGCAGAATGACAGCTGCGGATTGTCGGCGTGCACCTGTTTCAGGAAATCACGCTGTGTCCGGTTAACGTAGCCGCCAAGGTAAAAGAAAGCAGAGTTTCGCTCATGGCAGCGATAATAAGCGGTCTTATTTTCCACAGTGATGAAGCGCTGCGCATGCACCTGTACCGTTTCGATGTCTTTCAGCTCTTCGGCCGCGAATTCGATGCCCCCAGGAAAGGCGCTGACTTCGATCAGCGTGCCGCTTTTTCGCAAGGTGATCTCGCCTTTCAGGCAGAAACGCTGCTGCTCGGGATAGATCTGATGATCCATCAGGATCTCGCTGAGCATCTCATCATGGCCGCATGGCCGTTTGGCTTGGCTGCGCAATCTGCGGCAGACCGCGTCGCAAGTCTTTTCTTCAAAATACTTCGTGGAACCGTAGACCATCTGGGAGACCTCGCGCACATAGAGAGGAACGGTGTTGTTCTCGATAAACACGAGCGCGCGCAGGATGTCTGCTTTCTGTTCATAATTGGCCGGGATGCGGTTATGCTCAAGGCTTTCGCGCATTTCCTGGCACAGCGCATCGGCCGCGGGCGACTTGCCTTCATAGCGGCGGATGATGGCGCGCACGATGTCCATGCGCTCATGTTTGGACTGATAGCCATAGTGTTCTTTCAGGTATGCTTCGATCGTTTCGATCTGGCTGTCTTCCAGATAGATCGTTTCGATCTCATTGCTGTAACGCTGCATTTCATAGCGGATGAATCCGGCCTTGAGGCATTGCTGAGCCGCTTCATTGAGCGCTTCGATCTCCGTTGGGTCGCCATCGTTGCGCCGGTATGCGCGATAGAGCTTTTCGGGCTTCAGCGCGGTCCGGCGGTTGATCACGTTGGTGCCATCGTCTTTGCGGCTGCGGCGGTATGCCTCGGCCAGCTGCGTCAGGATCGCTTTGACATAATCATTCTGGTTCGTCTTCATCGTGTCTGCTCCCGCTCATGGAACTGAACGACGCCCATGCGCATGATATCAGGCCGGATGCGCAGTACTGGCAGGATGACCTCGCATTCATCGCCGATCGTCTCGGTCTTGTCCGGTGAGCAGAAGATCAGCTGCAGCTGCTGGCGCCGCATGAATTCGAGCATGATCTTCACATTGCCTGGGTCCATCTTGGCAAATGGCTCATCGATGAACACGAGCCGGGTGGAATTGGTCTTCTGGTTATAGATCATCAGCAATGCTGAGGTCAGGATGAGCAGATAAGGGATCTGCACTTCCGCGCCGGAATTATAGCCGGTCTGACGAGAGAGCTTGGCATGATCCAACACCTCATTAGTGATCAGGATCTCATAGGTCATGTAGTTGCGGTAATCCGCAAAGTGCGCGATCTTCTCTTCGCTGTTTGTCTCGATGACGCGGTTGATGATGCGCCGCAGCTCTCGTTCAAGCTGCTCTGCTTCTTCTTGTGAATGCGAGGCATCCAGGTCAAGCATGCCTTGCTCGGCCATGCCGCCCAGCTGTTCTCGTTCATCCAGACAGCGGGCATAACGGATGATCTGCATATATTCCGAACCGTCTTTGACGTAATCGACGGCAAACTGATATTTTGAGGAGAAATTGAGCTTGGCCAGCTCGATGTTGATCTCGCGCAATTCATCTTTGGCGCGCTCGCATGACTTGAGGATCATGAGCACAAACTCATTCTTGAAGATCTCTTCATAGCGGCGGGTCTGCTCATCGAGCTTCTTGCGTGTTTCTTGCAGATCATCCATCCAGATGCGGTCTTTGCGGGCCGCATACTGCTTGCGGTTCTCAATGCCGACGCGCAGGCCGCTGTCGGGATAACGGGCCTGATAGCCGGATTGCAGGCGGATCAAGTCTTCCTTTGCTTTTTCGATCCGCTGTTCGGTCCGGGTCCGGCTTTGCGGCAGCAGCAGGCCGCCGCTGCCGCTGCTGCCATTCTGCAGATATTTCTCATATGCTTCCACCGCTCTTTGCAAGAGCGCGTAATGTGCCGTCTCAAAGGCATGATACTTCTGCTCGACCTGTTCCTGTTCCTGCATGTGCTCGCCAAGCATTCGCTCATCATGATCGATCCGCGCATCTAAACGGGTGGCCTGTTTCCTTTGCTCATCTTGTTCCTGCTTGATCGTTTCGCTCTGGACGCGCAGCTTTTCCACGAGCGCAAAAAGCTCCATATATTCCTGATTGTCCTCCTGCGCCTTGATCAGCTGCGCGAGCTGTTGCTTGGACGCAGTGACCTGCATCATCGTCTTCTGATAAGCGTCGTGCGCGTCGTAGCGATAGCTGCGGAAAAACTCGCGGTCATTCTTGAGCATGTTCTTGCGGGCGGTCAGCTCTTCTTGCTGAAGCAGCAGCGTCCGTTTTTCGGCGTCCAGCCGTTCAGCGGCTTTTTCGGCGCGGATGCGGTTGAGCTCAAAGCTCTCCTGCCCCAGATAATAAGAACGGATACGGTCAAAGCGCAGGAAATAGCTGTCCATGGCAACGGATACCCTTCCTTCTTTGGAAATGGCGTTCTCATAGTTGCGCACTTCATGGATGCCCACGGCGTGCATGCGGCCCAGCTGATAGTCAAAATAACGCTGTGCCACTTCATTGCGGATACGCAGAAAATGCACCGGAGAATCTTTTTGTGGCTCGATCGTCTTGCGTATCAGCAGCTTCGTATTGAACAAATGGGCATATTTGTGCGCAGAACGGTTCAGCACGTCGTCTGCGATATCATAATAGCGCGGATCGACGAGGATCGTGTAGCGTCTTGGTCCCAGAAAAGCCTCGATCGCGTCGCGCCATGCTTCGTCTTGCAAGGCGATCACGTATTCACAGGCAAACTTTGCTTCTGAAGCGATGCCGCGCCGCTTGAATTCCTGATTGATCTCTTCGCGCAGGCCGACGTATTCCGGGATCAGGGAATAGGCGCTGCGATGCTTGCGGCATTCCTCGATGATCTGCAGCTGCTGCTGGATGGCGGCATTGGTCTCTTTCAGCTGCCCTCTGATCTGCCCGAGCTCGTCGATCAGCTTGTCATGCGTTTCGTCAACCGCGCTCTTGAGCGCTTCTATCGCCGTCTCTTTTTCCAAGCTGGTGAAACGGCTGCGCTCGCACAGGCCCAGCAGCACAGAGCGAGGCAATGGCTCATCTTCCTTCAGCAAAGAGAGCATTTCCTTTACTTTCTGCTGGAAGCGCTCCAGCTCGTCCATGTCGCTTTGCAAGCGCTGTGACTCTTGCTGCAGCGATTCCAGATGGCGCTGTTCTTCCGCGATCATCTTGGCGCAATCCATCGCGTTCAGGTTCACTTGAGCCTGGATCAGTCGCTCATCGGTATCTCTGGCGCGCTTGTCCAGCGTCCGCAAGAACGCGGTGATCTCTTCTTTCTGCCGGGATGCCAGCTGACGGTCTTGCGCAAGCCGGCTGATCTGTTGTTCGAGCTCTTGCTTCTTTTTATAGCACTGTTTGATGTCATCCATCAACAGGCGGTCTTTTTCTCTTTCCCAGAGGTCATACTCTTTCAATATCCCATCCAGTTCGCTGACTTCTTCTTCGATCATCTGAAACGTATGATTCAGCTTATCGATATTTGCTTTTGCCTCGATGAGCTTGGTGAAATCGACGGGCTTCTCTTCCAGCACGCTGTCGCGGATGAACCGGTCTACCTTCGCGGTCGGATCGTAAGTCATGATCCCGCGCAGGCGCCGCAAGTAAGCGGGCAGCTGGCTCAGCCCCATCTTCATCCCGGTCATCTGCAGGAACTTGGGCAGTCCTTTTTCCCGATCCATCATGATCAAAGAATACGCTTTCTGCAAGCCATCGGCGGAATAAGGCTGTTCTCTGCCCTCTTCCATATAGGTATGCGAAACTTCATCCAGCCGCGTATCGTTCATGACATAGCGCCGGGTCCGATAATTGTTCGACGCGCTCGTTTCGATGACGGTGCCCAGGATGAAGTATCTGTCGGCCAGCTCATCGTGGTACTCCAGCACGATATGAGTGTACACATTGGGATAGCGTTCTGCCGGGCGCATATATGTGCCAGCCGTCGCATCGAGCAGACCGCGGGTATAGGAATACAGCGTGCGGCTGCCCTTGCTTTCCGATGATTTATTGAAGATCGTATCGCCATATGCCGCATACTTGATCGCATCCAGCAGCACCGATTTGCCATTGCCATTTTTGCCGGCGATGAGCGTGAACTGCCCGATCGGCGCTGTCTCATGAGAAAACGCATACCAGTTGATCAGCCGCACTTTGGTAAGCAAGATCATGCGTCTCCCTCCTCTTCCTCGTCTTCTGCATCTTCCGTTTTGATGTACTCGCTGATCACGGCTTCAAACTGCGGGATATCCCAGCCAAACTGCAGCGAAGGATACAGCTGGATGAGCATATCTTCTCCTTCTTCATTGTCGCTGAAATTGATCAGGCTGTATTTCTTGAACAGCTTGAGCGCGCCGGACAGCTCTTGCTTGCTGGCGATCTCGCCATAAGACAAGAGCTTATCCACAAGATCGCCTTTTGTGATGAAATTGCCTTCGCTGTAGCCCAGATTTTCCAGATAGATCTTCCACAGCACGAGCAAAAGGTGATATTGCACCGTGGTGAACGACACCACATTGGCGCGCTTGAGACCGACGGTCTCCTCATCTTCTTCGCTCATGCAAAGCATGCATACGCCGCTCTTGTCTTCGACCATGACGTCAAAGCCGATCATGCGTAAGTACTCCGAGATATCCTGACGGTTAGATTCTCTGGCCGCAAACGCATACAGCTTTTCATCTTTATCGCGCAGGATGAAAGTAGAAGAGAGCAGTTTGCGTATGCATCGCTTGAACAAGATGCCATTTTCTTCCTTGATGCTCAAATGTAGGCTGATATCACTCATAAAATCCCTCTTGTCTTTTTTTCTTCTTGATCCGAAAGGCGCTGATCGCCGCAGCCTCGGTCTCTACCATGCCGTTTCCAAACTCTACTTCATAAGGAAAGCCGGCTGACCCGGAATAGATGATGCTGGCGGCAGCCATCATAGCATCTTCGCGCCGACGGATCCCGCACGCCTCGATCGGCATGCCCTCCTCAGTGATGGGCAGGCGGTCGAAATATGCCTTTACCTTGTCCATGCTGTAACGATCCGGCCGCTCCTTGAGCAATTCATCGGTCAGCCGTTCCAGTTCCTGGGCTGAAAGCGTGTCTTGCGCCAATCCGGCCCCAGGCTTGTCCGCTTTGCGCCGGCGGCGCCGCTCGATCGACTTGCGCCCGATGAACTTGAATTCCAGCAGCCGGTTTGCCGAGGCAAGATGAGACAGGATCTCCGAGCGCTCCTGCGCAGGACTTTCCTTTAACAGCAGCAACAGCCGGTTGAGCGTCTGTTCCAAGTTGGTCCCATTGCCCAGGACCATGCTGATGCGCATGGCATACAAATTGTAATACGTATTGATCTTGCGGTCGATATAGCCGATATCCCGCTCATATTCCAGGCTGATGAAGCTGTCCAGCTCACCGAACTGGCGGTCGATGATATCCCTTGCCTGCGACGCATTGGTCCGCTTCAAGCGGACATATTCCTCGATCATCCGCTGATAGATCTCCGAGCGCTGCAGCTTTTGCAGCAGCCGTTCGATATTGGCGATATACGAAGGGATGAGCCCGCTTTTCTTGATGAAGAAATAATCCTGAAAGAAACGGTTGAGCAGCTCATCCTTTAACAGGAAATGCCCGAAGCTGTTCACATCGCTCATCTTCAGCACGGCCCGCATGATCGCGCGGATGCTGTCCTTCAGGATCAGCAGCTCATTTTTCAAGTCGCATTCATGTTCCACCAAAGGCACCAGGATGCTGGAATACGGCCGAGCTCCTCTTCCGCCATCCTTGGCAAACGCCGCGTTCAAGATCTCATGCATCGAAAAGATATGGTTGGTGATCGCCGCGTTGGCATCTGCGTCAAAGATCTTATGCACCGCATCGATGAGCTTGCGGCAATACGCCGACACCGATGCGATATTGTCGCCGCTGCGCCCGATCTCCTTAGGCGTGATCCAGCCGCAGCTGCGAAAATACCGCAGGATCATCGCGGCATTCTCCTGCGGTGTCTTATTATTGGCAATGATCTCATCCTGATCACCGAGCTGCTCCGTCTCGATCGCATACTGACAGTTTTGCAGATACAGCGTCAGACAGTTTTTCGCGTCCGTCTCATACAAGACCGGGATCTCCTTTGATTTCTCGATCAGCTCAGATATGCACGAAAAATAAAGTTCCCGGTTCTTCCCTGTAAACGGATTGAAAAACTTATCGCTCATTGCTTGAAAGACCGACATAGCACCCTTCCCTTCATCAAAAAGTAAACGTTTTCTTCTTCCAGAATAACATAAATAGCAACAATTATCCATACATAGCAAACGGCGGAGAAACCTAAAAGCTTCTCCGCCTCACCTCATTCAAGCATCTTTTTATACTTTTCCCATTCATCTTTGGGCACACCCAACGCATCCATTGACTCTTCTACCGTGTAATGCAGCATTTCCATCACCTTCTTGATCAAATGACATTTTTCTTCATCCGTGCCATGACAAATGATTCTTTCCCTGCAAGTCTCTTCAAGCCCCTGCAGATAGCCTTTGCGAAAGCCACGCATCCAAACCACTCTGCTAAAGTCACCCATATCATCACCTCCCTCTTGAGTGACGCGGCAACGATCGTTAATTCAATCCAAGCATATGCGCATATTTTTCCTGTTCGCTTTTTGGAATCTTCAGTGCCTGCATCGCCTGTTCCATCGTGAGACCCAGTGTATCCATCACATTTCTGATTGAATTAAGCTTTTCTTCCTCACGACCTTCTTTACGACCTTCCTCACGTCCCTGAATGATTCCTTTACGAATGCCGCGATTTTCTACACCTTTGCTCAAATTGCACATATGTCGCACCTCCATTTCCATATCCTCATTCATCGCAATGTCAAATT
>ERZ1643246.1037-NODE-1037-length-31953-cov-11.732993_pt1 | contig 31953 bp, 25 predicted proteins | sample MGYA00579265_ERZ1643246 | MGnify/ENA primary metagenome ERZ1643246 (study PRJEB29033, sample SAMEA4952261) | chicken gut metagenome | biome: Broiler Chicken; feature: Gastrointestinal Tract; material: Caecum | place: Ireland | collected 2018 | study: Broiler...
AATCATCAAACATCATCGATAAATAGATTTCCTTATCGTCATGTTTTTTTATTAATTCTATGCTTTCAATAACTTTTTTGAATACCCCTTTTCCTCTAATTCTGCTACAGCTTATCTCATCGACACCATCAATGCTTATATCATATTTGTCAATGCAGCGATTCAAACATTTTATGTTTTCTTCATTAATCAACAGTCCATTCGTAGAAAGCGAAATTTTATTTTTAAATCGCTCCCTAAGGTATTGTAAAAGCTCCATAAAATCTTTTCGCACCATTGGTTCGCCACCTGATAAAACTATTTGTTCAGGGTTCAACGCTGCCGCTTTTTCAAGTACCTCCTTTAACAGTTCCGTACTCAGTTCATCTTCTTCCGTAAACTCCGAAACATGCTTTGCATCAACACAGCAATGTTTACATTTCAAGTTGCATCTATACGTCAAATTGATAGAAACTTTTCGTATATCACATGTAAATGTGTCTGACACTTTATCTTTAGGTACCAAAAACCCATCTGCTAAAAGCTTTCCAAAAACATCTCGTAAATAACTTTCATCTTCTTTATCATATGCACTCGCATATATCTCTTCAAGACTAATGTTTTTTTCATCCATCTTCTGAATAATTCTCCAGCAGCTCAATGGAATTAGGATCCATGTGCCATTATCCAGATTAGCCAATACTACTCTTTTCTTTTCTGTGTTACATATTACGTGACATGCTTTACTCAACTTCATATTTCTCATCCTTTTAAGTAATTGCTTTCTTCCTTACATTTAATAGTCTATAATACAAATATCAATAAATTCTTAATGGATAACACAAAATCAATCATATTTTTTATTATTTCGTTCCGCAGCTTCACCAAGTATTACAAAACACTTTGTTCACTCTGTAAGTTCACCTCGCATCACCAGTCTCAGATCCGGTGAACTGCTACAAGTAGATAAAATCAGTTCCTGTCTTTCCATTTCCCGCCTCAACTGGTATATCTCCCCATTTGGTATTGCGTATTCCCAACTAGCAACCAAATAACTCTTTTCTTTAACTATCGGCAAGTACAGATGGATTTCCATATACTATTCAAGATATTCCATATCTTGAAATCCTTTCAGGCTATAGAACATATTGCCAGCAATAATGTTCTCTCCTCGAAAAGTATTCGAGAAACAGCAATAATTGTCTTCGCTCTGCATAACATGATAGTCCAAGACTTCCGGAATACGGATCCTTAGAACAATTTCTTAATTACTCTTTTTTGATATTCTTTTCAAGTATCCTTTTGTTCATTTTAATCTAGTCCATTAATGCACTTATGATTAAACGATACTGAGAGTTTGCCCCACATGTAGATAACACCAGTTCTCTATTATCACTTTCGGAATTGTTTAATTGATAAATATCAGCGTCAGCCCTGACTTCTTGAAATTCTTTTACTTTATACTCTATCATTTGTTCATCAGGCAAAAAGAGTTGAATCCTCCCATGCGCCTGAAAGAACTCTACATTTTGGTATTTCCGTAATCCATGGAACATACTCCCATCCTTCATATTATGTCCATAGATGATGCTTCTTCCGTCTGTAAAATCACTACAGTTTCTTTAATCAAGAAAAATGCTGCCGGCAATATTGCTCTCTCCTTGGAAAGTATGGGAAAGATAATAAGAATTGTCTTCGCCCTGCACAACAGGATAGTCTAACACCTCCGGGATACGGATCCATGCAACAATATCCGGATTGATTTCTTTTAATGCGTCAAAGTCTATGGTTGTTTCTTCTTCCTCCGTATCCTCATGCCTTTTTTCTGGTCCGTCATTCACATATTCCTGGAGTTCCCGATATTCTCCTGCTGCTTTTCTATATTGGCTTATCATAGAATACAGCCAGATTCCTGCTGCCAGCAGGAGTAAAATGGAAATACCCAAAACGATATATTCTTTTCTCAATGCTATACACCTCCATCAAAAAAAGACGGCGATATACCCGCAGATATACCACCGTCGTCTATGTATGAAATTCTTCCTTTTTTCTTCAGTTATAGGGTCCGTTTCTCAGGTTACAGCAGTCCTTTGGATTAGGATTTATATACGCTTTCCAATATTGATAATGCTCGGTCACATCATCACAGACGGTCACCGGTAACTGGATTTCCCCTAAAAGGCGCCGTTTTTCTTCCAGAGGAAGATGCTGATACCCGCTTTGTTTCAACGTGTATCGGCTAAAATCTACTCCTTGAAGCCATTTTTTTATCCACGCATTGATCCGTAGGAATTCCACCAGTACCAGACGAACCTCTAAACGATTCAGACTATCAAAGTCCATAAATTCTTCGATGAGTGGGCTCAGCCGAAGCGTGACATCATATCCATTCTCCTGCAGCCTGTAAATTGCTTTTATCCGCTTTGATGGCAGGCTTGCCTTTTCATAAGTAAGCGCCAGCCTGTCTTCCAGTGTTGTGACTGTGATCTGGATGTGCGCAAGTCTTCTATCCAAGATTCCCATATACAAATCCTCTGCCACAAGATGTGATTTCGTAACAATCAAATACCCGATGCCGTAGTGATTTAACATCTGGATTGTTTGGTAGGTTACTTTCTCTTCAAGTTCTATCGGCTGGAAACAGTCTGACATGCCTCCAAGACGTAGGATTGTACCCTGCGGAATCTTCTTGATCTTATTCTCAATCTTTTTTATGTCTGCGACTCTTGGCTCTGCCGGATTCCAAAGTTTCCGGAAGGACAGCAGAGACTTGGCATAGCAATAGGAGCAGTCATGCTGACACCCGCAGCCATAGGTATCCAGCCGGGTTGTATAATAGCACTTCTGCCCCTCATTACCTGCCACGCTTTTTATAAAACTCTTGAACTCTTTTCTTTCGCTTAGGCGCCACCTCCCTTTGTTGCGGAGTCCGGTACCGCCCCGGATTCCTCTGGTAAAGCATCCAGAGATGTTCTTTCACACCACTCCGCATACTCTGATTTTCTATTTGGAAAGCAGCAGAGAGAGCCCCTGCTGCTGCAATTTCCTATCCTCTTTTGTGTTTTCTTCTTATCCAAATGACAGCCGTAATGATTCCGCCCAGGGAGATGCCCCCTAATGCCAGCGGCAGCCATATATTCGTCATATCCCCTGTTTTGGGGGCAGTCGTTATCTTAGCCCCTGGGATTTTTGTATTCTGGATTTCTTTCGTAATTTCAATCACTGGGGTGTTCTGGTCCTGATAGGTGAATACAAATTCTTCTTCCTTTGTGTATTCCTCATAACCATCAAGGGGTTTTGTCTCTACAAGGACATATACGATTGGTTCTGTCATCTTGCCATCTTCGTAAACGGCAATCGGGAGCTGCTCACTTCTCGCTTCCCCGTTTTCATCTGTAACTAATTTCCCAACAACTTCTTTCGTAACCTTATTCCGGATTTCAAACTCCACGCCGGCAAGAGGTGTTCCATCTGCGGAATCCGTCTTCTTCACAAGGACCTGTCCCATGGCCGGCTCATTTTTCATGGCAACTTTTTGAATTTCTCCGGTTTCCTCTACATTAAATTTCACATCCGAAACAACTACATATCCATCCGGGGCAGTCTCTTCATGCAAGGTGTATTCTCCCACCGGCAAACGCTCAATAAGATGAGGCTCTTTCCCGGAAACCCATTCTTCTATGACGCTGCCGTCTTTGTCAAGTACCTGAAGCTTTGCTCCCTCAATCTCTGTTTCACCAGTAATGTCTGTTTTCGTGATTTCCACCTTTGTATGGTCATCTTTCATGCGGACTTTCTGCACCTCTCCCGTCTCCATAACGGTAAACGCTACATCTTCTGCACGCACATAACCTGCCTCCGTCGGAGCGGACTCTTCATGTAAGATGTATTCTCCCGGTGCAAGGGCATAAATCGTATGGGGTTTTGCAGCGGATACCCACTCTTCCACAACATCCCCGTTGTCATCAAGAATCTGGAGTTTCGCTCCCTCTACCTCTTTTTCACCGGTAATGTCCGTTTTGGTAATCTCCGTCACCGTCGGCTGGTTTTCTACCTCTTTGCTGATAGAAATGGTCTCTTTCTCCGGTTCACTATAGCTTGCGTCAATCTCAATCTTTTCCTCGTTCGGGAGATAACCCGGTAAGTGCTTTACTTCCTTTACATAGTACTTTGCATGAGGAAGATTTCCCTTGAAATGAAGCTGTCCGTTCTCATCGGTTTTCGCCACTTCAATCAGAGCGTCCTTCTCTACAACCACTTCACCGTTCCTGTCCGAAATATCTTCCCCGGCATAAAGACCAAAGGCGACACCTGCAAGCACTTCTCCGGATACAGAAGATTTCTTGATGATTTCAATCTCAATTTTTTGACGCTTGTTCTGTATTTCCTTTGTCACGTAATCTACTGCTACCTCCTGTCCCTGATAAATAATCTCAAAATCTTTCTCTTCACTATCCAGTACAAAAGATTCCCCTGTCTTTGTCTCTTTTAAATAGTATTTTCCTACAGGAAGATTGTTCAGCGTTCCTTTTCCTTCGTTATCTGTAGTAATGGTTCCCACTAAAGCATCTTTTTCAAATCTGACAATGCGGTTTCCTTCTTCATCGGTCTGTCCATCCGGGGAATAAATGGTCTCACGGGCATAGACAGAGAATTCTACCCCTTTCAGTCCCTGCTCTTCATAGATGAAATCATAACCTTCCGATACCTCCATCACATCTTCTCCGGTAAAAAATTCTGAAATGTTATTTACGAAAGATGCAACACCGTTCTTCATTTTTGTCAGAAGCTGCTCTTTTATTGCTTCTGCGCCGACAAGGACCTTCCCGGTTTTGTGGATTGTCAGGCTGCCTACCGCTTCATCATTTTCTACTTCCACAACCACGATGTATTTTCCTGTTCCATCTTCTACTTCATGGGCTGTATTGCTGTCAACCGTAATGGTAATGTCATTCCGGCCGGCTTCCCTATATTCCCCATCGTTAGATACTTCATTCAGCGGAATCTGCTCTCCGTCATGTTCAAGCGCATTCTCATATCCTGGCTTTACATACAGGTCCGGGCTTTCCACTTCCTCAATCCGATAAGTACCGCTTTTTAACTGCTCCGGGGTCTGCAAATATCCTTCTTCATTTGTCTCAAAGGTATCGATTGTAGCAATCTCCGGATAACGCACCTTCATGGTAACGTATTCTTCGTTCTCCATGTCATAAATTTTGTATTTTGCACTGTTATTCAGGACAGGCATATCTGTCTGCGCATCCTTTTTGATGATCTTAAAGAAGAACTGGAACGGACGGTCATCAAAAATCCGCCATGGCTGGGGCTCCCGGCTGTCCTCATGAATGGTCACCAAAAACGGATTGATCCCATTCATGTTCTCCGGAATCGTGGACTCAATCACAACATATTCGCCGTAAGGAAGTTCCGGGGATAAAACATATCCCGTCTCGTCGCTGAACATTTCCTCTGTTAAGATCTTTTCTCCATTTTCATAATAAGAGGCCGTTTCCTCCTTGCTGAAATCATATCCGATGAAATCTTCCGGCACAAATTTTTCTCCGTTTGACGGCTTTAATGTACCATCTTTCACACCGGCAAGGGAGCTGATCAGATATACCTTAAATCCTGCTCCCGCAAGAAGGTCTGTCTCTGTCTGTTCTCCGTCTTCGGAAATCTTAATGAGCTGGAAAGCCTGCTTCTTGACCGTCTCGATTACAGTGATGCCTCTATGCACGATTTCAACTTCCTGCCCTTCATAGGAAAGCTCAACGGGGTACTTGGTTTCATCGACCAGATAAGCGTTGGACGGCGGTGCCGATATTTCCTGTACATAGTATTTTCCCAAATACAGGTCTTTGAGTTCTAACTGTCCATTTTTTATAGTTCCCTGCGTAACAAGCTGGTCCTTTTTATAAAGAAGCCCGCTTTTTCCATTCGGATGCTGAATATCCTCTGCCGCATACAGTCCGTAAACAGCACCGTCTAAATTTCCATCCCCCTGTGGGACAGAATCCTGGGTATCCTTATCAATTTTCTTGATATGGATTTCTCCACGCACTTCCTTATTTTCAAAGGTATGCGCAAAGGTATATACATACGTTTCATCGTCTTTATATTCATAGAAAAAGGTATAGCTGTCACTGCTCTTATAATAGAATTCCGGAGCCTGTATTTCTTTGACCGTGTAGTGGAAACCGATTGGAATATCTGCAGTAAACTGCGCATTCCCTTCTTTGTCTGATTCCACCTTTTGAATCAGGGTATCCTTTTTCAGAAGCACTGTACCGTCTTTTAAGGCAATGTCTTCTGCCGCATATAAGCCGAAAACAGCACCCTTTAGGGTAACTCCGTCATTCTCAGATTTTTTCACAACCTGCACCTGTACCTCCGGCCGCTGATTGTGGTATGTTGTTTCCTCCTGCACCAGCTCCACCGTCTGTCCTGCATAGCTTAAGGTTACATCGTGTGTCCGCTCTTCTTCTGTCTTCCCAATAGTCAGGTCATTTGGTGCCTGTTCCTCTACCACTTTATATTTTCCTAAGTGCAAAAGTTTTGTCGTACAAGAACCATCTGCTCCGGTTTCCAGTGTATCCACCAGGTCCCCTGCTCCATAAATCTTTGTCTGCTTATCCTGGCTGTAAATATCCTCTGCTGCATAAATTTTATATTTTGCCCCGGAAAAGGCAGTATTTTCATAAGAAAACGTCCAGTTGCCGTCTGTTCCGGACACACCGGAGAGCTGTTCCCCCTGCTTACGGATCAGGATTTTTCCTTTCTGTTCTTCATTTGTTACCGTAACGGTTGTCGTGTTGTTTACCTTCAGCTCTACCTGGAAGGAACTGGTATTTAATTTATATCCGGAAGGAACGGATATTTCTTTCAGATATATGACGTCCTGGGTTTTTACAAGCTCAACCTCAGACGCTCCTTTTCTATCCGTTGCCGGCATTTTGGTAATCAGTTTGGTACATGCCTTATCCGAATACAGGCCAAACACAGCGCCTTCTAAGTTCACGCCTGTTTCTTTGTCCTCTTTGATCACTTTTACCTTGGCAATGTCTAACCACTGAATCTGGAAGCTGACGGAATCTGAATCTTCCTGATAAAACTCACCATAACCAATATCCTGATTTCCGCTGCCTGTGCTTACCACCAGCGTCTTCCACTGACCGCCAAGCTGTCCTTTTAATGTGCCGCTCTTCCATGTGCCTGAAACAGACATCTTCGGGGCAGTAAACCAAAAGGTCGTGCCTCCGTAAATCGAAACGCTTCCCCCTGTCTGTTCTTTTCCGTCTGTACTGTGATAAGTAACCTCTTTTGGAAGGGAAAGATTCACATAATTCCTGTGGTCGCCTTTTAAGGTAATCTCTTTTGTTTTCTGCACATTTCCTTCTAAAAATGCTGTTTGGTTATTGGAAGACAGGCTGAGCGCTGCCGATGGCGGCGCTTCCTGGCTGTAAAGGTATTGGATAAATTCCCTCACGCCGTATTTCTGTATCCCGCTTTCATAACAGCCATAAAATCCAACGCTTTCCCCTGCGTATGCAGTGCTGGCGGCTATATGGGTCAGCACATACTTCATATCATTGCTGTAGCCGCTCAAATAACTTCCCGTCAGGTCCCCCGGTCCGCCATATCCATAGTAAAGCACCTTCTGCAGATTCAGATTGCTCTCGTATATTTCCGCTACATAATCTGAAGACGGCGGAGAAGATAAGTTTGCCTCCAGGCAATATGCCAGCTTATCATTCACATAGAAATAACAGGTGCTGTAGTTTCCCAAGTCAGAAGGATACCAAATCCTTTCGCCTTGCGCCAAAGAAGCGGACGCACGTGCATTCGCCATAGATGCTGGTACTACAGACATAAAGACGCTGTTTCCAAGGGTATCGCCCTCGGCGGGGTCGCTCTCCCCGTCTTCCTCGCCTGCTTCCTCTTCTTCACCGGAATGGCTGCCCTCGCCCGTCTGTGCTTTCGTCTGCACTTCCCGGGCTTTTACAATGATTTTTCTTGTAATCTCATAATGTTCTCCCTTTGCCGGTGCCACCTGGTAAACACAGTGATAGGTTCCCGGTACATTTGTATTGAAGTCTTTTCCTTCGTCATCTTTTGCTTCCTTGAAGGTAACCTCATCTTCCTCTTCTGCATGGATTCCTGTAAGGTCCTCTTCTATCTGAAAGCTGTCTCCTTCCATGATCGTTATGTCTTCTGCCGTGGCACGTTTTACCGCTTCTGCTTCATCAGGCGTCTCGTTCTCGGTTATTTCTCCTGTTTCCACCGATTCCTCTACTGTCTCCTCAACTGTTTCTGCCGCAAATGCAGACCCTGCGCCAGAAAAAATCGTACTGCAGCTGATTGCTAACGCAAGGATTCCGGCTAAAAATCTTCTTTTTTTCTTTGTTCTCATATACCTCTCCTTTTCCTAATTTTGATCTCTGTCCACGGTTCCGGCAGCCTGTGCCGGGCGGTCTCTGATTCCCATTGCGTTCCTCCTTTCCTATGGCGCATCAAGGCCATAGAAAAAGAGAGCGTGTCCAAATGAGTTTCCTCACGGCCGCTCTCCTTTTCTATGTCCCCAATATATATACTTTTTCCTTTCACAGAACCATTCCGGCTTTCATGCCGCTTTTCTCCCCACTTCCTTTTCTGCAAGCTGCCAGTCGTCCACGCCCTTATACGTTCCGTTCCACAGACCGTCCTTTCCTGTATCCCAGGTTATGCGCTGGCACTGCAGTCCCACTTCTTCGCAGATTCGGTACAGATGGTTGCAGCCCCGCCGCACATCGTCCCTCTTCCTCCGCTTTTTCGGGCATTCTTCTCCCCTCGCAACATTTTCTGCACAGTTGGCGCAGTTTCCATCATAATCTTCTTCACAGGACAAGTTTAACAGTTTGTCCATGTCGTAACATTCCATGACCAGCCTCAGGCCGTCTTCTTTCATCTCTTTCAGGATTTCCGCCACCTCTTTATAATGGGCGACTCCCGGATTTCCAATAAACGGCTTACCTGTTGCCAAGTGGGCTGCCGCTGCTTTTAATATTCCTTCTGTCACATAGACAATGCCCACATCCGGTTTTCCAAAATATCCCGCCGGGCTTTTGCTGGAACAGCCGCGCTCTTTCCCATTGCTGGTAAGCCAAGTATATTTCCGGTCCTTAAATGGACGGTCCGGCCGTATCTGAAATCCAATCAGCTTCCTCTCCCTCGTCCATACCGGACACAAGAATCCCTCATTATAGTCAAAAAAAGCAATCCGCCATTCTTTCTCCCTGTTCAGGTAAAATCCCGGAACACCTTCTAAGGAGTGTCCGCTCTTTATCAGGCGTCTGCAGATACTTGCTGCTGCCTCCGAATCCGTACTCTTAAATCCCATCTCCTCCATCCGGCTTACCTGTTCCCGGTCAAGCCCTCTGGACAGCAGATGTTTTCGGTGCCGTTCCTTCAGCCTCAGCATAGTGAGCATCTCCCGGTATACCCTATCCCGCTGGTCTGTGTCTGCCGGCGATGCGGATGCAGCCGCCATTTTCCGGATTTCCATTTTCTTCTTTGCCGTCCTGGGAACGATTGATATTCTTTCTTTTCCGGCAAGCTTTCTGCGGATCTCATGGAACGCCATTTTACAGGCATCCGCTCCATGCAGGCCTTGAAGTTCACAGTAAAGCTGGAGCATATTCCCCTGTGCGCCGCAGTAAAAACAGCGGTAGGTATTTTTAATCTCCCCATCCTTGCAGATGCAGAAATTCATCTTCCCCCTCCGGTCCCCGCAGAACGGGCATACCACCGGAAAATCACAGTCGCTTACAGAGCCGTTCCGAAGCCGTTCAATGGAAAGAAGGTCCGACACGTCTCCTATGGTAAATGGAGGGATGAACATTCCACTTCACCTCACTGTCAAAGCGGCGCAGGTTTGTTCTCCTGCGCCGCATCCCTTTATCTTTTTCTGATCATGCCGCCTGTTTCTCTGTACCGCCCGCCTCTTTTTCCGAACGGATACGGTTCAATTCGTTAAGAAGTACTTCTGCCGCCTCTTTCTGCTGTTTGTCTGGACCATTATAGCGGTTCACCAGCCATTCCAGCGTCTTCCTGCCCCGTTCTCCCGCATCCAGGACCTTTCCTAATGGCTGTTCTGCATAAGCGCCTGCAATGCAGGTTACTTTCCGGGCTTCTGCCATCGTCATCTTCCCACTCTGGTCCTCTTCCTCCTCATCGCCAAGATCCTCCATCAATGACTGCAGGAAATCATCATCCTTCTCTTCTGTCTCTGTGTCGAAAGGAATTTCCTCATCATCCGCATTCTGGAATCCATCTTCCGCCGTCTGGGTATCTGTTTCCTGCATCATGCCTGTCAGGGAAATCTGTCCGTCTGCTGCAGTCTCTTCCTCCGCTTTTGTCACAGATTTCTGTTTTTCTCCTGTCTGTGCAGGCTTCTGTGAGCCGGTCTCTTTCTTTTCCTCCTTCCCTGTGTTTTCTGCTGTTTCCTCTGGTCTGCCATTGTCAGATTCCTTCTCCTGCCGTTCTTCTCCCGCTGTCTTTTCTGCCTGCTTAGACTTTCCAGAGCCAGCAGATGTCTGTCGGGCAACCTGTTCCCTTACAGAATCTTCCACTCGTTCGGTCTGTGTGCGCTTCCTTTCAGGTTTACCGGCTTTTTTCGCCTCCTCAGATGTGGGAACTGGCTCTTCCTCATAATGGTTGAAATCAGCATCTTCACCGCCCTGGTCGATATTAAACTTGCTGAACAGATAATATTTCAGCCCGTAAGTCCAAGCCGTACCTTTGGCCTTTTCCGCCATCTCATGGGTTCCCACCAGATGGATCAGAGCCTCTTCACGCTCTGACGGGTTATCTGCATTGATCCAGCCAATCTTTAAGTCGGCTTCATACATCCAGAAACCGTTTTCCTGATACAGATACACCGGATTTCCCTGACTGTCTTTTTTTACCGGAATTTCTTCATATATCTCAAAATTCACGCCGTACTTATTCAGCGCCGGGGTAAGGAACCGGTAAATATCGTCAATCTTGGTGAAATCATAATCTACTTCTTCGCTGTGGCGTTTCTTTACCAGCGCCGGTATCTTTTTCCTGATACGGCAAAGTTTCTGCTGGAGGTTCAGGTAATTGTAGTATTTCATATTCGTTTCCTCTCTTTCATTGGTTTTTTTGCCCCTGAAGGCGTTTTGTTCTCATCCTGTGCTTTGCGCTGTTTACCATATCGTCAAATTCGTTGCGGATACATCCGAATATGATTTTCTGCTGGTACATCTCCACTCCGTTTCGCCGGATCCACTGCCTTGCAATTGCCTGCTCCGCACGTTCTCCATATTTCAGGCAGAACAGATAAAGCTGTGGGGTAAACGGCTGTGTATCCTCTCCAAAATGAAATTCTGGAATATAATGGATTTCCTCCGCCTTTACACCGCTTGCCAAGAACTGCGCCGCCTGGCTTTCAATAAATTTCCGGTCGATAAGCGGGATGAGCCGCCCTTTCAGCGCATAAAACAGGTCTGGGCAGTTCTCCAGATAATAGGAAAGCCAGGCCTCCACCTGTCCCGCTACTCTCTGTTCTTCACTCTTTTTGCTGCGGAACGCAAAGTCCTGCGGAAATCCCAACATCTCCGACAAAAACAGGGATACATCTGTCAGTTCATAAGTTCTGGTATTGAAGATTGCATATAACCGGCTCTGTTTTCCTTTCCTTCCATACAGGAACAAAAAACCGTCCTTTCCATATGCCCGCAATTCCTTTCCCTTTGCACAAAAAACAGAATCCCCATTCTCTCTCAGCCATTCAAAACACGCACGCCCCGTCTGTCCGCAGGCCGCCCATTCCGGCAGCCTTTCTTTGTCTTCCTGTGCCGGTTTCATTCTGAGCTTCCTCCCCTGCGGCGGCGGTCCTGTCTCTTCCGGTCAGTATTTTACTTCCCCCGGCATATCGTAATCCTGCCACCGTCTTGTGATACACTGCGAAATGGTTTCCTCCAGTTCCAGCAGGGCTCTTGTAGTTGCCCCCTTGCTCTGTGCGATTACCAGCGCATGGCAGATGCCGCAGTACACATCGTATGCTGTACATGGGAGGTCTCCATTCTCGCTTTTGAAATTTTCTGCTGTCTCTGCGATTAGTTTTTTCCCGAACTTTTTATGCATCATACCAACCAGCGTATTTACCGGATACTGGATTGGAATTCCCATCAGCTTTCCAGCTCCCTGGAGTGTTTCTTTATAGTAGCTGAAAATATTCTGGATATGTTCCTCCACCTGAAGGATTCCATCGGTTCCCCTGTGGACGGTTTTCAGTGTCTGCCCTAAAAGGATTGTCTCTCCGCCCGTTTGGATAGAATAAGCAATATTTACTCCTGAAGCGGTAACATCAGACGTTGTGATTCGCACGTTCGTGACCATATCCGATGTATCGCTTCTCCCGTAATGCTTCAAAAGCTCCCGGTATGCGTCTATCATGCGGGTATCCTTGACCGACCATGCAGCGTTGGTCAGCATATGGCTGGCATATCCTCCTGCAAAGCTTGTTTTATCAAACCCTTCGCCAATATAAGCGGATGCCGCCATGAAGATGTCAAGCATCTGGATAATGGAATACTTTCCTTTATCGCCAGACGGCATAGCCCGAATCTTCCCTTCGGAAAAATGAAGGAGCGCTTTCCCCTTGGAAAGGGCAAGGCATTCATTCAGGATACCGGCAAGTTTCTTGCGTTCCAGCTCCGCCAATACAGCACCTGAAATCCTTGCCCTGCCATATAGGGTAGGTACCGCAGTGCTTCCCAAAAGATATGCTTCACCTCCTGCTTCTATCATCAGCCCGGTATTTTTCAAGGTGTCGTAAGTCAGAAGCTCCATGTCTTCACCTTCCACCGGTGTCAGCCTGTCGCTGTTCCCGGCAACCGCCAGCACTTTTATCCGTTTACCCTGTACCCGTTTCCACCAGGAACGTTCATCCAGGTCGAGCAGATGCTCATGCAGATCTTCCTCCTTACGGAATACCTTCGCAAAGTCGTCCTGATAATACATGGTGTTTCTCCTTCCCTGTCACGCTGCTCCCTCCATGAAATCCACAGAAGAAATCCTTCCATCATTGATCTGGAACTCATATCCGTCCTCTGCCATGGAAAGCAGTTCCCGGATTTCAAGGATATTGATTTTTTCCCATACTACATGCAACATATTCGTTTCCTCCTTTGCATTTTGATTCTTTGTCTTTAGGCAGTCAGGTCCGTTTTCATGGCCTGTACTGTCTCCTGGTCATACCAGTCTGCCATCATAATGGTTTTTGATTCTCCGGTCAAAGCATCAGGCACCACATCCTCTGCTCCAAGAACGATCTCTTCCTTCCGATACGCCTTTTCAAGCACTTCCTTCGCTGTTTCCAGATCATCTGCTTCAACCACTACCTCTCTGCGCAGCACTTCTTCCACTGCCAGACAGTATTTCAATAAGACCTCCTTTCCCGGAAACTCTCTTTGCAACTAAAAAAGACACAAAAAGAAATCTTTCCTTTTTGCATCTTCATTCTTGCGCTTGTTTCCGTTATGATAAGCTGTGCTAAAATTTCTCTTCCGGATATGCTATCCGGAACAAAACTAAATTGTAAAGAGTCTCCCTGACTCTGACACAAATTTAATTCAACTTCAGATTAACACAGTATATAGTGTTTTGTCAATTTATTTATTCTATATATTGTTTTCTTCTGTTATATCCTCTGTTACGTTTTCTGCTGTTTCTTCTACAGTATCTTCCGGCATTCCCTGCTCTATGCGGTTAAGTGCGGTTACCTCTCTGGCAATAGTACGGCCCTGCCCGTCTTCACCTGCCATAAATTCCACCGGTTCCCCGGCACTCAGTTTCTTAAATCCATCTCCTGTGATCTCTGAGTAGTGGACAAAATAATCCACCCCATTTTCATCGGACAGGAATCCATATCCCCGCCTTGCGCTGAACCATCTTACAGTTCCTTTCATGTGATTGTCTGCCATATTTTTCGTCTCCTTTTCTTTTATTTCTGCGTACAGCTACACTGGCAGCCGCCGCAAGTGGAACGGTGCGGAATCGAACCGCACCCGCACCTATCCATCCCATTCCTCCAGCTCTTCAAACCCATAAAAGGTATCCATATTTAAGGCTGCATCCAAACGGCCGATTCCGGATAATACTTGCCTGGATTTACTGAAATAGAACCGATATGCTTTTCCTACTTGAAACCGGTTCACTTTATCCAATAGAAGGGTTGTTTCTTTTCCACCCTCCTGTTGGATTTGGATCCGGTATAATCTTCCCATTCGGTATTTTCCTTCCGTCTTCATAACCCGCCCTTCCACGGTCTCATACTGTCCTTTCCGTACTATCCGGATCAGACGTGCTGTCTTCCATATTCCGAAGCCGCTAAGTGCCACAGACCAAAATACAAAATTCCATGTCTGCATCCGGAAGCCGGTAAATATTCCGATTGTAAGGATAAAAATGGACAGGAATCCTTGTTTCAGGACCCTGTCCAACAATACGTCTGGGAGCTTTAAGGACTGATCCGTCCACCTTTGGATTCGCTCCACCACCTCTTCCATCTTTTCTTTTTTCTTTTTTTTCAATCTGTCCCTATGCCTCCCTGATTTTCCTGATGATGATCTTCTGTTTCTCGTACAAAGACAGCAGCGTCTTTAGAACTCTCCTGGATTCCTGTTCACCTGTCTTTCTTAAAAGTCCTGCTGCATCTCCATCTTGTCCAACCTCCGCAAGGATTTGTTTTTCTTCTTTGTCCAGCTGTACGCTGCGAAATGCCTTTACCGCTTTTTTTAGTCCGTATCCCTGCTCTATGTTGTACCAAAAAGCGCTCAGTTTATTGGAAACTGGAAGCCTCATAACGGACACCTGGCTCCTCGTCAGGATTTCCCATGCGGCTTCCTCATAACACCGTCCCTTTCCTGCTGCCAGAAGCCCTCTGGTACATAATCTCTGAAAACAGGATGAAAAATCCTCCGCTGTAACCTTTCTTTCCTCTTCTCCAAACACTGCTTCCAAAAGCTGCTCCATGCGGCCTTGCAGTTCCTCTTTTCTGGTAAAGGACCAGACTGCCGCCGTCCAGATAAAGGATTCCGTGTCGCTTAACAGAAGAGGCTGTCCGGAAATCTCCACACAAAACGCTCCGTCCGGCTGTTCCCTTTTCGTTCCAACCGCCGTATAGTATTCCATATTCCTTTCCTCCTAAAGTATCAGTATACAGAGTTTGGGGATGAGATAAAGCAACGCAACCCCCACTCCCAAAAGGAAGCCGGTCTGCGGCTTTTTCATCTCCCATACCGTCTGCTCTTTTGTTCCTACAATCCTTGCTTTTCCTGGAAGCTGCCATCTAAGCGTCCTGTAAAACTGCCGGAATTCTTCTGTCTGGTAACCCCAAGATTTTACAAGGAAAATCCGCCCTTTTCTTTCCTTGTCATCCAAAAGGAGAAAGCTCTCCTTCGCATTTTCATTCATCACCACATAAAATTCTGGGATGCCTCTCCTGCTTCCTTCTACAATTTTCTCAATTTCGTCCAAAAATATCCGGCAGGCCTCATAATGCCCGGCTTCGCCTGCCTGCCGGACTACAAGGGATTCTTCTGTGACTTCCATATAGCAGCTTTTCATCTCCATAATCTGCCGCCCAAGATGAACTACCTGATAAAGAAAATAAAACGTACCTGCAAAGGATGCCAGCAGCAGGTACAGGTTCTCCCAGCTTCTGGACACTGACAGGAACACATACAGGGATGCCGCCGTACAGATGACCGCCGCCCCGAATGCAAGCAGATATTTCTCCTGCCGGTCCATAATCCGGTATACGTCTTCGTCTGTAGCCTGTAGTCGCATATCCACCTTCCTTCCAACACCTGACCTATGCAGTCTGTTTTTTCTCCCTCTCCTTTTCTAATTTTTTGCGTTCCTCCACAAATGCCTGACAGATACGGATGACTTCCTGGCAATAATAGTAGGAGAAATACCCGATGTGCATTTCCTTTTCCCGGAGCCCCATTTTATTTGCCAGCCATGCATAGGTCTCATTTCTTGTCATCCACCCGCCTTTCCATACACTGTCCAATGCCCGGTGTGCTACTATCCGCAGATGCCGCAGTTCCTTATCTGCCATGATGCCTTTCGGCCGCAGGTTGTGGGCGTGTGCCCTCACATATGCATCGCATTTGTCCGGAAACCCGCTGCAAACATACACAAAGCTATCCGGTTCTACACAGTCCTCCCCATAGACATACGGAGACGGACGGAAAAGGGCAGGTCTCCCGCAATACGGGCAGAACAGTTCGATTGGTTGTTTTTTCTTTTTTCGTTTCGCCATCGTATCCCTTCTTTCTTGAAATAATTTCTGTACCCGTATTGTAAAAAAACTGCCTCTCCTGATTCAACCGTATTTCCGGCTTATAATTATTAAATTTTTATAAACTCACCCATTTCTTTTAATCAGCCGGGTAATGATGCCTTCCGCCACTTCAAGCCGGTCATTGATCCTTGTAACTACAAAGCCTACCTGGTCCCGCTTTCCCGGAAGGCTTGCCATATTACAGGAATGGGCAACCGCATTGACACCGATGCTCAGCCGGATAAAATAAGTTCCCTTATAGACATCTGTGACAATTCCGGCATACTTCCCCTGCCGGTGGCATTTTTTCAAGTTATCCTTATTCGTATTTACCGATGCGCTCTTGGCATCCACCGCCACTGTCATATCTTCTATAGATGGCATATGGATTTGATTTACCGTTACCAGGACCAAGTCCCCAATCTGAAATTTTTCTCCGGCGTCCACCAGCCATTCCCAGGCCATATCCCTTGCCCGCACCGAGCATTCTACGCCAAAGACCTCCAGCCTTACCGCTTTTGGGGCAACCGCAATAACCCTGGCTTCTACCAGCCTGCCCGGATAGATCATAGGCTGCTCCTCTGGATTCTCCGACTGATAGAACATCTCTCTCTTCTTCAGCATGGCTTCTTTTCTGGATGCTACAATACTTTTGGATTTTGCATCCAGATCCTTGATCAAAAAATCAATGCTGCATCCGAGCATGTTGTTGGCAATCCTCGTCTGACGGTTGAGGATGTCCGCATTTTCTCTTCCGTCTCCGTTTAAGTTGATCATCATTTCATCCATAGGGATGATAATGCGGAAATTATTATAGTATGTGACAGCCACAACCCAGCCGCTCTCCAGTTTTTCAATACCGCTTAACGTGCCGGTCAGGATTTTCCTTGTCCGGTGGGCGTTCAATACCTGATGCCATCTCGCATCTTCTTTCTCCTGCGGGGATTCCACATGGGTATCCACATCAATCGTAAGGATACTGTCGGGCAGCGCATTTCTTGGAATCGTGCGGTTCTCTTCTGCCATTTCATCTTCTGCTTTCTTTTTTGTGTGATCGTCCATATCGTTCCTCCATTTCTTGATTTTTCGGAAGAAAAAAGGAGCCTGTGTTCTCCAGACTCCTGCAACAAAAGAACAGCCCTCTATCAGGCTGTCGTTTTCTTCCGCTTTTTTACAGTTACTATTGTAAAATATGGGAAATCCTATGTCAATAGAACTCCTGTTGCAATGCGGTAGCAATTCCGTCGCAATCGCATCTTTTGCTTAGATTTCCGAACCTTCCCATTCCAGTCTAGAAAAATACCAGATTCTTCGTCCGATGCTCCGGCAGATTCGGTTTTCTGTCAGATACTCCTTGGAATCTGTTTCCGGGTTATCCCGCCTCCATCCTGTTTTTTCATAAAATTCTTGCCAGCTGTCAAAAATCTGAACGCACCGGAATGCTTCCCGCATCTGTTCCCGGTCATCCGGATGGAGCTTGATGCCAAATTCCACTTCCATGATCTTTGCAAAGACACTTCTTCCCAGTGCGCTTTCTGAAAGCTCAGTCATTTTCTTCCTCCCCTCCTTTGTCCGGATTGGCAAATAAATCCTCGACTTTCATAAAATGCTTCCTGTTTTCTGTTTTTTCTTTTTGCATCGTTCCTGTGGAAGAATCCTGTTTTTCCTGATGTTTCGGTCTGTTCCGGTCTTTTTTCTTTACTTCGGCGCCGATTTCCAAAATCTTCTGCTGTTTGTTTTCCCCTACAGGTTCTCTTTCCTCCATAATCTTTTGTGTATCCCATACTCCGCTCTCCTCTTCCGTTTCACCCGGATATTCCCACACCATATCAGCCTGTGTCTTTACAGTCTCTTCACGCCGCCATCCGGGAACGTATTCCGTTGTCTTCTCCAATTTCAGAAATTCTGCCGCCGGATGCTTGCTGTAATCCAGCTTATGGAGGCGCAGCATTTTCTGTCCCCGGATAAATAAAAGTGCTTCATCATGAGCCAAGCGCAGAACTTCATCCGGCAGGAGAAGCTGTCTTTTTCCTACGGACGAACTCTCTGAATACTCAGGCACATAGTCCGTCATACGGATTGTATAATAATTCTTCCGAACCGAATCCACTGCCACTGTAATCTCTCCCGATCTTTTGCTGAAATATTCTGCCGTCGTGATGTCATTGCACCCTAAAAAGAGGGAAAAGTCACACCCGCCCAGTATCTCCTCCCACTGATTGTCGGGATAACGGTTCTGAAGCTGCGGGATGTTCTGGTACAGGATGCTGATTCCGAGAGCCCTGCTCCTTGCTGTTGCAAGTTTTTTCGTAAAATCCGGCACGACTCCGATATTTGGGAACTCATCTAAGATAAAATGGACCGGTACCGGCAGTTTCCGATTCGGTGTATGGTCTGCCAACCTCACTAGTTTAATACATAAAAACGAAGTAAACAAGGTCGCAAGTACATTATAGGTGGAATCCTGGTCCGAAGTAATGCAAAAATATGCACATTTTTGTTTTCCCGGAAGCGACAGGTCAATCTCCTGATGGCTGGTCAGCTCCTGAACTGTCTTATTCTGTAGTATCTGCAGCCGGGTTCCCAGTCCCAATACTGCATTTCCCTTGACTTTTTCCGCTTTAGAAAACAGGCGGTACGGACCTTTCGCCGGATGGCTGCTCGGGAGATTCTCAAAGATGGAATCCAGCATTTCCACGCTCTTATTCAAAAGCAGGTTATAGGCCTCCGGAAAAGTTTTTCTCCCTGGCGGATATTCCTCGTATACATATAAGCACAATGCTTTCAGCAGATCCATCTCGACATTATCATAAAAATGATCGAACTTATCCGTCGTGTTACGGATTACCACATCTACAAAGGTATCAATCAGCCCACCGTCTCCAATTTCTCCGAGACAGTCCCAAGCATCCGAATGAATCAGGTCAATGAGGTTCAGTCGGCGGCATACATAGCCTTCCTCCCGCAGATAAACAACCAGGTCCTCATATAATTCAGATTTAGGGTCTGTCAGATATATGCTTTCCCCCCGTTTGATACATTGAAGCGCCATCATCCGGGCAAAAGCCCTGGATTTCATAGACCCCTGGGATCCGCAGACGGCAAAGTTCCGGTTCAGGTATGAATCCACCGGCAGGCTGATGACACTCCCGTCCTCCAGGTCCGTCCCGAAGATTACACCGGCTGCCTCCCGGATGTCCTTATGTGACTCCAGCACCGTCTTTTGTTCTTCTTTCTTCATAAACCCTGCGGTTCCGTAGGTTCCCTTTGTAGAATACTCAAAATTTCTTTCCTCATCTCTGCCAGCCACTTCTTTTCCGTTCCCCCGCCAGATTACCACCCCGGCAATCAAGACAAAAAGCAGTGCCGCCGCAAGGGAAAACCGGATTCCCTCCGGGCTGATTCCTGCTTTCATGCAGATGAGCGGATTCAAGTCAATGCTTGCCTCACAAAAAATCTGTCTGAGGAACCCTCCCACATAAAAAACCAGCAGCAAAAATCCAAGCGCAGACACCAGGATTTTCCACCGCTGTATTAAAAAGCCGATTATTTTTTTAATTATCACATTCCTCCTCTCTGTTTCCTGCTCCTATAGCCAGCCTGCCGGATGCCATATCGCTGTTGCAGAGGTTCCGGTAATAATGGTCGTGTGTGTTAACTGCATTGTAAAGCGCCGTCAGCATAAGTGCCCGGATATTTCTCGCCTTTTTCCCACTCTCGCCCATGCACTTCAGCACGTACTGGATATGGAACATTGTCAGTTTATGCAGCTGTGCTTTTACCACCGCTGCCGGCTTCTCTTCCCGGTTCACCCGGATTGTCTCCGCAGTGGAAGTCAGGGCATCCATCGCCACGCCTACCAGTTCGTCCAGTCTCCCATCCCCGGCATAGTCCACCTTCAAGGTTTCGTAGTCAATCTGTTCCCGGAACACCTCCAGCTCAGCCTGATAAGAAAGGAGTGGATAATCTCTGTTGTATTCTCTGTTTGTATTCTCTGTATTTGTCTCACTCATTTGGGGGATACCCTCTGACTGAAATCGGGGAGGGGTGTCCCCATTTTGAGTGACACCTCTCCCCATTTTCGGTGACACCCCTGCCGGTTCTGGTAAAAGCCCGCTGGAAACTACTTCCATCTCCGGCTGTTCTTCCGGATAGGTCAGTTCTTCTAAACGTTCCACGCACAGATCTAAGAACAAAACATTAGGAACCTGCTGCCCGCCAGACTGTATCGTGCGGAACACCCGCCGGACCACCCCAATCTTTTCCAATTCCACGATTGCATTTGTGGCATCCCGCTTGGTAATTCCAAACTGTTCTGCAATCTGCTGGTAGCTTCGCTGCAAAAAATCTGAATAGAACCGCTTTTTCAAACCGATGATTTGACCGGACCGTTCATCCCGCACTTCCACCGGGCGGTACCAGTATACAATATCCGACAGAATGACAATCGCATTCAGGTTCGGTTTTCCCGTTGCTTTGCGTATCGTCCGAAACCAGGCGGGTGGGATAATGTTCCCTGTGATATTCAGCCGGCTCATTTTATCTACTGTGGCATTCCCTGTCTCAAAAATCCCCTGCATGGCTGCCTCCTGTCGGGATGCCCATTCTTAATCCGGACATCCGCTGATATATGCTCTTACTTTCTCTGACAAGATTGCAAGGATTTCCACCTCCTCTCCAAAATACTCCTTAAGCACCTCCGCCTGAAAATCCAGACAGAGCACCTTACCTTTCTTCCGGCCAAGCGCCGCCTCCTGCTTAATACGCATTAGCTGGCACAGTTCCAGTTCATAACAAAAATAAACCGGTCTTCCCTGGGCATCATATCCGTCCTCCATGGCGTATTCCTTTTCGCTCCGCCTTGCAAGGGTCTGGCTTAGGAAATGATAAAAGGATTTCCGCACTTTCCGGTCTGTAAGCAGGCGGAGCTGGAGGGTACTTTCCTCTTGCATGGAAAAATAGTACCAGTGTTCAAAAATATCATCTACCTGAAAAAGGTTCCCTTTCGGTCCGCCATCGCTCTCCAGAATTTCCCGGAGCATCTTCATGTCATTTCCAATCATTATCGCTTCTGCCATGGTGAACTGCCCCTGCTTCCAGAAAAGGCTTTCTGCAAACTGGCGCATGGAACGTTCCATTTTTTTTGCCCATTTCATCCGCCGGTCCATGGTATGGTACACAACATAAGGCTGCCCGCTGCAGACCATAAGTCCACAGGCACGTGAGCCTTTTACTTTATCCGAGCCACCCTTCATCTCTGTTGCACCATAATAGACGCATCTTTCCAAGCCGCAAAGATCCGGTGGGAACATCGGCTTTTCCGCCGGGAAAATACATATCCCCATACGCAGACCAAACGCCCATGCCATACTCATCCGGTGCAGACGCAGACGCCGTGTAATCTCGCTTTTTACATGATTTGTCTCTGCCGCTCCATGGAACAGGCAATCAAAACTCCCCGGATAACAGCGCATTAAAAACTCTTTTCCCTTCTTTCGGAGTACATAGCCTTTTGCCCCTTCACGACTGCGTACAGCCAGCAGCCCTTCTTTTTTCAGTCTCGTAATGAGAGCGGCTGCATAAGCCTCCGACTCCACTGCATAAACCGCCATATCTGCCTGTAATTCTCCGCTGACCGCTACCAGCGCCAAAAGCATCTCTCTCTTGTCCGTTCTGCCACCTCCCTGCCTTAAAACTGTACCCTATTCCTTGAATACTTGGGTATCTTTCCTGCCGGCTTTTCTATTTTTCTTCCCGTATTCTGCTGTTTTTGCCCTGCTCATACTTATCGAAATTTTTTTCATCAACAAGCGCTTTTTTTCGATATGGCAGTCCAGTCTTTTTCTCCATCAGCCAGAGTGGGAAATCCTCCCTGCGCATGACATAGATATGCGTCCGGTCTGTTTCTGCCAGCGCAATCTCATGGTAAGTATTTATATACTTGCCATTGTCTGATTTCAGAAAGAAATTATCAATCACATCAAGAATCTGTTTTTCTTCCATGTTGTCATGATCCCGCACCCTTGCAAGAGGCAGCGTCCGGTCATATTCATGGACAAACGTTACGGTTGCATACTCAAAAAAAGGAATTTCCTTTGACTGTTCCGCCTGCTTTACGCACCAGTGCTGCAGCGCCGTATAGAGCGGCTTGCACAAAAAGTCTGTGTAAGCCGCTTTTCTGTGAGGAATGAGAACCGGCAGGTCAATCCTTAAAATTCCTTCTGCGTATTCTGCCTCAATGCCGTGAATCGTTACCAGCTCCCGCTTATACTCCACATATTTCCTCTGATCCAGTGTCAATTCCAACGTCAGCCGCCGGAGACGTTCTGTCAGATATTCTGAGTTCTTTGCAGCTTCCAGCACCATGTCATTTAGCCCGTCATATCCCGCCGCACCGTCTTTGCCGTCTTTGCGCACATAGGAACGCAGGATTGCCCTGGATTCCGCCACACGCTGTTCTACCTCGCCGGCAATCTGTTGGACATGATTGAGCTGTTTCTGTATCTTTGCCAACGCATTCTGTTCATAAATTTTGTTTGTAATATTCGATTTTTCCATCCTCCTCTACTGTGCAAAAACCAAGGACATCCGGAATCCGAAGCCGGTGAATATATTCTGCGGATTCTACCGCCGCCACATGGCCGCAGCATTCGATTCTTTTTCTTGCAAACAGATTGTTTACCAGTTCCACATCCGACTCTGGAATATAGAGAATATCATAAATTTCCGCATCTCCCACAAAAATAATCCGCACTGGGAACTCATCCTTTGCAGCCAGGAAATGTTCTTCAATCTTCTTCTGCTTCATCAGGGAAATCAGCACCCATACCGCCTGCAGGGTTCCGTATTCCCTTGCCGCATAAGAATTTTCGTTTGCTGCCACCATCCTTGTGACAGGATTGATATAGATTCTGTTATCTTTTCCTAGCGATTTCAGCGCCCTCCCCACACGCCCATCTTTCCCACAGTTCTCAAAAAAAGCGTAAAGCTGCCGTTTATAGAGGACGTTATATTTTTTGATAAGTGAGAGCACTTCCTGTTCCATCTGTTTCTGCTGATTCAAATAATCCACTGTTTTTGCATCCTTTCTACTTGTTTTTTCTATGCGTTTTTATGGCGTAATGAAAACGCACTATCTGCGCATTGTATGCGTATTATGGGTTCCCATGCTTTTTTGCGCCATAAAAACGTCTTTTGTGCGTATTAAAAACGTATTCCTATCATTCCTCTGTACATTTCCTGCCATATGCACCTGTTCCGTACCGTTTGAGCCGTTCTTTCAATTCTTGCAGGTCCTTTCGGTCAGTGGTGATTAGGTCTTTCTCCAACTGGCTTGCCTTAAATTCTACCAAAAGGTTATTGTTGTTCATGGCAATCAAGCCATTGCCCCGCTCAAACTTCTGAACTGCCATCATTTCCGCTTCGGATAAATCCAGTTCCTCCCGGATGCGCTCCGCCTCCCTGCTCTCCAGATTCAGGATAATCTTTGTCTTGGAATTGCTCAGGATGCCTTTTCCGAATTTCCCTTCTTTCAGGGAAAAGAAATCGACCAAATCCTGCGTCGCACAGACGGCAGAACCGCCGTAACCCCGGATGACTTTGAAAATCTCAAGTACATAAGAGGCTGCCATCTCATTCGTAGATAAGAGTTTCCACACCTCGTCAATGAAAATTGCTTTCTCCTTTGTACGGTCTTCCTTCGCTTTCGCCCACACAAAATCCAGTGCCACGAACATTCCCAACAGAAGATCTCCAGACAGTTCTGAAATATCAATGACTACATATTTATTACTCAGGTCTACGTTAGTTTCCTGGTTAAAAGAGGAAGCCGAACCATGTACCAGCCGGTTTAGGATATTGGCCATCCGTTTTGTATCCGGCTTTCGCATCATTACCTCATACAAATCTCCAAGGATTGGCATTTTCTTATATTGTCCCGGCCGATTCTTGTCCCACAGGCTTTCATTGTCATGGGTAATCCCCTTTTCCCTATAAGTGATGAGCAACGCTTCATCTAAAAGCTGTTTCTCCTCGTAGGACATATCCGGGATAAGCAGGGAAAAAAAGATGTGAAGGCTCTGTATCTTGATTGCAAGTTCTGAGCGTTCCCCAGTGCGTCCGTCCAAAATATCATTGGCAGAGTTATCGGCTGGACGTATCTCCATAACATTGATACAGTTTTTGGAACCCGGCGAAATCTGGATAAATTCCCCGCCGATATTCTGGGACGCCCTTGCAAATTCATGCCCCTTATCCGGTGCAATGATAAAAACCTGGATATTCTTTCTTCTCATGCGCAGCGCCATCAACTGCATGGTAAAGGTTTTTCCTGCCCCTGAAGTCCCCATGATAGCAATGTTGGCATTCTTATAGGCTTCGGAATTGAAAATATCCACGATTACAAGGGAACTGTTCGCCTTATTGACTCCCATCATGATTCCATCCTTATCTGACATTTCATAAGAAGTAAAAGGATAACAGGCGGCAACTCCTGAGGTCAGTGCGTTCCTTTTTGCTCTCTGGTAAATATTCTTATCCAGAGCCAACAGTGGAAGCGATGATAAAAAAGCCTCTTCTTCCCGGAATGTACACGGTATCGTGCTAATATCCTGAGAATTGAGCAGCTTATTCATTTCCTTCGCCCGCCATTCCACTTCCTTTGCACTATTCCCGGTAACCGTGATTAGGATTGCGATATAGTAAAATTCCTCACTCCCGCTCAGTCCGTTCTTCAGATAATATCCGGCACGTATGGATTCCGAAAGATCGTCATAGTCGCTGTTCGTGTCATAGGTATCTTTGATTTTAGAACGGTTCAGCCGGATTCTCCTGCCAATCCGCTCCATACTCTTCGACTTATCCTGCCGGTATAAGAACAAATCTACATCAATGCCTTCTCCTGCATTGATCATCAGCGCCATCCAGCCTGCCGGTACTTTGCTCCGGTACTTTCCGGACGGGATAAACAAATAGGTATGGTATACCCCGTCCATAACGATATAGTTCCGATGCCGGAAGTCGATTTCTCTGGGCGCAACCAGTTCAGCCACCGGGATATGGGAAAGGCTGTCCTCCCCATTTTCCCGCATATACCACTGTTTCACTTCCTGTATTTTATCCGATAACGGCTTCAGCACGCTGGTGCGCCGGTTTAGCATCTGGTACAGAATATCTACACTAAACCGGGTTTCGTTTTCATGGGTCAGCACCGCATTCCCACACATAGACAGATATTTCCGGGCTGTCTGCACAGCAGTCTTCATATATAGATAGACCTCCTGGTCTGTGGGATTTTTATTCCGGTTGTAAGAACTGTATTCAAAAATCAGGAAGAACCTTCTGGTAATCGCCTCCTTTGTTCCCACTGTCCGGATCAGCCTCATATAATCCTCCTGTAAAATCCGGCACTGTTCGTCTTCCTCTTGTTCCATTTCTCTCTGTATTTTCTTCAGGTATTCTGCAATATCCGCCTTCCGGGAAATCACTTTAAACTGCATGCGCACCGGGGCAATCTTCAGATAGCTTAAAAAAGACGAGATGATATTCCGCTGCTCTGCCGGGCTTCGCAGCAAAAAATTGATCGGCAGGATTTCCACTATCTTTACATAACGGCGGTCAGCTGTATAAATAATCCCGTTTTTAATCTTCCGGATTGGAAGATACAAAGACGCCCATGTATATGGAAGGAAATCATGCTCCTCCTTCTGAATGGGGTCCTCTTCCCGGCGCTTTTTCTTTTTCTTGCTCTTGTCCGGTTTCCCGCCTGTTTCCTCCTGCAGTATTTCCCGGCGTATCTCCTTTTCTTCCAAAAGCTGCTGTTTCCGGGATTTTAACTCCTCTTTCTCTCTTCTGCGCACATTACGTTTCGCCTCTTTCTGTTCCTTCTTCTCCTGTCTGTGCGCTTCCTTTTCTCTCTTTCTTGCCTCTTGAAGCTGTTTCTCCAGTTCTTTTACCTCGTTTGCCATGTCCTGCGCCTCCTTTCCGGGTTTTTTGTTTCCGAAGTTTCTTTTCCCGTTTCCTAAGTCTTCTGTTCCTCTCCAGACGGTCTCTTCCCGTAGGTTCGCTCAAAAGACGCTTCTTTTTCAGATAACAGAAGAAATGAAAGATAAATGAGGACAGGCTTTCGCCTTGTACTCCCAAAAGAGAAAAGATAGCCGCCGGCAGCAGCACAATCACCCCAACGTAAATCTTTGTGCGGTTCCCTGCCGGAAGCATCATAAGTCCCTGGAACAGAAAAAGAACCAGAAGTACCGTTTCCACAGCATTCCTGGTCCTTACCCTGCCTGATAAAATCGTGCCTTCCTCCGCAAAGTTTGGAGGTATGGTATATATATCGACCTTTCCTCTCGACAATCGTTTTCTCCTTTCCCGCAAGATTTTCCTTATGCGTATTTTTCATGTTTCTTTTTATAGATTAGATAGCCCAACGTTCCTGCAACTAACGCAATTCCCAAAAATAAAAATGGTTTCATGCCCTGTTCTGCCATTTCCTGTCTCACCTCCCTGTCTGTCTCATTTTTTTCATCCGCCTGTGTGTTTTTATCGGCTGCTGGTTCTCTTTCTTCCACCGCAGTTTCTTCTTCCTGCCGGGCAAGGACTCTCTCCGTAATTCGCAAGTTTACCAGTGTCATAGAATCTTCCCGTACTTCAAACATATCTTCTGCAACTTCTATCAGATAATTTTCTCCCTCCCATTCTGCCACTGCTGACTGCAGCGTATAGGAACCGCTTCTTACTGGTATGTTTGCTTCATAATAATTTTGAGGAGAAAGCTCGCAGGCTACCGTCCTTCCGTTGTCTCCCTTCATGGTGACCGTTACGCATCCTTCAAAGGATGCAAAGTATGTGCATCGAAACCCAAGCTTTCCGAAATCCGTTTCTGTAGATGTATAATCTATCTCTTCTGTATCGCCCAGCATCTCCTGTTTCTTTAAAACCTCTCCCTCTTCTCCGAACAGCACATACCGTCCCGCCGGATTGACCGTGTCATAAGCCCATGTATCCTTTAGGGCAGTTCCGTCTGCGTCCAGCCCATTGCCGTTTTCCCACTGTACAATCTGCGGCAGCTTTTCCGCCTCTGGCGAAGCCTGCACCGTTTCAGATGGTGTCAGGCATAACCAGAGTGCGATTCCCACCGCTATCCAAGGATATATTTTTTGTTTCTTCATGTGCTTCTCCTCATTTCCCGATAATCCAGAATGCCCCTTCACTTAAATCTCTGCCATACGAAAGGATTGTCTGTGGGCTGTAAACTTTCGCAGTCCGTTCCCGGCTTGCGCAGTCCGCAATGGTAATATTTCCATCACTTGTCACTCCTGTCAGTACAATAAAGTGCCCGCTTCCGCTTCCTGTAATTGTATAAGCCTCGCAGATTTCCACCACCATTTTCCCTTCTTTTAGGGATTGGATGATATAATCCATCCGATTCTTTCCTACCCGCTCGCAGGTAAGTCCCCAGTGATGTGCCGCATTGGTTGGAAAAGAATGGCTGGTTCCCACACCAGACACATATTCCCCGTTCTGTATGGAATAAGCGCAGGTCATTTCCGGGGTTACATTTTGTCCAGTCAAAGTTGATATGACGATTGCAAGGGAAGTCGGTCCACAGCCGGCGCTCCCGATAGTGCTTGTGCCATAGGACATTCCCGCCCAAGGTTCTTCTGTCTGGTTAAAATATATGACCCGCTTCACACAGTCCGCCACAGTATTGTAAGTGATGATGTCTCCGGTTGCGTCAATGTTTCCATAATAAGGCGTTCCCTCTGTACCGCCACTCACAAAATCACTCCAGGAAAAAGAGGTAAACAGCACATCTTTTAATGCTCCAACCCCGTCTTTTAAGATTTGAAGCACTTTCATCACAAGTTCAAAAGTTCCCGGATCCGTTACATATTTATAGGAATATCCACTTGCGCTTCCCTGTATCTGAGTATTTAAAGCGACTGCCAGCGTATACTCCACCTGTTTTTTTGCCTCAGAAGAAGCCTCCATTGATACCTTGCCTCCCTGCTTTTGGATTGCCTCATAAGTGGATTTTGAAACCTCTACAGTGCCGGACGCTGAGTGGAAATAGTACTTTGTGCCGTTTTCTGCGATGACTTCCGATTCCCCGGTGACAGACCATGCGAAAAAGATGTCTAGGCTTTCAGAAACCGCTGTTTTCAGCATTTCATATTCGTTATCCGTCCCGTCCGTATCCCCGCTGCCGACAGCATCTGTTCCGTTATCCAAGATTGTTAGGTATCCCATGACCTTCTCTACATAGTTCTCCGTCTCTCCATTATGGGGCACTTGATACCCTGCGCTCATCACGGCTCCCGGTCCTGCATTGTAAGCGGCAACCGCCAGTTCCACACAGTTCGGATAATTTTTAAAGGTTTCCAGGTTCTGGGCGACATATTTTGCTCCACCCATAATGTTCTCTCTGGGGTCATAGGGATTGGAAACTCCAAGGGACGCCGCTGTTGCCGGCATTAACTGCATGATTCCAATAGCACCTGCAGAAGACACTACGTTCGGGTTATAATCGGATTCTGCTTTTCCCATAGCCAGCAGAAGAGCCGCCGGAACATTGTATGTTCTGGCAGCTTCTTCAAAATAAGCGTCATAGGGAGACGATAAGCTGGTACTCATATCCCCGTACTGTGTGGAATATCCAAGAAATGAATGGATGGTTGTCCGGTCCCATTCCTGCAGCAAAAGGAGCGTAAGATAATAATTCAGGTTTCCCTTTACTCTTGTCTCATACTCGTCGATCACCTTCAGTTCATGCTCCCCATAGTTCGCCTCCTTGTCTTTTTCTATTTCTTCTAGGAGCGCATCCCTTTTTCCCACCAGCAGGCCGAGAATTTCTTCTCTTCTTCCATCTTCCTCCAAAACCTGTTCTACTCTTGTCTGTATCATCGCTTGTTCAGTTGCCTGCGCCTGGTTCGCAAAGTCGTCTGCATTGGCAAATCCCAGATAAGACAGGATAATCCCGATAAAATTCACAATGATAAAAATCCACAGGAAAATGACCGCTGCGACAGCCGCCAATATCCTGCGGAACGTTTTACTCGTAACAAGCGCAGCGACAGCTGCCCCAAGCGGGCCGCCAAACGCCGTTCCTGCGGCGGTACCTGCTGCCTGCATACCGCCTTTGGCTGCGCTGAACACCGCATGCGCTGCCTGTATCGTATGCACTGCATTTCTCGCTGTATCCGTCATCCGTCTTGCAGATGAAAAGTTTTCTCTGTCTTCCTGCATTTTCCCACCTCCAAACTAAAACGGCATATCCGGATCGTTCTCCGGCTTAGGATTCCAGCGTTTCAAATCCTCCCTCGATTTTGGCACATCAGGGATTTCATAAATATTTTTCAAAGGTGCATCCTGCGGCTCTGTATTTTTTTCAGGCACACTTTGTTCCCCCTGGATGAACGGATTATGATTCCATGCTTCTCCCTCTGGCTGGAAGCCTTCTGCGTTTCCCGGAACCTCAAAAACTCCGGTTTCATTCCCTTCTTCTGCCGCCCTGTCTGAGAAGCTGCTTTCGCTCCCCGCAGGCATACCAGCAGACGCTGTTTCCAGAAACTCTTTCACATCCCCGGATCCCGCCTGTACTTCTGGCGGTGCATCAGCAATGCTGCTTCCCAGTTCCTCTAAGATATTCCCTCCGGCATCTGTATTTTTAGAAGCACCCGCCTCTCCGCCGGTTTGCAGGCTGCCGGATTCCTCAAAGCCTGCTCCTGCGCTTCCACAGGTTGCATCCTCTACACCTGTTTCTCCCGTAGGGATAGTTCCCTCCAGATCCATCTCATCTTCTGTCTCCGTCTCTTCTTCCTCTTCCTGCCTGTTGACCGGATAATCGCCCAGTCCATTGATGTCCCCTTCCTCTTGGATTGTCTCTGCGCCCTCCGGTTCTGGCATTCCGTCAAGACGTTCACTGCCATCCAGTTCCATCTCTGTACCGCCATCCTGATTCGTACCCATGCTGCCGTCCTGATCTGGAATCTCTTCCATGTCTCCCTCTTCATCAAAGGCAAGCGGCTGAGCAGTACCCTCTTCCGGCATCTCGCCAAGAGCTTCTAAAATATTATCGTTTTCCATTTCTTCCATGCTGTCAGCCTGGCCTTCCATTTCATCCTCAAATGGCATCTCTGCGGAAGATTCCGTTTCTTCGTCCGCTATATTTCCATTTTCTGTGTTTCCGGCCATCTCCGCTCCCATCGGGATTGGTGCGCCCATGCTCTGTGCCATGTCTCCGGCCGCCGCTGCTGCGGATGAGCCAGATGCGCTGGCTGCAGCCTCCCCGCCGGAGGAGCTGCCCGAAGTTCCGGAAGAACTTCCATGCCCGTACCGCCCAAAGAGCCTGCCCGCAGCCATCATAAGCCCCATTGCGCCAAGACCGCTGGATGGACGCCCTAAGTTCACTCCAAGGGACGCCATATAGGAGTCCAGTTTAAATGTAACCTTACAAAAACCAATCAGGCATAGCGTCGCTACAAAAAATTTGGTAAACCCATAACCGCTGGCAAGCATATTTCCGTACCCGGATAAAAACATCTTCATGCACCAGGCATTCATGATGATCAATACTATCTGCCCGCCGAACATTTTTACCCATGAGGACAGGATGTTGTTTGTCGCCTTTGAGCCGCCTGTAGCAAACGCAAGGGGTGCCGTATAGGAAAATACCCCCAAAAGCACGTAGCGTTCCGCAATGATGAAAAGCATCTTAAAATAGTTCCATGCTACTACAAACTGCATAATCAACATCAGCAGCATGACACTGATGCTGTCGATTCCTAATGCCGCCGTTGCTCCTTCCATAGCGGATACATATTCTGAGAAACTGTTCACTTCAATGTCAGTCCCTACCACCCACTGATAAGGGGTTCCAGCAACTCCAAGAATATAATCAACGATGGTTTTCGACCCTACGACCATGAATAAGCAAGCTCCGCTCCGGCAGACCAGTTCCACAGGATCTTCACTTTCAAGCCCCATCTTCCCGAACATGGACTTAAACAACTGCCAGACTAGAATCAGAAGCAGCAGGGCAATCGCCATAGGCACAATCACATTTTTATACAAATCACCCACTACTCCGAACAACTCTTCAAACAAACTCAGGTTACAGGACAGAAGTTCCGTAAACATACTGGTGACAAGTTCCATCATGTCAACGATAAACTGCGAACATTTTTCCTTGATCGCTTCCAAAAGCATTTCAATCAGCCAGCCCATGTATGCACATATCTCTTACTGCAGATATGCTAAACCTCCTTTCTGCCAGGAGAGCTCTGGCATAGAATCTTTTCAAACTGTTTCTCCTCCAAACGTACTTTGAGGAATAATTCCTTCAAAGTAAGTAACGATTGCTCCAAGTGTCATAAGCACCGCCCAGCAGACAATAATCCGTTTCAGCCATGCCCTGGATTCGTCCACTGTCCGCCCGGATTTGGAAAAGTTCATCAAAAACAGGCAGACTGCTGCGCACACAACCGCCGCAACGGTAGCGATTCCTACCACATCTGTATAAACGTAAGCGCCAAATATTAATGCGGTCGGATACAAAATTACCCCAGCCCTTTGCGAGTTGGAGTAATTCACTATAATTCACATGCGATTTTTGATAG
>ERZ1643246.1038-NODE-1038-length-31928-cov-7.095410_pt1 | contig 31928 bp, 45 predicted proteins | sample MGYA00579265_ERZ1643246 | MGnify/ENA primary metagenome ERZ1643246 (study PRJEB29033, sample SAMEA4952261) | chicken gut metagenome | biome: Broiler Chicken; feature: Gastrointestinal Tract; material: Caecum | place: Ireland | collected 2018 | study: Broiler...
TTTTCGGGCTGCCCTGCCCGTCTTTTTTTCTTTGGCCTATTTTGCAACAGGCCCTGCTTATATATTAAGCTGTTTCCTCTTTTCAGGCATTGCCCTGCACCGCCTTCGCCAGCTTCTTTACCAGCTCGTCGCCGTACTGGTACTTGAGCATATACGCAATCGTCTGCTCCTCAAGGCCGCATGCCTCCCGCAGCGTGTCAATTGCGTCCTGCACGGCCTCGTCACCTTCCGGAACAAACGCGCGGCACTGCGGTGCGGTCATAGCCGGCAGCTGGCGCGCGGCATCAAATACAACGTCATATCCCGCCTGCGAAAGCGAACGCATCTTCACAAAGTTGTGTCCGTCCTTCTCAATGCATTCGCATTTGTACTCTTTGCCGTCCACCAGCACGGTTTTCGTCTCAACCACTTCGTCGTCCTCCTTCTGCGTCAATCGCTTTTTGAAATCCTCCCACAGCTGCGGATTGCGCACCCACGGCTCAGGACACTGCTTGTGCGTCACGTCGTAGTGGCGGCAAACGCGGCTTACCGGAATGCCGTACTTCTGCATCAGCATCCGCACCAACTCGACCGTTCGTGCCACCGTCTGCTCGGTAATGACATACTTGCCGCCGACAATATTGCTGCACATCTCCACGCCGATGCTGTTCGCGTTTCGGCAGCCGTTGTAATACGTTGATGCCCCACAATGCCATGCGGTATCAGTGTCCCTCACAGACTGCGTCACACTGTCCTCATCAACAAAGTAATGAGCAGACGCGGTCAAGTTCGGCGTCCTTGCAAAATAACTCGCGTTCCCTGCGTCTGTGTCCCCGTCGTTCGCGGTATAATGTACAACGATCCACTGAATAGTGGCGGTTCGTCCTTGCTTGTAATTGCTGCTGTGTGCCTGTACAAACGGAATATTCATATGTGCACCTCACTTTTCCAGCGGCTTGTCGTAGCTCTTCGCGCGGTCGCTGTCCGTCAAGCCGCTGGTTGTCGGGTCGTTCAGCGCGTTCCAGATATTGCTCAGCATCAGAAAAACGCAATACGGATTGCTGAACGTGCGAACAATCAGCTCCCACACGCTGCCCCATGTCGTCATATCCTTCGGCGTCAACCCCCAGTATGCCAGCACCGTCAGCAACGCGCCCACAATGATCTGTCCCCAAAATACCGGATTTTGAATTCTAACCTTCCAATTCATTGTTTTTGCTCCTCTCGTCAATGATCTTTACATATATGCCAACTCGTTCCATCAGCTTTTTAATGGTCCCGTTGCCGCCCAGCGCAACATACTGGTCATATAAAAGCGTCAGGTTGTCCAATTCGTCCGCTGTGATTTCCCCTGCTTCCAGATAATGCAGGCAGAGAAACAGCAGCCGATCGTGCAGAGTGGCAAGCAGCGCCTTCTGCACTGCCCTTTCCCACTCCGCGCGGTGCTTTCGTCGCTTGATCGCTTGTTTGACCACCCACACCACGGCAGCGAGCGCGGCGGAAAGCTGCGCCCAATAGTCTTTTATCGTCTCCATCCGGCTTTCCCCTCACCTCCCGCGCCGGTGCGCAATCCACTCTGCCAACCAGTGCAGCGCGTTCTCCAGCTTTATAGCCGCCGCGCTGAGGAAAAACCACGCGACAGAAAACTGCGGGCAAACCTGCCCCATGATGTTTCCCGGTATATCCGAATAATCCCAGACATTCCAGCCAAGCCACACATTGACGATCATACCTGTGAGAAACTCAAGCCAGGTCACCATCGCCGCGCCTTGCAACATCTGAAACCACAGCGGCGGGTGCTTCTGCATTTCGTCTTGTAGTCCAATCAAGACAAAACACAACCCACCCAAAACGCCCATGCTCCAGTGTGTATGGCCGCGCCAGAGTATTTCGATACCCATGTACATCATCCCGCCGATCACGGCGATTGGGATATGTACCAGCAGTTTTTTCACATTTCATACCCCGTTTCTGTTACCGCGCCCGCCTGCGTCAGAATCTCCTGCATGTGCGCCGCGAGGTCGTCTGGCAGCTCTGCGCCATAGGTGATGCCCGCCAGCTCCGCCGCGTCCGCGCGCCTGATCCATTCAAACAGGTGATTACAGTAGGTTGTGTGGTACATGATATGCGCGATACTGGCCTGCGCAATCGCGTTGATCTCGTCCCCTGTGAATATGCGGCACCGCGTGTCGTCCGCATGATACGGATAGGCCGCCGCGCCCTTGTCTACTGCGTCTTTCGCCGTGGTCAGGTTGATCTGGTCCTTCTCGGTCAGCGAGAAATGCTCTGTGCCTTGCGTGGTTTCTACGTCCATACCCGCATAGATGGCGGCTTCGCTCGCCGCAGATACTTCGGCATGCTTTGCTGCGCGCTTGTCCTCCAGAGAAACCGGGTCAGGGTGTTCCACCTCCCACGCGGCCAGCTCCTCGGCGGTCGCGCTCTCGACCCATGCGGCAGCATTTTCGTCCCAACTTGGGCGGACAAATCCGATATCGTCTGCATGAATTCTTCTTACAGGCGGAGCAGAATCTATCAATTTTTCATCCTCTTTCAGAATGTAATCCACCACTGGTCCCATTGGCTTACATCCCTCGCTTTGTTCTATTCTTACAAGAACAAAATCCTTGTACCGATTCGATGCATCAACAATGCTACAATATTTAAACTCCATAGTTTTCCTCCATCAATCTGCTGCAAGAAAAACAATCGGCGGCGTAGACATCTCATTGATTGTTTCGCTTCCTGTTACTGCGTCGTAAATCTTTATTTCACCATTAAGTGTTATGTCTAAATGTCCCATAACTAAAGAATTTTCTTCATTCACTTTGCAAATAACGGGTATTTTCAAAGCTTTATCTGGTCGAAATGCAAGCGGAAGTTCGGCTATTATATCACCGGGAGAAACTGCCTTATTTGAAATAATGTTGAGAAGCACATATACAATTTTTTCTTGCGTTTTGAAGTAGGTTGCTAATCCGTTAGATTGCTTTATCCATCCGGATTTTAATTCCAAATCAATTTTTTTAGGCTTCGTATCAGTCATTATTTTTTTCCACGGGTTCCACACATTCCATGACCGTGTCTTTAACCAAACCGTGTTATCGCTTCCTATGCAAAATAAAACCTCATACCCATAAGCATTATTTGTTTGGCCTATTACGAAATATGTTAAATGCGCAAAAGAAGCATTCAATGGATGATTTTGATCAATAGATACTGCTCCTTCAACTGTATATACACGACCAGGTTCTAATGTATGTACATCCGTTGACACGTCAATTTTGATCGGGATTCTATTGATTTTATCTTGCAACTCTTTTACAACATCATCAGACAGCATATCCGCCGTGATTGATCCGCCCGGAATGATACCGGAAACACTGTCATCAATTGCTTTTCGCAGTTCCTCCAGTGCCTTCTGCACGTTCTGTGACTGCATGCCGCTGATTTTGTTCACACCGACGGCCGCTGCACCGTTTGTGCTCATGAGTTTCTTGATATTGCTGTCCAGTGTGATTTGAATAGAGCGCAGCCCCTCCAGTGCTTTCTGCACATTTCCGGCGGAAATTCCGCTGATTGTGGACACGCCCACCTCGGCCGCGCCGGTCGTGGCCTTTACCTTGTTGATATACGCCGTCAAATTCTGCTGAATTGCTGCGAGCGCCTGCTGCACGTTCTGCGCCTGCACTCCATTGATCGATTGTATCGGTATTTCTCCGGCCGCTGTTTTAGCTCCCAGCGCGTCACCAGCAAGTTAAACTGCTTGCGAATCAATGCAGGGTATGCGTCAAACGCAGCCTTGTTTTGCTGCGGTGTCCCTGTCAACCGGTCCGGCTGACTCTGCACATATACGCCCTGCACACTTTGATCTGTGATTTTATAATCTAATAAGCTCACTTTTTCGCCTCCCCCGCATCTTCCCATTTGACTTCCATTTCATAGATGCCGAAACCCTCGTTTACCGCATCCGAAACAAAAGCAAACTGGATCGCCTTCCATTTTTTCAGCTTGATCATCAGCGGCAAAATTGCGTTCTCGCTGGAAACAAAGCTGATGCGTTTAAAATCAATATCATCGAACGTGAATTGGTCAGCATACATGGTTTTGTAAAACCGCGCCGCGCTGTTTTCCGTTCTAATATAAACGTCAAAGGCGCTTTTCGCATAGCTCTTCATGTGTACCGAGCTGCCGCGCTTTGGCATGGTCTTGAGCTGGCTCAATGTCCCCATCGTGTCCAGCTTGGTTGTCCACTCTGCGTGAATCGCCGCGCCATCGTCGTTATACGCCTGCCGTATCGTTTGGTTTTCTTCGTTGACCATGTCGTCGTTAAACTTGCAGATACGGCCGTCCTTGGTGCCAAAATACAGCGTTTGTTTATCCGCCTGCATGACATGCGCCAGGATGTTGGTCCAGTAATACCATTCGTATCCCTGATCCTCTCGGTTTTGGTTTCCGTCCGCGATGTACGCCACACCATTCAGCGCCAGCACATACCACCCGCGCCACACGGCGCAAATCGCGTCATCAAGCCCCGTTTCTTTGGTCAGCTTCGGGTTTACGCGGCGGCTGCGGCAATAGAGCTGGCGCACAACAATATTGTTGTTGTACGTCGTTGTCGGTGCATACACGCCGCGCGGACTTAAATACAGCGGGTCATCGTTCAGGTTCGCCGCCGAATACCGCGCGATCGCGCCATATCCAGATAATTCAGCCACTCTCCCTGTGGGACAAGCTGCTTTGCCTCCTCCAGCCGCCGCCCGATCTGCACCACGCTGTCCATGAACACCCGCGCCGCGTTGTCGCGGATGGTGTAGATCTCCGCGGTCACAATCTCAATGGACCGCACCGCTACAACACTTTCACTCATTTATGCCGCTCTCCTTTTCTTTTTCCACTTGCGCGGTCGTACCTGCCGCAAATGCTCCAAATAGGCCTCCATGAATGCCGCCGCTTCCGGCGTACGCCGCATGTTTCGTGCCGCATAGCACTGTCGGCATGTCAAGCTTTCCGGGTCAATCTCCACCGTGTGCCAGCTTTCTTTCGGTGCGCTGCATTTTCGCAGCAGCAGGATGATCGTTTTCCCATCTGCGTGCCTCTTGGCGTACCCTGCCACGCAGTTTTGCTGCTGTTCTCCCTCACGGGTCAGCTCGTCCGCTGAATCCACCGGACGGATGAACATCCCGTTATGCTTCCAGCACATCCAGCGCAACAGATGCCGCCGAATGCGAAACGGCATATTGAGTTTCCTGCTCTTGATCCTGCGCTCGCGCTCACTCAGCCGCGCATGCGCCTCGTGCAAATCGTACGGCATGCGGTCTCCACCGTTCACGCCCAGCCGGTCAAGCTGGTCGAGATAATCGCGCAGCTCATGCAAAACATTGCCCAGCCGAACCTTGCGCCTCCCTGCCTTCTTGTCACAGTATGCTTGCGATCTCGCTTCTCGAAAAAACGCTGTCCGCACGCTGTGCAGAACATTTCATATCCATCATCCGGCGCACCCAGTATCCAATCAAGATCATCTGACTGCGCAACCCGGTAAAACAAAAACTCCTCATGCTCCACGATCGCGCTGATCCGCTCGCTCACATCTGCCGCGCTGAGCGCCGGCGCGTCCTCCGCGCGCCTCATAGCAGGTCGAACAGGTCAATGTTTCCTGCTCCCTCCGTTGCAGCTTCGCTTGTCTCGCCCAAGCGCTTGGGTTTTTGCTCTGCAAACGCCTCTTTCGGCAACTTGTAAAAATCACATACAACTTGAATCACAGGATTCGCCACGTCGAAACAATTGCACATGCAGCCCCAGAATCCGCCTTGCTGATGCTTTTTCGCGTAGTCGCGCAGCGCCTCAAAGCACTTTTTAAGGCTCATACTTTCGTTCTCAAGGTCTGCGGCGATGATCTCTGCGGCCTGCTCACTGGCAGACGCGATCATCAGCACGACCTCACCGATCTGCCGCGCGCCGCTCTCCGGCTTCTCGGCCTGCACCTTCTGTCGAATCTTTTCCATATTGTTCATTTGACGAACCTCCCAAAACCTGCTATACTTGCAGTACCTTAATATTTCTGAACCGGCTGTCGAGCTCCTACCCTCGGCAGCCGGTTTTCATTTCCTCGTATATCCCTCTCGCTCCGGCTTGTCCGCATCGGTCAGAAGCCTGCGCGCATCCCGCTCCGGCGTCAGCACCGCCTCTCGTATGCTGTATGTATCTCCCATAAAGTTAACGCCCACCGTCTCAATCACCTCAAACCGCCCTTTCGGGTGGCGGTATATCACGCTTGCTTGCTCGCTCCGATTCTTCGCGCCTCTCCTGCTCAATTTGTTTTTCCATCCTTTCTTTTTGCGCCCACGCGGCGGCAAAATCATTCACCGGCCGCGCCAACGGCCATTCTTCTCCCGTGCGCCCCATCCGGCCCATCAAGCTGTATTCGACCTCTCCGAATACCGTCTTGTACGCAATCACCCGCAGCCGGTCAATGCGCACGCGGGGCATGTCCGCCGTCTGGCAGTAGGGCCGAACCTCCAGCCCGCTAAATTCCCGCACGGCGCGCCTCCAGTCGTTCCAGCAGCAGCTTTTCCAGCCGCGCCCGCTTCGCCTGTGCTTCCTGCTTTTTTCTCCTCGCTTCCTGCTCGCAGCCGACAAGGAACAATTCCTGTATTCGCTTCTGCTTATACCGCGTAATTCGGTTATTTGTGTGCTTCATAGCTTGTCCAGCTCCCGAAAAAACTCGGCCTTCCGCGCGCTGCGCTGTACGGCCTCTTTCTCTTTCTTCTCAAAAGCGCTGATGACTGCCAGCTCATGCAATGCCACAACCAGCCCGCACCCGCAGCCGATCAGGATCATCATAAATGAGATCCCGCTGCACCATCCGCCGTCCCATGCGGCGGCGGCCACGCCAATGATGCCACCGCAGCAGTATGCCGCCGCCTTAATTGCCCATTTCAATCCTTTCACCCCCTCATTGATACATCATTGCGCGCTCTGCGCGTATCGTCTCAATCAACTTGTTCGCCGCTTTGGTGAACTCCTCCAGCTTGTTCACCAGCTCCCGGATGTCCTCCATCGGCATAACGCCGTGCTTGTAGGATATCAGCCTGTCCTTGTCAATGCGGTATGTCCATGTCCCCGTTTTTGGATTTTGGATAGCCTCGCCGATCGGCAGCTTGCCCGCGCGCATCGAAAGCGCAACGCTCATCGCATTCGGGTATTGGTCTAAGTACTGGCTCGCAATCAGCGGGGTCACGCGCTTCAGCGCGCGGATTTCATCATCTGTCCAGGTCTTGTCAGCCATCTTCGGCCACCTCCTCGCTAAAGGTTATGCGGCTAACAGCTTGTCCGTTGCCTGTCCACTTCCGTTCCCTCTTGGGCGGCGCGCTCATAGGCGTAGCGAGCCAGACGTTCCATGTATGCTTGCTCTTTCATTGCCTCCGCCGAAAGCTGCTCCTGCTGCGACAGCTGGTTTCGCGCGCGGATTTTCAAGGTCTCCGGCGCATCCGGATCATCAAGGATCTGCGCGGGCGACATGGCCTGATATTCGCTGATTGGTCTTTGCATAATCAATTCACCCAACCCTTCCCGTGTTGTCATACATCTTCGTGACTTCCGCAATGTCAATGCTTGCCTTTTCCCATCCTTTTCTTCTTGCGTCAAAATTCCAATCGCTTAACGTCATGTGAAGCCGCTCTCCCAGCTGCTTTACATCTTCCTTTTTCCCTGAAATCTTGATTTCTACTTTCATTTTGTCGCTCCTTGTCTTTCCATTTCCTCCCTGCTATACTGATAACAGAAAGGAGAACATCAAAATGTCTGAAACTGTTATTATCTCTCTGATTACCTTCGCGGCTGGTGCCATAGGTGCAATCTTCGGTGCAATAAGTTCGATAAAATCTTCTCGCATTGTCCAAACTTCCCAAATGCATCAAGCCGTTGTTGCGCAATTTATGCAGTCTCGTGTCGCTACTTTTTCGCTCATCTTCGAACAATGGAGCAAATTTGTGTATGCAGAATATGACCCAGCTGTTATACCGCAGTTGATTGCTGCAATTGAAAAATCCTCCATGCTTGCCACTCCCAGTACGACCGCAATCCTGATGGATTTCCAGAAAGAATTGATGGTATATGTCAAATCGTCTCCTCACACGCCCGCTCAACTGACCAAACTTGGCGAGGCCGTTATGAACCTCCGTGTGGCATTGCAATTCGATTTACTGCGATATTATGAACCGCATATTGCTAAGCTGCCGGAATCCGCAAAATTACCCAACGTAATAGGATTGCCCATAACAGAAAAAACGGAACCGCCGCACAAAGCACGCAAAAATAAACAATAATTCCCTTCGCTATACCGCGCCAAAATATTTTTCTCTGCTCTTTTTGATGCGCTTTCAATAATGCATTCCAAGCCCTGATGTACTGCTCTTTTGATAATTGCGCTGCATATTTCAGCCCATCCGGTCTGTTGCCCTCTTCCATAATCACCCATTCTTTCCTTTTCTCAATTCCCGCGCAACCATAACAATCGCATCCGTAATTCCCAGTTTCATCCCCATTTGATTTTCCTTAAAGTCATACCCGTCCACCAGCTTCATCAGCCGCTTTAGCTGCTTTTTGAGCGCTTTCTTCCGTTTCATAATCACCCCGCCTTTCCTTGCTCGTCCGCGCGCGCGAACAGCACGCGCCAATTTACTTCCGGAAAAATATCCAGTATTTTCTCGATTTCGCTAAGCAGGAATTCATTTCTTCCCTTTAGCTTGTTGTGCATCGAACTCTCGCTGATGCCGATGCGCTTCGCCAGATCGCGGACGGTTACTCTCCGCTTGAACATTTCCAGCTCTAAATTTGGGTACATTCTGCTCACTCCTTTCTTTTCTCTGTACAGCAGCCTGTCTGGCTGGTAAAATATTGATGTCCCTTTGTAACGGCCTCCCGGAAAAGAGGTCAACATGGCAAAGCCAATCGAATACTATCTTTCGCTTCCACCCGAGTTGATAGATATGAACGATCCCGAAATTCCTGAAAGCATTAAAATCCGTGCAGCTAACGCTCTAAGGAATAAGGCCGACGCGGAAAAAGAACAAACTAAGTAAACCTTATCCCGCTATTTAGCAAAAACCATTTGTGCATCAGGGAGGCCGTAACATTGGGTTGCGGTCTTTCGACCATCAGAATCACCATCAATGGTAATTCTTGAGTGCATAATATTACGGACTATGGGAAATATCAATACTTTTTTCCCATCGTCCGTAATTTTTTATTGCCTACTCTCGTTTTTTGTGTTATTGTAAAGACATGGAAGGAGTTGGCTTGATGAACCTAAGAGAAAAACTTGAATTCTTAATGAGCCGCGATAACATCACAAAAAAAGCTGACCTTGCGCGGGCACTCGATATTCCGTATACCACTATTGATAACATTTTGAAGCGCGATCATTTTGATAACGTGAAATTTAGCACTCTTGAAAAACTTTGTGACTACTTTCATGTTGATTTGCGTTATCTTATCAAGGATGAAATAACCGACCCTAATTTCAATGACTTGACCCCCGCTCCTCCATCTCTTTCCTCTGAAGAAACTCAACTTGTCGAGGACTACCGCTCAATGAACGATGAGGGTAAAGAGAAAGTCCGTGATTATGTCGCAGACCTGAAAGATAACCCCAAATATAAAAAATGTTCTAAATCTCGCATGGATAAAGAGGCATAAGTAAAAAACCGCCCTTTCGGACGGTTAAAATAAAAGGAGGTATCCCCATGAAAAAAAGAATCCCCGCCGTTATCCTGATGTTTTCCTTGTTTTTGACCGGTGCTTTTGCGGCAAACACCTATCAAAAGTCAATCAACGTGGAGTATGGCATCACCGTTTCCCTTAATTCGAAACCGTTAAACATGACTGATGTAAATGGAAAACCCGTTCAGGCATTTGTTTATCAGGGCACTACCTATGTACCAATTCGCGCTATCTCTGAAAATTTAGGTGTAAATGTCAATTATGATTCGACTTATAACATCGCACATTTAACTGATACGCAAGACGCAGAGAATTATTTGTATTTTTTAGGAAATGCAACAAACGCTGCTTCTTTTATGCAAGGTTATGTGATGCACTACCAAGCAATGAATCTTGGAAACATTAGCTATACCACACGTTTTTATCCTTCCGCAAGTAATATAGTAAAAAGTACGCAAGACATGATTTCATATATCCCTATTGATTATCTTTATTACGATAATGCCAAAAAAGTAAATACAATGCTTGACGAAATGTTAGATGCCTTTGCTGATATGGAAGATGCATATTATAACAAACAAAGCCAAGCGTTTGAAGATGCAACCAAAATTATTAACGATAACTATATGAACATTGCCAGTATCATGATTAAATCAAGCCCTCTGACGCTTTAGGAGTTGATTCCATGCGAAACCCCAATGGGTACGGCTGTGTTTACAAACTATCCGGCAAACGGCGCAAGCCGTTTGCCGTCCGTATCACCGTCGGCTGGGATCTGGGCGAGGACGGCCACAGCCGCCAGCGGTATAAACACCTTGGGTCATTTGCCACGCAGGCCGAAGCGCTCAAAGCCCTCTCGGCCTATAACGATGATCCGCACGCACTCCCGGACGCATCGACCTTTTCGCAGGTGTATGAGCGTTGGTCTGTCGAAAAATTTGAAAAGGTATCGGAAAGCGCCATCAGCGGCTATCGTGCTGCGTTCTCGCATTGCAAACCGATTCATGATGTGAAATTCGTTGACATTCGCAAAAACCACATGCAGACAATTGTCGATAAGCATAAAGGCGGCTATCACTCAAAGGAGAAGATAAAAACACTTTTTGTCCAGCTTTATAAATACGCTCTTGAAAATGATTTAGTTGCTAAGGATTACAGCAAGTTTGTCACCCTCTCCCGGCCGGATGAACCGACTAAACGCCGACCGTTTACAAATGAGGAGATCGCGCTGCTCTGGCAGAAAGTCGAAGCCGTTCCCAACGTGGATTTAATTCTGATTTTGATATATACCGGCTGGCGCATCGGCGAGCTGCTGAACATGGAAACCGCGTCGGTCGATCTGGAAAACTGGACCATGCGCGGCGGTTCAAAAACCGCAGCCGGTAAGAACCGTGTTGTCCCCATTCATACGCGCATCCGGCCTTTGGTTGCGGCTCGCTATGACCCCGCGCAAAAATATCTTGTCTGGCGTGCAGATAAGCCCAACCGCCCGATCACGCATGCGCATTTTATCGAATGCATGTTTAACCCGGCTCTGGAGCTGTGCGGGATCCCGAAGCACGTCCCGCATGAATGCCGACATACTTGTGCCACTCTGCTTGATAATGCAGGCGCAAACCGCGTTTCTATTAAACGCATCCTTGGGCACACATCAACCGACGTCACCGACGCCGTGTATACCCATAAGGACATCGAAGAATTGCGCCGTGCGATCGAGCTTATTTCTTAATTCCATTTGTCTATTGTTCGTCGTATTGTTTGTGTATTGTTTTTCTAAGCGACCATTTTTTTAATCCGAAAATGAGCATGAAAACACCCCGTAATTTCCAAAATTACGGGGTGTTTCATATAAAAATATTTCTTACGTTTATACCAAAATATTATAAACGTAATCCTCTTCATATTCCAGTACCGATTGCTCCAGATCGGATAAAATTTTCAAATGTGCTTCAAATCCGGCGAGTTCCTCAAAATGCGCACGCACGGAGGAGCCGTCCGCCGCTGTGCTGCCGCAGCCGGATAGCACCGCCAGCAGCATGGTCAGGCAAAGAAACCGTTTCAGGTCACCACTCCCTTGTATTGTACCGTTTGAGCAGTCCGGGCAGTTCACACAGCATATCGCCCGGCGTCATGCCGTATTCGCTCAGCCGATTTGCCGCCGCGTCTCCCGCGCGGCCATGCAGCCACGCGGCGGCACAAGCCGCCTGCACCGGCGCGACCCCTTGCCCGCACAGCGATACCAGCATGCCCACCAGTACATCTCCGCTGCCGCCTTTCGCCATGCCGGGATTGCCCGAGTGATTGCGGTACATCGTGCCGTCCGGCGCAAAAATGCGCGTACGATGGCCTTTATAGAGCAAAGTGCAGCGATTTTCCTGTGCAAATGCGGATAACTCCTCCGCATTGGGCTGTTGGATGCCACTCAGGCGCGCAAATTCTGCCGCATGTGGGGTCAGCACGACCGGCTGCGCCGTCTGCCGTAATACATCTTTATGCGCCGAAAGCGCATTTATGCCGTCCGCATCCAAAACGACAGGACAGTTCGCGCTTTGCAGCAAACTGCACACGTTCTCCGTGACCGCATCTGACCGTCCCAGCCCGCAGCCGATCAGCATGGCGTCTGCCCGCGCGGCCAGCGCTGTCAGCACGGGCAGCGCTTCGCGCGACAGCATACCGTCCGCGTCGCATGGCATCGGCCGCACAACCGGCTCATTCAGCTTGACCGCAAGCACCGGCCATGCCTTTTCTGGCGTTGCCAGCGTCACTACACCGCTGCCCATGCGCACCGCGCCCTGTGCGGAAAAATAAGCTGCACCCGTATAGCCCGCTGAACCGCACACGCACAGCACACGCCCGAACGCATTTTTGTCCGCGTCCGGCTGCCTGCGCGGCAAAATCTCATCCACATATGCCTGATCGATCTCGATAAATGCCTCTGCCATGTTGCATTCGCTCCTATCCCCTGCTGTTTTCTGCCTTCAGCATAGCACCATGCCATGTTCCGCGTCAAGCACGGCGCGGGTTTTTGCAGCTTTCCGTGTCCCGTTCCGCTGTCCGGCAGAATACAATGAACCGAGGAGGTGATTTTTTGCCCATCCGTATTTTCATCGACCCGGGACACAATCCGACCGGCCCGAACACCGGCGCTGAGGGAAACGGCCTGCGCGAGCAGGACGTGAACTACACGGTCAGCATGTACCTTGCGGATCTGCTGCGCGCCGACCCGCGCTTCGCCGTGCGGCTGAGCCGCAACACGCCGACCGAGATTCTCGGCACCAGCAACGCGACCAGCCTTGCCATGCGCGTCAACATGGCCAACAGCTGGCCCGCGGATTACTTTATCAGCATCCACTGCAATTCCAACGTCAACCCCGCCATCAACGGCACCGAGGTTTACGTTTATCAGCAGAACACCCAACCCTACTGGCTGGCGCAGCATGTGCTGCAAGGCATTGTCAACCGCGTCGGCACCAAGGACAACGGCGTGCGGCTCAATCCCAGCCTGTATGTGCTGCGCCGTACCCGTATGCCTGCCATTCTGGTCGAACTGGCCTATCTGAGCAACGAAGCAGATGCCCAAAAGCTCAAGGATGATCCCTACGGCTTTGCACAGGGCATCTATAACGGCTTGCTCAGCTATTTTGGGCTCAGCCCGCTGTAAGCAAAAAAGGTCTTGCCCCCCAGGCAAGACCTTTTTCTGTGTATCCGTTTTATATGATGGTCAGAATCCGCCGGTTACACCGAGCACCTGACCGGTGATGAACGAAGCGCGCTCCGAGCAGAGATACAGCACGCTCTGCGCGACCTCATCCGCCGTGCCGATGCGCCCGAGCGGTGTCTCCGCCGCCAGTCCCCGCATGGTTTCACCGCTGTGCATGGCGTTCATATCCGTGTCGATCACGCCGGGCGCCACACAGTTGACCCGGATGCCGCTTGGCCCGAGTTCCTGCGCCAGCGATTTGGTCAGCCCAATCAGCGCCGCCTTGCTCGCCGCATAATGGCTTTCGCAAGACGCGCCCGTCTGACCCCAGATGGACGAAATCGTCACGATGCTGCCATGCTTCCGGTGCAGCAGGTCGGGCAGCGCGGCGCGAATGGTGCGCACCGCTCCCAGCAGGTTGACATCCAGCATGCGCTGCCAATCCTCGTCCGTGATGTCCTGAAACAGTTTCTGCTCCGCAATGCCTGCGTTGCACACGACGGCATCCGGCGCGCCAAAGTGTCCTCGCACTTCTCCAAATGCACGGCTGACCGCTTTATCGTCATGCAGATCGGCACATAGCGCCAGCGCGCCGGTCTGCTCCGCCAGCGCACCTGCTACCTCACGACTGACCCGATAGGTAAACGCGACCTGCCAGCCCGCCGCGGCAAACGCACGCACACAGGCTGCGCCAATGCCGCGTGAACCGCCAGTGATAAAAACCGTCTGCGCCATCAGATCGCAACCGTCTGCTGCGCTTCAAACAGGCACTGATTCAAATCCTTATCGCGGGACAGGCCCTCTTCAATATCCAGATCGGTTACCTGATTGTTGTCAAACACCACCACGCGGTTGGTCTTGCCCTCCATCAGCGCACGCACGGCCGCATAACCCATGCGAGTCGCCATGACACGGTCCTGTGCAGACGGAGAACCGCCGCGCTGGATGTGACCCAGAATGGTCACGCGGGTATCGATGCCGGTCGCCTCGTGAATGTGATCGGCAACCTCCTGTGCAGAGCCATACCCCTCTGCCACGATGATAATATGGTGATTACGGCCCTTGATGCGGCCGACACGCATTTTTTCCACGATATCGGTATCAAAATTCAGCTTACGCTCGGGCAGGCAGATCGCCGTCGCTCCGACCGCACAGCCGACATGCAGCGCCAGATGGCCCGCGCGGCGGCCCATGACCTCAACAACCGAGCAGCGTTCATGCGACTGCATGGTGTCGCGCAGCTTGTCGATGCACTCGATCGCGGTATTGCACGCCGTATCAAAGCCGATGGTGTAATCCGTGCACACGATATCATTGTCGATCGTGCCGGGTACGCCGATGCACGGCACGCCCTTGCGGGAAAGCGCCTGTGCACCGCGGAACGTACCGTCGCCGCCGCAGCAAATCAGGCCGTCAATGCCGAGATATTTGCAGGTGTCCGCCGCCTTTTGCAGACCCTCCTCGGTCATCATCTCCTTGCAGCGCGCGGTATACAGCATCGTGCCGCCGCGGCGGATGATACCGTCCACGCTGCGCGCACCCATCTCGATGATGTCGCCGTTGATCAAGCCGCTGTATCCGCGACGAATGCCAAGCACGGAAATATCGTTTGCAGATGCGGTTCGAACGACCGCACGAATCAATGCATTCATACCGGGAGCGTCGCCGCCGCTGGTGAGTACGCCAATTCTACGAATCTGCTTGTCCATAATGAGCCTCCCTATATCAAATCGTTATAAAATGGGCTGTTAAAATATCTTTCATTTTATTATAACATCCTCTTCCCCCAATAGGAAGCGTAATTTTTCCAGAAACGGTACATCCGGCTGGCACCAGTACCGCCGGGCCGCAAGGGTTTTCTTCTTGGTATCGGTCGGGTACAGATAAACCGGCGTATCGCCCGGCTGCGTCACCAGAATGTCTTTGATTTGCGGCCATTCGTCGCTCTGCATGCTGGAAATGCGCAAATAGAGCTTTTGCGGCGCCATGCGGGCAGCCTGCGCGTCGGTATAAACCGATTGCTGCGGATGCTCGCGCGACTGCATGCTGGCCACCGCCGCTTCGGTCAGCGGCTGCGCCTCGTTTAAGAGAATCTTGGGGGCTTCGTCCTCGCGCGCGTCGATCTTGCCGGTCAGCAGCACCGCGCTGTCCTCGGTCAGATACGCGCCGCACTGCTGGAGCGAACGCGGAAACACCACCAGTTCAATGGCCGCCGACTCGTCCTCGACGGTTACATACGCCATCATCGAGCCGTTTTTGGTGGATTTGAGCCGCACCGCCGTGATAACGCACGCCAGATGCACGGTCATGCCATCCTTATACTGCGGCTGCGTGCTTTCGCCGGATAAGTCGTCGATGATCTGCCGGACCGAAGCCGCCTGCGCCTGCCGGGCCAAATCGCGGTATTCATCCATCGGATGCCCGGACAGGTACAGCCCGGTCGTCTCCTTCTCCATCGCCAGCAGCTCCCGCTTGGAAACCTCCGGGATATCAGGCAGGGCGATCTGCGTGTCCTGTACCGCATCGTTGCCCATACCGAACAGGTCCATCTGCCCTTCGATATTCTTTTTGCGGCTCTGCGCGATCGCATCCACCACCGCGCCGGCAATCTGGATCAGCTGGCTGCGGCGGTAGCCCATCGAATCAAATGCGCCCGCCTTAATCAGACTTTCGAGCGCACGCCGGTTGAGCTCGCGGTCGTACATGCGCTCACAAAATTCCTGAAACGACGCAAACAGACCGCCTGCTTCACGCTCTGCTACCAGCTGCTTCATGAACGAACGGCCTACGCCCTTAACAGCAGCCAAACCGAAGCGGATATCCCGCCCGGAAACCGAAAAGCCGTCGAACGACTCGTTGACATCGGGCGGCTGCACCGAAATGCCCATTTCACGCGCCGCCTGAATATATTCCGAAATCTTGTCCGAGGAATCAAGGACGCTGGTCAGCAGCGCCGCCATATACTCGCGCGGATAATGACATTTGAGATAGGCTGTGCGGAAAGAGACCACCGCATAGCACACTGCATGTGCCTTGTTAAACGCATAATTGGCGAAATCCATGATCTCGTCAAACAGGCTCGCGGCCACGCTTTCCGGCACGCCGCGCTTGACCGCGCCGTCGATACCGAGCTCCACATTGCCGTGGATGAAGTTGACGCGCTCCTTTTCCAGCTCCTTCATCTTCTTTTTGCTCATCGCGCGGCGCACCATATCCGCCTTGCCGAGCGAATAGCCCGCCAGCGACTGGAACACCTGCATAACCTGTTCCTGATAGATCATGCAGCCATAGGTGACGCCCAGAATCGGCTCGAGCAGCGGATGTTTATAGGTCACCTTTTCCGGATGGTGACGGCACTCGATATAGCGCGGGATGGACTGCATAGGCCCCGGACGGTACAGCGCCACAACCGCGGTGATATCCTCGATCGACTGCGGCTGCAAACCGGTGACAACGTTCGTGATGCCCGCGCTTTCCAGCTGGAACACACCCATCGTCGAGCCGCGGCCCAACATTTCATAGGTAGCCTTATCGTTCATGTCCACCTTTTCAATGCTGAAATCCGGCTCACGACGGCGGATCATCTTTTCTGCATCAGCGATGACCGTCAGGTTGCGCAGGCCGAGAAAATCCATTTTCAAAAGGCCCAGCTCTTCGAGCGTGGTCATGGTAAACTGCGTGACCATCTGCTCATCGTTGCGCGCGAGCGGCACATAGGTGTCCACCGGGTCCTTGGTGATAACCACGCCCGCCGCGTGCGTGGACGCATGACGCGGCATGCCCTCAAGTGCGCGCGCCGTGTCAATCAGCTCCCGCACCTGCGGCTTTTCGTCATACATCTTTTTCAGCTCGGGATTGACCGAAAGTGCCTTTTCAATCGTGATGTGCAGCTCATTGGGCACCTGCTTGGCGACCACATCCACCTCGTTATACGGGATATTGAGCGCACGGCCAACGTCCCGGATGGCGCCGCGCGCCGCCATGGTACCAAACGTAACAATCTGCGCGACGCGGTCCTTGCCATATTTGTTGGTGACGTACTCGATCACCTCAGGACGGCGCACATAGCAGAAATCCACGTCGATATCCGGCATGGACACGCGCTCCGGGTTGAGGAAGCGTTCAAAATACAGCGAATAATGAATGGGGTCCAGATCGGTGATGCCCAGACAGTAGGATACGATCGACCCCGCCGCCGAGCCGCGCCCCGGTCCGACCGGGATGCCCTGCCGCTTGGCATAACCAATGAAGTCGGAAACGATCAGGAAGTAATCGACAAAGCCCATCTTGGTAATCATGTCGATCTCATACTGCAAGCGCGCCCGCACGGTGCCGTCATCCTTCGGATAGCGCACGGCAAAGCCCTCATCGCATAGCTTTTGCAGGTACTGCAGGGCAGTATACCCTTCCGGCACATCAAATTCCGGCAGGTGATACTTGCCGAACTCAAATTCGACCTGACACCGCTCGGCGATTTTGACCGTATTGGCAAGCGCTTCGGGATGATTCGGGAACAAGGCGGCCATTTCGTCCGCATCTTTGATGTAGAATTCCTCGGTCTCAAACTTCATGCGCGTGGGGTCGTCCACGGTCTTACCCATCTGGATGGACATGAGAACGTCCTGAATGCGCGCGTCCTTTTTGGTCAGATAATGCGCGTCATTGGTCGCAACCAGACCGATGTTCAGCTCTTCCGCCAGTTGGAACAAGCCTTCGTTGACCTTTTTCTGCACCGCAATACCGTGATCCTGCACTTCCAGATAGAAGTGGTCACGGTCAAAAATTTCCAGAAATTGCTCGCACAGCTCATAGGCGCCATCCATGTCGCCCTCCGCCAGCGCGCGCGGGATCACGCCCGCAAGACACGCCGACAGGCAGATCAGGCCCTCGCTGTGCTGCCGCAGCAAATCCATGTCAATGCGCGGCTTCATATAGAATCCCTCGGCAAAGCCGAGCGACACCATATGAATCAAGTTGCGGTAGCCGGTCATATTCTCGCACAGTAAAATCAGATGGCTGTGCCACTCCCCATTGACATAGCTGCGATCAAACCGCGAGTGCGGCGCAAGATAGACCTCGCATCCGATGACCGGATGAATGCCCTTGGCCTTGCACGCACGATAAAAGTCAATCACGCCGTACATCACGCCGTGATCGGTCAGCGCGCACGCCGTCTGGCCCAGCGCCGCCACACGATCGACCAGACCCTCGATGCGGCATGCGCCGTCGAGCAGGCTGTATTCACTATGCACATGCAAATGCGCAAACGGTACCATTTAGTCCTCCTTTGACGCAAACTCGGTGATTTTTTTCAGCCGGTGACTGAGGCCCGGCTTGGAAATCGGCGGATCAAACCGTTGGGCCAGTTCGGCCAGCGTATCGGTCGGATAGGCAAGCCGGAGATGCACGGTTTCCCGCAGGTTTTCCGGGAATGCCTCTTCCCCGCGCGTATCCAGCACCGCACGGATCGCTGCGATCTGCCGCGCGGCGGCGTCCGCCGTTTTGACAAGGTTCGCCGTCTCGCAGTTGACCTGCCGGTTGATCGTATTGCGCAGATTTTTCTCCACCTTGGCCTCCATCAGCGCCATCGCCGCATGCGGCGCGCCGATACGGGTCAGAAAATCCTCCACGCTTGCACTGTCCTTGAAATACAGCAGACACGTTCCGCCCCGGTGCGCCAGCTTTGGGGACAAGCCCAAATCCAGCAGCAAACTGGTTTCCTCCCCGGCAAGGCTCTGGTGTCCGCTTTTCAGCTCCAAATGGCTCTTTTTGTCCGGTCCCGCCACCGTACCTGCCATCAGAAATGCGCCGCGCAGAAAAGATGCCAGACAGCACTCCTCCTCCAGCTCATTGCGGTTGAGGTGGTAGGTGATATGGCTTTTGCGGTCATAGCCCAGCACATCGAAAATCCGGCCGATCTGTGTCGGCTGCTCCAGCACGATCTGATATTTTCGCCCCTGCCGCTGCGGCTCACATACGACAAAAAACGCGCGCTGCAGCAAGGCCTGCAAGCGGCGCGCGACCACGGCGTTTTCTGTGGACAGACGGATCTCCCGATGGGAGAAAACCGTTGCATGCAGCAATGCGCCGTAGGCCTCTGCCCGCGTGCAGCACGCACGCTGCATCGACACACGGCACAGTTCGTTTTTTACCTCGGTTGAAAAGGACATCTCTGCTCCCTGTTTTTTCTCTGTTTATCTTTGATAATCGCGGTGCATGGTGACTACACCGTAATCATGGCCACGCAGATGCCTGCTGAGTTCCTCGGCAATGGCAACCGAACGATGTTTGCCGCCCGTGCAGCCGATGCCGATGATCACATTGGACTTTCCCTCCGCCATATAACGTGGCAGCAAAAAGTCGATCAGGCTGGACAGATGCTTCATCAACGCATCCGCTGTGCCGCCCTGAAACACATAATCCCGCACATCCGGATCGGTGCCGTTTTTCTCGCGCAGGCTCATCTCATAATATGGGTTTGGCAGAAATCGCACATCAAACACCAGATCGGACTCAGGCGGGATGCCGTATTTAAAGCCGAACGACTGCACGATCACCTCGAACGCACCGCTGCCTTCCGTGCCGGAGAACAGCGCAAGCAGACGCTCCCGCAGTCCGGCAGCAGACAGGCCGGTCGTATCGACCACGAAATCCGCGCGGTTGCGCAACGCCGCCAGCATGCTACGCTCCTTTTCGATCGCCGCAGTCATGGGTACGCCCTTTTCCATCAGCGGATGCTTACGGCGCGTCTCCTTGAAGCGTCGAATCAGTGTGGACGTGTCCGAATCAAGGAACAGGATGCGATAATCACAGCCCATGGTCTTGATCGAGTCGAGCGAGTCAAACAGTTGCTGAAAATCGCCGCCCGCACGCACATCAGTGACCAGCGCGACCCGCTCATACCGCTCGGTCGCAGCAAGGCAGATCTCCGCAAAGCGCGGAATCAGCGCAATCGGCAGGTTATCCACACAGTAATAGCCCAAATCCTCAAACGTGGCTACCGCGCGGCTCTTTCCTGCGCCCGACATGCCCGAAACAATTAAAAAATACATTTATGCCATCCCCCTTGTCCGGCAATACGCTTCAGCGAACGATGCGTACCTCGCATTCCAGATCCACGCCGAACTTCTCATGCACGCGCTGCTGCACCAGTTCGATCAGGCGCAGCATTTCGTCGCAAGTCGCGCCGCCACGGTTGATCAGAAAACCTGCATGCTTTTCCGAAACCTGCGCCGCGCCGACCGAAACGCCTTTCAGTCCTGCGTCCTCGATCAGTCTTCCGGCAAAATATCCCTCCGGCCGCTTGAAGGTCGAACCGGCTGACGGGAAATTGAGCGGCTGCTTATCCCGCCGACGCTGTGCAAAATCATTCATCTTATCCAAAATGGCCGCTGGATCACCCGGCTGCAATCGCATGGTCGTGCGAACGACCGTCCAGTCCGAATGCGTGCGGAACGCACTGCTGCGATAGCCAAAGCAATGCTCCTCGCCGGTCAGCGTGTGCAGATTGCCCTCACCATCCAGATACTCGGTTGTTTCTACAATGCCCGACATCTGACCGTCGTATGCCCCGGCGTTCATAAACACTGCGCCGCCTACGCTGCCCGGAATACCGCCGGAAAACTCCGCACCGGTCAATCCTGCGCGCTGTGCGCGCCGAGCTACGCGGCCAAGCAATGCGCCCGCCTGTGCCACCAGTGTGCCATTCTCTTCTGCGCGCACATCATCCATCTCGGTCGTGCAGATCACCGCACCGCGATAACCTGCGTCCGAAACCAGCATATTGGAACCGTTGCCCAGCAGCAACAGCGGTACGCCACAGCTACGGATCACTTTGAGCGCTCCGGCCAGCTGCTCGGTCGTTTTTGGTATCACAAACAGATCGGCAGGGCCGCCGATGGCAAACGTTGTATGGCGGCTCATCGGCTCCTGCGCCACGATTTCTATCTCCGGAACGGCATCACGCAGCGCCGCCATGCATGCATTGATTTTTTCCATAGAATCCTCCATTACTATGACCGATATGTCTACACGTAGGCCGCAGCGGCAGGCCGATGTCTTCTTTCTGCATCCGCGCCGCACAGCAGCAGTATTGTTTCTTGTTCGCAAGTATTATACCAAATGCGGACGCAAAGTGCAAATGAAAGGCACCCCGAAGGGTGCCTTTTTTGATTTCCTATATTTTACGAATTGGTGGAGCCGCTTGCTTCCTGCAGCATGCTGGCGCCTTCTGCCATATCGGTCATAGCTGCTTCCAGCTGCTCGCTCATCGTTGTGGTCAGCTCGGACAGCTTGGTCTGATCGGTCTCTTCCGTCATTGCAGCAACGGTATCAATGAACTCAATCAGAGACTGGCAACCGGACTGGAGCTTTGCATGCGCATCTGCGTATGCTTCCGGCGGGGTGATGGCAATGAAATCATTCAGCGAAGCCTTCATCGACTCCAGCACTTCCTTGGCCGATTCCGGATCGGTAACAGCCGTGCTGGCGCTGTTCTGGATCTCGCTCATCTCCGTGCTCAGATCCTCAACCGCCTGCTGGTACTCTTCCTCGGTCAGCGCAGCCGAAGCAGCTTCACTGCTGTCACCGCTCTCCCCGTTGCTGCTGGCGTCCTTTCCGCCGCAAGCCGCCAGCGAGAACGCCAATGCTGCCGCAAGCAGTGCCGCCAACAAACGCTTCGTCATATTCTTTTTCATACTGTGTCTCTCCTTACCCTTACATGTTTTTTAAGACTGTATTAAGCATTGTAAAGGAAGAGAACAGAATTGTAAAGTCATATTTTGCCAGTATGTTTGCAAACTTATCAGGAAATTCCTATGCAATTTACCTATTAAGTCTCAGCGAACCCAGACTTCCTCATGTTCGCCGCGCCGCGGACGGCCCAGCAGAAGTCGGCTTGCCTCGGTTGCGGGCAGACCGTTATACAGCACTTCATACATTGCCTCGGTGATCGGCATGGAAACGCCCTGTTGCTTTGCCAGATGGTAGCCTGCCTCGGTCGCGTAATAGCCCTCGACCGTTGCGCCAACCTCTTCCATGGCCTCCTGCACGGTCTTACCCTGTCCGATCAGAATGCCGGCACGGCGGTTGCGCGAATGCATCGAGCAGCAGGTGACGATCAGATCACCCACGCCGGACAACCCCGCAAACGTCTCCTGCCGTGCGCCAAGCTGCACGCCAAGTCGTGCGATCTCGGTCAGGCCGCGGGTCATAAACGCTGCCTTGGAGTTATCTCCCATGCCAAGACCGTCCGCGATGCCCGCGCCGAGCGCGATGATATTCTTAAACGCGCCGCCCAGCTCGCAGCCAATGATATCCGCCGAGGTATACACACGGAAATAGCTTTCATTCATGAACGCCGCCTGCGTCAGCTCCGCCGCCGCGCGGCTTTCCGACGCCGCCACAATCGCGGTCGGCACCCCGCGCGCAACCTCCTCCGCATGGGTCGGACCGGTCAGCGCAACGACCGGGTTGTTGCCGTTCATTGCGTGGTCGATCGTCTGCGAGAAACGGCAATAATCGTGCTTAGCGTCCAGACCCTTGCCGACATTGACAATCACCGTGCCGGCCGGCACAATGCCTGCCAGCTGTTCCGCCGTGGACGCAACCGCAAACGACGGTACCGCCATCACGACAAGGTCAGCCTTCGCCGCACCCGACATGTCGGTGGTGATTGCAATGCCCTCGGGGATCTTGACGCCCGGCAGCAGCTTTTCATTGGCACGCTCGCGCAGCAGCAGGTCGCACTCCTCCTGCAAATAGGTCCATGAAGTCACCTCATGGCCGTTGTCGTGCAGCAGCAGCGCCAGCGCAATGCCCCAGCCGCCGGTACCCAGTACAAAAACCTTCATTTTCCGCTCTCCTCTCCATTACGATCGGATTGTTCAATGGTTTTCTTGCTTTTGAAGGAAAACTTGTTTTCCTCGCCGCGCAAAATGCGCGCGATATTCGAGCGGTGCATGAAAATCACCGCCACCGCCATGCCGAACGCCATCGCAATCAGCACGGGGTCGTCGTAGAAGATAAAGGTGGTGATCGGGAAACTGATTGCGCCCAAAATCGAACCAAGGGAAATCCAGCGTGTCAGAGCGACCGCCACGAAAAACAGCACGAATGCAATCAGGAAAATGCGCCAGTCGAACAGCAGCAGCATAACCGCACCGACCAGCACGCCCTTGCCGCCGCGAAAGCCGAAATACAGCGGGAACATATGCCCCAGAATGACAAAGATGCCCGCCACCAGCTTGCCGATCGGTCCAGCCAGCATCGCGCCGATCGATACTGCAGCCGCGCCCTTGGCAATATCGCCCAGCAGCACAAACAGTGTTTTTCCCGCGCCCATCGTGCGATAGGAGTTGGTCAGCCCTGCGTTGCCGCTGCCGTATTCGCGGATATCCTTCCCCAGCGTGACCTTACTGACAATGATTGCAAAACTCAGCGAGCCAAGCAAATAAGCGCACACCGCGATAATAGCAAAATGCGTAAGCGTCATATGGTTTTCCCCCAATTTCAGAAATGTCAACCGCGCTTATCGTTCCTTTTTCTCACTGCGTTCACGGATCACCATGCGCACCGGCGTACCGGTCAGGCCGAACACCTCGCGGATCTGGTTTTCCAGATAGCGCTGATAGGAAAAATGGAACAGACGCGCGTCATTGCAGAAGCAAACAAAGGTCGGCGGGCAGGTCGAAGCCTGCGTCATATAGAAGATGCGCAGACGGCGGCCCTTATCGGTCGGCGGCTGCACGCGCGCCGTCGCCTCGGCCAGAATCGAGTTGAGCCGGCCGGTCGGGATGCGCATGTGGTTCTGTTCGTACACCTCATGAATCAGGCCGAACAACTTATCCACACGCTGGCCGGTCTGCGCCGAGATGAACAGCACCGGCGCATACGGCATATAAGCCAGTCCCTCGCGCACGCGAAGGGTGTATTCCTTCATGGTTGAACCGTCTTTTTCAACCAGATCCCACTTATTGACAACGATGATGCACGCCTTGCCCGCATTATGTGCCTCACCTGCAACCTTGGTGTCCTGTTCAGTCACGCCCTCGGTCGCGTCGATCATGATGACGCACACATCCGCGCGCTCGACCGCAAGCAGCGAACGCATGACCGAGTATTTCTCGATCTTTTCATCTACCTTGCTCTTTTTACGAATACCCGCTGTATCAATAAAAGTGAATTTGCCGTACGCGTTATCCACATTCGCGTCCACGCTGTCGCGCGTCGTGCCCGCGATATTGGAAACGATCACGCGCTCCTCGCCCAGCACGCGGTTGAGCAGGCTGGACTTGCCGACATTCGGCTTGCCGATGAGCGCGACACGGATGCGTTCCTCGTCCTCGCCGGCCTCGTCTTCGGGCGGGAAATGCTCATAGGCGGCATCCAGCAATTCACCCATGCCGTAACCATGCAGGGCGGAAATGCCGTACGGCTCGCCCAGACCGAGGTTATAAAATTCGTAAAACTCGGGTTCCGGCTGGCCGGGCTTGTCACACTTGTTGACCGCCAGCACAATCGGCTTGCCCGAGCGCAGCAGCATGGCGGCTACGTCCTGATCTGCGGCGGTGATGCCGGTGCGCAGGTCGGTGATGAAAATAATCACATCCGCATGCGAAATCGCGGTTTCCGCCTGATAGCGCATAAACTGCAAAATCTCGTTATCGTTATTCGGCTCGATGCCGCCGGTGTCGATGATGGTGAAATCACGGCCGCGCCAGTCGCTTTCCGCATACAGGCGGTCGCGCGTTACGCCGGGCGTGTCCTCCACGATCGACAGGCGCTTGCCTGCCAGTCGGTTGAACAACTGGCTTTTGCCGACGTTCGGTCGGCCCACGATCGCAACAATCGGTTTTGGCATATCGGTTCCCTCCTTATTCGTCCGGGGGTTTTAGTCCTCAAATATCTTGGCGAGCAGATCCGCGCCGTCAATCTCGACCGGCACGATCGGCACGCCGATCGCTTCCGCAACCTGCTGCGGGGTGTAATCATCTAAGAATACATCGCCGCCGTCGCGCAGCATATTGGCAGAGATCAGCACACGCTCGCCTAGCTCGCGGCCTTTCAACTGTGCAATCAAATCCTGCCCCGTAATCAGTCCCGCCACCGAAACACGGTGTCCGAAGAAATCATTGCGGATTTCAATCACTTTTCCATTCAGATTATCGCATTTCGCCGCCGCTTCGTCAAGTAAAACCGCCATAGAAGGCGCCGCTGCCGCACCGGTAGCAATGGTGAACGGGCGTGCCGTGCGGCCCTCGTAATCGGGCAGCGCAAGTCGAAATTCCTCCATAAACAACGGCAGCATACCGATGCCGTTTTCAAACTGGGTGAAATCCTCATAATATTCGGTGTCCGGCAGCGGACGCTCCGCTTTCAGATACAGCTCATCCCCGCACCAGACCAGCCGCGTGCCGAGCTCGCGCAGGCATTCATCCGCGAACGGCTCGACGATGTCGAGAATGGCCTCAGCCGCTGCCTTATCGGTCGGCTCGAGTGGATAAAGGTTTTCACGATGCCGCGTCATACCGAACGGCACGACCGAAACCGTGTTCACCGCCGGATACAACGCCTTGAGGTCGCGCAGCGAGCGTTTGAGCTCCTCGCCGTCGTTGAGCCCCTTGCACACCACCAGCTGGCAGTTCATCTGAATGCCGCCCTCGGCAAAGCGGTTCATGATTTGAAGTGCTTCACCCGCGCGCGGATTGCGCAGCATCTTGACCCGCAGTTCGGGATTGGTCGTCTGCACCGAGATATTGACCGGCGAAATGTGCATGCGCAGAATACGGTCCACATCCGCCTCGGACAGGTTGGTCATGGAAATATAATTGCCCATCAGAAAGGACATGCGCGCGTCATCATCCTTGACATAGAGCGTTTTGCGCATGCCGCGCGGCAGCTGGTCGATAAAGCAGAACACGCACTTGTTCGAGCACTGCTTCATACCGTCCATCAGGTAATGCTCGAAATTCAGGCCGAGCGGTTCGCCCTCACGCTTGCGCACACGCACTTCGCGCAGTGTTTTACCATCCGCTTCCATCACCTGCAAAGTGAGCAAAGCGTCGTAGCTGTAAAATTTATAGTCCAGCACATCGCGGATCGCGGTGCCGTCAATTTGCAGCAGGGTCTCCCCCGCTTTAAGTCCTGCGCGCTCCGCCGGACTGCCCGCGTCCACACTGACAATTTTTGACGCCATGCAGCGCCCTCCTTTCGGCCATTTCCCATTTTCTGCGCCCTGCGCGGCAGATCATTCCAATCGAAAGCAAAAAAAATGGAGAAGTCGTTGCCGCCTTCTCCATCTTCTGTTCTGTTTTCGCCTTACGCTTCCTTAACGGCGACAACCTCACGGCCATTGTAATAACCGCAAGCCTTGCACATTCTGTGAGCCAGCTTCATCTCGCCGCAGTGCGGGCACTTGGTCATGCCGGGCAGAGAGAGCTTCCAATGAGAGTTACGACGCTTGTCACGGCGGGCTTTCGATACCTTTCTCTTCGGTACTGCCATGGTGGATACACCTCCTACTCTATCTTCTTTATTTTTTATTAACGAACTTCAGTTGCGCTCGTCCTGATCGGAATCGAGCAGAGCGCGCAGCGCGGCAAAACGCGGATCGATCTGCTTGCTTTCGCAATCGCAATCGACCTCATTGCGGTCAGCGCCGCAGTGCGGACATAAACCCTTGCAGTCCTCGCGGCACAGATAAGTCATCTGCACCTGAAGAATCAATGCGGGTACCATCACATCCGCCGGGTCCACGCTGTCACCGGTCAGCACGAAAAGATCATCCTCTTCCTCTGCATCGGGGTCATCGGACAAAACCGTATCGACCTCGGCTGTCAGCAGAATCTGAAGGGGTTTGAGACAGCGCGCGCAGGCGGTGGAGTAAATCGTTTTGATCGTTCCCGTCAGCCGCAGTACGCCGCTTTCACCGGAAACCTCGCCGCTGATCTGAACCGGGCTTTGAAACGGCTTGGCACCGTACAAAGTCTCGTCCCGCAGGTCGATCGTTTCGGAAAACGGAATCGACGCATGCTGGGAGGCGGTCAGTTTTTTTAAATCAATCTTCATGTCAACCTCACATGGTACTAAGATAGTATACTACACCCAATCCCGCTTTGTCAACCAAAAAATGCGGCAAAAAACGCATTTCTCTATCCGGTGCGGGCACTTCCCTTTTGTTCCGAAATGCGGTATACTGAATGCACCCCATCATTATACGAGAGAAAAGGATACCACATCTTGAGAGAATATTATATCACAAAAAACGACAGCGGGCAACGCCTGAACAAATTTCTTGAAAAAGCGGTGCCGCTGCTGTCCGGCGGCATGATGCACAAATATCTGCGTCTCAAGCGCATCAAAGTCAACGGCAAACGCACGGAAGCCGCTTACCGCCTGTGCGAGGGCGATGCCGTGCAGCTTTACCTCAACGACAGCTATTTTGAAGCCCCCCGCGAGGAAGAAGCATTCCGCCGCATCACCAAGCCGCAGATTCGTATTGTTTATGAGGATGAAAACATCCTGCTGGCGGACAAAGCACCCGGCATGGTCGTGCATGCCGACGAACACGGCGATGCCAATACATTGATCGCACACATTCAGTCATATCTGTTCCAATCCGGCGCGTGGAACCCAGATGACGCGGCTTCGTTTGCGCCCGCGCTGTGCAACCGCATCGACCGCAACACGGGCGGCATTGTCATCTGCGCAAAAACCGCCGAGGCGCTGCGCATTCTCAACGAGCGCATCAAGGACCGCGAGCTGGAAAAGCGCTATCTGTGCGTGGTGCATGGCAAACCCGTACCGCCCGATGGCCTGATCGAAAACTATCTGCGGCGGGACGAAAAGCGCAAGCAGGTCACGCTGCACAAAACGCGCGTTCCCGGTGCAAAAACCGCTAAAACACGCTATCGCACACTTGCCAGCAACGGCAAGCTGTCTCTGGTCGAATGCGAACTGCTGACCGGACGCACGCACCAGATCCGCGCACACATGGCGTCGATCGGCTGCCCGCTGCTCGGGGATGGCAAATACGGCACGAACGAATTAAACCGTCCTTACCACGAAAACGGCCAACTTCTATATGCTTATTCGCTGACGTTCCGTTTTGAGGCGGACGCAGGTGCGCTTTCCTATCTGAACGGCCGCACCTTCTATGTGAAGCATATCCCATTTGTCGAAAAGTATTTCCCCAACGCTCCAATTCGATAAAACAAAAAAGGTAGACACCCAAATGTGTCTACCTTTTTTATTATTGCAGCCAAGATGGCTTTTCGCGCATTCGCACGCCCGCTGCAATACCCAGCGCGGCGTACATGGTCAACACCGACGTGCCGCCATAGGAGAAGAACGGCAGCGTCAGGCCCATAACAGGCAGCAAGCCGACATTCATAAAAATGTTCATAAAGGTCTGGAACAGAAACATACCGCCTACGCCTACCGCCAGCAGCGCGGAAAACGTAGTGGAAGCACGATAGGAAACATAGAACAACCGCAGAATCAGCAGCCCCAGCAGGCAGATAATCAGCATGCAGCCGATAAAGCCGAGTTCCTCGCCCGCGACCGAAAAAATGTAGTCGGTCTGGTTCTCCGACACCAGCTGCATCTGTGTCATCGTGCCGTGCGTCAGTCCCTGACCGGAAAACTGTCCGGAACCGATGGCGATTTTGCCATAGGTAGACTGCATCGAGGCATCCGGATCAATGGATGGATCAAACAGTACCAAAATACGGGTTTTCTGATAATCCTTCAGGATAAAGTTCCACACGATCGGGATGCTGATGATGCCCAGTCCGAAGCCCGCGCCCAGCCATTTGAGCGAAAGCCCTGCGGCAAACAACATAATAAGCGCAATCATAAAATACTGGATCGCCATACCGGTATCACCCGAAGCAATGACAACTGCGCCCATCATAATCAGCGTGTGCAGACCGATGACAAACAATCCGCGCCACTCGCTGATGTGGTCTTTGATTTCCGAGATATGCGCGGCAAGCGTGAAAATAAAAATCAGCTTGCCCAGCTCGCCCGGCTGCAAGCTGGTCACGCCCAGGTTGAGCCATGCGCGCTGACCGTTGACCGACATACCCAGCGGTGTGAAAAGCAGAAATTGCAGGCCGATATTGACCAGCACAAAAATCTTCCACCAGCCGCTCATGCCCTCCAGATCGATCAGGCTCATCACCACAAAGGCGCCCAGGCCCATGATGATCGCCGCCGCCTGCACAACCAGGTTGCGGGTACTGCCGTCGAGCGCTGTCGCCGGGTTGAGCGTTGCCGAATAGATGAGCACCATGCCGTAACTCGAACAGATCAGTGCCAATATTACCAGATACAGGTCGGTGTTCTTGATATAATGCGTGATCGTTTTAAAAACGTCCATGCCGACCCTCCTTTTGCCGAAATTATATACGCTTTATATCATACCACAACGAAGGCGCTTTTTCGAGTCACAAATTCGGCAAATTTTTCGTTCTATCTGCTGGAAAACTGTGCAGAACATTGTTATAATAATGTCACTGTGCAAAATTTACAGGAGGAACTGCTATGCTATCCGATATTGAAATCGCTCAGGGCTGCCAGATGCGCCCGATCACCGAAGTTGCTGCATCCGCCGGTCTGGATGCAGAAGATCTGGAGTTATACGGAAAATACAAAGCCAAGCTGTCTGCCGACGTATGGAAAAAGACGGCAGGCCAACCGGACGGTAAGCTGGTGCTGGTCACTGCCATCAACCCCACCCCGGCTGGTGAGGGCAAGACCACCACAACCGTCGGCCTCGGTCAGGCGATGGCAAAGCTCGGCAAGAAAGCCATGATCGCCCTGCGCGAGCCGTCCCTCGGCCCGGTGTTCGGCATCAAGGGCGGCGCTGCCGGTGGCGGTTATGCACAGGTTGTGCCCATGGAGGACATCAACCTGCATTTCACCGGCGATATGCACGCCATCACAGCCGCCAACAATCTGCTGTGCGCCATGCTGGACAACCACCTGCAACAGGGCAACGCGCTGGGCATCGACCCGCGCCGCATCATCTTCACCCGCGTCATGGATATGAACGACCGCGCTCTGCGCAACATCACCATCGGTCTGGGCGGCAAGGTCAACGGCGTGCCGCGCGAGGATCACTTCATGATTACGGTCGCGTCCGAGGTTATGGCGATCCTGTGCCTCGCCTCCGATCTGGAAGACCTCAAAAAGCGTTTCGGCGATATTCTGGTCGCCTATTCTTATGAAGGCAAGCCGATTTACGCGCGCGACCTCAAGGCCGAAGGCGCGATGACCGCGCTGATGAAGGACGCCATCAAGCCCAATCTGGTGCAAACGCTCGAAGGTACGCCCGCGCTGATGCACGGCGGCCCGTTCGCCAATATCGCGCACGGCTGCAACAGCGTACAGGCCACCAAGCTCGCGCTGCGGCTCGCAGACATTGCCATCACAGAAGCTGGTTTCGGTGCAGACCTCGGCGCGGAAAAGTTTATGGATATCAAGTGCCGCAAGGCTGGTCTTGCGCCGGACTGCATTGTGATCGTTGCAACCGTGCGTGCCCTGAAATACAACGGCGGCGTGCCCAAGACCGAGCTGAACCAGCCCAATCTTGCCGCACTGGAGCACGGCATCTGCAATCTGGACGCGCATCTGGACAACATGAAAAAGTTCGGCGTGCCGACGGTCGTGGCCATCAATGCTTTCCCGACCGACACCGAGGAGGAAGTCGAATTCATCCGTCAGCACTGCGCCGCGCGCGGTGTGCGGGTCGCTCTGTCCGAGGTGTTCGCCAAGGGCGGCGAGGGCGGCAAGGCACTGGCCGAAGAGGTTCTCGCCGTGCTGGACGAAGGCAAGGCAGACTTCCATATGCTGTATGAGGATGAGCTCCCGCTTGAGGACAAGATCCGCAAGATTGCCAAGGAGATTTACGGCGCGCTGGGTGTGACCATCGCCCCGGCTGCACATAAGGAACTGGCGAACATCACCGAAATGGGTTACGGCAATCTGCCCGTTTGCGTTGCCAAGACCCAGTATTCCCTGTCCGATGACCCGGCGCTGCTCGGCCGTCCGACCGAATTTGTCGTCAATGTCCGCTCCGCGCGTCTGGCTGCGGGCGCAGGCTTTGTCGTGGTCGAGACCGGTGCGATTATGACCATGCCGGGCCTGCCCAAGGTACCGGCCGCCGAGAAGATCGACGTAGATGCAGACGGCAAAATCACCGGCCTGTTCTAATCCCAATTTCAAATCCATAAACAGAAGCCGCCGACAGGCGGCTTCTGTATTGCGTGAACAAAACAGCCCTACAGTGGACAACTTCGTCCGCTCTGGTGTATAATAAGCCATACGGCAGGAACCTCTACGTTCCTGTGACTGCAAACTGACTCAAACAGGAGGTTGTTATCATGGAAAATCCTGAAAAGCTGCTGGATTTGCTCAGTCAGGACGCGCGCCTGACACCCGCCCAGCTTGCCGCCATGACTGGCGCAAGCGAGGAAGAGGTCACCGAGGCCATCCGGACTTTTGAAAAAAATTCGACCATTCTGGG
>ERZ1643246.1040-NODE-1040-length-31880-cov-10.315884_pt1 | contig 31880 bp, 40 predicted proteins | sample MGYA00579265_ERZ1643246 | MGnify/ENA primary metagenome ERZ1643246 (study PRJEB29033, sample SAMEA4952261) | chicken gut metagenome | biome: Broiler Chicken; feature: Gastrointestinal Tract; material: Caecum | place: Ireland | collected 2018 | study: Broiler...
TGAAAAAAATATATTATATCATTTTTTTACAATTATTTTTTATGCGATTGCCTTAGGCGAATTTTATCATATTTGCATTTTTTTTAAAATATGATATAATGGTAGAGTCCGAGGTGAAAAAATATGAGTTTGCAAAAAACTTATGAGTTTGACCAAATTGTAAATGATATTACGAATCACGAACAATTTTTAAAATTAAAACATGAACTTCATCATGGAATAAGTCGTTATGAGCATTCGCTTCGTGTAGCAAAAGTTACATACACCGTAACCAAAAGACTAAATCTTGATTATGAAAGAGCTACAAGAGCTGCTTTACTTCATGACTTTTTTACAGATAAAGATACGGCTGGATATAATGCCAAAGACACACTCAAAGTTCATCCGAGCATCGCTTTATTAAATTCGAAAAAATATTTTGATATAGATGAAAAACAAGCAAATATGATTGAAGCCCATATGTTTCCGATTTGCAGTGTAATGCCTAAATACAAAGAAAGCTGGATCATCACTGGAGCAGATAAAATCGTAGCTTCTCATGAAATGTATCGTTATAAGGCCCAGATGGTTTTAGGAATATGGTTGATTTTTTTATTTAATATCATTGCTATGCAAAAGTAATAGATTCTCTCTCATTTATGAGAGTTTTTTTATGCAGCTTCTTTAGAAAAAACACGTTTTTGGATTGTTATCCATCTTTTTTTTTGCTATAATATTTTAAGAATAGGGGATTGGTTATGAATAAAAGAGGTCAAGCATTAGTTGAGTATGTGTTAATTATTGCACTGATAAGTGTTATTACAATTAGTATCGTTTCCTATTTTGGTGGATATTTAAAAGATGCGATCACAAAATCTTCTTGCAGTTTAGTAGATAAGGTTTATGTCGAAGGGAAAAAACCAGGCGAGGCACAATGTGTTACTAAAGAAGAGTACGAAAGTATGCAAAAGGAATGACGAAAATGAATAAAAGAGGTCAAGCACTGGTGGAGTTTGTAATTATTTTGCCAATTTTCGTTTTTATGATCTTAGCAATTATTGATATTGGGAAAATTGTTTTCTTTCGAAATGAATTAGAAAATGAAATGAGTGATGTTGTAGATCTTTACCGCAACCAGAAAAGCTTTCAAGAAATAGAAAAAGATTTAGATTTGTTAGAGGAGAATATAGAACTAGAAATTCAAAATAATGACAATCAAACTATGACATTTTATTTAAAAAAAGATGTAGAAATACTAACTCCTGGATTAAATTTGATTTTAAATAACCCATTCCCATTAGAAGTAAAAAGAGTGATTGCTTATGAATAAAAAAGGCCAAACCTTGATTTTATTTGTGCTTTTAGTTCCCATCTTTGTAGCTTTAGCCGCGGTCGTCGTTGATGTTGGCACCATGCAATTTACTTATCAAAAATATAAAGGAATTGTGGATGAAAGCATTAAAGAATATTATAAAGAAAATTCTTTACAAGCGTTAGAAGAGACATTAAAACTAAATGATGTGCCCAAAGAAGAATATCAAATTGTTGAAGAAAATAATAAAGTCAAAGTTTCTATATCCCATGAAATGGATGCCATTTTTGGTAAAATAATTGGTTTAAAAACTTATGAAATTACACTTTCAAGAGAAGGAAAAATAGAAAATGATCAAATAATTTTGACGTAGAAAGATTAGGTGATGAGATGAAAAGAAAGACTGGAAAAAGCATCTGTGTCTTTTCAGGAAAAGGCGGGGTAGGCAAAACTGTTTTTACTTTAAACTTGGCAGGCATTTATAAAAGCATAGGAAAAAAAGTCCTAATTATGGATTTGGATCTTTCAAGCGGAGGAATCTCTTTAGCTACCAATCGCCCGTATGAAAAAACAATATATAATTTTGTTGACGATTATAATAACAATCGATTTCATGATTTTAAAAACTATATCACCCCATATAATGATTTCATTGATATTTTAGCAAGCCCTAAAGATCCCAGACAAGCTTCTAAAATTGATTCAAAATACATTGAAATTGCCATCGATAAAGCGGAGTATTTGTATGATGTCGTTTTAATCGATACCAACCATAATTTAAATGAAATGAACCTAGTTGTTCTAGATGAAGTCTCTATGATTTTATTTTTAATGACAAACGATCCATTAGATTTAAAAAATATGAAAAGTCTTCTATCTATTTTCCGTGATTTGAAAAAGGATAACTACAAAATCATTTTAAATAATGCAAGAGATCCAATGAAAAAATATTTTACATTGTTTGATATGAAAAATATTATAAAAGCCAATATCGACTATGTGATTTCAAGTGAATTTTATGTTAAAAATATGGATGCATATATTATGAATGGAGAAATCATTACCTTACAAAGTAAAGCGGCAAATGTTTTTAATAAAGACTACACCGTGTTATTAAAAATGGCAACCGACATATTAGGAAAGGAAGAAAGTAATCATGAAGAAGAGTCTGATTGAAGCTTTTAATATTGAAAGAAAGCCATCGAAAGTCGATTATGTTTCCGATTATGAAATATTTCCTGATAAGAAATTATTAGATGATCTACGAACTAAAATTGTTGAAAATTTGATTGATAAAGAAATACCAGAAGACAAATTATTAAATCAATTTATCAATGATGAAATTGATAAAACGATTGAAGGGTATGATCTAACCAATCTAGAAAGAAGCCATTTATACAATCTAATCGACAACGAAATCAACGGCTATGGTCCATTAACCGAATTGCTAGAAGATAAAAATATCACGGAAATCATGGTAAATAGTCCTAAAGAAATTTATATTGAAATAGATGGTCAAATTATTAAAGATGAAAGTGTTTCGTTCATTAATGATGAGCATATCATAAGAACTATTGAACGAATGATTGGACCTATGGGTAGAACGATTGACGCGACCAATCCAATGGTCGATTCAAGATTAAAAGACGGTTCAAGAATTAATGCCGTAATTCCGCCTTTATCTATTAAAGGACCGGTTATAACGATTCGTAAGTTCCGCAGCGAGATGACTACCGCCGATGATATGATAAGAATTGGTTCTATGACTCCATATATGGCAACTTTTCTAGAAGCAGCAGTAAGAGGAAAATGTAACATCATCGTATGTGGAGGAACTGGATCCGGAAAAACAACTCTATTAAATATTTTAAGTGGTTTTATTCCTGACAATGAACGTATTATCACGATAGAAGATGCTGCAGAATTAAAATTAGAAAAAGAACATGTAATTTCCCTAGAAACAAGAGTAACCAACTACGATAACGAAGGAGAAATTACGATTCGTGATTTAGTAATCAATGCTCTTAGAATGCGTCCAGATAGAATCATCGTTGGTGAAGTTCGTGGCAAAGAAGCCTTTGACATGTTACAAGCAATGAATACTGGACATGAAGGATCTTTAACAACACTTCATGCCAACGGTCCAAAAGATGCTTTAAACCGTCTTGAAACTATGGTACTAATGAGCGGCTTAGACATTCCAATCAAAGCCATTCGCGAGTACATTGCTAGTGCCATTGACCTAGTTGTAAATATCGAAAGAATGAGCGATGGCAAAAGAAAAGTAACATCCATTTCTGAATTAGAAAGATTCCATGAAGGAGAATTAGAATTAAAAGAAATTTTTGCTTTTAAACAAAAAGGCCTTACTCCAAATGGAGAAGTAGATGGAGAATACATTTTATATAATGAAACAATCCCAAAAGTATATAAAAAAATTATTACCAAAGGAATTACGGATATTGATTTTATGTTTAAAGATGCAAAATAAAAAGGAAGGAGGAACAAGATGGCAAATTATTCATGGCAAATCATGCTAACCCAAGCAATTGTAATTATTGCCTTAATTCTTTTAATCGTCTATCTTATCCGCCAACGAAGAATCATCCACTTAGAAAAAAGATTTGAAGATTTTGCACTTATAAGTGTACATGATCATGAAAAGTCTTTTTTTGATAGCATTCTAGAAATATTTTGGCGATGGATTCATAAAATAGCTAAGGTTTTAAATAAAAGTGCATTTTTAAAAAAATATGCTTTAAAATATGAAAAACATATCAAATATGAAGATAAAGATAGCATGAGTGGAATGGATTATATTGCTATTAAATTTGTCGCTGGAATTTCTCTTGTTCTTTTTAACATTTTAACCTTTATGTTCCAAGTTATGGAAATGTCTTTCATGAGCTTTTTACTTTCTTTTCTAATAGGTTTTTTCCTTCCAGATATTTTCATTCAAATTGAGTATCAAAAAAAGCGAAAAAAAATTGAAGAAGACTTATTAAAAGCTATCATTATTATGAATAATAGTTTTAAATCGGGAAGAAACATCATGCAAGCTGTCCAGATTGTCAAAGAAGAATTAGACGGGCCAATAAGTGATGAGTTTAAAAAAATATATTTAGATATGACTTATGGATTAAGTATTGAAGTAGTTTTTGATCGCTTTTATAATCGTGTAAAACTAGATGATGCTAAGTACATTACAAGTTCTCTTACCTTATTAAATAAGACAGGAGGAAATATTGTAAAAGTATTTGGAACTATTGAAAGAAGTTTTTTTGATAAGAAAAAATTAAAACAAGAAATGCAAAGTTTAACAAGTGCTTCCATCTTTGTTTTTCGAACTCTTTGCATCCTTCCTTTAATCTTTATTCTGGTTATTTATATTTTAAATCCAAGTTATTTTAGCCCAATTTTTACGACAAATCTCGGTAGATTAGTTCTTGCACTTGTAATTTTAATCTACGTTTTATATATTTTGGTAATTAAGAAAGTATTGAAGGTGAAGATCTAATGGAACAAAAAAGTTTAGTTCGCAGAATTTATTCTGAAAAAACAATTCAAAAAATTGAAAAGAAAATAAAGCTATTAGGTCTAAATTGCCATTATAAAGCCATCGATTTATTGAATTATCGTTTGTTAATTAGCTTAGCAATTTTCTTTATTTTAATTGCCTTTAACAAAAACGGATATATTTTAGCTCCAATTTTTGTCGTTCTTTTTCATTATTTAAGTGAATATTTTGTGTTAGATTATCCAATTAAAAAACGAGAAAAAAAACTAGAAGAAGAAGCAATTTTCTTTTTTGAAGTTCTTTCTCTAACTTTAGAAAGTGGAAGAAATTTAACTCTTTCTTTGCAAATTACATCAAAAAATATTGATTCAGAACTCTCTAAAGAATTCCGTAAATCCTTACAAGAAATGAGTTTAGGAAAAACATTTGCAGAAGCCATCACGGATATGAAGCAAAGAATACCAAGTGATACAATTAATAATGCTTTATTAAATATTGTTCAATCAAGTATTTTTGGAAACGATATTGAAGAGTCTTTAAACAATCAACTAGATTTCTTAAGAGATAAAAGAATCTTAGAAGTAAAAAGTCAAATTGGAAAATTACCAACCAAAATAAGTATATTATCAGTTATTTTCTTTATTCCAATCATTTTAATCGTGATTTTAGCTCCGGTAGTAATCGACTTTTTTGTCCGTTAAAAAAGCTTTTCATTTTAAGAAAAAAAAGATATAATATTTTATAGAAGAATGGTGATCTTATATGCAAGACAATTTAAGCTTTAAAAATATCTTTAAAAGAGAAACAAAATTAGCAAGTTATATCATCATATGTTTAACCGTAGTCGTATTAAGTCTTTCTTATGCGATGTTTTTTAAAGTGGATGGAAATAGTAAAAATCAAGTAGTAAAAGCAGGAGATCTAGTATTTACATATGAAAATTCTTCTCAAACAATTTCATCAAATGATAAAAGTGATTGTTTTTTACCAATGACAACTGATGAAACAAGTTTGTATTTAGGAACTTGTGATTATAAATTAAGTGTTCAAAATACAGGAAGTTTAAAAGGAGCCTATACATTAAAGTTAATAGCGAATCCAGAAAACACAATAGAAGCAAATAAATTAAAAGTAGTAGTAAGAAAACAAGTAGGAGATGTATTAGAAGTAGTAAGTGGCTATGAAAATGGCAAAGTAGTAAGTGAATTAACAAACGGTATTTTAATAGAAGATGATGCTTTAGAATCGCATACAACAACAGTCTATAGTATTTCACTAATTGTCGATGAAAGCCTAGCAACAGAAGCCGACACTTCAAAAGTCTTATCATACAAAATAGAAGGAACAGGCTTAGTTCATGAAAGCGAGCCAATAAGTACCGCTCCACCCGCAACCGACACGATTTTAGGAAAAGGAGAAACAGACGAATTAAAATATGATAATACAGTAGACAATAATTTAAGATATGTTGGAGCAGATCCAAATAATTATGTATCTTTTAATAATGAATTATGGCGAATCATAGGAGTTATGAACAACATAGATGATGGAACAGGAAAAAAAGAAACAAGATTAAAAATAATAAGAGATGAACCTATAGGAAAATATAGTTGGGATAATAAAGCAAGTGGTACAGGATCATCTACTTCATCATATGGAAGTAATGATTGGAGTGACAGTGCTTTACAAATTGTGTTAAATGAAGGAGCATATTGGAATCGAACAAGTGGAAGTTGCCCGAGTGGCCAAAATGGAGCAACAACAAGTTGTGATTTTAGCTCTACCGGCTTAACAGCAGAAGCGAAGTCGATGATAGGGAATACCAAATGGAACTTAGGCGGTACAGCGAGTTATACAAGTTCAAGTAATGGATTAACAAGTCATTGGTATACATACGAAAGAGGGACAGAAGTATATAGTGGAAGACCAACAGAATGGATTGGCAAAGTAGGACTTATGTATCCAAGTGATTATGGATATGCGACAAGTGGAGGAAGTACTACAAATAGAGAAACATGCTTAAATACGGAATTATCTAATTGGGATGATTCAAATGTAAGCGATTGTAAAAACAATGACTGGCTATATAATAGTTCAAATTATCAATGGACCATAACTCCCTATTCCAGTAGTTCGTACCGCGTGTTGTTTGTGTACAATTTTGGCCACGTGTACAGCGACCTTGCGAACACCAGAAATGCTGTGTCCCCCGCCTTATATCTAAGCTCTAACGTTAAAATAAGTGGAGGAGAAGGGTCTGAAGGTAATCCATATACTTTAAGTTTATAAAAAATTAAAAATAATTTAATATATAAGGAATAGTGATTTTATGAATAAAAAGGGATTTATTTTTATTGAAACAATTATAGTAACCGCGGTTGTCTTGGCTTCTTTAATGTTGGTCTATTCTTTGTATATTTCATCAATTGCTAGTGAAAACAGAAGATTACGATATAATGATACAGCCAAATTGTATGAAACTTTTTATGTAAGAAAATATTTAGAAAGTTTTAATTTGACCGATTTAACCGTAAACCAGACAGTTGATTATAAAATGATTTATCGCAGTCAAAGCGATATATTTGGCGGAGAATACAACAATGAAAAACTCTTTTTTGAAAATTTATGGATGGAATTAAACATTCAAACAATGGTAGTCATGCGTTCTAATTTTTCTTGTGAAAATAATACTTCTGGATCCGTTTGTTCGAATGCAAATTTAGCATCCTATTTAAACTCTTTAGATATTCCAGAATCTGTTGATGGCTCTTATCGTTTGGTAATAGAATATGCTGTTGATCAACAAGGAAATAGTTGTACTTCTTCTGCAGGTTGCTTTTATTCTTATTCGAATATATTATTAAGCACTAAAGCAAGGTAGGTGTAAATATGGGAAACAAAGGAATTACTTTAATTGAAATTATTATTAGTGTTGGACTTATTTCCGTTGTTATGCTTTTTTTATTTAATTTGCTATTAGATATGGAACATGAAAGCACATATTCTTCTTATTTAAAAGAAAACCAAGTAAACCGATCTAACATTATTCGAACGGTAGAAGAAGATCTATTAAATAATAAATTAAATGATGTTCGTTTAAATGAAGGGGAAAATGAAAGTACAGTGGAATTTGATTTTGGCTCTTTTGTTACTCGTTTAATCGTTGAAAAAGATCGCATTACCTATAAAGAAGATACATGGCTTTTAGAAAAAGGTGGAAATGAAGGTGCATATTATGATTTTGCCAATATTAAAATTTCTAAAAGTGATGATAATAATTGCTCTTATACATTAAATATTGATTCCGATAATGACGGAGTATGTAATTATAACTGTGATACCAATAGCAATGGAGTATTAGATGATAGTGAAAGATCTACAGTAAATGAAACTTACAGAGCTTGTTCTTCTTATAGATATGTTCGAGTAATTGTTCCAGCAGTAGCCAGTGCAACCACCAATACTATTGATGATTTAGAATTTTTCTATATTGGATTAAAGTGATTCGACAAAATTCGTGTAAAAGTTTTCTTGAAAAAGGAAACTTTTTCTATATAATAAAGACTTAAGCATTCTTATGTTGGTGTCTTAACAATTTCCTGTTTAAAACACAAATGAGTTTTGAATTCATGAAAAATGTCTCTCTTTTTCTTTTGATACTTTAAAAGTATCAAAAAAGACATTTAGAAGATCTAAATGTCTTACCAAAAAACAATGTAAGTCATTCAACTAAGAATGCTTCCTATAAATAGGATAACATAGAAATAGAAAAAAATGGAAAATTTTTTGGGAAAACTTTTATTTTAAACGTTTGTATGATATCATTATTTTGGTGATGATAATGTATAGTTATATAAGTGGAATTGTAAAAGACCAAGAATCAAATTATATTGTGTTAGATAATAATGGAATCGGGTATCATATTTTTGTTGCCAATCCTTTTCAGTTTTCATTAGAAGAAGAAGCAAAAGTTTATATTTATGATCATATTAGGGAAGATGAACATTCTTTATATGGCTTTCAAACAAAAGAAGAAAAAGAATTGTTTTTAAAACTATTAAATGTTAAAGGTGTTGGACCTAAGCTTATCATGCCAATGCTCGCAACAGGAAGTGTAAAAGGAATTGTTGATGCAATTGATCGTGAAAATATTTTATATTTGAAAAAATTCCCAAAAGTAGGTGAAAAAGTAGCTCGCCAAATTATTTTGGATTTAAAAGGAAAATTAGCAATTACAGGCGATACTCCAGCTATCGGTGGATTTGATGAGTTAGTAAGTGTTCTAGAAGGATTAGGCTATAAATTGAATGATATAAAGAAAATTTTACCTAATATGGATGGAAATTTAAAAATTGAAGATCAAGTAAAAGAAGCTTTAAAATTATTATTAAAGTAAGAGTTTTAGAAAGGATTTTTTCCATGAAGAATAAATATCATATGACAAAAGAAGAAAATATTTTTTTTGCGAAAAGAAAACTTGTAGATGCTATTTATAAAAGTGCAAATTTAGAGGGAATTGCCGTTACATTTGCAGATACCTATGCTTTTATGAATAATGTAAATACCGGGAAGATCTCGGTCGATGACATGTTAAAATTAAAAGGACTTAAAGATGCGTGGGAAATGGTGTTAAATACCATAGACGAACCATTAAATATAGCATATATAAAAAAAATTCATTTCGAAGTATGTAAAGGACAAAATGTCTACCCGTTAGGCGATTTTCGAGATAAAGGTGTAGGTATAACTGGAACTAATTGGCGGCCTAAATTGCCAAGTGAATGTGATTATGAAGCAGAACTAGAAAGTGTTTTAAATATCAAGAATGAATTAGAAAGATGCATTACTCTTTTTTGCTGGATACAGAGAAGTCAAATGTTTCTAGACGGAAATAAAAGAGTAGCTAATCTTGTAGCCAATAAAGAAATGATTCGAAATGGGTTGGGTATTTTAAGTGTGCCAGTTGAAAAAATAGGCGAATATTTTACTTTATTAATCTCCTATTACGAAACAAACGATATGGAAGATTTAAAAAAATGGATATATGATAATTGTATAGATGGTGTATAGCTATCAAAAAAGGAAAGGAAGATAATCGTGGAAGATGAAAAAATATTAGATGCTGAAGAACAAGAAAGCGATTCTTTTGAAGCCAATATAAGACCTCAAACCTTAAAAGAATACGTTGGTCAAGAAGAAATTACTAGCAATTTGAAAGTCTTTATTGAAGCTGCTAAAATAAGAAATGAATCTTTAGATCACGTTTTGCTTTATGGTCCACCAGGTCTTGGAAAAACAACTCTTGCCCATATAATTGCCAATGAGTTAGGTGTTTCCATTAAAACCGCGAGTGGTCCTTCCATTGAAAAAAGCGGAGATTTAGCTGCTATTTTATCGACTCTCGAACCTGGGGACGTTTTATTTATTGATGAAATTCATCGTATGCCTAAATTTATCGAAGAAATTTTGTATCCAGCTATGGAAGACTTTGAAATGGATCTTGTTTTAAATAGTGATGGAAAAAGCCGTAATTTAAAAATTGATTTACCACCATTTACCTTGGTAGGAGCAACCACGCGAGCTGGCGATATTTCTAGTCCGCTTAGAGATCGTTTTGGAATTGTTTCAAAATTAAATTACTATTCCGAAGATGAACTATTAAAAATTGTTAAAAGAACAAGTCGGGTATTTGATATGCCGATTGAAGAAGATGCAGCAAGATTAATTGCCAAAAGGTGTCGAAAAACTCCAAGAATTGCTAACCGTTTATTTAAACGAGTTCGAGATTTTGCATTAGTAGGCGGCAAAGATATTATTGATTATGATTTAGCAGACGATTCTTTAAAAAGATTAAAAGTCGATGAATTTGGCTTAGATGCAATTGATATCGAATACTTAACAAGCTTAATTACCAAATTTAATGGAGGCCCAGTTGGAGTAGAAACCATTGCAACTTCCATAGGAGAAGAACCTTCAACTCTAGAAGATGTAGTAGAACCATTTTTATTACAAGAAGGATTTATCAAACGTACTCCTAGAGGAAGAGTTGCATGTGAAAAAGCCTATAAACATTTAAAAATGAATCGTCAAGCAACATTATTTTAAGAAAGGATGAAAATATGGCAGAAATTTTGGATGGAAAAGAAGTATCACGTGTAAAAAAAGAAGAATTAAAAAAGAAAATCATCGAATTAAAAGAAAAATGTGGAATCATACCAGGACTAGCAATTATCCGAGTGGGAGAAGATCCAGCTTCAGAAATTTATGTAAAAAACAAATTAAAGGCGTGCGATTCTTTAGGAATTCATGCAATTGAAAAACATTTCGAAGGCACAGAACCTGAAGAAGAAATTATTAAAACGATTGAAAAATTTAACGAAGAGGCAACAATCGACGGCATTTTAGTTCAAAGTCCTTTGCCAAATAATTATAATGAAGAAAAAATCGTTTCTTATGTTGCAAGTAGTAAAGACGTCGATGGCTTTGGCATTATGAATTTAGGATATTTACTAGCCAATCAAGAACAAATTTTAGCCGCGACACCTCTTGGAATTATTCATTTATTAGAATATTACAATATTCCAATCGCATCTAAGCACGTTGTGATAATCGGTCGGAGTCAAATTGTCGGTAGACCTTTATCCATTCTATTCTTAAATCGAGATGCAACAGTTACGATTACCCATTCTAAAACAATCAATTTAAAAGAGATTACCCAAACCGCAGATATTCTGGTTTCAGCTGTAGGTAAACCTCATTTTGTAACCGCAGATATGGTAAAAAAAGGTGCTGTTTGTATCGATGTAGGTATATCAAGAGTAGAAAATCATGTCGTCGGGGATATGGAGTTTGATAGAATTAAAGAAAAAGCTTCTTTCATAACTCCAGTACCTGGCGGAGTAGGCCCGATGACAATCGCGACACTTTTAGAAAATGTCTATACACTTGCTTTAAAAAGAAAGGAAAGATAAAATGGATCCAAAAATTAAAGAAATCTTAAAAAAAGAAGAAAAAAGACAAAAAGAAAATATTGAGTTAATTGCTTCAGAAAATTATGCCTCAAAATATGTAAGAGAATTACAAGGAAGTATTTTTACCAATAAATATGCCGAAGGATATCCAGGAAAAAGATATTATGGAGGCTGTGAGTATATTGATGAAATGGAAAATTTAGCTATTTCTTATGCATGCAAACTATTTGATGTAAAATATGCAAACGTTCAACCTCATTCTGGTTCTAGTGCCAATATGGCAGTTTATAGAGCATTGCTTCAAAAAGGCGATAAAGTAATGGGAATGAACTTGTCAAATGGAGGCCATTTAACCCATGGAAATAAAATGAGTTTTAGTGGACAAGATTATGAGATCGTTTCTTATGATGTCGATCCCAAAACAGAAATGTTAGATTATGATGAGATTCGTTCTTTAGCATTAAAGGAAAAACCAAAAATGATTATTGCAGGAGCAAGTGCTTATTCAAGGATTATTGATTTTGAAAAATTTGCTTCTATAGCTCATGAAGTTGGAGCTTATCTATTTGTTGATATGGCTCACATCGCAGGACTTGTGGCAGCTCATCTCCATCCAAATCCTTGCCTATATGCCGACGTAGTAACTTCAACAACTCATAAAACATTAAGAGGTCCAAGAGGAGGTATCATTTTAACCAATAACGAAGAAATCACTAAAAAAATAAATAAAACGGTATTCCCAGGCATTCAAGGTGGACCTTTAGAACACGTGATTGCAGCCAAAGCTGAATGTTTCTATGAAGCTTTACAACCAGAGTTTATCGAATATCAAAAACAAGTATTAAAAAATATGCAAGCTTTGATTCAAGCCTTAAAAGAAAATGACTTTAAAATTGTTTCAGGTGGATCCGATAATCACTTAATCTTAGTAGATGTAAAAGGATCATGTGGACTAACCGGAAAAGAAGCCGAAGAACTTTTGGATAAAATCCACATCACAGTAAATAAAAATACCATTCCCAAAGAAACTGAAAAACCAATGATAAGCAGTGGTATAAGAATCGGAACTCCCGCAATGACAACTAGAGGATTCAAAGAAGAGGAATTTAAAAAAGTAGGGTATATCATCGCGACAGCTTTGAAAAATAGTCAAGATGAGGAAATATTAAAAAAATTAAACCAAGAAGTTTTGGATTTAACAAGTCAATTTTAAAGTTTTAGGTGGTAGTATGAAAAAAGGAAAAATTATTGTTTTGGAAGGGTCTGACTGTTCAGGAAAAGAAACACAAGCTAAAAAATTAGTTGCAAGATTAAGAAATGACGGAAAAAAAGTTGAATATTTTTCCTTTCCAGATTATGAAGTAGAAACAGGAAAAATTATTGGAGGACCTTTATTAGGAATACCAAGTGTTGGCAAATCTTATTTTGAAGATATTAATCTATTAGACCCGTATGTTGCAAGTTTATATTATGCAGCTGACAGAAGATTTCACGTTGAAGCTTTAAATCATGCGGTAGAAAACAATGATTATGTTATTGTAAACCGTTATACATCATCTAGTATGGCTCATCAAGGTGGAAAAATTGAAGGCAAAAATTTAAGAAAAAAGTTTTATCAAAATATAGAATATTTAGAGTACGAAATTTTAAAATTGCCTAGACCAGATCAAATTTTTTTCTTATCGGTTCCACTTAATATTTCTTGTGATTTATTAAAACAAAGAGGAAATTTAGATAAAGCTGAAAAGGATTTAGAACATTTACATAAATCTTTAAAAACTTACAATGAACTTGCTGGAATATATCATTATTATATAATTAATTGTGCAAATGAAAATCAACTTCGAGATATTGAAGATATACATAACGAAATATATGAAAAATTATTAAAGAAAGGATCTTAAAAATGAGTACAGAAGATTTTAACTATGATTTACCAGAACGATTAATTGCTCAAACACCTTTAAAGGATCGCTCCTCATCCAAGCTTTTAGTGATGGATCGAGATACCGGAGAAATAGAACATAAACATTTCACCGATATAATCGATTATTTAGTTCCAGGAGATGTTTTGGTAATCAATGATACAAAAGTTATACCAGCAAGATTAATCGGCGAAAAAGAAGAAACAAAAGCAGTAATTGAACTTCTTCTTTTAAAAGAATTAGGGAGCGATGAATGGGAGTGCCTTTCTAGACCATTTAAAAGATTGCACGTCGGAACAAAAATCTCTTTTGGAAATGGTTTATTAGAAGCAATAGTTACTGAAAAGAAAAGTGAAGGAATTGTTCGTGTAAAATTTATTTACCAAGGCATTTTTCTAGAAATTTTAGACAAATTAGGAGAAATGCCATTACCTCCATATATTCATGAAAAATTGGAGGATAAAAATCGCTATCAAACCGTGTATGCAAAAAATCTTGGCAGTGCTGCAGCTCCTACTGCCGGACTTCACTTCACGAATGAATTGCTTGAAAAAATAAAAGAAAAAGGAATCATTATTACGAATGTTACCTTGCATGTTGGCTTAGGAACTTTTAGACCAGTTGAAGTAGAAGATGTAACTAAACATCATATGCATAGTGAATTTTATATGATGAGTAAAGAAACTGCTGATATTTTGAATCTTGCAAAAAAAGAACACCGAAGAATTATAGCTGTTGGAACAACTTCAACAAGAACACTTGAAACAATTATGCATAAATATCATACCTTTAAAGAATGTCATGGCAATACAGATATCTTCATTTATCCAGGTTTTGAATTTCAAGCGATCGATTGTTTAATTACGAATTTTCATTTACCAAAAAGTACATTAGTAATGCTTGTTAGTGCTTTTTCTTCCAAAGAAAGAATTCTTCATGCTTATGAAGAAGCTATAAAAAAAGAATATCGTTTCTTTTCATTTGGAGATGCAATGTTTATAAAAAGAGAAAGGAGAAACTAAATGAATATTTCAAAGGATTTAATGGTTTTGATTCCATATAATGAGGAATTAGAAATTGAAAAACAGCCATATCAACTTGGTAATAGAGATCACCGGGATTTTTGTCAAAAAATTATAGAAAAATATAACATGAATCATTTGGGAGGCGAAAGTCATATCGATTATGCGAGGACTTTCAATGAAAATGGGTATATAGCCATTTTTAGTTCAGGAGCAAAAGTCGACGGTAAGCTTTTTGCATCGATTTTTTTACCAGAAGAAATGAGTTTATTTCAAATTGATTTTATGCTAAACACAAAAGAATGTTTTAAAGAAAACTATCATGAACGAATTAATTTCTTTTCTACTTTAATTTATACAACCGAACAATTACCATATAATAGCGGGTATAAAAATTATAGAAGTCTAGAAATTGAAGCTTTAATCAATCGTGATCCAAATGCCAAAAACGGTCAAATTCTATTATATGATGAATTAGAAAGAAGAAAAAAAGAAATGCTAAAAAGATAACATTTCTTTTAATTTGCCTATCTTTTAAAAGTAGAAAGTTTTGTGTTTGCACAAGTACGAACTCTACTTCTTTTCATATTTGATTTTGGCTCATGAAGTTCATTGCTAATACCATACAAACTATTTAAATAAGGTAAGTCGTTTTCTGTATAGGCAGCTTGTTTTTGAACAATTCCAGTTAGTTTGTCAATTTTCCATGGCAATGATTTATGGGTTTCATAAAAAAATAAAGCATTATTAGAATTAGTAACTCGAACTAATTCCTTTGTAGCATACTGTTTAAAATCTTTTTCTTTTTTATCATCTAGTTTTTTTATATCATTAACTTGCAAAATGATAATATTTTGAAAGTTAGAAGGTAAGAAAAAATCTTGTCCTTCTCTTAGATATTGCCAATCATTCTCAATTTTTATGAATACTTTATTTTGATATAATAAGACTTCTAAAGGTAAGAATTGTTTTTCTTCTTTTAAAATTATATTTTCCATAAATAAGCCTTCCTTTCTATTAATATGTCATTAATATTACTAGTTTTTTTGGAAAAATGCAAGCAAATAGTATTGGAGCCTCGTTGTAATTATGTTATAATTTTATTTAAAGGAAGGGTAGTATGGTTACATTTGAATTACAAAAAACAGAAAAAAATACAAAAGCACGTTTAGGAAAAATTAGTTATAATGGAAAAACATATGAAACACCAATGTTCATGCCTGTAGGTACACAAGCTACAGTAAAAACATTAAGTCCAGAAGAAGTAAAAGAAACAAAAGCTGGAATTATTTTAGCTAATACATATCATTTATGGCTTAGACCTGGTGATGAAATTGTAAAAATGGCTGGTGGACTTCACAAATTTATGAACTATGATGGCCCAATACTTACAGACTCCGGTGGATTTCAAGTTTTTTCTTTAGCAAAGCCAAAAGATATTACCGAAGAAGGAGTGCATTTTAGAAATCAATACAATGGGGATCGCTTATTTTTAACTCCAGAAAAATCAATACAAATTCAAGAGAATCTAGGAAGCGATATTGTCATGAGTTTTGATGAATGCATCGGTTATCCAGCAAGTTACGATTATGTAAAACAAAGTGTAGAACGAACTTTACGTTGGGCAAAACGTGGAAAAGATGTTTTTAAAGGAAAAGATCAAATTTTATTTGGAATTGTACAAGGCGGAGAATACGAAGACTTAAGAAAGCTTTGTGCCACAGAATTAACAAAAATGAACTTTGACGGTTATTCCATCGGCGGAACGAGTGTAGGTGAAGATAAACCAACTCAATATAAAATGGTTTCTTATGCTACAAAATACTTGCCAGAAGATAAAATACGTTATCTAATGGGAGTAGGCGATCCGATTGATCTAATAGAAAACGTAATTCGTGGGATTGATATTTTTGACTGTGTATCTCCAACAAGGTTAGCAAGACATGGCCATGCTTTAACGAAATATGGTAAGATCAACCTAAAAAATGCCAAATATAAAACCGATTTTACACCTATTAGTGATGAGTGTGATTGCTATGCTTGCAAACACTATACAAAAGCATACATTAAACATTTAATTAATGCTGAAGAAACCTTTGGAGCTAGATTGTTATCTATTCATAACATACGTTATCTAGTTCATTTAATGGAAGAAATACGACAGGCAATTAAAGAAGATAGAATGCTCGAGTTTCGAGAACAATTTATAAAGGATTATTATGGAAAAGATTCTAAATAACCGTAATAGCATTTTATTTACCATTACCATTATTCTTCTTTTATTAGTCGGACTAACCGTCTATAAAGTTTATGAAAAACATATGACCAGAAGTTTTCTTGTCGTAGAAAAAAGAATTATCGAAGCAGCCAAATCTTGTGTTTGGGATGGAGTTTGTAATGAAAAAGAAATCCTTCTAGGAAAATTAATTACATCGGGATATGCTAAAGAAGAAGTAAATCCTAAAACAAAAATGTATTATTCTCATAATTCCTATGTCTTAGTAAATGAAAATCAATATACTTTTTTTGAAGTAAATGAATAATTTAAAGTTATTTTTCACAATAGCTTTTTTTGTTTATTTTTTCCGGTTGATTCCAATCATACTTCCCAAAGTACTAGATAAGATTAAGACAATATAATAAATAAAACGCGATACAGAAAATCCAGTTTGATAAAATAATAGATTAATAATTATAAGTAAAAAAATCAAAGAAACTCCAATTTTTAACCCTTCTAAATATCCTTTAGATTCAGCTTTTTTACCATATTCAAAGCCAATGATGGCAAAAAGTAAAATCATCCCAATCATAGTTATTGTATCGGTACTTTTTGTATATAAAAAATTAGCCAGATTACAGCAAGTTAAAATAGCCGTTAAAATGAGTATAGCCAAAAGAAAAATTCCCATTGTTTTTCCATATTTTTTCACTGTTTTCATTAAAATCACCTAATTCATTTTATGTTATGTTTAAAAAAATAGAATGTTTCCCATAATAGAATTAGGTGAAAAATTTATGGGTGAAATTGTTACAGTGGTTTTTCGAACTACATTTTTCTATTTTTTTATCGTTTTACTTTATCGATTGATGGGAAAACGAGAAATAGGCCAATTAGGAATTATTGATTTAATTGTTTCAATTTTAATTGCTGAACTCGTAGCTATATCGATTGAAAACATCGACAAAAGCCTTTGGCAAACGATTATTCCTTTAACTTTACTGGGTTTACTAGAAATTTTATTAGCTTTCATTAGTATTAAATCAAGAACTTTTAGAACTTTTTTTGGAGGAAAACCTTCTTTAATAATTTGTAATGGCAAAGTAAATTACAAAGAGATGATTCGTCAACGATATAGCATGGATGACTTACTTTTAAGTATGCGTCAAAAAAGTATTCACGATATTAGAGAAATTGAATATGCTTTTTTAGAGCCAAACGGGAAATTATCTATTTTCCCATATAGACCTTTTCGAATTCGTTCAAGTTATCCAATGCCGTTAATATTAGACGGTGAAATTAATAAAAAAACTTTAAATTTCATTAAAAAAGATAAAATTTGGTTAAAGGAAGAATTAGCCAAAAAAAATCTAGAAATTCAAAATATTTTCTATGCTTTTTATAAAAATAAAAAAATCTATTTAATTAAAAAAAGCGATATATAAAAGAATTATAGAAATATGTCAAAATTCTATATACTTTTAGTTTATCGCTGCATGTGTATCCAATCTTCATATCATGTGGATACACAAAATCCAGTAGCAAAAATTACTGCCACCACCAAGCAAAACACCATAACGATAAATGCAAGTGGAAGTAGCGATTCAGAAAGTGGTATAAAAAATTATCAATATAGTAGAGATAATAAAACTTGGTATACCAGCACGGCAAATACTTATACTTTTACAGGATTAGCAGATGGCTCTTATACAATTTATGTGAAAGTAACAGATAATGCAGGTAGAACCGCGACGACAAGTACGACTGTAACAGTAGCTTATACAACGGTTTATGTGTCTGCAACCGGAAATAATAGCACAGCAAATGGATCTTACAATAATCCTTTCTCATCTCTTCAAACAGCCTATGAAAATGTACAAAATAATGGATACATTGTGTTGTTATCCAATTTAACCATGAATTATACAGCCGATTTTTATATCCAAAATAAATCAGTTGTATTAAAAAGTGCAGATAATGCGATCTATTCACTTATTCGCGATGCTAATTCTCCAAATCGTACATTATTAAAAATTGAAAATCAAAGTACAGCATCATTAACGAATATTATATTAGATGGCAAAAATATTAGTAGCTCTGAATCATTGCTTACAATAGCCACGAATGCGACTGTATATTTAAACGAAAAAGCAACGATTCAAAATGCTTTGGGTACAAATGATTTAGGGGGAATAGTGATTAATCAAGCAACATTAAATATAAATGGAGCATTGATAAAAAATAATACTGCTCAATATTCAGGATCAGCTATCAGAAGCTATCGTGCTACAGTTAATTTGAATTCTGGAAGTATAGAATACAACAAAACGACAAATTCTACTAGAGGTGGAGACGGAGCAATTTATATGTGGGGTGGAACCTTTACAATGTCCGATGGAAGTATTTCTAATAATAGCAGTGCCTACAGTGGCGGAGCCTTTTTTATCTCTTGTGATACCTATGAGCAATCTATAACAATAAACGGTGGATCCATTATAAATAATTATGCTTACCAATCAAACGGTGGAGCAGGAGGCGGACTCTATGTCGATTGTTACACCTCTGGCCAAGCTAGCTTAAAAATTACATCAGGAACCATTACTGGAAATTCTCGCTATGGAGTAGTTTATCATGGATCAAAAGTTACCTATTCCAAAACTGGTGGAAATGTTGCAAGTAACACACCAGATAATATTCTAAGATGGTAATTTTTCGACAAGTTTTACTTGTCTTTTTTGTTATGCTTTTATTGGTGATGTTGATGAAAAAAAATCTGACTTTTATATTCCTTTCTATCATTACCGGAGCAATATTATCTTTCTGTGTATTGTTTTCTTTAAAGAAAAATGAAGAAGATCCCGGGACATTGGTTGTAAGTGTATTGCAAACTGGGATTTATACTTCATATGAAAACGCTGTAAACGCAGCTAAGAATTTTGAACCATCCATCATATATCCAGAAGAAGGAAAGTATCTCGTTTTAGTTGGAGCTTCAACCACGACAACAGGTTTAGAAAAAATAGAAAACATTCTAAATAGCAAAGGAATTCATTATTATAAAAAAGATTTGCTTATTAATGAAAAAGAAAAAAGCTTGTTTTTAAAATACAATATGCTGTTAGAAAAAGCTACAGAAGAAGAGACAATTATTTTACTAAATAGTCGTATTTTAGAAAAAATGGAGGAAGTATGAATTATCGCATTGAAGATTTACCTATGTTAGAAAAACCACGTGAAAAAGCTTTAAAGTATGGCATTCACTCTTTAAGTGATGCTGAACTATTGGCAATTTTATTACGAACTGGAACAAGAAATTGCTCTGTGCTGACTCTTTCACAAGCTTTACTAAAAGAATACTCTGGATTAGATGGCCTTTTTAAGGCTCGCATTTCTAAATTAAAAACTTTTGATGGCATTGGAGAAGTAAAAGCAATCACTTTAGTCGCAGCTTTAGAATTGGGTAGTCGTCTTACTGAAGCAAAAGAAATTGTAAAAAAACAAATTCATGAAAGCAAAGAAGTATTTCTTTTTTATCGACATTTAATAATAAATTTAGATCAAGAACAATTCTATGGAATTTTCTTAGATAGTCATAATTATATATTGGGAACAAAACTTCTTTTTGTAGGTACCGTAAATCAAAGCTTAGTTCATCCCAGAGATCTTTTTAAAGAAGCCATTTTACATAATGCGGTAAAAATCATTTGCTTTCACAATCATCCAAGTGGTAACGTTTGCCCATCTTTAGCCGATTTAGAACTGACGAAAAAATTAAAAGAAATAGGCGATTTATTAGGAATTTTACTCATTGATCATGTGATATTAGCGAAAGACAAGTACTACAGTTTTTTAGAACATAGAAAGGATATTTGGCAATGAAAAAAAATATAGGATATGTTATTTTATTTTTTGTTTTACTATTAGGGATTTTCTTTAAAGATTTTTTCTATTCAATATGGATTCAAAAAGATTTTAATTTAGAAAAAAATATTGTATTAGAAAGTGATTATCAAAATTTAAAAAGGGAGTATGAAGAACTTTTGCAAACAAATAATTTAAAGGTTTCTTTCTTAAGTGATGGCATCATTAGTAAAGTCATACTTCATGATCCATGTATTTTTTTTGAAGAAATCACAATTTTAAAAGGGAAAGAAGAAGGAATAAAAGAACAAGATGTCATTTTAAATGAAGAGGGATTTGTAGGTACTGTTTCTGAAGTATCTTCTCATTCTAGTCAAGTTTCTCTTTTGACAAATGCTCAAACAAAAATATCGGTAAAAGTTCAAAACAGCTATGGAATATTAAAGACCAAAGAGGGAAATTTATTTATCACGGATATTACAAGCAAAGAAGAAATAAAAAAAGACTCGATTGTCTATACGTCAAGTTTTACAAATATTCCAGGAGATATTCCAATTGGCAAAGTAACTGAAGTTTCCACATCCTCTTTAAATCAAGAAATTCTTGTTGAACCGTTTGTCAATTTTGAAAATCTAAATTATGTTGTGATTAAAAAAGGCCTTTCTTATGAATAATTGGTATCCGAGTTATTTTTTTCTTTTCTTATTAAGCTATTCTAGAGAAAAGACCTTACCTTATTTTCTTTTTGCAACATTATTTTTAGATCTTATAGTTTACAATTTTCCTTTTTTACATACGATTATAGGGCTTTTATTTTATTTCTTTAATTTCTCTTGGAAAACATCTCATCAACTTAAAATATATCTTTTAAAAACTTTTTTAAACACCTTGATTTACTTAGGATTTTTCTCTTTAATTACTCAATCTTTTTCTATAACCTTTTACCTAAGCAATATAACTTTTAATCTTTTATTTACTTGTCTTTTCTTTAACAAAAAGAAACTTAACTTTTCCAAAAAATAGTTCGTCCTTGTCTTTTAATCTTTTTCTTCTTTTCTAAATCATTTAATTTTCGCATTAGACTGCTTCGATCCACTCCGAGATAATCTGCTAAATCCTTATAAGAAATAGGAATTTCAAATTTTTTTTGTCCTGTTTCTTTTTTTAAAATCTTGAAATAAGATAAAAGTTTTTCTTCCATATTTTTCTTTTGTAAAATTGTGATTTTTTGATTTAGATAGTTGGTATAAGAAATAAAGTTTTCAAAAAGGAAAGACATGATTTTAGGATTATTTTTTTGCATGCATAAGGCATAATCTAAAAAATAAATTTCTGTGTTTTTTTTACAAACTAAAAATAAATCATTATCTTCATTATAAATCCAGATCCTAGAAAAAATTTGGCGATCTTTAAAACGATCTAAATAAAGAAGATTGCCATTTACATCGGATTTCATTAAAAAAACTTCGCCCGTCTTTATCAAAGCGATTTCTCGTTTAGAATTTTGAAATAAGGGAATATATTCTCCTTTTTTAAAAGAGGTTGGAGTAAGATATTCGCCAATTTCTTCAAAAAGTTGGTCGGTGATCTGAGTATTCATAAGCACCTCCTATAATTAAATTATAGCAAAAAAGAAAGTGTTGCAAAAATCACACAAGCGATTTTTGACAATTTTTTGACAATTTTTTTCGCATAAAAACGAAGGAGAAAAAAATGTCGAAATAACGTTGCAAAAATCACACTAAAGATTTCTATTTTTTTGTTATAATCGGCTTATGGTAAGAGGAGGAGTAAAATGAATAAAAAGGATTCAAAAATTAAAATCATTAAAAGAAATGGAAATAAGGAGGAGTTTAATCCAGAGAAAATTAAAATTGCGATTCGAAAAAGTGCCGAACGTGTCATGATTAAATTGACACCAGAAGCTGAAGATGAAGTAGTGAAAATTGTTTTGGATTACGTTGGAACTGGTACATCAGATTTAGATGTAGCACAAATTCATAACTGTGTAGAAGCCGCTTTAGAGCAAGTAAATCCATTGGTTGCTAAAAGTTACCGAGAATATCGTAACTATAAAAAAGATTTTGTCCATATTTTAGATAAGGTTTATCAAAAAGCTCAAGCGATAAACTATATTGGAGATAAAGAAAATTCGAATACCGATAGTGCGTTAGTTGCAACTCAAAGAAGTTTAACTTATGGAGCTTTGAATAAAGAACTTTATAAAAAATTCTTTTTAACAAAAGAAGAAATCGAAGCTTGTGAAGATGGATATATTTATGTGCATGATATGAGTGCTAGACGAGATACAATGAATTGTTGTTTATGCGATATTGGTTCCGTTTTAAAAGGCGGATTTGAAATGGGAAACTTATGGTACAATGAACCTAAAACTTTGGAAACAGCCTTTGGAGTTATGGGAGATGTAATCATTCATACTGCAGCAATGCAATACGGAGGTTTTACGGTTCCTGAAGTAGACACCATTTTAGCACCTTATGCCAAGAAAAGTTATGATAAGCATTTTAAGGAATATCTAAGCATAAGAGGCGAAGAAGAAGATAAAGATGGAAAAGCCGATGAATATGCTTGGAAGAAGGTTACGAGAGAGTGTGAACAAGGCTATCAAGGAATCGAATATAAATTAAATACGATTGGTTCAGCAAGAGGAGACTATCCATTTGTAACATTTACTTTTGGTATTGAAGAAGATCCGTTTGGACAAATGATTACAAAAACCATTTTAAATACCCATCGTAAAGGCCAAGGAAAACCAGGATTTAGAAAACCAACATTATTTCCAAAACTAGTCTTTTTATACGACAAGAATTTACATCAAAAAGGAAAGAAATTGGCCGAAAGCTTTGATGCAGCCTTAGAGTGTAGTGCGAAAACAATGTATCCTGACTATCTTTCTTTAACGGGGGAAGGCTACGTTCCAGAAATGTATAAAAAATATAAACGAGTAGTAAGTCCTATGGGATGTCGAGCATTTTTGTCTCCATGGTATGAAAGAGGAGGAATGCATCCGGCAGACAGTAAAGATAAGCCAGTATTCATTGGAAGATTCAATGTAGGAGCAATTTCTTTAAATTTACCAATGATTTTAGCTAAAGCGAGAGAAGAACAAAAAGATTTTCATGAAGTATTAGATTATTATCTAGAAATGATTCGAAAAATTCATTTAAGAACATACCAATATTTAGGAAAAAGAAAAGCAAGTATCAATCCAATCGCCTTTTGCGAAGGCGGATTTTATGAAGGTCATTTAAAACCAAGTGATGCAATTGAACCTGTACTAAAAAGTGCAACAGCATCTTTTGGAATTACCGCTTTAAATGAATTACAAGAGCTTTATAACGGAAAATCTTTAGTAGAAGATGGTGAATTTGCTCTAGAAACAATGAAATACATAAACGAAAAAGTAAATGAATTTAAAGAAGAAGATGGCCGACTATATGCTATTTACGGAACTCCAGCAGAAAGCTTATGCGGTCTCCAAGTAGAACAATTCCGCAAAAAATATGGAATTGTTGAAGGAGTAAGCTCTAGAGAATATGTTTCAAATAGTTTCCACTGTGGTGTTTGGGAAGATATTACTGGAATAGAAAAGCAAGATTTAGAAGAAAGATTCTGGGATTTGTTCCGGGGAGGAAGAATCCAATATGTTCGTTACAATTTAGATTACAATAAAAAAGCAATGCGTACCTATATTGAACGAGCTATGGAAAAAGGATTTTATGAAGGAGTCAATTTATCTTTATCTTATTGCAACAATTGTGGCCATGAAGAATTAGATATGGATGTTTGTCCAAAGTGTGGAAGCGATGATTTAGTAAAAATTGATCGAATGAATGGGTACTTATCTTATTCAAGAGTTCATGGAGATACTAGACTAAATCATGCCAAAATGGTTGAATTATCTGAAAGAAAATCAATGTAGGAGGCAGTATGAAATATCACAATATTACAAAAGCGGATATGTTAAATGGGGAAGGATTAAGAGTAGTATTATGGGTAAGTGGGTGTTCACACGCTTGCCCAGGCTGTCAAAATCAAATTACTTGGAATGCCAATAATGGACTTTTATTTGATGAAGCAGCAGAGCAAGAAATCTTTGACGAATTAGAACATGACTGGTGCAGTGGCTTAACTTTATCAGGAGGAGATCCTTTATTTAAATTAAATCGCGAAACAATTGCCGATTTAGTTGTAAAAGTTCGAGAAAAATATCCTACAAAAGATATTTGGTGTTATACAGGATATACTTGGGAAGAAATCCAAAAAGAAAGAAAAAAAGATCAAAATTTAGAAACAATCATTCAAAACATTGACGTGTTACTAGACGGCAAATTTATTTTACAACAAGCAGATGAAAAAATTCACTATGTTGGAAGCCGTAACCAAAGAATTATTGATGTCCCAAAAACTTTAGAAACGGGGAAAATAGTTCTATATATCGACAATACAAAAGAAGGAGAAAAAGTATGAAGCAACGTGGATTTGAAATAGCCAAAGGCTATGAAGATAAAGAAATTCATTTACCTGTTAGAAAAACAAAATATGCAGCGGGTTATGATGTTGAAGCAGCAGAAGACATCACTATTCCAGTATATAAGCCAGGTATTAAACCAACTTTAATTCCAACAGGTTTAAAAGGTTATTGCCAAGAAGATGAATATTTTATGTTAGTAAATCGTTCTTCTGGCCCAAAAAAAGGACTTTTAATGGCAAATAGTATTGGAATCATTGATCATGATTATTACAATAATGAAGGAAACGATGGGCATTTTTACTTCCAATATTTTAATTGTTCAGATCACGAAATTACAATTCATAAAGGAGATGTAATAGGCCAAGTGATCTTCCAAAAATATTTGACAGTAGACAACGATAAAGCATTAGACAATGTAAGAACAGGTGGATTTGGAAGTACGGATAAATAAACGAGGAATATTTCCTTGTTTTTTTCATATTTTTTTCTCTAATGCATATATATTTTTAGGGTGATTTTATGGACGAATTAGAAATGGCAGCATTAAGACATAAAAAAAGAAGAGAAAAAGAAACACAAGAACCAGACGATAAAAAAATAAGTCGCATGTTTACTAAGATCCTATTAAGTATTATTTTCCTCTTAAGTTCAGTAATTTATATAAAATTAAGCCCAGAAAATTTAGAGTATTTCAAGCAAACCGTTTTAGAAAGCAATTTGACTTTTACGAAGATAAATGATTGGTACCACGATGTTTTTGGCTCCATTTTACCAAGTGTAAAAGAACCAGTAGATCAAACTAAAATGGTAAGCAGCGAAAATATAGAAACAAAAGAACCGTATTTAGATGGATATAAAATAAAAGCATCTAAAAGTACACCTATAAAAACCTTAGCAAGCGGTTTATTTGTCTTTCAAGGAGAAAAAGAAGGATATGGAAATGTCTACATTATTCAAGGAGTAAATGGAATAGATATTTGGTATGGAGGATTAACCGATTTAAGTTTAAAACTTTACGATTATGTAGAAAAAGATACAATTTTAGGAAATACGATAGAAGATTACTATTATTTAGCTTTTGTAAAAGATGGAAATTTTATAACATATGAAGAATATCAAAATCAAATTTAAAATCAATTTAACTACTTACATCTTTTTTTTAATCGCGTTTTTATGTGGCTATTTTAAAAATGTTGTATACATTTTCTTTATTGTATTTTTTCACGAATTAGGACACATCTTTTTTATTAAAATTTTTCATTATAAAATTGTTAAAGTAGAATTTTATCCATTTGGAGGAATTACGACTGTAGATAAACCTATAAATTCTTCAATTAATCAAGAACTTTTTATTTCATTAGGAGGAATTCTTTTTCAAATTATTTTAGGAATATTTCTTTTATTTCAAAACAATGAATTACTTTCTTTTTATAATCAAACTATTTTACTTTTTAATTTACTACCTATTATTCCTTTAGATGGTAGTGTTTTTCTTCATGCCTTTTTTGAAAAATTCTTTTCTTATCAAAAATCTTTTTTATTATATCAAATTTTTTCTTTCTTCTTTTTTCTTCTTTTCTTTTTATATAATATCTTTTTTTCAATTGATAATTATTTTATTTGTTTCGTTTTATTTGTTCAATTTCTGCTCGTGCAAAAAAGAAAAAAATATCTTTTTCATCGCTTCTATTTAGAAAGATTTTTATATCTTTTCCCTTATAAAAAAATTCAAAATCAAAAAAATGAGGACATTTCAGTATTAAAAAAAGAAACAAGACACTTTTTTTATGAAAAAAATCATTATATTACTGAAAAAGAAAAAATTGCTAAAAGCATTTTTAAAATAAAAAAAAGCATCTGAAACAACATAGTTGTATTCAGGTGCTAGTCAAACAAATCGGATAGCATCTGATATCTGCTTCAGATATATCCTTTTTTTATTTTATGTCATATCTTTTGACATATTCATTATAACAATTTGAAAAAAGTTTGACAAGTACTATCTTTTTTGATAGAATTTACTTGTTTTGTAAGGCAATTAGCTTTTATCAAAACCGCTCGAACAAGGTTTTAAACGAATTATCGTACCTTTAAGGCGCGTCTTAAAATATAAAGGAGGTAAGAAATGAAAGCTATTATTGTAACTGGTGGAAAACAATATTATGTTTCTGAAGGCGATACGATCTATGTTGAAAAATTACCAAACGAAGTTGGAAGTGATGTAGAATTCACTGAAGTTTTATATGTAGATGGTAAATCTGGAAATCCAACTGTTAAAGGTGCTAAAGTTATTGGTACTGTAGAAAAACATGGACGTCAAAAGAAGATTGTTGTTTTTAAATATCGTCCAAAGAAAAAATACCGTAAAAAACAAGGACATAGACAACCTTATACAAAAGTTACGATTAAGAGTATTGTAAAATAATGATACGTATTTTGATCAAGAAAAAACACGATAAGATTATAGAAATTCAAATTCTTGGACATGCGATGTATGCCGATTATGGCAAAGACATCGTTTGTGCTGGAGCTTCAAGTATTTTTATCACTACAGTAAATGCAATTTTAAAATTTTCAAAAGAAGCTATTTCTGTAGACATGAAAAAAGATAAAGTTTGTTTAAAAAAATTAGAAGAAAATGAAATAGTAGACAAATTACTTGAGAATATGACTGAATTATTTCAAGAACTTTCTGTAACTTATCCCAAAAATATAACGATTAGAGAGGATGTATAAAATGAATAGACTATTTTTAAATCTTCAATTATTCGCTCATGTTAAGGCTCAAGGTTCTACTAAAAACGGTAGAGATTCTAAAGGCCGTAGATTAGGTGCTAAAGCAGCTGATGGTGAATTTATTAGTGCTGGAAGCATTATTTATCGTCAAAGAGGAACAAAAGTTTACCCAGGAGCAAATGTTGGAATTGGAAAAGATCATACCTTATTTGCTAAAATAGACGGTGTTGTTCGTTTTGAGAGATTAGGAAGAGATAAAAAGAAAGCAAGTGTTTACGCGAAGGAAGCGTAAGCACTTTTTTTATGGTGTAGAAAAAGCACAAATTTGTTATACTATTCTTAGGGTGAACATATGCAAGATAAAAGTAAAGAAGAAGTGTTGAAAATTCTGAAAACACAAGAAAGTGGATTGACCGCTGAAGAAGCATTTCGACGGTTGCAAACAGATGGACCAAATGAATTGATAGAAAAAAAAGAAAAAAAACTATTCCAAATGTTTTTAGAACAACTAAAAGATAAAATGATTATAATTTTATTAATTGCTGCAATTCTTTCTTTTGCCCTAAAAGAGACAGCCGAGGGAGTAGTAATTTTAATTATCATTTTCGTAAATGCAATTATAAGTGTTTGGGAAGAAAAGAAAGCAACAGATGCCTTAAAGGCATTAAAAAAATTAAATGCATCTTTAGCTAAAGTAATTCGAGATGGAAAAATGAAAAAGCTTTTGACAAGTGAACTTGTTAAAGGCGATATTGTGTTATTAGAAGCTGGCGATATTGTGCCTGCAGATTTAAGACTTTTAAAAGAAAATCAATTAAAAATCAATGAATCATCTTTGACAGGTGAAAGCATTCCTGTGAGTAAAGATGCATTATTCATAGCCAAGGAAAATACTTCTTTAGGAGATTTAAAAAACATGGCTTTTTCTTCCACATTAGTAAGTTATGGTACAGCAACGGGGGTTGTTGTAGAAACGGGAATGTCTACCGAAGTAGGTAAAATAGCTTTGATGCTTCAAGATACAAAATCACTGGATAGTCCATTAAAAAGGAAATTAAATAAAGTAGGGACAGTCTTAAGCATCGTCGGTTTATTGGTAAGCATTTTGATTTTTATTATTGGCTTTGTAAATGGTCAAGATTTTATCTCATTAGTGATGATCTCTGTTTCCTTAGCTATTTCAGTGATTCCAGAAGGTCTTCCGGCAACTGCAACCGTTGTCATGGCTTTAGGAGTGGAGAGAATGGCCAAGAAAAATGCTTTAGTAAAAACTCTTCCAGCGGTAGAAGCTTTGGGAAGTGCAACGGTTATTTGCACCGATAAAACGGGAACTTTAACTGAAAATAAAATGACTGTAACAAAGTATTTTTTAGCCGAAGATCTTCTCTCACAAAAAAAAGAAATTCAAATCAATAAAGAAATGCTTTATGCTAGTATTCTTTGTAATAATGCTTCCTTAGAACGAGATAAAATTATAGGGGATCCGACAGAAGGTGCCTTATTAGTATTTGCCGAAGAACATAAAATAAATATTGAACAAATAAGAAAAAACTATCCTAAACTTTTTGAACAACCATTTGATTCCATGCGAAAAAGAATGTCTTCCATACATAAATTGAACTCCAAATTCTATGTTTTTACAAAAGGGGCTCCAGAAGAATTATTAAATGGTTGTTCAAAAGTACAAATAAAAGAAGTTAAAAAAGGATTTACTGAAGAAGAGAAAGAAAAAATAAGAAGACAAGTAGCCCGGTTATCCAGTGAAGGTATACGTCTACTTGGTTTTGCTTATAAAACGATTGAAGAGATTCCACAAGATGAACTAGCAGATGTAGAAAATAATTTAACTTTTTTAGGAATTGTTGGTATGATCGATCCGCCAAGAAAAGAAGCTTATGAAGCTATAAAACTTTGCCATAATGCCGGGATAAGAGTAATTATGATCACCGGAGATCATAAATTAACCGCGACAGCTATTGCAAAGGATTTAGGTATTTTTAAAGATGGGGATCGAGCAATGAGCGGAAATGAATTGGAAACCTTATCTGAACAGGAATTGCAAAGCCAAATTTCTAGTGTTTCTGTTTTTGCAAGAGTAAGTCCAGAAGATAAACTAAAAATTGTCAATGCATTGCAAAAAAATGGCGAGATTGTAGCTATGACTGGGGATGGAGTAAACGATAGTCCAGCTTTAAAAACAGCCGATATTGGAGTTTCTATGGGAAAAGTTGGAACAGATGTTGCCAAAGATGCTGCCGACATGATTTTGCTAGACGATAATTTTGCTACAATAACTACGGCGATTCGTGAGGGAAGAAGAGTGTACCGAAATATTGAAAAAGTTATGCAATTTTTACTTGCTGGAAATATAGCTGAAGTTTTAGTGATTTTTTTTGCCACCGTTTTAAATCTAGAAACCCCACTTCTAGCTGTTCATATTCTCTTTGTGAATCTAGTAACAGATACTTTCCCATCTTTAGCTTTAGGGATTGATCCAGAAGATCCAGATAGTATGCAAAAGAAACTAAAAAAAAGCAAAAGTTTATTCCAAAAAGAGTTAGTGTTCCAGGTAATTTTTTATGGATTTTATATAGCTTTCATCACTTTAATAGCCTACATTATTGGATTAAAACAAAATTATCAAATTGCTTTAACAATGGCATTTATGGTTCTTTGTTTATCACAGATTTTTCATTCCTTTAACCAACATTCAAATAGAATCTCTATATTTAGTAAAAAATCTCCAAGAAATCCAACTTTATTTTTAGCTTGTCTCGTTTCCTTTGCTGCTTTACTTTTTGTTGTATTTGTACCACCAATTCGTGAATTTTTTTCTTTAAGCTTACTGCCATTTAAAGATTGGATTCTTTTATTAGGCTTGTCTGTTTCTCCAATTATATTAGTAGAAATTTTTAAAGCAATAAAAAGATATATTGGCAATTAAGAATAAAAAAATTGCAGTTAGTTTCTAATTGCAATTTTTTATAAAATTAATTTTAATGTTTAACATTGTATTCTACACATTTTTCTTCTAACAATTTAAAATTACAACATCTTTTTAAAGTGTTTTTATCAAGTGTTCCATTTATATATTTATCATATAATTTTTTGGATCTTCCGTATAATTTCTCACTATTACGATTTAGCCAAAATAATTGGCTTTTTAATAACTTCATATATTTTTCTTCTTCTTTGGTTATACACTCTTTATTTAGATCTATTTTGATAATATTCTTTTTGGTTACGGGTAGCATATTATTAAAGTTAATTGCCCCAAGTTTTCCGGAATCTAATTTTAAAAAATCCAGTTTCGATTTAATTTTTAAATGTTTAGGCTTTGGACTAGATAGCGGAGCAAAATACATACAATTATTTACTCGAAAAAGTACGCCAATAAATGGTCTCAGTTCTTTTTCGCCATAATTATAAGGAACTTTATCATCAAATTTTCTTAAATAATCACAGTATTTTGTGTCCAACCTTACGATAGATAAAATATTTTTCATAAACATCACCAGCATTATTATATTTCAAATATCAAAATAAAACTAGAGTTTGCTCTCTAGTTTCTTTTTTAATTTCCTCTTATGGTGGGAATCACCGCTTTTTTAATTTCCTCTTACGGTGGGAATCACCGCTTTTTTAATTTCCTCTTGTAGTGGGAATCACTAGCTTTTTTGAATGTTGTTATTATAACAACAATAATATTTTATGCAATTTTGCACAACTTAATCTCTTAAGTACCTATAATATACACTTTTTTTAAAAAAAAGTCAATTGTTATAGAAGTGGAAAATTTTTTTTTGAAGTGCAACAAGATGACATTGAAAAAGACATATAAAAA
>ERZ1643246.1041-NODE-1041-length-31834-cov-4.874099_pt1 | contig 31834 bp, 26 predicted proteins | sample MGYA00579265_ERZ1643246 | MGnify/ENA primary metagenome ERZ1643246 (study PRJEB29033, sample SAMEA4952261) | chicken gut metagenome | biome: Broiler Chicken; feature: Gastrointestinal Tract; material: Caecum | place: Ireland | collected 2018 | study: Broiler...
ACCGCTCCAGAATACGCTGCTGGAAATCCTCTGTGATTTCCTGCCGGTCCGCCAGATCCTTCAGCCGTTCTTTCCATTCTCCCGGGAAATCCATATGACCTGCCAGCAGTTCCTTCCGGTACATTCCGGCACGCTCCCTGATCTGAACAGCAGCATCATACAGCCGGAGATTCTGGACAGAACTCTGTATATCCTGCTGAAATCCGTCCCAGGCCTCGTCCAGCCGGGCAAGACGGGCTTTCAGATGGAAAGCCGCAGCGGCCGAGAAACAAAAATCCACCGCATAGCCGACAGACCACACCGCTTCCACGATATATCCGGCCCATCTGGGAACCTGATCCACCAGCCATGCCACCGGCGGATGAATCACATAAAAAAGAAGCAGCGTAAAAGCTCCCCAGGCCAGTGAACTCCCCAGACAGATCTTCCCTCTGAAATTAAATTTCTTTTCACTGTAATCCCACCAACTGGTGTGAAAGATGGCCTCCATCAACACACCGGTCACATATTCCAGCACTGTGGCCACCACCAGTCCTCCACAGTACAGCAGCGCCGGATATGCTCCCAACGGCCGAAGCGTCACATAAATCACCACCGCTCCCACGCCGTAAATAGTAACAAACGGACCGCTGACAAATCCCCTGTTCACAAACCGGTGTGATTTTGCCGACACATAGCAGCTCTCCCATACCCATCCCAGAAAACTGTATACGATAAACCATCCCAGAATATGATACAGATCCACTCCCAAAATCTTCGTTTCCATCATCTGTCCCCCTTCCTGCCCTGAAGTTATCTCCACAGAGGGTATATTTACTGAAAAAAGCACTGTATTTTTCTTATGGGTTATATTATACTGATAAATACTTGGAAAAACAAGACGATAAACGCTGCTGCGGCATCGTCCGCATAATCGTTCGCCATCCATTTTCTTACCGTTAACAGGAGGTATTCATGCACATCATTGAACATAAAATTCCGAACCCGCTGTCCTCTCTTCCCGCCAGATGGTTTCCGGATCCGAAAGGGACCGTTTTTTTCGATATTGAAACCACCGGTCTATCCTGGCGGAACTCCCACCTGTATCTTCTGGGCGTTATCTGTTTTGAGGAAGGCCGGTGGACACTCCGGCAGTGGTTCTGCCAGCGCCCCTCTGAGGAGGAAACGGTTCTGGAAGAATTTTCAAAACTGCTGAAGAGCCGCACGCTGCTGGTGCATTTTAACGGCAAAGGCTTCGATCTCCCTTATCTGATGCACAAATATACCTTTTACCGGAAAGAATCCCCCTTCGAACCGCTGAACCAGCTGGATCTTTACGAAAAACTGCTGCCCTGTAAAAAGCTGCTGGGGCTGACCCACATGCGCCAGAGAGATCTGGAAATCTTTACCGGCCTGTGCCGGAAGGATCCGTTTACCGGCGGCGATCTGATCTCCTGCTATCAGGAATATCTGAAAACCGCGTCGGAAGATCTTCTGAACACACTGCTGCTCCACAACCGGGAGGATATGGAGGGAATGTTGGCACTTCTTCCTCTCCTGGCATTTCCCGGCCTGCAAAACGGTACCCTTTCCTTTTGTATCCGGGGAGAACAAACGGAAAAGAATGCCCGCTTTCAGCTGATCCTTCCACTGTCTCTTCCGGTATGCCTGGACCGTACGTTGCAGAATATACATTTTACGGTCAGAGACCGCGAGGCAGTGTTGACCGTTCCTTTTTTTGAGGGAACACTGAAGTTTTTTTATGAAAACTACAAAGATTACTACTATCTTCCCCTGGAGGATGAGGCCATTCACAAAAGTGTGGGCGTCTATGTAGACAGAGCTCACCGGCGTCCCGCCAAAGCAGCCGACTGCTACCGGCGTGTCAGCGGCAGATTTCTTCCGCAGTTTTCCCAGCTGTTTACTCCCGCCTTCCGGGAAGATTACCGCTCCTCCCTGCTGTTCTTCCAGCCCTCCCCGGCTTTCTTTCACCAGGAGGAAGATATGATTTCCTACGTCCGTCATCTGCTGATACAGCTGAAAAAAGGATAATAATTTCGTCTTGCGGCTTCCGTGCCCCAGGACAGAATATCGCAAAAAGGCCATGGAAGAAAACCTGTACCGTCCGATACAGCGCTCTCTCCCATGGCCTCTTCTGTTTTTTATCTCTGACAACAGAACGTGTGCCGGGCACACCTTCCGTTGTCCAAAGGATACTGAAAATTCTCTTTACGAGTCTTCTGCACCTTACTCTTCTTCGCTCTCCTCCTCAGCGGGAGCTACGTTCTCCAGAGCTTTCATGCTCAGGCTGATCTTCTTCTCATCGCCGTTGAAATCCACAACTTTGGCGGTGATCTTCTGTCCTACCTTCAGCACATCGGAGGGTTTCTCCACATGCTCTCTGGAAATCTGGGAAACGTGCAGCAGCGCGTCCACGCCCGGCTCCAGTTCTACAAATGCGCCGAAATCCGTCATACGGGCAATCACGCCCTCCACCACGTTACCGGCCGCATATTTCTCGTCTGCGGTCAGCCACGGGTTCTGATCCTCAAACTTCAGGCTCAGGGCGATCTTGTCGCCGTTGATATCTTTGATCAGGACTTTCAGGGGTTCACCCACCTTGAACAGCTTCTTGGGATTCTCCACTCTGCCCCAGCTCATCTCGGAGATGTGCAGCAGGCCGTCGGCTCCGCCCAGGTCAATGAATGCGCCGAAATCGGTCACGTTCTTCACCACGCCTTCCACGGTGTCGCCCACATGGATTCTCTCAAACAGCTCTCTCTGCTTCTCTGCCTTCTCAGCCAGCAGCAGCTGTTTTCTGTCGCCGATGATTCTTCTTCTTCTGGGATTGAACTCGGTGATCACAAACTCAATCTCCTGATCCGCGTATTTGTTCAGATCTCTCTCATAGGTATCGGATACAAGGCTTGCGGGGATAAATACTCTGGCCTCGTCGATGACTACGCTCAGTCCGCCGTTCAGCACCTGTGTTACTTTTGCCTTCAGGACTTCCTTGTTCTCGAAAGCCTCCTCCAGTCTCTTGTTGCCTTTCTCTGCTGCCAGTCTCTTATAGGTCAGCAGCACCTGGCCCTCGCCGTCGTTCACCTTCAGCACCTTCACTTCCATGGTATCGCCCGGTTTCACGACTGTGGTCAGATCCACAGAGGAGTCGTTGCTGTATTCACTCTTTGTGAGAATACCGTCTGCTTTGTAACCAATATTTAAAATAATCTCGTCTTCTTTGACATCGATTACGGTACCCTCGACTACCTCTCCGTTTCTGATGGTTTTAAATGATTCTTCCAGCATCTGTTCAAAACTTTTTTCTGACATATTCTTGAACCTCCTCAATTATATTATTCGGGGTGGAAGCCCCCGCTGTAATACCTACGCAACCAATACATTGAAAAGGCCCAGTATCCAAATCAACAAGTGTCTGTATATAGTAAGTATTCTCACACTCTCTTCTACATATCTCGTATAATTTCTGGGTATTGGAACTGTGTCTGCCGCCAATGACAATCATGGTATCTGCTTCGCAGGCGATCCGCCTTGCCTCGGCCTGTCTCTCTTCCGTGGCATTACAGATCGTATTTAAAACAATTCTATCATACCTCTTTTTCTCCAGAATTTCAACTAAATCTTTAAATTTGTTGTAATTAAATGTCGTCTGGGACACAATACACACCTTTGTGCCCTCCGGAAACTCCAGATTTTCGGCCTCTTCGAGGGTGGAAATCACGGTGGAGGGGCCCTGGCACCAGCCCCGGATTCCTTCCACCTCCGGGTGGGAGGCGTCGCCGGTAATCACAATCTGCCAGCCTTCCCTGCTGTATTTTTCCACAATCCGGTGAATCTTCCGGACAAAGGGACAGGTGGCGTCCACGCAGGCAAGCCCCCGCTCCTCAATCAGCCGGTAAATCTCCTCCGGCACGCCGTGGGAGCGGATCACCACCGTTCCCTGGGTGAGCGCCTCCAGATCCCGGCGGCCCTGCAGCACCTGAACGCCCCTGGTCTCCAGATCCGCCACCACTTCTTCGTTGTGGATGATGGGGCCGTAGGTGTAGACGGGGCCGCCGTCTTTTTTCACCTGTTCATATACCGTTTCCACTGCCCGCTTCACGCCAAAGCAGAAGCCGGCCGTTTTTGCTACCCTGATCTTCTCCATCATTTCCTTCTCTCTTCAAAGGCCGCAAGCACCGCCGCCGTCACCTCTTCGATGGTCATATGGGAGGCGTCCACCAGCACCGCGTCCTCTGCCTGGCGAAGCGGGGAGATCTCTCTGGTCATATCCCGATGATCCCGGTCACGGATGTCCTCTTCGATTTTCTTAAGGCTCTCCTCCTGTCCTTTCTCCTTCAGTTCCAGATATCTTCGTCTGGCCCGCTCCTCCACACTGGCCGTCAGATAGATTTTCACCGTGGCATCCGGCAGCACGCAGGTTCCGATGTCTCTGCCGTCCATCACCACATTCTCCCGGGTCGCCAGCTGCTGCTGAAGCTGCACCAGCTTTTCGCGGACTTTCCCGTTGACGGAGGTGCGGGAGGCCATATCGCCCACCTCTTCCCGGCGGATCTGCCCAGTGACATTTTCCCCGTTGAGATATACCTGCTGCTCCCCGTCTTCATAGCGGATGGAAACATCCACATCCTGCACCGCCTCCTCGATGGCTGCCGTATCCGCCGGGTCAATGCCGTGATTCAGAAAATACAGGCCCATGGCCCGATACATGGCTCCCGTATCCACATAAATGAAGGAAAGCGCCGCCGCCGCCCGTCTGGCAATGGTACTCTTTCCCGCCCCTGCGGGGCCGTCAATGGCAATACTGTAACTCATTTATTTCTTCCTTTCTGTTCAGGTTTTTTACTTTTCCTCAGCCGCTCCCATGGCGGCCGCATGGGCGGTGGACCAAGCGATCTGCAGATTATAGCCGCCGGTCAGCGCGTCCAGATCCAGCACCTCTCCGGCAAAATACAGCCCCTTCACCTTTTTTGACTCCATGGTTCTGGGATCAATCTCCTTCACTTCCACGCCGCCCTTTGTGATGATGGCCTCCTGAAATCCCCGCAGGCCCGTGACCGTCATGGGAAATGCCTTGATTTTTTCGATAAAGCCTTCCCGCTCCCCGCGGGTGATCTCATGGATCTTCTTCTCCCCGGCAATCCCTCCGATCTGAAGCATCACCGGAATCATCCGGGCCGGCAGAAGGGAGGACAGCACATTTTTAAACTGCCGGTTCTGTGCCGCCGAAAATTCCCGCAGAAGCCTGGCGTCCAGCTGTTCCCTGGTGAGAGCAGGCTTCAGATCAATGCTGGCGGAAAGATAGGTCTTTTTCAGGAGTTTTCCCACTTTTCCGCTGGCTGATAATACCAGCGGCCCGGTAATCCCGAAATGGGTAAACATCATTTCTCCAAATTCTTCAAAGACTGTCCGTTTTCCGTCCCGGATACTGAGCTGCACATTCTTCAGGGAGAGCCCCTGCATCCGGGGAATGTATTCCTCCGCCGTCACCATGGGCACCAGGGAGGGCAGAAGCTCCGTCACATGATGCCCGGCCTCTTTGGCCATCCGGTATCCGTCCCCGGTGGCTCCGGTGGAAGGATAGGAAATCCCTCCGGTGGCCTCCAGCACCGCGTCCCCCGCAATCCGGGCGCCGTCCTCCAGCACAAGGCCCGCGGCCCGCACTCCTCCCTCCGTCTTCTCAAGCCATACATTCTTCACCCGGGTCCGCAGATGGATCTTCACTCCCAGGCGCCGCATCTCCCGTTCCATAGCCAGAATAATATCCGAGGAGTGATCGGACCGGGGAAACATCCGGCCGCCCCGCTCCATCTTCGTCCTCACGCCCAGCTGCTCAAAGAAATCGATCACATCGTAATTGGTATAGCCGTAAATGGCGCTGTAAAGAAACCGGGAATTGGTCAGCACCGCGTCGAAAAGCTCCTCCGTCTGACAGGCGTTGGTAAAATTGCACCTGCCCTTGCCGGTGATAAAAAGCTTTTTCCCCAATTTTTCATTCTGTTCGAAAACGTGTACCTCCATGCCCTGTCTTGCCGCGTACACTGCCGCCAGCATACCGGATGCTCCGCCTCCGATAATCAGTAATTTTCTCATTCGTCCTCCCTGTGCCCAGCATCATACAGCCTGCCGGCATCACCCACATGATTCATTTCATCGCTGCTGTACACCTGATACTCATCCCAGATTTTTTCCATGGACTGCAGCGTGTCCACCACTTCCCCCTGTTTTTTCATGCAGAGTGCCACCACCAGGGCGTTGATAACGCTCAACGGCGCCACCAGGGAATCCACAATGGATGCCATGTCGCTTCTGGCGATCAGATTACAGGAGGAATACAGGTTGATGGGCGAATGGATGCTGTCCGTCAGCGTGATCACCTTGGCGTTCCGGTTGTTGGCAAACTCCATGGCCTTCAGCGTCCGCATGGAATACCTGGGGAAACTGATGCCGATGATCACATCCTCCTGACTGATCCGGAACATCTGTTCAAAAATCTCGCTGGCGGAATTGGTCTGAATCAGCCGCACATCCGGAAAAATCATATTCAGATAGAAACCGAGAAAGCTGGCCAGCGGGGCGCAGCTTCTGATACCGATGATATAGATGGTTCTTGCTCCCAGGAGCGTGTCCACCGCCAGCTCAAAGGCGGAGTGGTCGATATGCTCCATGGTCAGCTTGATCTTCTCAATATCCGACTGAAAGATCCGATCCAGAATCTCCGCCTGGGGCACATGCCCGTAGGTAACTTCCATCCGCTGAATGGAATTGAGCCGGTTCCGCACCAGCTCCTCCAGCGCCCGGTGAAACTCCGGAAATCCCTTATACCCCAGCTGGGTGGCAAACCGCACCGTGGTGGACTCGCTGACCCCCACCTCTTTCCCCAGCCGGGCCGCGGTGAGAAACACCGCCTTGTCATAATTTTCTATAATATAATCGGCCAGCCGCTTCTGACCCTTACTGAAAGAATGATCGTTTTTCCGGATCCTTCCCAGAAGATTATCTGCCTGTTCCATGTCCATCCCTTCTCTTGTCCCGGGCCGCCGGGCAGCCCGCTGTTTTCGTTCCCCATTATAGCATGCAGGAGCGGCCGCCGCAAGAAAGAATCTTTCCTGCGGCGGCCGCTGAAATCATACAGTACAGGCGGGAGTTTTATCTTAACAATTCTCTTTCGATACGTTCTCTTGCCTCAGGGGCCTGTCTGTCCATCTTTTCGGGGAATCCGAACATTGATACGCAGGCAATGTTATCCCCGCCGGCTTTCGGCGCATTTGCTCTTAACTGTCTGTTTGCGAAATCCATCTCCCTGAGCGTTTCAAAAATCCCCTCAAAATCCACATCTCCTTCACCCATGGCAAGATGCTGATGGATGGTCACATCCGCTCTTCCTCTTCCATTCAGCCATGGCGGATTGGCAATATAGCGGCAGTCCAGTGTCTGATTATATGTATCCGCGAATAATACGTGCGTCAGCTCGTCTCCCGCATATTTCAGCATCGAACGGACATCCCCCTTTCCTTCATCATAGAAGAACCCGTGGGGTGAAGAATACACATATCCGAGATATGGGGACCGGAACGATTTGACCATATCGCAGGTTTCATTATTCAGTTCGCAAAAATCATAAGGATGCGACTGAATTTCCACGCGGATCTTATTCTTTTCAATAACAGGAAGTAATTCTTCCATTGATCTGAACCACATTCCGTTGCAGATTTCCTGCTGATTCGGATCCCCGGATAATTCCGTATTGATAACGGACACCCCCATATCCGCCGCGATCTCAATCATTCGTTTCCAATTTGTGATTGCAAACTGGCGCTGTTCCTCCGTCGGTCCTGACCAGCGATATACAACAATAAACGAAGAGATTTCCACACCTGTTTCCCGTAATGCTTTTCTGTATTCCATCTCACATTCCTTTGAGAATAAAGGATGCTTATAAAACGGATTGATTCTCGGATGCGGGGACTGCTCAATATATTTATATCCCCAGTCTGCCACCTGGTGTACCATCCAGTTAATATCCATGGACTGCTTTGCCAGAACGTCTACATCAAACGCTATTTTCATTGTCTGCCTCTCCTTTCTTTTCCCTGTAGACCGATTTATTCTTCGATATGCATTCTCCGACAATGGTTACGCAAAATATTTTTCCACAAAATTTCTCGTCACTTCCGCTGCTTTCCTGACATTTTCATCATGCGGCAAAGCATAATATTCCGGGCGGAATTCCTCAATGGTGCACACACCGTCAAATCCGATCTCCCTTAACGCTCCCGCAATTTTGGCGTGATCAATCACCCCTTCGCCCGGCCACAGCCTTTTATCATCTCCACAGGATCCAAGAGGAAGATCCTCACAGTCATTCAGATGATAAGCAAAGATCTTATTTCCGTCCGCTGCTTTTAAATCCTCCAGCCTGGAACACATTTCATGGAAATGGAAGGTATCTAAAGTAATTCCCACATTATCTCTGCCAACAGCTTTTACCACATCATAGGCTGTTCCGAACTGATTGATCGAACAGTTTGGCGCGCCGCAGAATTCCAGGGATATCCGGATATCTTTGCCAACTTTATCCGAAAGATAACGAAGCCTTTCCACCGCTTCCTCTTTAATCTCTTTTACGGTTTTATCCTTTATGTTAAAGCTGGGCACTGTTATCAGCATTTTCATTCCAATCGCTTTACATACCTTTATGATAAAATCCGTTTCTTCATCAATCTCTTTTATCCCGGCTTCATCTCTCTGATTAAAGTAAATAAGCGTATTGTAAGCCCATGGTTTCAGGTGATGATTCTTAAACCATTCTGCCAGTTCTTCTAACGTATGTTCCTGCAGATATTCTTTTACACAATCGAAGCGGATTTCGATATAATCAAATCCATATTTTTCACAGGCCTCAAGATCTGCCATCAATGACTGTCCTTTACATTCCAAAGCTGTCGCTTCATTAAACCCGATTTTCATATTCCATATCCTCCTGCCAGGCATCCTGCCGGGGTCATTCCCCCACGTATGACACCTGTGTATTCTTCTGCGCTTCGCAGCCATGTTCACGTGCACGCATTGTGCAAAAAAAATTTATCTGTAAAACTGCGGTTTCTCAACTGTTACAACTTTTTCAATATTCCCTGTTTCCTGCGCCCGTACCAGCGCGTCCGCTGTAACTGCCGCAAGATATCCGTCCCAGGCAGTCGGCCCTTCAATTACGCCTTTTTCCGCGCAGTCAACCCAGTTCTGGATTTCAGCATCATACGCATCTTTAAACAGCACAAAACAATCCGTTGTAATCTCTGTAGCGCACTGTGCATTCTTTCTGATCGAAGGCGCCATTGGTGTCCCCATCTTAAGAGCCCCGTTTTCACATACCACTTCACAGTTAATGTCATATCCAAACCTGCAGTTAACGAAACACTCTACATCAATACAGATGCCGCTCTTTGTGCGCATCAGCATAATCTGCGGATCTTTCAGTTCCGGATGGGAATACTTCGTGGTCTTCGGCATAATCACCTGGACACTTTCATAATCATCATTTACCAACCAATGGCAGAGGTCAATCTCGTGGATTACCGTATCATGTACTGCCATCGGAGTATTATAACCGGTTCCCACTTCCGGATTACGATGGGTACAGTGCATCATCAATGGTTCTCCATATTCTCCTGTCGCGATTGCATCTTTAATCTGAATATATCCCTTGTGATAACGCCTCATAAATCCCAGCTGAATCAGATGTTTTCCTGATGCTTCTTCTGCTTCCATAACTACCTTACAGTCATCCGCAGTTGTACAAAGCGGCTTCTCACAGAATACTCTTTTCCCAATTTTAACAGCTTCCAGCAAATCCTCCTTATGCGCGAATCCGGGCGACACGATCAGTACGGCATCTACTTCCGGATCATTTATCAGATCTTTTCCGTTTGTATATACCTTTGCTCCGCCTGCGATTTCAGCCGCCTTTCTGGCGCTCTCCTCAAAAACATCTGATACCGCCGCTACCTGTGCGCCCTGTGTCCTCTCAGTAATTCTCCTGATATGGTCTCTTCCCATACCGCCGCATCCAATGACACCTACATTTAACATTTTTCTCCACCTTTCCGTTTTAGAATATTTCTTTCCGTGTCTTTATACTATCATTGTGTGCACGTGAACGCAATGCGCAAAACACACAAATAAACCGTTTTCTTTTTATGAACAATCACAGATTATATTTTGTTTTGATTACAATCTCCGTATACTGAAGCTCCTTCTCCGGCTCCCTGCCGTCAAATAATTTATTAAACAGAATCATTACGGGCGAATACCCCTGTATGTATGCGTCCTGCCCCAGCAAAAACTGAATCACCCCATGCTTCAACTCCTGTTCGTTTTTCGTAGTCAGATCATTGGAAATAACTTTTACCATACCTGCCAGATTATGATTCTTTAACACCTTGCAGACTCCCTCTGCTCCAGATGCCGCCAAATACACCCCCCGCAGATTCGGATGCCGCTTCAGCGTCTCTTCTGTGATAATCCCCGCAATCCTGCTGTCGTCATATGCGTATTGAATATCCAGAATCTCCACATCTTTTCTGCATGCCGCCAGTTCACTGATAAATCCTTTACTTCTGTTGCTGTGCGAATGATTTGACGGATAACCCGAAATAACCTGTACTTCCGCGCCTGGCGGAAGGATTTCCGCCATTAATCCCGCAGCCACCTTACCACTTTGTAATGCGTTCTGACCTACAAAGCAAATCCTGTCGGATTCCTCAAGATCTGAGTTGAATGTTACCACAGGTATTCCTTCTTCCGCAAATTCATGAATCATTTTTTTTAAAACTTCATTTTCTGACGGAACCATGGCAATCCCTTTGCAGCCGGCAATACGCATCTTCTTCATGGCGTCTGCAACTTTTTCTGCATTAACACCATTCAGTTTCTTCACAATAACCTCGATCCCCATCTGCTCAGACTCTTTTTTGGCATCCTCAATACCCTTCAAAACCTTCTTCATAAAGGGCGTATCCGCAGATTGCAGAATCACTCCGATACGCACAGACTGCTTTGTCATCGCCAGCGCTCTTCCGGCACGATTGGGCTGATACCCCATCTCTTCCGCAATTTTCTTTATTTTTTCTGCAACTTCCGGTTTAATTCTTCCACGATTGTTTAATGCCCGGTCTACCGTCCCTCTGGATACACCTGCTTTTTCAGCAATCTGCTGCAATGTCACTCCCATAACTTACTTCCTGCAAACTCCATATATCTGTTTTCCCGCGTTTACGGGCATTTTCTTTATTGTACCATGCAGGAGCGGCCGCCGCAAGAAAGAATCTTTCCTGCGGCGGCTGCCCTTTCAGCCCTCTTAACGCCAACTCCCATTTTTTCTTCATACCGTTCACCTATAACTGCTCTTTCAAAGTCTGCCTGTTCAGTTCCAGCGCAATCACCGGAACCAGAACCAGCAGGGAAACCACCAGATACGCCCCGCCGAACTTCCCATAGATACTTCCCGGGAACAGGGTCCAGATGTCTGTATACGTCTCTGCCAGCGCCGGGAGCACCAGCAGGCAGAAGCAGACAAACGCCAGCGGGATCACGGGAACCAACAGCAGAATACATTCCCCCAGATAATAACAGACCGCCCGCAGCCGGGTCAGGCCGCAGAGCTGAAAAACAGCCAGATTTTTCTTCCGCTTCATCAGTATATACCGGTACAGTAGTGCGAAATTCAGGGCCGCCGCCAGCAGGATAAATCCATTGATCAGAAGAATGGTATTGTAAAGGTACAGCTGGTTAAAATCGTAAATCTCCCGTTCCGGGAAAATCACCCGGTCGCCCAGCTGTGCCGTCAATGTCTCTTTCAGCTGATTGTACTGATCTCTGGTGACCGGTTCATGGAAGGATAGTGAGAATCCGAAATCATTGTAAAGAGCAGTATCATCTTCCAGAGACTGATACGGTATCAGCACCGCTTCCGCCCAGCTTTGTCTTCCGATCACTTTGTATTCCTTCCCCAGAATACTCAAAGTACCGTCCGGATTCTCCATATCCTTCAGCCACCCCTGGATTTCCTGATCCATGCCTTTATAAGTCAGGGCAACCGCTTCTCCCTTTTCCTCCTGTTCCTCGGAAAAATATACCGTAATCATACGGTTCTGCTCCAGATTATGGGCGAACAGGGAGCAGGAAGATATCTTCCCTTCCCGGACAGTAAACCGAAGTTCCAGCGGTCTGACTCCTTCCTCCTCTGTATATTTTACATATACCAGAATCATGTCAATACCATCCGTGAGCTCGGAAGGGCATGCCAGAAAAGCTTCCGAAAATTCTCCCTTTGTAACCGTACCCGTTTCGCTCAGTTCCAGATCCAGACTATTCATATCCATTTCTCTCATGAGCTTCTTTTTGGTGTAACACCCGTAAATTCCATATGCCGTCAGCATCAGCCGGGAGCTGAGTCTGTCCGTACTGCGGCGGCCTCCCGAATCCGCCCATCCTTCATCTCAAAGATCCGTCCGCAGCGAAGGGCCACCTGCGGATCGTGGGTCACCACCACGATGGTCATTCCCGTCCGGTTCAGCTTCTCAAAAAGATCCATGATCCCCTCCGAGGTGGCGGTATCCAGCGCCCCGGTGGGTTCGTCCGCCAGCAGCACCGCCGGGGAATTCACGATGGCTCTGGCGATGGCCACCCGCTGCTTCTGCCCGCCGGACATGGTTCCTGTCACCTGCCCCGCATACGCCTCCATCTCCACCTTTTTCAGCGCCTCCAGGGCCAGCGCTTTCTTTCCGTGGATCTTCTTTGCGGAGAAATCCAGCGGCAGCAGCACATTTTCCATGGCGGTAAATTCCTCCACCAAAGCGAAATCCTGCAGCACGATTCCGATCTGCTCATTGCGGATCCTGGCCATTTCCCGGTCCCGGGCCGCTTCCATCTTCTTTCCGTTCAGCTGATATTCCCCGCCATCCATGGTATCCAGGCAGCCCAGAATATGCAGCAGGGTGGATTTGCCGCAGCCGGATTTCCCCATCACGGCCACCAGTTCCCCCGGCCAGATTTCACAGGAAACACCCGCCAGCGCTTCCAGCTGATTTTCTTTTCCTTTGTTATAGATTTTCTTCACATCCACGCATCGGATCATTGGTTTCTTTTCTTCCATAATACGTTCCCCCGATTTTGCTTCTGACAGGTTCCTGCCTTTTCCCGTCTCTCCCACTTTTCGTTTCTCATACCGTCCTTTACTCATACCGCAGAATCTCGCTCACCGATTTTTTCCGGATCATCCGCCCCTGAATCCAGGAGGCAAACAGGAGATTTACCAGACTGATGGTCGCGCTGGTGAAAATCTGAGGCGTATCCAGATACATCACCGTGCCGCCGGTGGTCACCGTGATATTGCCCATCCACCAGGCTGCCGCCCATGCCGCTGCCAGAGACAGTACCGCCAGAAACAGGCTGCTTCTGGTATGGATCCCGATACATCCTGCTCTTCGCAGTCCGCACAGCTGATAGATCCCGTACCGGTGCATCTGCAGACGAGCGTTGATGGAACCGGTACTCAGTTCACTGAGCAGCACCATGAACAGCGCAATGAAAAACACAGGAAGAAGCTGCAGGTTTTCTTCCATCAACGTCCTGCGGCTGTTGTCCATCAGCGTGGGAAAATCGATCATTTCCTCAAATCCCATCAGCTTCATGAAATCCTTCTGAGCCTTTCTCTGGGAATCGCCCATCTCCGGTTCTTCCTGCCGCCACACCAGATCGCTGATCTGCGCCGCTGTTTCCGGATTGCCTGTGTACTCCTTTACCATTTCCAACTCCTGTCTGGAAATGACAAAAATGGGAAGATCCCGGTATTCCTTCCGGATACTGGTATAAGCCCAGCGAAAATCCGTATCTTCTCCCACCACGATATTATAACCGGGGAGATAGGTATTTTCCGAAAGCACGCCCTGGATCTCCACCTCCAGCACGCCCATGCCCTCCTCATAGGGTTCGGGATAAAGCTGTATCCGGTCACCGGTTTTCAGCCCGTAGGCATCGGAAGTAACCACTGCGTGGAGAATCTCCCCCTCCTTTGGCGTCCCCAGCCATCTTCCCTCCTGCATCCGGGGCGCGTAGGCGTCGATGATTTCCTGATCGTAGCCCTTCATGGTAAAATCCAGCGGTTTTCCTTCCCTCCGCGCAGAGCCCCAGATGGAATAGCTGGAGATAAAATGATTGCCCGGAAGCCGTTCCTCAAGCATCCTGCTGTCCTGAATGATCTCCCCGGTGCTGCTGTCAATCAGCCCATAGGCAAACAGCAGTTCTCCGTCTCCCTGCGACAGTCTTTCCACGCCGCGGAAATTGGGGTAGGTGGAGAAAAACACCGACACACAGGACATGCAGATCAGCAGCAGGATGGCCAGCTGAAGGAAAATCAGCACATTCATTTTTGTCTGCTTTTCCAGGTTTTTAAAAGCCAGTTTCCATTTCACTTTCTCATTCATATCTTTTCCCCCGTAGCAAGAGCGTCAGCGATGACGACCGCAGTTCCATTCCGATCACCACCGCGAGAATCACAAACGTCACCGCCAGATATCCCGCAATCAGCTTTCCGTAAATTACCGGGCTGTACAGAGTGACAATGTCCCCGTGTACTTTTGCAAGCAAGGGGAGGATCAGCCAGTGAAAACACCCAAAAGCCGCCGCTGTCCCGGGGAGTACCAGCCCGATACATTCTCCCAGATAGAGCAGCGCCGCTTTTCCCTTGCGGAGACCACATGTTCTGAAAATTGCCAGTTCTCCCCTTCTCTTGATCAGCATATACCGGTAAAGCAAAGAAAAATTCAGAGCCGCAGCTCCAATAATAAAAAGATTTACCAGAAGAATCGTATTATACCGATACAAAATATTCAGATCCGGAATTTCATAATCTGGGAAAGCAACTTTTCCGTCTAATTTCTCCACCATGGTATTATGAAATAAATCATAATCTTTTTTTGTTATTGGTTCAGCAAGAGTAATGGAAGGGGACGATTTATAAAGAATCGTATCTTCATCCAAAGACAAAAACGGAACCATAACATAACTCCATTCCTGTGTTGCTATAATCTGATATTCTTTTCCCAGGAAGATTACCTTATTGTCTTGTATATCCAGTTTTTTCTGTTCTTCAGGATAACTGGTTACCAGCGCTACCAATTCTCCATTCTTTTCCTGTTCTTCCGTGAAATAGTGCAGTAAATTACCCACTTTGATACCGTTGTCTACAAAAAACTGGCTGGGAACAATCTCTCCATTTTTTACAGTAAAATGAAAATCTACCCTGCTTTGATTCCACTCCGGATATTCTTCTGAAATATTGATGTCCACATAATATGAAATAATTTTATCATTCAATTCCTGTGGAAGTTTTAAAATTGCCTGCTGAAATTCCCCCCGTGTCACATCTTCTGTAAATCGGAATTCAATATCTGACAGATTTTGCTCCTCTGCACTCTTTTTTACGATATAAATGCCAAACAGACCGTAAGCAGACAGCATTGCAATGCAGGACAGGAAAATACAGCCTATACATAATATAAAAATCCCCTGTTCTTTTCTGAAAAATTTTTTCAGATTCAGCAAAATATATTTTCCCATAACTTTCCCTCAAAACAATAGCACTCATTACATTACTTCTTTCTCGCTCAGAATTACAAATGGGGCAGAATATTGTTACTGATTCTACCCCATTATAATTCTTAATGCTTAGCAGTTGTAGTTAAAGTCTCCAATAACCTGGTAGATGGCAGTGAACCACTGTAAATCTGAGCAGTTACAACATTATGATCAACACCACTCAAACCAGATGATGACACACTTTTTGATCCAGAAGTTATCGCACCTTCCGAAGACTTCCGAGAAAGAGTTGTATTGTTTTTATTCTGAACCAACTGCCACACTCTCGCATATCTGCTTACTCCAGTATTTCTATTAGTTACTGCACCTGTTCCTGATGTTGTTGTACAAGTTGCGGAAACCTTCAGATATGAGCCCAAGTTAGAACTCGATCCAGCTGATACTACCGTCACTGATCCCAAAAGCATCATGCCTGACAAAAGGAAACATAACATTGTGCGTCTTTTTTTCATTCTACTTGACCCCCTTCTTTTCTTTAGATTTAGCTTTCCTACTACCTATTCCTTCCCATTGGAATCGCCCCCTCTTAACATTTTCTTATATTTGAATATAATAAAACTTTTTATCGCACATTTTCTTTTGCTTGAATTTTATATTTATATTATATTGTTTATTTGTAATTATCTAAAGTATTTTCTGAATCCGTAAGAATAATGTAAGATTTTAACCTCCGAATCAGTTGATTACAATCGTCCCTGTCAAATGAATACTGGAAGAACCATTGTTGACGATCCGAATCACATAAGTTCCCGTTTTCTGTGCCGTAAAGCCCATTCCCAGCGTACCATATTGCGAAGATGCCGTTCTCGTTTCGCCTGTGCTGGCATTGATGATCTTCACGGTAAAATTCGCCGAGGTTCCCGCCGCATCTGATAGATGCAGTTCCATTGTCCTTCCCTTTGTCAGGCTCGCTTTCCTGATATCCTTCTGCTGATTTCCCGCTATCGTCACATCTATCGCCGTCACTGCCCGCGGCTGAACAGACAGAGAAGGAATACCGGCCAGATCTGCTTCCGTCATCGGTTCCTCCTGTGTATAAACTGCTGGAAAGCCGCTGACCTCAACAGCCTCCGTTTGCCTGGTCTCCCACACGTTGTTGACCGCTTCCTGAGCCTGTTCTCCTCCCAGCATCCCAGCGTATGTAACCACCGGCATCATTCCCATCACAGCAGTCACCGCCGCTGCCAGTATCCTTTTTCTGATTTCTTTTCCTTTCATAATACACCAAATTCTCCTTTCCATCCTTTTTTCTGAATCATACCCGAAAGCCAGTCTTCCATCTTTCTTTCCGCCCTCTTCCGCCAGGTCAATCAGCAGGCCGGCATACCGCTTTTTCTCGCTTTTTTCCATATTCCGCGTACAACGCAGATCACAGGCGATCTCCCCGAAATACGCAAACTCCCTCAGGAAAATCCATGCCGCCGGATGAAACCACTGCAGGCAGCAGAGCAGCCGGACCGCTTCCCTCCACCAGAGATCTCCTCCCTTCCAGTGGCGGATCTCATGGCGAAGTACGCTGGTCAGCTCCCATTCGTGCTGCATATCCGGCGGCAGAAATATCACCGGCCGGAAGTATCCTGCCAAAAATGGGGAGCCTGCCAGATGGGACCGGAACACCCGGATGCTGCGCCGGACGCCCATTTCCCGGCAGAGCCTGTCCGTCAGGGCTGCCGCAGTACCTGTATCCGGTTCCGATAGTCTTTTCATCTTCCGCAGTGTCCCCAGCGCCAGCGCCCGCTTTCCTGCCCAGAGAACAAGAAACACCAGCAGCCATACCAGGAAAATCCGTCCCAGGAGCTTCCACCCGCCCAGATCCAGAAAAGCTTCCATATCGGAGCTGTAAGAGATGACTTCCTGGAAATCCTCAGAATTCAGTGGTTCCACAGTTACCCGGGTTCTGTCGGCAATCATCCAGGCAGTAACCGGAAAACCCAGCAGGTATTCATAAAAAGTCACTGCCTTCAGAATCGGGTAACCCATTTCCTCATTCTTTCTTTTCAGAATCCACACAACCGTCAGCGCGGCTGCCATCACCAGGCATCCATGGATTCCCAACCCCATCACATAAAGAAATAACTTATTCATCCTCAAATTCCTTTAACAGCTTTCTCACCCGTCTGGCCTGCTGTTCGGTCAGCCGTTCTTTCCCGCAGAATGCCGCAACCAGATGTTCCAGAGAATTCATCCCCAGCCTTTTTTTCAGTTTCTGGTTCAGAATCGCCTGCTCATATTCCCGTCTGGTCACCAGGGCAAAATACCGGTAATGCTTCCCTTCCCGCTCTGTACGCACATAATTTTTCTCCGCGATCCGGTAAAGCAAGGTACTCTTTGTTCCCCGGGCCTGCCCGAAGCAGGCATACAGATCCTCACTGCTGATTCCTTCCGGATGCTCCCAGATCACATTCATAAATTCCAGCTCCGCCTCCGACAGCTTTTTCCTGCCTCCCAGGGTATCCAGCGTCTCATCCGGTGTTCTTCCCATGAAAACTCCTCCTTTCCCGTGTCTTTTTCAGACCATATGGTCAAAAAGAGAGACTTTCATCTCCCATAAGTCTCTCTTTTTTAATTACATTATAAGATTTTTTTATAATTAGTACAGCTGTTTTTCTGATGTTAAGGGAATTGTAAGATTTTTCTCCTATACAAATACACCGACAAAAAAACTGCCGCACCCCCATACTCAGGAATGCGGCAGCATTTCTCTTTTTTAAACCTTATTATACCGGATAAGCTCCGTTTTTCTCATCCGCTATTTTCGGGTCTACCTTGGTCTGCTGTGCTTGTCTGTATTTGAAGAACTCGGTGGCAACCTGCGGGAACAGGGCGTAGGTCAGAACATCCTCATCCTGCTCAGACCACTGGGCCATCTCGCTTCTCAAAGTATCCAGCTCGTCGGGGATCAGATCCGCCGGACGGCAGGTGATGGGCTGCTTGTCGCCGATACACTTCTTCTGCACTTCCGGATTGAAGGGCTTCACCGTAGCGCCGTACTCACCGGACAGAACCGCCTTGGTCTCCTTGGTCACCATCTTATAGCGCTCGCCCATCAGCACGTTGAATACTGCCTGAGTACCAACGATCTGAGAGGACGGCGTAACCAGAGGCGGCTCGCCCAGATCCTTGCGGACACGGGGCACCTCTTCCAGAACCTCATAGAACTTGTCCTCCGCGTGCTGCTCTTTCAGCTGAGATGTCAGGTTGGACAGCATACCGCCCGGTACCTGATACAGCAGGGTCTTGATATTTACACCCAGGTTCTTGGGATTCAAAAGGCCGCTGTCCAGCGCGTCATCGCGGATGGGACGGAAGTAGTCGGCGATCTCTGCCAGCAGGTTCTGATCGAAACCGGTATCGTACTCGGTTCCCTTGAAGGTCTCCACCATAACCTCGGTGGCCGGCTGAGAAGTTCCCAGCGCAAAGGGAGACATGGCGGTATCAATCACATCCACGCCTGCTTCCACAGCTTTCAGATAAGACATGGAAGCCACACCAGAGGTATAATGACTGTGCAGCTGAATCGGGATCTTCACAGTCTCTTTCAAAGCTTTCACCAGCTCGGTTGCCTTATAGGGCAGCAGCAGTCCGGCCATATCTTTAATACAGATGGAATTCGCGCCCATCTCCTCGATCTGTTTTGCCAGGTTCACCCAGTACTCCAGAGTATAGGCGTCGCCCAGCGTATAGGACATGGCTACCTGCGCATGCCCGCCCTCTTTGTTGGCGGCTTTCACGGCGGTCTGCAGGTTTCTCATATCATTCATACAGTCGAAAATACGAATGATATCGATACCGTTGGCAATGGACTTCTGAACGAAATATTCCACCACATCATCGGCATAGGGACGATATCCCAGAATGTTCTGTCCGCGGAACAGCATCTGCAGTTTGGTGTGCTTGAAGCCGTCACGGAATTTTCTCAGTCTCTCCCAGGGATCTTCCTTCAGGAAACGCAGGGAGGCATCGAAGGTGGCGCCGCCCCAGCACTCTACGGAGTGATATCCCACCTGATCCATCTTATCCACGATGGGAAGCATCTGCTCTGTTGTCATTCTCGTGGCAATCAGGGACTGATGCGCGTCACGAAGAATGGTCTCTGTTATTTTAATTGGTTTTTTCGCAATCTCTGACATAGTTTTCTTCCTTTCTATCACTCAATCAAACCACTCCGAACACTGCCATAAAGGTTCCGGCCGCCACCGCGGTACCGATTACGCCGGCCACATTGGGACCCATGGCATGCATCAGCAGGAAGTTTGTGGGATCTGCCTCAGCACCCACCTTCTGGGATACACGGGCAGCCATCGGTACGGCAGACACACCGGCTGAGCCGATCAGCGGGTTGGTCCTTCCTCCGGTAACCACATTCAGGATCTTTCCGAAAATTACGCCACCGGCAGTACCCACCGCGAATGCCACCAGACCCAGCACAACGATTTTCAGGGTATCGGCATTCAGAAATCTCTCCGCGCTGGTGGAAGCTCCCACGGAAGTACCCAGCAGAATAACCACAATATACATCAGCGCGTTGGAAGCCGTGTCTGTCAGCTGTTTTACCACTCCGGACTCTTTAAACAGGTTGCCCAGCATCAGCAGACCAACCAGCGGAGCCGTGGTGGGAAGGATCATACAAACCACGATGGTGATAATAATGGGGAACAAAATCTTCTCCAGTCTGGAAACGGGACGAAGCTGTTCCATCTTGATCTTTCTCTCTTTTTCCGTTGTCAGCAGCTTCATGATGGGCGGCTGAATAATCGGCACCAGAGCCATATAGGAATAAGCGGCCACCGCAATAGGGCCCATCAGATCCGTCTGTCCCAGCTTTCCTGCCAGGAAAATAGAGGTGGGGCCGTCCGCGCCTCCGATGATGGAAATAGCCGCGGCAGACTTTCCGTTGAAGCCCATGAAAATGGCCAGGAAATATGCCGCATAAATTCCCAGCTGTGCGGCCGCGCCCAGAATAAAGCTGCTGGGATTGGCAATCAGTGGTCCGAAATCGGTCATGGCGCCCACGCCCATGAAAATCAGGGAGGGCAGGATACTCCACTCATCCAGCAGGAAGAAGTAATGCAACAGTCCTCCGGCATGTTCGATTCCCTGAGCATCCACATAGGGATCCGCCATGATATCCGGATAGATATTTACCAGCATCATACCAAAGGCAATGGGAATCAGCAAAAGAGGCTCAAATCCTTTTTTAATTGCCAGATACAGGAACACGCAGGCAACCAGGATCATCACATAGTTTCCCCATTCCAGGTTGTTGAAGGCTGTCTGCTGCCACAGATTTGACAATGTGCTTGTTATACTCATGTTATTACCTCCTGTTGTTAAAATCCGTATCGTGTATTCTCCGCGGAAGTTAACATTGTCCGGCATCCGCAAAAGCAGAGGCGCTCAGCGGATGCCGCGTAGCTTTTCATCCAGTTCTCAGTTCATGGTAGCCAGGATATCTCCGGACTCCACTGCGGCGCCCACTGCCACATCAATGCTGGCAACAGTTCCGTCCTGAGGCGCAACCACCGGAATCTCCATCTTCATGGCTTCCAGAACCACAATGGAATCTCCGGCTTTCACAGCCTGTCCTACTTTCGCTTCAATGCTGCAGATCTTTCCGGGAACGGAAGCGGTAACCTGAACGGAACCCTGTGTTCCGGAAGCTGCCGGAGCGGGAGCGGGTGCCGGTGCTGCTGCTGCCGCCGGAGCAGGTGCTGCCGCCGGAGCGGGTGCCGGTGCTGCTGCTCTGGGAGCCTGAACCGGTGCTGCCGCCGGTGCTCCTGCGGTGGTTCCTTCCTCAACAGTTACATTGTATACGTTTCCATTTACGGTGATTGTATAAGTTTTCATATCAGATACCTCCTATTATTCAGGCATTGCGCCATTTGCTTTTATTTACTTTTCTGATGGAACGCACCACATAACCGTCTGTGGAGTTTCCTTCTTCATATGCGGCGATGGCTGTGGCAAGGACAATAGCCATCTCCACATCATCCATGTTTGTTTCCTGTACCGCTGCCGGAGCAGGGGCGGGTGCCGCAGGCTGTGCCGGGGCGGCAGGCGCCTTCTTTTCCGTATCCTTTTTTTCCTCTCCTGCCCCGATTCTTCCCACATATTTAAACAGGGAAATCACGAATACCAGGAAGAACAGAATGACGAATACGGTTCCCACACCCATCACGGTGTTGATACCCGCGCTTCGCAGGTTTCCTGCGATGGTTTCTTTTTCGGCAACCGTCATGTAAGCCGGAACCATCTGATCATAATCATGATTATAATTGTACACGAAGGTCAGAGTACCTTCTTCTTTTTCGAAATCAGCGGGGATGGTAACCGTCACGGTATTCTCATCCTCATCCACCTCCATGGATGCCTCTCCCATTCCTTCAAAGGCTCCCATGGTGGCTGTGGCGTCTTCCCATTCCTCCACCGCGTATCTGGTGAAATCATCTCTGCTCACTTCCATCTGCGCCAGCTGACTTTCATCAAAACTGGCCAGAGACTCCACCGCCTGCTGGGAAACTGTGATACAGTTCTCAGCCATCTCATCGGTGATTCTCTGGAAGCCGCCGGCCTCCTCCTGGCTGCCGCAGGCGGCAAGGGAAAACGCACAGACAGATGCCAGCATCAGACCCGCCATTTTTTTCCATGTCTGCTTCATATGCTCACCTCGTTCAATTATACTGTTCCATGTTTTCTGGACGGACGGTCCTCTCTTTTTGTGTAAAGCATCTCGAAAGCGCCGATCACATATTTTCTGGTATCCGCCGCCTCGATGATGGTATCCACATATCCTCTTTTTGCCGCGGACAGTACGCTGGACTGCAGGGTGGCATATTCCGCTGCCTTCTCATTGATGGTGGCCGCATCGGAATCCGCATACATGATCTTTGCCGCCAGCTTGGCGTCCATCATGCCGATCTGCGCTCCGGACCAGGCATAAACCATATCCGCGCCAATGGACTTGCTGTTCATGGCCAGATAAGCGCTTCCGTAAGCGCTTCCCACAATCACGTTCACCTTGGGAACCGTGGCGTTGGCAAAAGCATAGGTCATCTTTGCCACTGCCTTGGCCATGTTGGCCTCGGAGCACTTGGTGGCCTTAAAGCCCCTGACGTTGGTGAGGGTCAGCACCGGGATATTGAAGGCGTCGCAGAACTCCACGAAGCTGGCAGCCTTCCAGGCGCCTCTCGCGGAGATCTCGCTCTCCATGCTCTCGGTCAGATTGCCTTCCGCATCATGGATCTCGCTTCTGTTGGCCACTGCGCCCACGGTGGCGCCGTTCAGTTTGATAAAACCGGTCACCATCTCTTTGGCGTAGTCTGCCTTCACTTCAAAGAACACATTGTTGTCACTGATCTGTGCCAGGGCAATGCCGGTATCTCCTGCACAGGCCGCCAGATCCGGGCAAACTCTGTTGAGATCATCGGTACACTCCTCATAGACATCGTCTTCGTTGTTGGCCGGAAGCATGGTCACCAGGGTACGGATCCCCGCGATCACTTCCTCCTCGCTTCCTCTGTAGTCCACCAGTCCGGCTTCCCTGCTCTGGAACTCGGCGCTGGAGGTGTCACATTTGGAAGTATCATTTCCCGCGATGGCGTTGGGGGAATTGACAAAAAGTTTTCCGTTGGTATTCTCCATGAAGGTGAAATCGGTCAGTGCCGGGATCAGCGCCATACCGCCGCCGCAGGTGCCGAAAATGCCGGTAATCTGCGGAATCACGCCGCTGGCCATCGTCTGCTTCATGTAGATCTCACCGAAGCCGTTCAGCGCGTCGGTGGCTTCCTGCAGACGCATGCCCGCACAATCCACCAGCCCGATCACCGGCGCTCCCATCTTCATGGCGAGATCGTACAGTCTGGCGATCTTCTTCGCGTGCAGCTCTCCGATACTTCCGTTCAGAACGGTGACATCCTGGCTGTAAACATACACCAGATTGCCGCCGATCACACCGTAACCGGTGATAACGCCGTCCGACGGCGTCTCTGTGGCAGATAAGTTGAAATCCGTGCTTCTTGCTGTAATCTGACCGCCGATTTCAACAAAACTGTTTGCATCAAGTAAAGAGGCTATCCGCTTACTTGCTGCTGTCTGTGCTGTATTGCTCATTCTTCAGCCCTCCATTTTCTATCATAATTTGTGTGAAAACAAATTTCAGCCGATTCTAATTCTACTATTTTTCCTGTTTTTTTTCAATAGGTTTTGTCAAAAATATATCAGGATTTCCCTTTGTTTTCGGCCTTTTTCAATACAGGCGGATATGTCTGGGAATTCCGTTTTCAAACAGCACCGGGCTTTCTCCCTGAATCAGCGGTTTCAGATATGCCATCATCTTTTCCGTCACGTCATTCCCCGCCTCGCTGATATAATCCTCCGGCACTTTTTTCTCCCGGTTGGAAACTTCGCTGACGGGAACAGAGGTGAATTTTACCCGGTACGGGTCATCGCTGATTCTCTGGATGGAAGCCATCCGGCCGCCCTTTCCCTCCAGGGCGCAGTGACAGGCGGTCATTCCCAGCATTCTGGATTCCTGAATATCTGTGGCGCTGGAAATGTGCGCCGCGCACCGCTGCATCAGATTCAGCTCCACGGAGCGGACCTTGCAGCCGATTTCCCGGCGGACCGCATCCTCCAGCACCCGGGCGCTTCCGGCGATGTAACTGTGGCCGAAATTATCCACCGCGCCGCTCTGAACGGATTCGGAAATGTAGACGCCCTCCGCGTCCCGGATTCCCTCGCTGACCGCCACCAGCACGCTGTCCTGTGTCCTGAATTTTTCCTCCACATCCGCAAGGAACTGCGGAATGGAAAAAGGCCGCTCACACAGATAAATGAGGCTGGGACCCTGGCCGCCGTTGTTTCTGGCCAGCGCCGAGGAAGCGGTAAGCCAGCCGGCATTGCGTCCCATCACCTCCACGATGGTGACCGCCTTGGTATCGTAGACACTGCAGTCCCGCTCCAGCTCCGCGAAAGTGCTGCCGATATATTTTGCCGCGGAACCAAAGCCCGGACAGTGATCGGTTCCCATCAGATCGTTGTCGATGGTTTTGGGAGCTCCCACAATGCAGATATCCTCGATATTTTTTTCGCGGCAGTAAGCGGACAGCTTATCCACCGTATCCATGGAATCATTGCCTCCGATATAGATAAAATAAGAAATCTCATGCCTGCGGAAAATCCGGATAATCTCCTCATACTGTTCCGGATTCTCCCGCGGATCACTGAGCTTTACACGGCAGGAGCCCAGGGCCGCCGCGGGCGTCTGGCAGAGCAGATCCAGATCCACCGTATTATTCATAACATCCGACAGATTCACAAAGCGCTCCTCCAGTACGCCCTTGATACCGTTGACCGCTCCCAGTACCTGATCCACTTCCCCGGAAAGGGAAGCCGCTGTCAGCACGCCGGCCACTGTGGCATTGATGGCCGCGGTGGGACCTCCGGACTGTGCAACTAATAAATTTCTCATTTTCTTCCTCCTGATTTTTTTGCCGTTTGCGGAAACAGTGAAACATCATAAAAACAGCGCCAGCCGTCCGGCTGGCGCCACGCTTATGCGCTCACTTTTTCAAACTGGCTATTATATAGATTAGCATAAAATCCATTCCTTGCCAATAGCTCCTCATGATTTCCCTGTTCAATGATATCTCCGTCTTTCATCACCAGAATCAGATCCGCGTCCCGGATGGTGGACAGCCGGTGAGCGATCACAAAGCTGGTTCTGCCGCGCATCAGATTGTCCATGGCCTTCTGAATCTGGATCTCCGTTCTGGTATCCACGGAGGAGGTGGCTTCATCCAGGATCAGCAGCCGGTTATCTGCCAGAATCGCCCGGGCGATGGTGAGCAGCTGCTTCTGTCCCTGGGATACGTTGCTGGTTTCCTCATTCAGCATAGTCTGATAGCCCTCCGCTTCTTCATCGGTGGCGTCCAGGCGCCCATAACGGATATTTTCCATAATCGTTCCGTTAAACAGCCAGGTATCCTGCAGCACCATTCCAAAATTAGCCCGCAGCGCGCTTCTGTCAAAATCCCGGATATCCGTGCCGTCAATCTTTATGGAGCCGCCGTTCACATCATAGAAACGCATCAACAGCTTCACCATGGTGGTTTTTCCCGCTCCCGTGGGACCCACGATGGCGATTTTCTGCCCCGGCTTCACCTGAGCGGAAAAATCTTTGATGATAATCTGATCCGGCCGGTAGCCGAAGCTGACATGATCGAACGTGACATTTCCTTTGATTTCCGGCATCTGCTTATCCGAGAGTCCTCCCGTTACAGGCTCTTCCTCTTCCTCCAGGAATTCAAACACCCGCTCCGCGGAAGCGGCGGACATCTGCATCATATTGGTCACCTGGGCGATCTGCTGCACCGGCTGGATAAAGTTTCGGATATACTGGAAGAAAGACTGAATTTCTCCCACTTCGATGGCTCCCTTTATGGTCATATAACCGCCCAGAAGCGCCACCATCACATATCCCACATTTCCCACAAACTGCATGATGGGCATCATCATTCCGGAAAAGAACTGAGATTTCCATCCGGAAGAATAAAGCATCCGGTTGGTCTTCTCAAATTCCGCCACCACAGTGTCCTCCTGGCCAAAAGCTTTGACAATATTCTGCCCCGCATAAACCTCTTCCACCTGTCCGTTGACCTGCCCCAGATAGGCCTGCTGCTGGCGGAAATACTTCTGGGAACGTTTCATCACAAAGCCGATAATGGCCATGGAAACCGGAAGAATCAGCACCGCGCAGACGGTCATCCAGACGTTAATGCTGATCATCATGACAAATACGCCGATCAGCGTGGTCACGGAGGTAATCAGCTGGGTAATGCTCTGGTTCAGGCCCTGCTGCAGCGTATCCACATCGTTGGTGATCCGTGAAAGAATTTCCCCGTAGGGCCGGCTCTCAAAATACCGCATGGGGAGCCGGTTCAGTTTTCTGGAAATATCCTTCCGGAGCGAATAACTGACATCGTTGGAGATTCCTGTCATAATCATTCCCTGCAGGAAAGAAAACGCCGCGCTGAACAGATACAGGCACATCACCCACAGAAGAATCTGTCCGATTTTTCCAAAGTCGATGCCCCCGGTGCCTCCGATCTTGGCCACCAGCCCGTTAAACAGTTCCGTAGTGGCTTTTCCCAGAATTCTGGGGCCAACGATATTGAACACGGTTCCCGCAATGGCGCATACCATCATCACCGCCAGCCGGATCCGATACCGCTTCATGTACCCGATCAGCTTTTTCATGGCAGCGCTAAAATCCTTTGCTTTTTCTCCGGCCATATTCCGGCCGCCCATGGGGCCATGCCCTCTTGTACTACTGCTCATTGTTCAACTCCTCCTCCGAAAGCTGTGAACGGGCAATCTGCCGATACACCTCGCAATTTTTCAACAATTCCTTATGGGTTCCCCGTCCTGCCACTTTTCCTTCATCCAGCACAAGAATCTGATCCGCATGAAGGATCGTGCTGATTCGCTGCGCTACGATCAGAGTGGTGGCCTGACCGGTTTCTTCCTTCAGTGCCTTTCTGAGCGCAGCGTCCGTCCGGTAATCCAGTGCGGAAAAGCTGTCATCAAAGATGTAGATTTCCGGATCTCTGGCCACTGCTCTGGCAATGGAGAGCCGCTGTTTCTGTCCGCCGGACACATTGCTTCCTCCCTGCGCGATGGGGCTGTCATACTGATCCGGCTTCTGAAGAATAAACTCTTCCGCCTGCGCAATCCTGGCTGCCTTCTCCACCTGGGCTGCGGAAGCCTCCCGGCAGCCGTAGCGCAGATTGGAGGCGATGGTACCGGAAAACAGCACTGCTTTCTGGGGAACATAACCGATGCGCGCCCGCAGGTCTCTCAGATCCATTTGCCGCACATCCACGCCGTCCACCAGAATCTTTCCCTCCGTCACATCAAAGAACCGGGGAATCAGGTTGACCAGCGTACTCTTTCCGCTTCCCGTGCTTCCGATAAATGCCACCGTCTCACCCGGCTTTGCCGTAAAGCTGATATCCGACAGCACCTCTTCTTCCGCGCCCGGATACGCGAAGGATACATGATCAAAGACCACGGTGCCCTTCTCGCCGGCCGCCGGCGTTTTTGCGCAGGCAGGTGTCTGAATGGAAATCTCCGTATCCAGCACTTCCTCGATACGTCCGGCAGCCACGCCTGCTCTGGGAAAAATAATGGAAATCATGGTAATCATCAGGAAGGACATGATAATCTGCATGGCGTACTGGATAAATGCCATCATATCGCCCACCTGCATATTGCCCGCGTCGATACTGTGCGCGCCGCTGTAAATAATCAGCACACTGATCCCGTTCATAATCAGCATCATGGCCGGCATCATGAAGGTCATGGCCCGGTTGACAAACAGATTGGTTTTCATCAGCCGGCGGTTGGCCTCCTCAAAACGCTCTTCCTCGTGCTTCTCCCGTCCGAAGGCCCGGATCACGGAGATACCGGTGAGAATCTCCCGGCTCACCAGATTCAGACGGTCCACCAGGGACTGCAGAATCTTAAATTTGGGATAAGCCACACCGAACAGAATCAGCACCAGCGCCAGAATCAGGGCCACTGCCAGACCAAGAATCCAGGTCATGGAAGATTCTGTACCCAGCACCTTCAGCACGCCGCCCACTCCCAGGATGGGAGCATACAGGACAATCCGGAACATCATGGTAAATACCATCTGCACCTGCTGAATATCATTGGTGCTTCTGGTGATCAGAGAAGCCGTGGAAAACCGGTTCATCTCACTGCCGGAAAAAGAGATTACCTTGCGGTACACCTTATTTCTCAGATCATGGCCCAGTTTTGCGGCTACCCGGCAGGACAGGAAGGTCACCATCACGGAGGCCGCCATGATCACTGCCGCGAAGCCCAGCATCTTCAGTCCGGAAAACAGCACATAATGCATCTGCAGCTGATCCAGATTTTTTCCCATTTCCTGGTACTCCTGACGGATATAAGTCACGGAGCTCTGGGTGATGATGGAGTCCGGCATCTGTTTCAGCTGGTCGATCATCGGCTGAATCACCTGGGTGCGCTGCTCCCGGGGAAGCTCAGCCAGGGTATCCAGCAGATTGGCATCGGCCGGCAGCCCCATCTGTTCTTTTATGGCATCGGCCGTATCCCCATCCCGGAGGCCTTCTGCCGCCACCATGGGAACGCCGAAAATTTCATTTAACTGTTCCCGCTCTTTGCGGCTGATTTCCCTGCGCGTATACACATCGTCCTGAAGCTCGTAGGCTTCTTTCACTGTTTCCTGATCCTCCGTATCCATGAAAAGCATCAGTTGTTCCATGGAGGATCTGCGGATTTCGTCCGGCACGCTGTCCGCGATTCCGCCCTGCTGAACGCCCACATTGATGATATCGGACGTATAGGACGGCAGTGACAGATCACAGTAAGCCTGCAAAAACAGCAGTACCACAATGATCAGCACATACCGGTAGGAACCCTTCAGTTCTTTGAACATTCTAATCATTTCGGAATGTCCTCCTTCTTACATATATTTTCAGAAAATACTCTGCTGCCCGGTATCCTGTCAAGATTCCCGAGCATCTGCCTGAGCATACGTTTCAACAGACAGATCTCCGCCTCGGAAAATCCTTCCAGAATCCGCCGCTCATTTTCTTCGATCAGGGAAGGCATCCGGCCAAAAAGCTCCCTGGCCTTTTCTGTCAGGCGTACCCTCACCATCCGCTGATCCGTCTCATCCTGCCATCGCGCTACCAGTCCCGCCCGCTCCAGCCGTTTCAGGGAAACGGTCACAGTAGAAGGTCTGTTGTCCAGTCTTCTGGCAATCTCGCTCTGCGTAATCCCATCCTGTTCATAAAGGATTTTCAGAATCGGAAACTGCCGCGGATGGATCCCAATCGCTTTCATTCTGGCGTAGCCTCCGTTCAGATAACGATGGGAAATCCGAAGCAGAAGCATCTGTACGCTGTCCTCACTGGTTTTCATTTTCTCACTCCCTCCCTTGCTTTTTGCCGTCTTCCGACCGACGGCCGTCGAAACTTTTTCATGATTCATAACAATGGAACATTCGTCAGGCACGGGTTTCCATTACTTAGTCGACTAATAAATAGTATTCTTTTTTCCTCCAATATGCAAGTCTAACCTTTCCTTTTTTAGAAATTTTTCACATTTTTTTCTGAATTTTTTCAGCATCTTGCCCTTTGACGGCTAAACATTTTTTGAAAATTTCCCGAAAAAAAAGCCGTTTTTGTCGAAATCCACGCCCCCGGCCAAGCGAAGGAAACCTGCATTGCCGGGGATAACCGAAGTGATTTCACATTGACATTACCGGAATAAAGAAATAATATTTAAAGAGTGACACGAAAGTCGGAAGGCCCAATCGTCATCTCAGAAGTGATTACAGAAAAAAGGATGTGTATTTAATGGATTACGCAAAAGATACCCGCCTCGGGACAGAAGCAATCCCGAAGCTGATGCTCCAGCTGGCCGTTCCATCGGTAATCGCCCAGCTGATCAACGTACTGTACAACATTGTGGACCGGATATATATTGGAAGAATTCCGGAAATCGGAGCCACCGCCCTTACCGGCGTGGGGGTCACCTTTCCCATCATTACCCTGGTATCGGCCTTCAGTTCCTTTGTAGGTTCGGGAGGCGCGCCGCTGGCTGCCATTTCGCTGGGAAAGGGTGACCGGCAGCGGGCGGAAAAGATCCTGGGGAATACCTTTTCCATGCTGATTCTGTTCGCGATTGCTCTGACGGCGCTGTTTCTGATTTTTAAAGAACCTCTGCTGTTTCTGTTTGGAGCAAGCGAAAATACCATCCAGTATTCCCTGCAGTACATCACCATCTACCTGTACGGAACGATTTTCGTGCAGCTGGCACTGGGACTGAATCCATTCATCAGTTCCCAGGGGCAGGCAAAAACCGCCATGCTGTCGGTGCTGATCGGCGCTGTCATCAACATTGTACTGGATCCGGTATTTATCTTTGTTTTCGGCATGGGCGTCCGGGGAGCGGCGTACGCCACCGTGCTTTCCCAGGCTGTCAGCGCCGCATGGGTCGTGCGGTTCCTCTGTTCTTCCAAATCCTCCATACGGATTCGCAAAGGGAATCTGCGGCTGTCCGGCCGCATCATCGGCGGCATCATGGCACTGGGTATTTCGCCGTTTATCATGCAGTCCACGGAAAGCGCCATCACCATCGTGCTGAATCACGGCCTTCAGACGTACGGCGGCGATCTTTATGTAGGTTCCATGACCATTATGCAGAGTGTGCTGCAGCTGCTGTCCGTTCCCATCAGTGGCTTTACTCAGGGGGTACAGCCCATCATCAGCTACAATTTCGGCGCCCAGAAATTTGACCGGGTGAAAAAAACGGCCAGGTATCTGATCGGGACCACTTTTCTGATCTCCTGCTGTTTCACGCTGACCACCATCTTCTTTCCCGGCGTTTACGGTTCTCTTTTTACCTCGGACGCGCAGCTTTTAGGTCTGGTAAAACAGATCCTTCCCATCTACATGTTCGGAATGTTGATTTTCGGTCTCCAAAATGGCTGCCAGAGCGTATTTCTGGGACTGGGGCAGGCAAAAATTTCCGTCTTTATCGCACTGCTGCGAAAAGTTTTTCTGCTGATTCCTCTGGCCATCATTCTTCCTCATTTTTTTGGGGTGATGGGAATCTACTGGTCAGAACCCATCGCGGATATCACCTCCGCCACCACAGCCACCATCCTGTTCCTGATTTTCTTTAAACGGATGTTGTCTGTGGATTATCTGAAAAAACTTCTGTAAGCAGAATCCATATCTTTTCTGCCTTCAGCTACCAAAAGCGCCGCCGCATTTGTCGGATGATCTTTCATCATCGACGCATGCGGCGGCGCCTTTTCTTTTCCGGCCCGCTACTGATTCAGGTTGTGAGCTGCCTCGTACCGGGTAATCACCTGCAGATTGGCGATCTCAATGCTGTTCAGATACGAATTATCAAACTGATCCGCGGGAATGGACGGAACATACCAGCTCTTTTGCGAAAAATACTCCGCCAGATCCGGTGAGGTAAATATCCTTCCGTGGCGTGCATAAATCTCATTTCTCGCCACCCGGATCTCCCATTCACTGAGTCCCGCCAGATCCGCGTCCGTAATATACTGACTGCTGCTCTGAGGAAGGATATAATCGTCGGAACTATCTTC
>ERZ1643246.1042-NODE-1042-length-31795-cov-7.453844_pt1 | contig 31795 bp, 26 predicted proteins | sample MGYA00579265_ERZ1643246 | MGnify/ENA primary metagenome ERZ1643246 (study PRJEB29033, sample SAMEA4952261) | chicken gut metagenome | biome: Broiler Chicken; feature: Gastrointestinal Tract; material: Caecum | place: Ireland | collected 2018 | study: Broiler...
GAGATAGCTCAGCTGGCTAGAGCATGCGGTTCATACCCGCAGTGTCGAGGGTTCGAGTCCCCCTCTCGCTACTGCTTATAGTCCGAAGAATCTTGTGAGGCAAGGGTCTTCGGACTTTTCTTTTGCCTTCGGCAGCCCCGGGCACTGCCCCGCATTTATGGCGCGTTCTCCTGTGAAGCTTGAGAGTCCTGGGCCCGGGGGCAGGTGATCCTTCCCAGAGTCTCAATAGTATGGTGGAGGACCTGGGCCAGCTCCGTGTCGGCGGTTTTATAGTACATTTCCTTGCCGGCCCGGCGGCAGACAATGAGTCCGCTGTTTTTCAGCAGGCGCAGGTGATGGGAGACGGCAGGGCTGGTCATATTGACCAGAGCCGCGATATTCAGCACACATTCCTCGCAGTGGCAAAGCAGCCAGAAGATCTGCAGGCGGCTGGGGTCTCCCAGCTGCTTCATGGCATCTGCCACGCCGGCGATCTCCTCGGCGCTGGGCATATGGTCCAGGATGGCCTCTTCATTCTGTCCGTGTTCATGGGGCAGGGGCATATTCGGCATATGAATCAACTCCTTAAAAAATATCTGTAAATGTCTTGACTTATTATACAATAAGTGCTATATTCAAGTCAACAGTTAAACGAATGTTTAATCAAACAATCGTTTTGGCGTTGCAGAGATCATATAAATATAAAGGAGCAGAAAATCATGAAGAAGAGCTATAAGATCGAAGTAGACTGCGCGAACTGCGCGAACAAGATGGAGGAGGCAGCCAACAGGACGGTAGGCGTAAAGCAGGCGGTGGTGAATTTTATGACTCTGAAGATGAACGTGGAGTTTGAGGAGGGACAGGATCCCAAGGCTGTTATGCAGGAAGTCCTTAAGAACTGCAAAAAAGTAGAGGATGACTGCGAAATCTATTTCTGATACAGAGCGGCACCTTTCCGGCCGGGCCGGAGAGGTGCAAATGTTTTGAAAAACAGATGAATAATTGTTCATATATTTAAATAAAAGGAGAGCAGACCATGAACAAGAAGCAGAAAAAAATGCTGATCCGCATCCTGCTGGCAGCGGCGCTGCTGGTCGGTTTCAATTACCTTCCGGTTACAGGGATACCGCGGCTGCTCCTGTATCTGGTTCCCTATCTGGTCATCGGCTATGATATTTTGCTGAAAGCCTTTAAGGGTATCCGGAACCGGCAGCCCTTTGACGAGAATCTGCTGATGGCCATCGCCACCCTGGGAGCGCTGGTGATCGCCGTCATGGATGAAGGGGATTACACAGAGGCCATCGCCGTCATGCTGTTCTACCAGGTGGGAGAGTGGTTCCAGAGCTACGCGGTGGGAAAGAGCCGCCGGAATATCAGCGACCTGATGGATATCCGCCCCGACTACGCCAATGTGGAGCGGGAGGGGCAGCTGGTGCGGGTGGATCCGGATGAAGTGGAAGTGGGGTCCGTTATCGTGGTGCAGCCCGGAGAAAAGGTGCCCATTGACGGCGTGATCCTGGAGGGAAGCTCCACGCTGAATACCAGCGCCCTGACGGGGGAAAGCCTTCCCCGGGACGCGGCGCCGGGGGATGAGATTATCAGCGGCTGCATCAACATGAGCGGCGTGCTGAAGATCCGCACCACCCGGGAGTTCGGGGAATCCACCGTCTCCACGATCCTGGATCTGGTGGAAAATGCCAGCTCCCGGAAGTCCAGATCGGAAGCCTTTATCACGAAGTTTGCCCGGGTGTACACCCCGGCTGTCGTAGTCAGCGCGGCGGCCCTGGCCGTTCTGCCTCCCCTGGTGCGGCTGTTCGGCATGCACCTGCCTGCCGACTGGGATGTGTGGATTTACCGGGCCCTGACCTTCCTGGTAATCAGCTGTCCCTGCGCCCTGGTGATCAGCATTCCCTTAAGCTTTTTCGCGGGAATCGGCGGGGCCAGCAAGGAAGGGATTCTGGTGAAGGGCTCCAATTACCTGGAGGCCCTGTCCCGGACAAAATATGTGGTGTTTGACAAGACGGGCACTCTGACCCAGGGGGTCTTCGAGGTAAATGCGGTGCACCACAATCAGATGGAGGAGAAAAAACTTCTGGAGTACGCGGCTCTGGCAGAGAGCGCCTCTTCCCATCCCATCAGCAAGAGCCTGCAGAGGGCCTACGGGAAGAAGATTGACCGGAGCCGGGTGACGGATATCCAGGAAATCAGCGGAAACGGCATCATTGCCAGGGTGGACGGGATCTCCGTGGCCGCGGGAAACGGAAAGCTCATGGCGCGGCTGGGCATCGCATACAGGGACTGCCACCACGCGGGAACGATTATCCACATGGCTGTGGACGGCGCCTATGCGGGCCACATCGTGATTTCTGACCGGGTGAAGCCCCACGCGGCGGAGGCTGTCCGGAATCTGAAGGCTTCCGGTGTGGAGCAGACTGTCATGCTCACCGGAGACCGGAAAAAAGCGGCGGAGCAGGTGGCGGAGAGCCTGGGGATCGACCAGGTGTACAGTGAGCTGCTGCCGGCCGGGAAAGTGGAGAAGGTGGAGGAGCTGCTGGACCGTAAGCCCGGCAGCGCCAACCTGGCCTTTGTGGGAGACGGAATCAATGATGCGCCGGTGCTTTCCAGGGCGGACATCGGCATCGCCATGGGAGCCATGGGTTCGGACGCGGCCATTGAGGCGGCGGACGTGGTGCTGATGGACGATGATCCCATGAAGATTTCCAAGGCCATCCGCATTTCCAGAAAGTGCCTGCGGATTGTCTATGAAAATATCTGGTTCGCCATCGGCGTGAAGCTGGTCTGCCTGATTCTGGGCGCCCTGGGTCTCGCCAATATGTGGATCGCTATCTTCGCCGATGTGGGCGTTATGATCCTGGCCGTGCTGAACGCGGTGCGGGCCCTGTTTGTGAAGAAGCTGTAGGGCAGGTACGGCAGAAAATGAGCCGTTCCGTCTTTTCTCCGGGAAAGATGGAACGGCTGTCTGTATTTACGGGAAGATTCCCTTCATTTTTTCCGCGGTGACCAGCTTCCGGAGCGCCACGATGTAGGCGGCCATGCGGAAGGTGCAGTGGCATTCCTGGATCACCTCCAGCAGGCTCTGGAAGGATTTGCTCATGAGCTTTTCCAGCATGGCGTTGACCTGCTCCCGGTCCCAGGTCAGCTCCTGAATGTTCTGTACCCATTCGAAGTAGGAGACGATGACGCCGCCGCTGTTGGCGAAGATATCGGGAATCAGGGTGATGCCCCGTTCCTCCAGGATCTTGTCCGCTTCCTCGGTGGTGGGGCCGTTGGCGGCCTCCACAATACAGGAGCAGTTCAGCTTTCCGGCATTGTCCGCGGTGATCTGGTTCTCCATGGCCGCGGGCACCAGCACATCGCAGCGGCAGGTCAGGACCTCTTCATTGGAAATGTGCGCGACGCCGGGGGCGTCGTAGTCCTTCAGCAGGGCTCTGTCCTTTTCAAGAAATCTGGAGATGGCATCGATGTCCAGGCCTTCCTCGCAGTACAGGCCGCCGGAGATATCGCTGATGGCGATGACCTTTACGCCCCTGTGATAAAAGACCCGGGCCGCGTTGGCTCCCACATTGCCCATGCCCTGGATGGCCACCCTGGTTCCGGCCAGCTCCCGGCCCTGCATGGCCAGCAGGAGCTTGGTGCTGATGACCACGCCCCGGCCCGTGGCGGAATTCCGTCCCCGGGAACCGCCCAGTTCAATGGGCTTTCCGGTTACAACGCCGGGGCAGGGGTGGCCGTTTAGCTGGCTGTAGGTATCCAGCAGCCAGGCCATGGTCTGGGCATTGGTGTTCACATCCGGCGCGGGAATATCCGTGTCCGCGCCGATGATGGGGGCGATGGCGAAGGTATAGCGGCGGGTCAGGTTCCGCAGTTCCCGGGTGGACAGAGTCCGGGGATCCACCTGGATGCCGCCCTTGGCGCCCCCGTAGGGGATATCGGCCACGGCGCATTTTAAAGTCATCCAGGTGGCCAGCGCCTTTACCTCATTCAGGTCACAGTCCTGGTGGTAGCGGATGCCGCCCTTGAAGGGGCCCCGGATATTGGAATGCTGCACCCGGTAGCCCTCGAAAACCCGGATGGTTCCGTCGTCCATTTCCACGGGAAGATAGACCTTCGTCTCCCGCTGGGGATTTTTCAGAATTTCAAACATGGACTGGTCAATATGGCCCAGCTCCATGGCCCTGGTCATGGTGTCTATTACATTTGTATAGGGATCGTAAGTACGTGACATAAGAATCTCCTCGCTTGCTTGAATTGTTGCTGCGCCTCAACTTGAGTGCCATGGTAAAACTTTCCCGGGGGGAAGTCAATATCCGGAAAAAAGGACGAAAAAGATTTACAGTTTTTTGCGGGGAGACTTTGGATATCAAAGCGGACGCGGATTTCGCTTAAAAAAATTAAGCGTATTGACAAGCGGGCATCCGGATGCTATATTTACCCTGTACAGAACAGATACGAGGACGTATCCATCCAGGGGGTGGGTGCGTTTTTTGTTTTTGCGCCGGAAGGAGAAGTGCCAATGAAACACAGTCATCTGGACGCGGTGGACAAGGTGATTCTGGATATTCTGCAGGAGGATGCCAAGACGCCCCTAAAGGAAATCGCCGGAAGGGTTTATCTGTCCACCCCGGCCGTGTCCGCCAGAATTGAGAAGATGGAGAAGGAAGGCTTTATCACGGGCTACCACGCCCAGGTAAACCCTGTGGCCCTGGGCTATCACATCAAAGCCTTCATCAATCTGGAGGTTTCCCCCACGGATAAGAAGGAATTTTATCCCTATATTAAAGCCTGCCGCAACGTGATCGAGTGCAACTGCGTCACCGGGGACTATTCCATGGTGCTGGAGGTTCTGTTTCCCGGCACCGTGGAACTGGATCAGTTCATCGGAGAGCTGCAGCACTTCGGACGCACCAAGACCCTGATCGTATTTTCCACCTCCGTGGAGCACCGTGGAATCCTGGGCGGGGAAACCCAGGAACTGAATTAAAGAAGGATTTATCGACTTATGCCTCTTTCTGTGCTATGATTAGAAGGATGTAATCACAGTACGGAAAGGGGTATTTTCATGGAAAATACAGCGAAACATACATCCTCCCCGCTCACCCTGGGCATTCTGGCCCATGTGGACGCGGGAAAGACCACCCTGTCCGAGGCCATGCTGTACCTGACCGGAAGCATCCGGAAGCTGGGCCGGGTGGACCACAGGGACGCGTTTCTGGACACGGAGGAGCTGGAAAAGGCCAGAGGGATTACCATATTCTCCAAGCAGGCGGAATTTTCCTTGGAGGGCCGGGATGTGACGCTGCTGGATACGCCGGGCCACGCGGATTTTTCACCGGAGATGGAGCGGACGCTACAGGTGCTGGACTGCGCCGTGCTGGTCATCAGCGGAGCGGACGGAGTCCAGGGCCAGGTATACACCCTCTGGAAGCTTCTGAAGCGGTATGGGATTCCGGTCCTTCTGTTTGTCAATAAGATGGATCAGCCGGGGACAGACCGGCAGAATCTCCTGAAAGAGCTGCAGGAGAAGCTGGATCCCCGCTGCATGGATTTCGGCGAGGATCTGACGGCGGAAGAACAGCAGGAGGAGCTGGCGGTCTGTTCCGAGAAGCTGCTGGAGCGCTACCTGGAGGGAGACGCTGTGACGGCGGAGGATATCCGGCGGCTGGTGGAGAACCGGGAGGTATTTCCCTGTTATTTTGGCTCGGCCCTGAAGCTGGAAGGGGTGCGGGAGCTGCTGGAGGGCCTGGAACAGTACGGGCCCCGGCGGGAATATCCGGATGCCTTCGGGGCAAGGGTTTTTAAGATCTCCCGGGACGCCAGGGGAGAGCGGCTGGCCTGGATGAAGATCACGGGAGGCAGCCTGCGGGTGAAAGCGCTTCTCTCCGGAGGGGGAGAGGCGCCCTGGGAAGAGAAGGTGAACCAGATCCGCATTTACTCAGGCGGCTCCTACCGTCTGGAGCAGCAGGCGGAGGCGGGAAGGATCTGCGCCGTCAGCGGGCTTTCCCGGGTGCGGGCCGGGGAGGGCCTTGGCAGTGAGCCGGCCGGGGAGCCGGGTCTGCTGGAACCGGTGCTTACGTACCGGCTGATCCTTCCGGAGGATACGGATCCGAAAAGGGCCATGGAAGCCCTGGAGAGTCTGGAGGAGGAAGAGCCCATGCTGCGCGCCGCCAGGGATCCGGAGACGGGAGAGATCTCTGTGCGGGTCATGGGGCAGGTGCAGATGGAGATTCTGCAGCAGCTTCTCAAAGTCAGGTATGGGCTGAGGGCAGAATTTGGCGCTGGTTCTATTATATATAAGGAAACTATTTTTTGCACCGCGGAAGGGGTGGGCCATTTTGAGCCTCTGCGGCATTACGCGGAAGTCCATCTGCTGCTGGAGCCCGGGGAACCGGGCAGCGGCCTGGTTTTCGGGAGCCGGTGCCGGGAGGACGATCTGGACGGGAACTGGCAGCGGCTGATTCTGAAGCATCTGGAGGAGAAGAAGCACCGGGGTGTGCTGACGGGCTCGGAGATCACGGATATGAAGATTACGCTGCTGACCGGGCGGGCCCACACGAAGCACACGGAGGGCGGCGATTTCCGGCAGGCGGCCTGGCGGGCGGTCCGGCAGGGCCTGATGGAGGCCGGGTGTGTGCTGCTGGAGCCGGTCTATGCCTTCCGCCTGGAGCTGCCGGCGGAGAATCTGGGCCGGGCTATCTCGGACTTTCAGCGCATGGGCGGCGCCACGGAGCCTCCGGAGTCGGACGGCACGCGGGCGGTCCTTACGGGCAGCGTTCCGGCAGCCTCCCTGGGCAATTATCAGGAGGAGCTGACGGGCTACACCCGGGGGCAGGGACGGCTGGTCTGCACCCTCCGGGGCTATGAGCCCTGCCATAACGCGGAGGAGGTGATCCGGGAGAAGGGCTATGATCCGGAGCTGGATCCGGAGAATCCCTGCGGTTCCGTGTTCTGCTCCCACGGAGCCGGGGTGATCGTGCCCTGGGACCAGGTGCGGGACCATATGCATGTGGACAGCGGATGGAGACAGGAAAAGAAAGAAAATCAGGCAGAAAAGAGGGACAGCCGGACCGGGAAAAAGCAGCCGGAGGAAAAAGCGGATTTCCGGGAGGCGGCCAGAGCCTACGAGGCCTCGGAGAAGGAACTCCGGGAGATCTTTGAGAGGACCTACCGCACCGGGGAGAGGGAGGAAGCGCGGGATCGCCGGGGCTGGCGGCGGCCGGCCCGCAGAGAGGGCGCTCCCTCCGGAGAAAATGCCTTTTCTCCCCGCAGAAGGAAGCCTGTGGAAGAATATCTGCTGGTGGACGGCTATAATATCATCTTCGCCTGGGAGGAACTGCGGGACCTGGCGGAGGCAAATATAGACGCGGCCCGGGACAAGCTGATGGATATTCTCTGCAATTATCAGGGGACCCGCCCCGGCACGCTGATCCTGGTCTTTGACGCCTACAAGGTGCCGGGAGGACCGGGAGAAGTGAACCGGTATCACAATATTTTTGTGGTATACACAAAAGAGGCGGAAACTGCGGACCAGTATATTGAGAAAACGGTTCGGAAAATTGGACAGCAGCACCGGGTCAGAGTGGCCACCTCGGATGCCCTGGAGCAGGTGATCATTCTGGGGGCCGGAGCCCGGCGGGTATCGGCCCGGGAATTCCGGGAGGAGATCCGGGAGGCCCAGAGGGAGCTGAGGGAGTCCTGGCTGGAAAAGAGCGAGAGGGGCGGGCGGCGCCTGTTTGAGGAAGTGCCGGACGAGCTGGCCGGAAAACTGGAAGACATCCGGCTGGGAAAAGAGGAGTAAGGAAACGGTAAAAACGCCGGGGAAATCCGGGAAAGGGCTTGACATGCCCCTGATTAGCTCGTATAGTTTGATTAGACTGCATTTTTATGCGTACAATTACTGAAAAAACGGGGAACGGGACAGCAGGAGAAGTACTGTCTTAGAAGGAGAGTTGGAGCAAAATGAAGAAGACAAAGCTAGGTGCAGGCCTTCTGGTAATCATTACTGTGGCGGCCACGGCGGCGGCCGGGGCGGCTTATATCAGCCGGGATCGAGAAGGGCCTGCCATAATTTTTGACGAAAGCCGGCAGACCGTTTACTATTCCGGCATAACGGAGGAGGAGCTGCTTGACGGCGTCCGCGCGGAGGATGGCCGGGACGGGGATGTGACGGACAGCCTGATGGTGGAAAAGGTAAATGAGCTGGGCAGCCAGGCTGTGGTCACCTATGTGGCCATGGACAGCCGCTACAATGTCACCAAGGAAGAGCGGATTCTGGAGATTGGCAGCGGCAGCGGGGCGGAAACGACTCCCACTCCCACGCCGACCCCGGAGCCGGAAAACGAGGAGACGGCAGCCACGCCGGAGACGCCGGTCCAGGCCGTCACGGTCACGCCCGCGCCGACGGAAGACGCATCAGAGGAAGAGAGCCAGAGAACAGCCCAGATGGAGGCGAACATTGCCGCCCTTCCGGCGGGAAGCCCGGCGCTGCGTCTGTCCCAGCATGTTCTGAGCATTTCCGCGGGCAGCGAATTTAACCAGCTGGCCTACGTGGACAGCATCACCGATGATGTGGACACCTCCGATCTTCTGTTTACTCAGATCCAGATCGTGGGAACCGTGGACACGGCCACGCCGGGAACGTATTCCCTGACTTACTACGTCTACGACAGCGACGGCAACATTTCCAACGAGGATGTGCTGGAGGTGACAGTGGTATGATGATTGATCTGCACTGTCATATACTTCCGGGACTGGATGACGGAGCGAAGGATATGGAAGCCTGCAGGGAGATGCTGGAGGCGGCCTGGGAGGACGGGATCCGGGCCATTGTGGCCACGCCGCATTTTAACAGCCAGATGCCGGCCGATTACATGAAGCGGCGGAATCTGACCCTGGCGGCCGTATCCAGGATGGCGGAGAAGCTGCATCCGGGATTCCGGCTGTTTCCGGGATTTGAGCTCTATTTCGATTCCACGATCCCCGATCAGCTGGCAGCGGGAAAGCCCCTGTCCCTGAACGGGACGAAATATGTGCTGGTGGAATTTCTGCCGGGGGCGGAGTATTCCTATATCCAGCGGGCGGTCCAGGAGATCCAGTACGCGGGATTCTGGCCGGTTCTGGCTCATATGGAGCGGTATGAGGCCCTGGAGGAAGAGGGACGGATCCAGGAACTGATCGATATGGGCGCCTTCATGCAGATGAACGCGGGGAGCCTTCTGGGAAGGTATGGCTGGAAGCGGACCCGCCAGCTGTGGACCTATGTCCGGAAGGATCAGATCCATGTGATCGGCTGCGACGCCCATGACGCCAGGATCCGGGGCTTCCGCATGACGGAGTGCAGAAAGGCCATCGGGAAAAAGGCGGGAACCGAATATCAGAAACGGCTGTGCGGCGGCAGCGCGCTGGCCATCATCAAAGGAGAGTATTTAGGTGAATAAGATTATAATCAATAACCATGCAAAGAGCAGTCTCCGGCAGAGAGAGATTTATCGAACCCTCCGGACCAATATTGAATTTACCGGGGTGGAGAACCGGGTAATTGCCGTGACCAGCTGCATGCCCAACGACGGGAAATCCACCGTGGCCTATCAGCTGGCCTGCGCCTTTGCCGAGTCGGACAAGAAGGTGCTGCTGATCGACGCGGATCTTCGGAAGTCGGTGATGGTCAGCCGGCTGAAGCTGTCCGGCCAGCAGAAGGGCTTAAGCCATTTCCTGTCCGGCCAGGCGGATGTGGGGGACGTGCTGTACAGCACCAACCAGAAGAACCTGTATATGATGCCCTCCGGCGTCTTTCCGGTCAACCCCACGGAGCTCTTGGGAAATGAGCGGTTCCACAAGCTTCTGAAGGCGGTAAAGGAATCCTTCCAGTATGTGATCGTGGATACGCCTCCCCTGGGCAGCGTCATCGATGCCGCTGTGGCAGCCCAGAAGTGCGACGGAGCAATTCTAGTGCTCTCAGCCAATGAGACATCGCGGAATCTGGCCCGCAATGTGGTGGACCAGCTGCAGGCGGCCAGGGTGAAGATCCTGGGCGCGGTTCTGAATAAGGTGAACGTGAAGCAGAACGGCCAGTACGGCAGATATTACGGGGCGTACTACGGCCATTACGGCAAAGGGGAAGAGACAGCGGCCAGAGAGACAGGGGCGCAGAACTGAAAAATCCGGGGAGGACAGATGGAAGTATGGAAACGAAACACGAAAATGACGAAATGGAAATAGATTTGGGGGCAGTCTTCCACATGCTCCTGTCCCGCTGGTGGGCCATTCTGCTGACGGCCATTCTGGGTGCCGCCGCGGGCCTTGGCATCACGGCGGGACTTATGACGCCCCAGTACCGGTCATCGGCAATGCTGTACATTCTGCCGCGGAACGCGGAGGAGACCTCCATGTCGGATCTGCAGGTAGGTACGGAGCTGGTAGCCGACTGTGTGGAGATCGCCAAGAGCAATACGGTGCTGGACGCCACCATCCAGGATGTGGCGGCTCAGTACGGGGAGGTGTACACCCGGCAGGAAATCTCGGACATGGTATCTGTCACCAACGACGCGGATACCCGTATCCTGAACATTTCCGCCACCTATGAGAACCCGGTGATCGCCTGCGCCGTGGCCAACGCCGTGTCCACGGAAACCTCCTCCCAGGTGGCTGCCATCATGCAGACCACGCCGCCCACGGTGGTGGAGAGCGCGGAGGTGTCGGATACGCCTGTCAGCCCCAGCACAAAGAGGAATATGGTGCTGGGAGCCGCAGTGGGACTGGTGCTCTGCTGCGCAGTTCTGGTGGTGCGCTATCTCGTGGACGACAGCATCCGCACCTCCGAGGATGTGGAGAAATATCTGGGCCTGAACGTGCTGGCTGTGGTGCCGCTGGAGGGCCGCCGGAAGGCTCCCAAAAAATAGGGGCTTTACAATTTGGCAAAAGTGAATATAATATTGCCTTAGAAACAGAGAAGTTTTGACACAATTCGTCGAGGGGGAGAGAGGATGAAGAGATTCGTAGCATCTGCGGCTGTTATTTTGACAATGCTGGCAACCATATTTACGGTTGAGGCAAAACCGGGCCACAGCTGGGACGGTTCTCTTTCTTCGATTTTCCCGGGAAATGAGGGAAAGGGGATTCTTCTGTGGATGGCCGTGGTGGCGGCCGCGGCTGTGGTGGGAGTGATCCTCTCCTGGCTGTCCAGCAGACAGAAAAAATCCTGAAGACCGGATTTTGGGGGAGCAAGGAAAATACAGGGAATCCGTGGAAAAGACTTGCGGCATACGGGAGAGTTCTTTACAATGTGTGCAGAGAATCCGCGGGGAAGGGAGGAGAAGAGATGTATCCGGAAAAACAGAGGCCGATCGTGCTGGCGGTTTTGTGCTGCGATATCGTGGCCATTTGTCTGAACAGCCTGCTGATCCTGTTCGCGACAGACGACTACATTCAGCGCATGAAGATGCCCTTTCCGCGGACTACGTATCTGCTGGCGGTCTTCCTGCTGTATCTGGTCATCTTTTTCCTGAAGACCTCCCGCTCCACTATCGTATCCCGGGGCGTCCTGGAGGAGATCCGGATGGTTCTCAGCATGAACCTGTATGTGCTGCTGATCATGGTACTGTTCCTGTTCTTCACCCAGCAGCTGCTTCCCATTTACCGGCGGATCTTTACCATGCAGTTCGTGGGAGACTGCGTGTTCATGTACACCCTGCGGATGCTCTACAAGCTGTATCTGCTCCGGGGCTTCCGGAACAGCAAGCGCAGCAAGCGGCTGGTGGTCATCACCACCCGGGACCGGGCGGAGGAAGTTCTCACCAACCTGAAGGACAACCGCCTGTACGATTACAAGCTCCACAGCGTCATCCTGTGGGACGGAACAAAGAGCGATATCGGAACTTCCATTGCCGGCGTGCCGGTGAAGGCAGTACAGAGCAATCTCCTGCAGTACGCCAAGAGAACGGTCATGGACGAGGCGTTCATCAAGCTGCCCGGAGATCAGAACATCGATCTGTATCCGGTGATCGATGCCCTGGAGGATATGGGAGCGAAGGTCAATGTGTGCATCGACGTCTTCGATATCCGGCTGAAGGGCCACAACCAGCAGCTGCAGCAGATGGGCGATTACTATGTCACCGCCTTCTATAAGCGGGAAATACCATTTATGATGGCGGGAGCAAAGCGGCTCATTGATATTATCGGATCTTTGATCGGTCTGGCTATCACAGGGGTCGTGACGATCTTCCTGGCACCGCCTCTGCTGATTGAGTCTCCGGGGCCGCTGGTATTTTCTCAGGTCCGGGTAGGAAAAAACGGCCGCCGTTTTAAGATTTACAAGTTCCGTTCCATGTATCAGGATGCGGAAGAGCGGAAGAAGGAACTGATGGCCAAGAATGAGATGAATGGCCTGATGTTCAAGATGCAGGACGATCCGCGGATCACGAAGGTGGGAAAATTCATCCGGAAAACGAGTCTGGACGAGCTGCCCCAGTTCTGGAATGTGCTGAAGGGGGACATGAGTCTCATCGGCACCCGTCCGCCGACCATGGATGAATTCGAAAAATACAAGGGGCGCTACAAGCGGAGGCTGAGCCTCCGGCCGGGCATCACCGGCATGTGGCAGGTCAGCGGCCGCAGCGACATCAAGGACTTCGAAGATGTGCTGGCCCTGGATCTGGAATACATAGACAACTGGTCCCTGGGACTGGATTTCAAAATTTTATTTAAAACAATTGGCGTTGTCCTCTTCCGTAAAGGTGCTAAATGATGTAGAATAGCAGAAGAGAGCAGCAGGAGAGGGCAGGGCAAATAATATGCATTATTTGCAGCCGGACAGAAACAGTGATTTCACAGACAAACGAGGAAATGAGGCGGAAATCATGGAGAACGGAACAGTTTGGCAGTATGGCGCAGTTGGCCGGAAGGCGGACTGCGCATAGGAATTAGACAGCGGATGGACGGGAGTCTGGCCGCTGTTTGCTGCATAGAGGGTATTTGAGATAAGGGGAATGGCTGGGCGAAAAAATTAGTTGGTTAGAAAAACGCTATGGTGACCGGAAAACTCATGAAAATGGGCTGGAAAAGATGTTTTTGTATAGAAGCGTTTGGATAGTGATTTCTTTATTATAAAGCGAAAGTTGGATGGGTTAGGCGAAGGTTTTCCTATTATAAAGCTAAAGTCGAGAGTCTGGTTGCGGGAGAAAATCGTGAAATTATTCATTTTGGATAGATGGTTGCAGACAATGATGAGGTCATTATAAAGCGAAAGTTTCTGACACGAAGAGTGATGCCCACATCACTGAAATCCTGATAAATCAATGACTTTTAAGAAATGTTCGTTACATGATTGCAGGGCTGTCCAAATGGTATCGGCTGCTTCGTGAGCGTCATTTTTCGTTTGCCATGTACAGAGGGTGTTTATCCAAATGGGATTATTGAAGTCAATAAAGTATTCAACATTTGAGGTGTCTGCCCTAAATGAAATAGTTGGTGGTTATGGAGTGTAAATGAACATTTCAGGCATTAATTCTGGCTGTTTTTGATTACAAAAAGAATTCAGACAACATAAGAAAAAGAGGCTGTGGGAGTATCGTAATAAGCCAAATACCTGGATATATCCCACAGCATTTGATCTGCAAATAAGATAATCTGCTCAATTAGAAAAAGAGGATTACGTCATGGATAAGGAGTGCGCAAGTCGTGAAAGATAAATTAAATATTGCAATGCTCGGACATAAGCGCATTCCATCGCGGGAAGGCGGAATTGAGATCGTGGTGGAGGAACTCTCCACACGAATGGTCAAACTAGGACATCAGGTTACATGTTTTAATCGCAAGGGTCATCATGTCAGCGGTTCGGAGTTTGATGGCAGTCAATTATCGGAATATAAAGGTGTAAAGCTGAAGTCGGTATGGACGCTTGATAAAAAAGGTCTTGCGGCTATGACCTCATCCTTAAGCGCAGCAATTAAAGCTGCGTTTGGTAAATATGACGTTGTCCATTTCCATGCAGAGGGTCCCTGTGCGATGCTGTGGCTTCCGAAGCTTTTCGGCAAGCGATGCATTGCAACAATACATGGCATCGATTGGCAGCGTGCCAAATGGGGCGGTTTTGCCAGTAAATACATAAAGTTTGGTGAAAAAGTTGCTTCCAAATACGCAGATGAGATTATTGTTCTTTCAGAAGGCGTTCAAAGGTATTTTACGGATACCTATAACAGAAAGACGGTTTTTATTCCGAATGGTGTGAATAGACCGGTTATTCGTGAACCGAAGTTAATTAAAGAAAATTTTGGACTTGAGAAAGACAGCTACATTCTCTTTCTTGGACGGCTGGTGCCGGAGAAAGGAATTTCATATTTAATAGAAGCATTTAAACAGATCAACACAAATAAAAAACTGGTGATTGCGGGGGGGAGTTCAGATACAGATGAGTTTTTGCAAAATTTGAAGAAACTCGCAAAGGATGATGAGAGGACTATCTTCACAGGTTTTGTCCAAGGACAATTACTTGAGGAACTGTACAGCAATGCGTATGTGTATGTTTTGCCATCTGATCTGGAGGGGATGCCATTAAGCCTTCTGGAAGCCATGAGCTATGGAAATTGTTGCGTAGTAAGCGATATATCTGAATGTGCTGAAGTGGTTGAGAATAAAGCTATAGTATTTCAAAAAAGCAATGTTGAGCAGCTGAAAGAGAAACTACAGGATTTGTGTGATAATCCAAAAAAAGTACAGTCGTATAAAAAATCTGCATCGGATTTCATCTGTCAGAAATATAACTGGGATGATGTGGTGGATAAAACGGTAGCTTTGTATCAAAAGAAGTAGGTGAGGGAGATATGAAAAAAGCGCATTATGGAGCTATAGATGGACTTCGGACAATAGCATGCATAGGGATTGTATTGATGCATATGGCAGCCAATAATTCATATAGCATTTCCGGCTTCATTTATGATTCTATGATTCCTTCATTTACGAATTTTGTATTTCTGTTCATGATGGTGTCCGCTTTTGGAATGTGTTGTGGATATTATGAGAGGGTTATAAACAATAAAATTTCCTTCAATGATTTTTATGGAAAACGATTTAAGAAGATCCTTCCGTTTTTTGGATTGCTTGTTTTATTAGACATTGTCATGTCGCCTTCTATAGATGCGCTATATGAGGCATTTGCCGATTTTACACTTTTATTTGGATTTCTGCCAGGTGCAGGAAATATCACTGTTATCGGGGTTGGCTGGTTTTTAGGACTAATATTTGTATTTTATATCTCTTTTCCTTTTTTCTGCGTATTGCTCCAGAGCAAACGTAGAGCATGGATTGCTTTTGCATTAAGCCTTATCTACAACTTCGTATGTACAGTATATTTTGACGTAGGTAGAAGCAATATCTTATATAGCGGATGTTATCTCCTGGCTGGCGGATTGATCTATCTATATCGTCATGAACTTATGAAATTGAACCGATGGATTGGATTGGGAGCAGCTGGAGTATCTGTTGTTCTATATTATCTCTTAAGAGGAAACACAGCAGGATGTTTACTGATTTCAGTATGCTGGCTTTCCTATGCCATAATTTGTGCGGGGGGGGTACTGCACGGAAAAGTTACTTGCTGGAAAACAGAATTACAAACTTCATCAGCGGTATCAGTATGGAAATATATCTCTCACACATGGTTATCTTCCGAGTTGTTGAAAAGCTGGGCCTAAATCAAATTATCGGAAACGGTTGGATACAATACATTGTTACCGATGTGCTTGTACTTTTGGGAGCGATTCTTTTCTCTGTTGCAATGAAGAAACTGATTGGATTAGTTGAAAAGAAATACGCTGGAATGAGAGTAAAAAAGAATATAGCAGATTAACAAAGACATAGTGACGGGTGTTTGAAAATCAGAAATATATAGTCAATGAGTTTATCAGGATTAAGTAAAAGAGGTCAGTTATGAGGATTTTGATGATCAACAAGTTTCTCTATCCTAACGGAGGATCAGAGACATACATATTTAAATTAGGAGATTATTTAAAGAGCCAGGGGCATGAAGTCCAGTACTTCGGCATGGAGCATGAGGGTCGCTGTGTCGGTAATGCTGTCAATGCCTATACGTCTGATATGGATTTTCACGGTGGGTCTAAACTTGCAAAGATTACCTATCCTCTAAAGACTATATATTCCACGGAGGCAAGGGAAAAAATCAGATTAGTTCTGGATGATTTCAAGCCTGACGTATGTCATATTAATAATTTCAACTACCAACTGACGCCAAGTATCATCCTAGAGATCCAGAAATGGCGTAAAGAAGGCAACAAATGTAGGATTATCTTTACGGCTCATGATTATCAGCTGGTGTGTCCTAATCATATGTGTAACAACCCCAACACCGGTGAAAATTGTGAGAAATGTTTGGGTGGTCATTTTATAAACTGCATAAAGGGAAAATGCATTCATGGCAGTACTGCAAAGTCTGCGATCGGCGCTATGGAAGCCACATTTTGGAAACTGAATGGTGCTTACAAGTATATCGATACCATGATTTGCTGTTCTAAATTCTTAAAGACAAAGATGGACAGCAATCCGTTGTTCGCCAGGAAAACTGTTGCAATGCATAACTTCGTGGATCGAGTGGAATGGAAAGAAACAGAAAAGAAATATTATGTTCTCTACTTTGGTCGCTTTTCCAAGGAAAAAGGAATTGACACACTGTTGAAAGTCTGCAAAGAGCTTCCCAATGTGCAGTTTATTTTTGCTGGTACAGGACCTTTGGAGAATAAAATTAATGGTATTCCTAATATCCGGAATGTAGGATTCCAGAGGGGAGAAGCACTGGAAAAACTTATCCGTGAAGCCAGGTTCAGTATTTATCCATCCGAGTGGTATGAAAACTGTCCGTTTTCGGTTATGGAGAGTCAGATGTATGGCACGCCGGTGTTAGGTGCTGACATTGGTGGCATTCCTGAGTTGATCCAGGTGGATAAGACAGGAGAATTGTTTGAAAGCGGTAATGCTGCCGCATTGAAAGAGAAAATCCTTAAATTATGGAATAATAAAGCACTGACTGATCAGTACAGTCAAAACTGTAAAGACATTCAGTTTGACGATATTGAGGCTTATACAAAGAAGCTGATGGTCATTTATAAAGGAAAGAAAAAATCTGCAGGAGCTATTGCAAAAGGAGATAAAACTATGGCTAAAAAAAATAGTAGCGAGAAAAAATTGAATGGTACTGTCATTGTGACATACCGGTGTAATGCCCGCTGCTCTATGTGTAATCGATATAAGGCACCTTCTAAACCAGAGGAAGAGATATCCATTGAGACGATTCGTAAACTTCCCAGGATGTATTTTACCAATATCACCGGTGGGGAGCCTTTCATTCGAACAGATCTGAAAGACATTGTGCGGGAACTTTATAAAAAGAGTGACCGTATTGTAATCTCCACAAACGGTTTCTTTACTGATCGTATCGTAGACCTTTGTAAAGAGTTTCCTCAGATCGGCATCCGTATTTCCATCGAAGGCCTGGAAAAAACAAACAATGAGATCCGTGGTCTGGAGAATGGTTTCCAGAGAGGCTATAAGACACTAAAAACCCTACGGAAGATGGGAATGAAAGATGTTGGTTTTGGCATGACTGTTCAGGATAAAAATGCCCCGGACTTGGTTCCACTTTATGAGATTAGCAACAAGATGGGCATGGAGTTTGCCACAGCGTCTTTACATAACAGCTTTTATTTTGTAGAGGCAAAGAATATCATTCATGACCGCCCTATGGTAGCCAAGAACTTTGAGAATCTCATTAACAAATTGTTGCGTAGCAATAGCCCAAAGAAATGGTTCCGTGCATACTTTAATCACGGATTGATCAATTATATCTATGGTCAGAAGCGTCTGTTGCCTTGCGATATGAGTTTTGACACTTTCTTCATTGATCCTTATGGAGATGTGATGCCATGCAATGGTACTAAGGACAAAGAGGTCATGGGTAATCTGAACACACAGACCTGGGATGAATTGTGGAACAGTCCAGAAGCAGAACAGGTCCGCAGGAAGGTACGTCACTGTGACCGAAACTGCTGGATGATTGGTAGTGTGAGTCCGGCCATGCACAAATATATCTGGATGCCGGTTTGGTGGGTGGTACGTCATAAGTTCAAGGCTTTATTTACCAAACATCCATACAGCATGTTTGAACAGAAGATTTGCCGGGATTACAGAGATGGAAGAGTAACCAAAGAGCAGTTGGATAAGTGTAGCACCTGTGATTTTAATGCTGTAGTTAATGATGGACTGAGCGAAGCAAGCAAGGAGCAGTTAAAAAACAAGACCGGTGAAGAGATTGTGGATGCTGATATTGCAGGACAAATGGGTAAGAATAAATGAGAATAGATAAAATTATTAGGCAACGACTCAAAAGGTACAGATTTTTTTATTTTATAAATGAGGTATTTGTTTTTTTTGAAATAAAATATAAAAAAAGGAGCCTAAATAAACGTTTAGAAAGAAGAAATTCTTCAGATGTTATTGTTTGTGAGGATATTCAAAAATCATATAATACATTATCGAAGGCCCGTCCCGAAATACAACAGACTAATCACCAACGCTTTATAACTAAAAATATAGACTTGTCAATAATTTTACCAGTTTATAACTGTGAGGTTTATTTGGATGAATGCCTAAACTCACTTAGAAAACAAAAGACAAAATATAAATATGAGGTAGTTTGTATTGATGATGGTTCAACAGATAAATCACCTCAAATTTTAAATTTATATAAGAAATATAGCAATTTTATTATTATTCATCAAAAAAACAAGGGACATTCGGGAGCAAGAAACGTAGGACTTAATATGCCATTAGGGAAATACATTATGTTTGTAGATTCAGATGATATGATTTCCGAAAATTATATTGAAAATATGCTTAACGAAGCTTATGTTTCTGAACCTGATGTAGTAATTAGTAATTACAATAAAATAAATTCTAAAAATAATATTCTACAAAAGTATAGATATAAAAAAAATATTTATTCAAATTTTTTAAATTATTGTCAATTTGATGGCACGCCTTGGGGGAAAATTTATAAAAGAGAATTGTGGGAACAAACTTATTTTCCGGAAAATGTTTCTTTTGAAGACACTATAATATTTAATATTATATTTAGAAAAGCCAAGAATATTTCTATATGCGATGCTAAAAACTGCATATACTATTATCGGATATACGGAGATAATACTATTGATAAACTTCAAGGAAGTTGTAAATTACTTGATGCATTATGGGTTGTAAAATTCTGTTTGGAACAATGTGAAATAGAGAAAGTACCATATAGAGAGGATTACTTTTATTATCTTTTATTACAATGTAGTACTCATTTATATTATAGAATCAAAAGTTTTCCCATGGAAATTCAATATTCTGTATTCAATTTGGCATGCTATTTAGTTAATGATTATGAGTCAAGATATGGTTCTTCAGATTGTGGGGATATTGTTTTAAGAGCAGCACATAAAAGTTTTAAGTCACATAATTTCACTTTATGGGTTATATGTAGTACCATTTATCCACATAGCAATATTAAAAAGTTATATTTTGATAAAACTAAGGATTATAACAATGAAAATTAATATACAATCATTAAAAGACACATTACTCTTTATCGCATTAATTATTGCCGATCTTTTTTCAAGATTATTACCTTCTTTTCTTGGATATATAGATGAAGTTATTGCACTATGCTTAATTATAAAGATGTTGTATATGTTATTACTTAATTGTGTAAACTTAAAACCTATAAGTTTATTTTTAATTCTTATACTAGTTGGTGTATGTGGTAATATTATTTCTATGGTGGTATCTAATCCTATTTTAGTTATTTATGATGTCTTTTTGTTTTGTAAACCATATATTTATTTGGGATATTTATTACAATACAGAAAAAAACATGTAGAAACTACAATGTATTATTATAGTGTTATTTCAAAAATGATGCTATGGATCCTATTGATTTTTTCTATGATTACTTTTTTCTTTCCCTTAGGGATGATTATGGATAGAGGGACTTTTCGATTTTATTCATCATTTGATGGGACTGTAGCATGTTGGACTCTGATTTTTTTTACTATAATATGGTGTTATTATGGAAAATTGCAACTAATATATTACATAATTTCATGTTTTATTATTCTAAGGACAGGATCTGGATTAGGTGGATTGTGTATAATATTTTCTTTTTTGTTATATATTTTCGGCCAAAAACAAAGAAAATTTAAATGGTATTATTTACTTATCATTGTACCAATTTGTCTTTTTGTGGCAAAGGGTGAAATTGAGAGCTATTTACTTGATAGAAATGCCCCAAGAGCATTGTTATATATGTATGCTCTTATAACTGCGAATGCATATTTTCCCTTTGGTTCAGGATTTGCATCATACGGTTCATCGGTTGCAGCATCTAATTATTCACATTTATATTTAAAATATGGATTCAATAATCGATGGGGTATGTCTGTCGATTATCATCCATTTTTGATGGATAGCTATTATCCACAAATTATTGCTCAATTTGGATATATCGGTTTATTAATTTATTTGCTGATTTTCTTGGATATTTTTAAGAAAGTAGTTCTTAAATTAGCAGATAAAAGAAAAAAATATCCATCGTTGTTTCTTATATTAAGCTGGCTTATTGCAGGTATAGGATTTGGAACTGGCAGTGTGTGGGGATGTTCAGTGTTTTGGATAGTAGGATTAATTTATAATACAAAAGATAAATGTATTGAGGTGAAAAATGAATAATTCAATAATGGTGTCAATTGTATGTATCGCATATAATCAAGAAAAATATATACGCAATACATTAGATGGTTTTGTAAATCAAGAAACAAATTTTAAATATGAAGTTCTAATTCATGATGATGCATCTAGTGATAGAACCGCCGATATTATTATGGAATATGCAAATAAATATCCCAACTTAATTAAACCGATTATCCAAAAAGAAAATCAATATTCTAAAGGGATAAATGCACAAACCGTATTTAATTATTCAAGAATCAATGGAAAATATGTTGCTTATTGTGAAGGAGATGATTATTGGAGCAATAATAAAAAACTTCAAAAGCAATTTGATAATTTGGAAAAGCATTCTGATTGCTCAATTTGTGTTCACAACACACAGTGTATTGATAAAAACGGCAAAGTTTTGTTACAAAACTTTCCTAGAATTCCGATTAAACCAGGAATCATATCAGCAGCTGAATACATTCATGATGAATTATGTGTGTCAAATTGGCTTTTTCAAACTAGTAGTTATTTTATAAGAAGAGAGGTAATCGATTTTTGGAGGGAAAAATTTCATAATCCGTATCCTATGGGCGATTTGCCATTAGTATTGTTAGCTTTGCAGTTTGGGGACTGCTTTTATATCGATGAAGTTTATTCTTGTTATAGGAAAGATTCTGGTGGTGCCATGAGTAGATTGCGTAATGATACTAGTGCTGCAATACAATATTATGAAAAAATCATATCTGCTCATAAGGAATTTGATTCTTTTTCAAATATGAGATATCATAAAGATTTTGATTATGCTATTCGTTCAACAGAACTTCAAATACACAAATTAAAAGGAGAGTTCAAGGAAATAAAAAATAGCCGATATGATGATATTTTTGATAATTTAAACTGGAAAAATAAGATGTTATGTTATATGGGGATGTACTTCCCAAGGCTTTCTTTCGCTATTTTTAATTTTGTTAGAAAGCATAATAGAAATGGTTAATATCAATATTTACATTTTGACTTTAGAAGGAAAATAAAAAATAATGGATGGAATGAAAGGAAAAGTTCTTACAAATTTAATATGGCGTTTTGCTGAGCGTTGTGGTTCTCAAGGCGTAACCCTTATTATTTCAGTTGTTTTAGCAAGACTACTGACACCAGAAGACTTTGGAAAAATCACTTTGGTAATGGTATTTACAACAATATTGCAAGTGTTTGTTGATAGTGGTCTAGGAAGCGCTCTTATTCAAAAAAAAGAAGCTGATGATTTGGATTTTTCATCAGTATTCTATTTTAATCTTGCAGTATGTATAATTCTATATGTAGGAATGTTTCTCGTAGCACCTATTATAGCAGATTTTTATAACGATACTACACTTGTTCCGGTTATCCGGGCAATTAGTTTAACAATTGTGTTTTCTGGTATAAAGGGAATACAGCAATCTTATGTTTCTAGAAATATGTTGTTTATGCGTTTTTTCTTTTCAACGCTTGGTGGCATTATTTTCTCAGCTTTCTTGGGAATTGGAATGGCATACTCTGGTTTTGGTGTATGGGCACTTGTGGCTCAACAACTTTCGAATACAGCTATAGATACTATGATTTTATGGATAACGGTAAAATGGCGCCCTCAAAAATTGTTTTCTTGGGGGAGATTAAGGGGACTTTTGACATTTGGATGGAAACTTCTAGCGTCATCGTTGATTGATACTGTATATAATAATCTTAGAAATCTTATTATCGGAAAATTGTATACCTCCGCTGATTTAGCTTATTATAACCAAGGAGATAAATTTCCAAAAGTCATTGTGACAAATATTAATACATCAATTGATAGCGTTTTATTACCGGCAATGTCTAAGGAACAGGATGATGTAATACATATAAAAAGTATGACGCGAAGATCAATAAAAACAAGTACATATATTATGGCTCCATTAATGATGGGACTAGCATTTTGTGCTGAACCTCTTGTACGACTAATTTTAACAGATAAATGGTTGTCTTGTGTTCCTTATTTGCAGATTTTCTGCATAACATACATGTTCTATCCAATACATACAGCAAATTTGAATGCCATAAAGGCAATGGGGCGAAGTGATTTATTCCTAAAACTTGAAATCGCAAAAAAAACGGTTGGGATGATTTTGCTTCTTTCCACTATGTGGTGTAGTGTTATGGCTATGGCGTATAGTTTATTAGTTAGTACGGTTACAAGTATGATTATTAATTCATGGCCGAATCGTAAACTATTGAATTATAGTTTTAAGGAACAAATAATTGATATTTTACCAGGGATTGTAATTGCAGTATTGATGGGAGTTTTAATATCGTTTATTCGATTATTCAATTTGCCAAACCTCGTTACCCTTATAATTCAGGTTTTACTTGGTGCAGTAATCTATATTGGATTATCAGCTATATTGAAACTAGAATCATTTGAATATCTTTGGAGTATGGTAAATAAATTTATTAGAAGCAAAAGAGCATAATATTGAACTGATTTATTAATGAGGAGGTAAAAATGAATAAAATATTAGTGACAAGATCTTCTATGCCCTCTTACGAAGAGTATTGTGAAGAAATCAAAGACATGTGGGATAGCCATTGGCTTACCAATATGGGTGTGAAACATAAAGAATTACAAAAAGATTTGGAAGATTACTTGGGTATTGCACATGTGGCTTTGTATACAAATGGCCATCTTGCACTAGAGAATGCCATTACAGCGTTAAATCTTCCAAAAGGAGGAGAAGTTATTACTACTCCCTTTACCTTTGCATCAACAACACATGCTATCGTTAGAAATGATTTGATTCCTGTTTTTTGTGATATTAAAGAAGATGATTATACAATTGATACTCAGAAGTTAGAAAAACTGATTACAGATAATACAGTTGCAATCATTCCTGTTCATGTTTATGGGAATATGTGTGATGTAGAGGAAATCGACCGCGTTGCCAAGAAGTACGGATTGAAAGTAATCTATGATGCCGCCCACGCCTTTGCAGTAAAATATAAAGGAATTTCTTCAGCGTGTTTTGGTGATGCCTCAATGTTCTCGTTTCATGCGACAAAGGTTTTCAATACGATAGAGGGTGGATGTGTCTGCTTTAAAAATGATTCCTGGGTACAGCTTCTCAATGATATGAAAAATTTTGGAATCCACGGACCTGAGTCTGTTGAATTTATTGGCGGCAATGCAAAAATGAATGAGTTTCAGGCTGCAATGGGTATTTGCAATCTTCGACATCTAGATGAGGAGATTGCTAAAAGAAAGAAGGTAGTTGAACATTACAGAAGTAGACTGGAAGGTGTTGAAGGTATCCAGCTCTCTGCTGTTCAAAAGGATGTCGAAACCAATTATGCATATTTCCCCGTGGTTTTTGACGGATACAAGTATACGAGAAATGAAGTCTTTGAAAAGTTGGCAGAGGTCGGAATTGGTGCGAGAAAGTACTTTTATCCACTGACCAATGGATTTGAATGTTATCGCAATTATCCGACCGCCGGTACGGATAAAACACCGGTTGCTCAACATATAGCACTTAGGGTTTTAACGCTTCCTTTATATGCAGATCTTAGTTTGGAAGATGCAGACAGAATTTGTGATGTGATTTTGGGGTGATGGTGTATGAATGTAATGCTGACTTCTGTTGGAAGAAGAGCGTATATGGTCAAGTACTTTAAAGAGGTATTAGGTAACACCGGAAAAGTATACGTCTCTAATTCTGATAACAAATCGATAGCGTTTAAATATGCAGATGAGAAGGTTATTTCTCCTTTGATTTATGATGAGAATTATATTCCTTTTTTATTAGATTGCTGCAAAAAAAATTCTATTGACATTTTGATTTCTTTATTTGATATTGACTTGCTTATACTTGCAAGACATAAAAATCAATTTGGGAAAATTGGAACAAAAGTAATTGTTTCTGATCCTCAGATAATTGAAATTTGCAATGATAAGTGGAAAACCTATCAATTTCTTAAAGAGAATGGATTTCATGCACCTGCCTCATATCTAAGTATAAATGATGTCATCACAAAAATATCTATTGGCGAATTAAATTATCCGATTGTAGTTAAGCCTAGATATGGGTGCGGATCGATTTCAGTTGCTATTGCGTACGATGAGGAAGATTTACGTTATTTAACAAAGAAAGCAAATGAAGATATCGCAAATTCTTATCTCAAGTATGAGTCTTCTGTGACAGAGAATAAAGTTATTTATCAGGAATGCTTAAAAGGCCAAGAGTATGGAGCGGATATTATCAACGATTTGAATGGCAAAACTCAGAATGTAATTGTTCGGAAGAAAATAGCAATGCGGTCAGGAGAGACAGATATAGCAGAATTAGTTGATGAACCAATTATCGAGAGGGAACTTGAAGAACTGGGAAAAGCTACAAAACATATAGCAAACATGGATTGTGATGTATTCTTGGTTGATAGGGTACCCTATATATTAGAGATGAATGCCCGGTTTGGAGGAGGATATCCTTTTTCGCATATGGGAGGATGTAACCTTCCAAAAGCAATCATAGAATGGGTTAAAGGTAACGTAGTTGACAAAGATATGATTTCTGCAAAGACAGGTATCACTGGATTTAAGGAAATCTATATTACTCAAGTATAATCATACAGGAGAAAGAGAGCGGAAATGTATATAACACCAATTATCAAAATAGAGGATGACTTTAATGATTTATATATAAAGCGGGATGATCTGCTTCCATTCTCCTTTGGCGGAAACAAAGTAAGGATTGCACTTGAATTTCTTGATGATATGAGAAATCAGGATAGGGATTGTATTATTGGATATGGAAACGCAAGGTCTAATCTGAGTCGGGCACTGGCAAATCTCTGTTATCAGCAAAATATCCCATGCCATATTATTTCACCTGCTGATGAGGATGGAACAAGAATTGATACATTTAATAGTAAAATGGTTCAGGCATTCAATGCGACTTTTCATTGTTGTTCTAAAACAAATGTGAAAGATACTGTTGAAGCCGTTATGAAAGAACTTAGAGACAAGGGTATGAAGCCTTATTATATCTATGGTGATTCGACTGGAAAAGGAAACGAGCATACACCTTTAAAAGCATATAAGAAGGTATATGAAGAGATTAAAGGACAGTTTGATTATATTTTCCTAGCGACCGGAACTGGTATGACTCAAGGTGGATTGCTTGTAGCAAAAGCGAAAAATAATGGAAAAGAGAAGATAATCGGTATTTCAGTAGCACGCTCATCTGATAATGAAACTAAGGTATTGAAAGGTACCTTAAAGGCATACAGCGAAAGGGTAGAGAATATCGATCTGCCAGAAATAATCGTCGTGGATGATTATTTATGCGGGGGATATGGAAAATATGATAGGAATATAGAAAAAGTAATTTCTATTCAAATGAGAAAAAACGGAATGCCATTGGATCCAGTATATACGGGAAAAGCGTTCTATGGAATGATAGACTATTTAAAAAAGAATGAAATTTGTGGGAAAAAGGTACTATTTTTACATACAGGCGGTACACCACTTTATTTTGATTATCTCCAAGGATTGCGGTTTTTAGAAGTATCAGACGCAGATTCTATAACAAATGCTATAATCCATCTTGATGATAACCTTTCTCCATCATTGAGTCAAAGGCATCTAGACTTAGAGAAATATGCGGATAAACTGTACAAATATGGTAAAGTATGGTGTCATTATGATCAAGGCGTGCCTGTGTCGATCATTGCCGGCTACTTTAATGATGAGCAAGAGCATACTGCGTACTTATCGATATTGGCGGTTGACAAAAATTATCGTGGAAAACACCTTGCATCATCGTTGTTGTCGGAATTCGAAGGATATGCCCTTGATACTGGAATGAAAAAAGTAAAACTTGAAGTCAGAAAAAATAATCAAGTAGCTCAGACATTGTATCGAAAATTTGGATATGTAATAATTGAAGATGCATCTAATAGTTCTTATTTTATGATAAAGGATTTAGAGAATCGGGGGAGACTGTCCGAAAACTCGGATAATCCGATTTGAAAAAATATAGGTTGATACGCTTTTATAAGTGTTCAATATAAAAAGAATTGTACATTGAAAACTGAATAAAGTACACAGAAACTCATGCATCTATAGTTCGAATATAGTATAATGGAACCAGAGAAAAATTATCTTGAGGTGAGTTGTGATGCCATATGTTTCAGGATTTGACCGGAACCAGCTGATGTGCTGTTCCTGGGATGCATTCGTAGATAAAGAGAGTATTGCAAGGATCATAGATGCGTTTGTGGAGCATCTTGATATAGAAAAATACGGTGTAAGACCAGTGGCGGCAGAGGGCCGTCCATCCTATGATCCCAAAAGTCTTTATAAGATCTATATTTATGGAAGCAGAAAAGGGATCCGCTCTTCACGGAAACTGGTAGAGAGCTGTAAAGTGAACCTGGAAGTGAAATGGATGACCGGCGGCGTAGAACCGGATTTCCGGACCATAGCGGATTTCAGGAAGAACAATATAGACAGCCTGAAAGAAATTTTTTATGAATTTAATCGGCGGATCTCGGGAGCGGTGGAATGGGGCTTTTCTTCTGTGGACGGGACGAAGATCCAGGCGAATAACGCAAAGGATAACAATTTTACCAAAAACAAACTGGATGACAGAATCAAATGGCTGAATGGGCATACGGATGAATACCTGAGGATCCTGAATGAGATGGATAAACAGGAAGAAGGGGATCCAGAGGAACTGACGAGAGAAATCGTGGAAACCAGGCTAAAAGAGGCGCAGGAAAGACTTGCCAGATATGAAGGATATCAGAAGCTGATGGAAGAAAGCGGGGCATCACAGTTATCGATTACGGACGCGGACGCGAAGCTGATGAAAAATAAAAATGGCTTTCTGGTAGCATATAATGCGCAGACAGCGGTAGATTCGGAAACCCATCTGGTCAGGGATTTTCAAATGACCAATCAGGTAACCGACCATGGATTGCTGGGAAGCAGCATGGAAGGGATAAAGGAAACCGATGGTAAGAAAATCGTAGAAGCGGTGGCAGACAAAGGGTATGAGTCAGTGGAGGATATGGTCTCCTGCCTGGAGGCGGGGATTATCCCGCATGTAATTCCAGGCGATGGAAAAGATGGATATGAAATAGAAATACCTTATGAAGAAGCAGAAAGTGACTTGTCCAGCACAGAACCGGAAGATCTGACGAAAGCCCTGCATTCCGGCCAGATTCCGGAAGCTTATGCGGAAGTGATACAGGAAATGAAAGTAGAGACCGTCAGACGCAAAGTGGAAGATGAGAAAGAGGAAAACAGGGAAAACAGCAGAGTGTATGGAAGCCCGGAGGAAATGCAGGAGAAGGCCCAGGAAGGATATTTTGTGAGAGATCCGGAGAGGAATCTGGTATATTGTCCTGGGGGAGAGATCCTGAGACAGAAAAGTATAAAGAAAAACGGAAACATCCGCTATGCGAATAAAAATGCGTGTAAGCATTGCCCGAACCGTAATAAGTGCTATAAAGGGAAAGGGGAATGGAAAGAGATTGATTTTACCAAAGACCAGCTGATAAAACCATGTAGGGACTGGCTGAGAGCAGAAGGGACGGAACCGGAAGAAACGAGAACAGAATCAAAATGGCACTATGAACAAAGAAAGGTTGTGAAGTTTTTTCTGAAACCGGACAGAGAAAAGATGAGCCAGAGAATGTGCCTGTCGGAACATCCGTTTGGGACAATAAAGAGAGCTATGGGAGCCAGTTATTTCCTGTTGAGAGGGATAAGGAAAGTGGCTGGGGAGTTTGCGCTCTTCTGTCTGGGATATAACCTTGAACGGGCGAAAAATCTCCTGGGATTTCAAAAAATGATGGAATTAATGGAAAAGGGATAAGCCCCTTCCTTCATTCTGTGTATTTTGTTCAGTTTTCAATGTCACAGAAAAGAAGGAAAGGGGCTAAATTTATGCCTGAAAATGAGGTTTTCGGACAGGCTGGGGGGGTACGAACTAAGTAACCTCGATTATGCTGATCACTCCGAAAGGAGGGTAGCATAATGAATTGGAAGCAGCCTAAAGTATATGCAGTAAAACATAAAGATGAAGCTACAAGAGCGGCTTCCAGATCGGGTGGTATTTTTACAGCCCTGTCTGATCAAGTATTGTCCAACGGCGGCGTAATCTACGGGTGTGTTTTGACGGATGATTTCAATGCCGTACATATTCGCGCTGATAGTACGGAAGAACGCAATCGGATGAGAGGCTCTAAATATATTCAGAGTAGGTTGGGCAATACATTCAAAAATGTGAAGGTAGATCTTGACGCACAGAGAAGTGTGCTTTTCTCTGGAACGTCCTGTCAGGTGGCAGGATTGGAAAAATACCTTGGAAAAGAATATGATAACCTTTTCTGTGTAGATATTGTTTGTCACGGAGTACCGAGCAAAAAAGTGTGGGACGCATATCTACACTGGCAAGAGCAGAAAAATCATTCTAAAATTTCAAGTGTGGATTTCCGTAATAAAAAAGATTTTGGATGGCATGACCATGTAGAAACACTTTATTTTGAAAATGGAAAGTCTACGAGCAGCCGGGTCTTCAAAGAGCTTTTTTATGGACATACAGTGTTGCGACCGAGTTGCTATGAATGTCCTTATAAGTCTGTGATGCATCCGGGCGATATTACAATTGCAGATTATTGGGGTATTGAAAAAGTAGCTCCAGAGTTTGATGACAACAAGGGCGTTTCGCTGGTGCTGGTAAATAATGAAGCTGGTGAAAAAGCCTTTGAAAAAGTAAAAGAAGGGCTGATTTGGAAGCAGACAAAGCTGGAAGATAGTATGCAGCCACCTCTTAAAGCCCCTTTCCGAAACCAGATAATAGAGAGCAGTTCTGGAGTGATTTTGAGAATAAGTCGTTTGAGTATGTTGCAAAGAAATATGGTGGCATCGGGTTAAAGAATGATGCTAAATCATTTTTGAGAAAGATTAAGAGAAAAATCAAAAAGTTGGTGAGTAAAGGTGGAAAGAGAAATTCCAGTACTATATAAAAGAAAAGAAGAATGCTGTGGATGTACAGCCTGTTATGCTATTTGTCCGAAAGAAGCTATTTCTATGGTCGAGGACGAAGAAGGCTTTGAATATCCAAAGATAAATGAAAACAAATGCGTGCGGTGCTACCAGTGCATTAAGGTATGTCCGATAAAAGCAGCACGAGCACAGTAAGGAGAAATTAATAGGGAACGAGAACTCCATGTGCTACTATTATCGCATGGCTTATGAGGTTGTTGTGCGCATTGCTCTGTGGATGGTTGCCAAGAAAAGATGAGTTAATAGAAAGAGGTGATTGGTAATCAAGTGGTATAAACGTAGAGTAATGGGGTCAGACCCCATAAAATAAATATAAATGGAATATAACCCAAAAATAAATGCAGTAAATGCAAAATTTGGTCTATCCATTATAATAAAATCTTTAAAAGAGTCGTACAGCAGAATACTAAGAAACCCTTTGCGTATGACGATCACAATATGAAAACGGAAAGGAACATATGATAATTAATTCCCTATCAGGTCATAACCAGAGGTGCCAATACTGGGAAGCTCCGTGTAAAGTAGCCTTGAGCTTATGGTGGCAATAAAGTTCTTGAACCATGCAGGCTGCTGACCGAACAGGATTATGGAATCCTTTGTGATCAGAGCAATGTGAGAAAAATGGTCGGGGCGGAAGGAAACCGGCCTTTTCTCCGAATCAATCATTTAGATTGAAATGAAAATATATCTCCAGGAGGTGCTGATAAATTGTCCAGGCCAAAGAAGAAGCCAAATTATAACCTGGATCAAGTGATGCAGGAATTCATGGCCACTGTGGCGGATGCCTTTGGTTCCTATGATGATCGAGAGGATACTAATTTTCCTGGCCTGAATGCCGTGGCTGCTGAGTTTGGAATCACAGCGCTGAAGGCCAGGAAGCTATTGATTACAGCTGGTGTGTATTCTACAGCATTGTCACGCCAGGTAACGGAGCTGCATATCAGTGGAACCAAGGTCGCTCAGATCATGAAAATCACAGGTTTAAGCCGTGCATCCATCCACTCCTACCTGCCTTACACGAAGATTCCGTACAAACTGGATGAGCTATCGGCCAATGCGGAGCGGATCCGTCTGTTCCGGGAGCGGAAAAAGAAATGTGAGGAATTCAGTGCTAATCTATCAACTTTGGCCGGACAACCTACGAAGGAGCAGGAAGCTGCTTTGTGGAGCCTTCTGACCTATCTCCAAGGCTGTGTGTTTCTCACAGCGAAAGGGTTGAAATTCACTTGCAAAATCAAAGGCGGGGAGATGTTCGTCAACCGGAAATCCAAGTCGATCACACAGGCGACAGTATTCATGGCGTTTCGGAAAGCAAGAGAGCTTGGGGGAGTCGTTGCTGGACCGAAGAAGCTGGAAACCTTTGGGGCGAGCTATCTGTATTCAATCTTTGTGCGTTTAGGAGTAATACGTGGAGACACTGGATGAGTTCAATCTGTATTCACTTCGTTTAGATTGAAATGAAAAATACCTAATACAAAGTATCCCATCCAATACAATCCAACCTTTACTCTTCCACTTGCTATGTGCGAAACCTAGAGGTAATATCGCCACAAACAATAGGAAGGATGGTGGCAATTATGGCACATACGAACCATAAGGAAAGCATGAAGTGTAAGGAAAACCTGGTGCGGAAGGAGCATGGAAAACATACGTGGGGAACACGAAAATTTGATACATCTGCGATTGTAGAGAACATCGTGACCTATTTGAAGGACAATCCGCCCAGTTATCAGGGCCAGGCAAACGGTATGCTTGAACTCCTTTATTTCACATTCGCTGAATACAATTCTGTGGAAACAGCGGAGTTTAAGGAGCAGACGGATCCTCTGAAGGAGAAGCTGAGAGCCTTGGTCGATACGGAGCAGGAAGCAGATGACTACATGGATATTGTGTTCAGTCTTTGTGCCGCTTATGAGCGCCAGGGATATCTGGAAGGCATCAAGGTTGGCGCCA
>ERZ1643246.1046-NODE-1046-length-31676-cov-6.724993_pt1 | contig 31676 bp, 31 predicted proteins | sample MGYA00579265_ERZ1643246 | MGnify/ENA primary metagenome ERZ1643246 (study PRJEB29033, sample SAMEA4952261) | chicken gut metagenome | biome: Broiler Chicken; feature: Gastrointestinal Tract; material: Caecum | place: Ireland | collected 2018 | study: Broiler...
TCAATTCGCTGTAATAAATTCAAATGTTCCAAATCTAACAATCCACCTATTCTGTATACTTTATCTCTGTATCACAAAGAAATCCCCGTGCGGAAGCACCGCACAGGGAAACGCCGTTCCCGCCGGCGGTCATCCGCCGGCAGAAACAGCACGCTTTTATTATTTACCCGGATACACTATGACAGAATCCACATCGTAGCCTTCCAGCTCTTTTCTTCCTTCCAGGCCGGCCAGTTCCATCAAAAACAGCACCTTGACAACCTTTCCTCCCAGCCGCTCGATCATCTTGATGGCAGCAGCGGCCGTTCCTCCTGTTGCCAGCAGATCGTCCACCAGAACTACTCTCTGGCCCGGGAAGATGGCATCCTTGTGCATCTCGATGGTTTCCGTACCGTACTCCAGGTCATATTCTTCACTGATGGTCTCCCGCGGAAGCTTTCCTTTCTTCCGGATCGGAACAAATCCCTTGCTCTTATTATAGGCAAGAGGCATGCCGAACAAAAATCCTCTGGCTTCTGCTCCGGCAACCACATCAAACTCCGTCCCTTCGAGACGTTTCATCAATTCATGGATACTCAGTTTCAATCCTTCCGGATCCTGCAGGACCGAAGTCACATCCCGGAAAATAATTCCCGGTTTCGGAAAATCCGGAATACTTTTGACATAATCTTCAAGCTTTCTCACTCTGCCCACCCTTTCTCTCTAACATAATGTATTTCTCCTTCAGGGACACAGCCCTGCTGCAGGAGTTCTTATGTTAAACTGCGTTTTTATTATAACAGAAATGCCATCGAAAAAACAGAAAAAACGGCAAATCCTTATAGAAATCTTTTATTTAACCGGTTCTTTTAACTTAAGATCACAGAACAATTCAATAGCCCGGGCCACACCTTCCTCATCGTTGGTGGCGGTAATATAATCGGCGGCTTCTTTTACACTCTCTTCTCCATTCTCCATGGCAATGCCCACACCGGCCTCCCGGACCATTTCCAGATCATTATTGCCATCACCGCAGGCCATGATCTCATTCATAGGAATACCCAAAATCCTTCCGAGATTCAAAAGAGCATCTCCCTTATTACAGGTGCAGTGATTAATCTCCAGGTTATTGCTCAGGGAACAGGTGACCGCCAAATCCGGAAGCTGTGAGAGTTCCCGGAACGCTTTCTGTCTGTTTTCCTCATCCTTAAAAAACATGTTGATCTTCTCCACCGGAACTTTATGTTCTCTCACCCAGCCGCGCAGGTCATCAATTCTTGTCCTTGATTTTTTTACCATAGGCTGCAGATAATGCTCAATACCGAAGGCATCCAGATCATCATAGAACCGTCCCTCGCACCAGCCGTTGCCCATGGCATAGGCATCATAAAAGGTGTCGTATTCCTCCAGCAGATCAAAAATCTCCAGCGCTCTCTCCCAGCCTATACCGTTGGTGTAGACTGCCTTTCCTGTGGCCAGTTCCACCACAGCTGCACCGTTTGATGAGATTACATAGCGGACTCCCTCAATATCCGTCAGTTCTTTCGGAATTCCCGACCAGACTCTTCCCGTCGCCGGAAGCACCTCGATTCCCTGACGGATACATGCCTCCAGCACCTCTTTTGTGTGGGGCGTCAGTCTCTTATCTGTCGTCAGAGTAGTCCCGTCCAGATCAAGCCCGATCAGACGGATCTTCTTTTTCTCTATTTTCTTTACTGTCATTGACCATCCCTCATTTACTTTCTTCTTTGTCTTTTATGATTTTATCTTCTATGTTCGGCATACGTACCCGTATTTTTTGTCTGTTTCTGACTGCTTCCGCAGTTGAAACGATAATTCTTCACCACAATCTGCATGGTCTTTTGTCCTCTCCATTCATTGATTTCCGGATAGTACGTGCAGTCCATGCGGATAACGGAAGGCAGACCTTTTTTGAGGCGCTCCGTTTCCTCTTTGCCGCAGCATTCTTCCATATCCTGAAAAAAATGGGCGGTATCGCCAAAATAAATGGCATCCATGCTGTATCCTTCCTCGTCCCGCAGAAACATTTTCAAACACCGTCCCGTATTTCCGAGAATCCGGGTTCCCGTAATGTAAAATCCTTTCTGGGCAAACAGCGGTTTCTGATTCCCATTTCCAAAAGGCTCCAGCAGATCAAGCTCCGATAAAAACTCTTCTGACAGCCACGAAACCGGAAGGGCAATATCAATATGTACCTTTTTGACAAAATCCTCTTCCGTAAGCTTTGCGTTGGCATTGAGCCTCTCTCTGAGTTCCGGAAGCCTGTCCTCTTCCATGGAAAGCCCCGCCGCCATAGGATGACCGCCAAACTTGGTAAAGCAGTCCTTCACTTTCACCATCTCGTTATACATGTGATAGGTCTCTATGGAACGGCCGGATCCTTTCAGTCCTTCCTTCGTCCGGGTAATGACGAAGACCGGTTTATTATAGCACTCTCTGATTCTTCCTGCAATAATTCCTGCAATACTTTCATGACAATCCGGCAAAAAAGCCACCAGAACCTTATCATGGATATACCCGGTGGACTCCAGATACGCATGGGCATCCTCCTCCCCTTTCCGGGTCATCTCTTTTCTTTCGGCATTGAGTTCCAGCAGCTCCTCCGCCATATCTCTGCAGCGGGATATATCGGTGCAAAGCAGTAAATCCAGGGCTTTTTTCGCTGTTGTAAGTCTGCCTGAAGCATTGATGCAGGGTCCCAGAACAAAGCCCAGGTGATAAGCCGTCAGTTTTTTCTCCTCCAGATGATTGGCGGCAATGAGTGCCCGAAGTCCGGGAATCCTTGTATGATTCATCCGTCGCAGGCCCTCTTTTACAAGAATCCTATTCTCATCCTGCAAAATCATCACATCACAGACCGTTGCCATGGCTGTGATCTCCAGGAATTCTTCTGTCTCCCGCCGGTCAACTCCAAAGGCATCATACAAAAGCTGTATAAATTTATAGACGACCACCGCCCCGCAGATATTTTTAAAAGGGTACGGGCAGTCCGCCTGCTTTGGATTGATCACCGCAGATGCCTCCGGAAGAATCTCCCGGCGGACGCCATCCTCTTCTGTAAACGGAACATCATGGTGATCCGTCACCACAAAGGTCATTCCCAGGCTGTTGCCGTAAGCAATCTGCGGCGCGGCGGCAATCCCGTTATCACAGGTGATCACCGTATCGACACCATCTTCATACGCCTGATCAATGAGATGTTCATTGATGCCGTAACCATCGGCAATCCGGTCAGGAATCCGGTAATCCACCTGAGCGCCGCATCTGGAAAGTCCTTTATACAAAATATAGTTGGAAGATACGCCGTCCACATCGTAGTCAGAGATAATGCGGATTCTTTTCCCCTCTGTAATTTTTTTCTTTATGATCGCAACGCCTTTTTCGGCATCCTTAAGCAGCGAAGGGTCATACAGATCCTCCAGAGAACCATAAAGATACCGCTGCATCTCTTCCTCTGTGGTCAGATCCCGGTTCCGCATGAGTCTCGCCAGCACCGGACTGATGTGAAACCTTCTGGCGATTCCGTTAAAATCCGCCCTCTTGGCGGAAATAAACCACTGCTCCACCTGATTCCTCCCTTCTGTCATCCTTTGAAAAACTGTATCAGAAGACGATCTCCGCTGTAAGTCCTCTGTTGTAAAAACTTCGTCGAAATCTCTTCCAACACAAAAAGAAGGAGGCGCCAAACCCACGGCGTTCTTTCCTCCCGGCTGCAGGTTCTCCATTTCCTGCCGCCCGGAAGAAGCCCGCCGCCCCCGGCAGCCCCCTGAATGATACATTTCTATTTTTTCTTCTTTTTGGATGTCTTTTTCGGTTCATCCTTCTTTATCTCGTCCTGCTGTGCCGCCTTCTTCTTGCCAGCCTTTCTTCTGTCAGAAAACATCTTCATGCGGTACCACAGCGGTCCCGTAATACATACGGAAGAATATGCTCCGAAAACAACACCGCACATCAATGTCAGTGAGAACTCTTTAATAGCCGCAACACCTACAATATACAAAATGGTGATGGTGATAAAGGTTGTCAGCGATGTATTGATGGAACGGGTCAGTGTCTGGCTGATACTGGTGTTGACCACCACATCCAGACCCTGTTTGGTCAGCTGAGTATCTTTCAGATTCTCACGGATACGGTCAAAAATAACGATCGTCGCATTGATCGAGTATCCGAGAATGGTCAGCATACATGCGATAAATGTACTGCCCACCGACAGTCTGGCAACGGAATATACCGTAAAGACACAGAGCACATCATGAAGCAGAGCAAGCACCGCACTGACGCCAAACTTAACATCTTTAAACCGGAACGCCACATAAATGAGCATGCAGATCGACGCGATTGCCACCGCAATGACGGCATCCTGACGCATTTCACTGGAAACACTTCCTGTAATCTGCTGTACCTGATAATCCGAAATCGAATAGCTGTCTTTCAGAGCAGTTTCCAGAGCCTCTCTCTTATCCAGAGAAAGCTCGCCGGTCTTCACCACCAGCTCATTGGCTCCCTGCACTTTCTGACTCTGTACCGTTCCTCCTCCGACAGTCTCTCTCACCGTATCACAGATCTGCTGGTCAAGAGTATCGGTAATCTCATCATCCAGAGTCATGGTGATGGCGGTACCTCCCGAGAAATCCAGGTCGAAATTAAGCACTTCACCGATGGACTTCTTATTGATCGGCAGGAACACAAAGCCCAAAATGATCACAATGGCAGACGCCACCATACAGAACTTGCTGAACTTAATATAGTTAAATACTTTGAATACCTTTGCACGTCCGTAGAACTTCTCATCTTTAAGCCCCAGGTTATAAACACTGATCATCAGCCGTTTTGTCACAAACAGCGCGGTAAACATAGATAAAATGATACCGATGGCCAGAGTCTGCGCAAAACCTTTGACCGTACCGGAGCCTCTGAACCAGAGCACCGCCGCCGCGATCAGAGTGGTAATGTTACCGTCCAGAATGGCAGACAGCGCCTTGTGATAACCGGCTTCAATGGCGTTGATCACCGACTTGCCGGCATTGATTTCCTCCTTGATACGGGTGAAGATAATAACGTTGGCGTCCACCGCCATACCAATGGCCAGTATGACACCGGCGATACCGGGCAGGGTCAATGTGGCGTTAAATCCGTTGATCGCCAGCAGATTCAGGATCACATAGATCAGTAACGCGAAACCGGACATCAGACCAGGAATCCGGTAAAGAATGGTCATAAACAAGAAGATAACCACAATACCGATGGCGCCGGCCAGAAGGCTCGTGTCAATGGCATCCTGCCCCAGTCTTGCTCCCACCACGTTGGACTGTACTTCCGTAAGAGTCAGCGGCAGGGCGCCGATTCGGATGGTGGACGCCAGATCTTCTGCCTCCTCATAGCTTTCCATATTCTCGATGACACATTCTCCATCGGTGATGGAAGACTGCACCGTCGGAGCGCTGACTACCTGTCCGTCATAATAAATGTAAATCGGTTTGCCGATATTCGCTGCCGTGGCATCGGCAAAAGCCTTTGCCCCCTCATCATCCATGGACAGGGAAACCACATAATTGGCAATACCGTTCTCATCATAGGTGCCGGCTTCCGCACTCTTGATGTTGGAGCCGGTGAGCACTACCGTTCCGTCCTCTGTCTGGAAGGAAAGGTCACCAGGTTTTCCCAGTTCCTCCAAAATCTCATTGGCATCTGTTGCTCCCGGAATCTCCACAGTGATCCGGTTGGAGCCTTCCTGATATACCTCTGACTCTGTGCTGTAATTCTGCACACGAAGCTGCAGCTTATATCTGGTATCATCCATATCCGTCTGGGAAGGATTCTTTTCATTTACTTCGTAGGTGACACTGACGCCGCCGGCTAAGTCAAGACCCAGCTCGATATTTTTGGCGGAACCAAGGTGATTCTTTCCAAGGCCGACCAAAACTGTGTAAAGACACACAGCAGCGACAACGATCGTCACCAGAATGGTCAGAACCGCATTCCGCTTTGGATTGCTGTTCTTTTTACGTTTACTAGCCATCTCATTACTCCCTTTCCTGTGCCAGCGCGGCCTGAATCATAATGGCACATTCTACACGTTTTCTTTCCATCTCACAGCTAAGCTCGTAAGCGTCGTCGATGACACCGTGGAACTTGTAGGAATTCGCAGCACAGCCGCCGCTGCAGTAAAATCTCGCGAAACATTCCCGGCACTTGTCCTTCGTGTAAACATTGCACTGCCGGAATTCATCGCAGATATCTGTTCTCTTGATACCGTCAAAGACATTGCCCAGCAGGAACTTCTCCTCACCCACGAACTGATGGCACGGATAGAGGTCTCCCCACGGCGTCACCGCCAGATATTCTGTTCCGCTGCCGCAGCCGGAAAGCCGCTTGGCCACACATGGACCGCCGGTCAGATCGATCATAAAATGGAAGAAATTAAAGCCTCTTCCTTCCTGATTTCTCCTGATGATCTCTTTGGCGAGGCGGTCGTATTCCTCAAAAATCTGCGGCAGGTCTTCCTCACGGATAGCGTAAGGTTCCTCCGGCAGACCCACCACCGGCTCCATGGAAATCTGCTCAAAGCCCAGATCTGCCAGATGAATGACATCCTTGGAGAAATCCAGATTTCTTCTGGTAAATGTACCTCTCACATAATACTTCTGCTGATGTCTGGACTCCGCAAAGCGGATAAACTTCGGCATGATGATGTCATAGCTGGACTTACCGTTGCGGGTCGGACGCATATAGTCGTTGACTTCCTTCCGGCCGTCCACGCTCAGGACCACGTTGTCCATCTCCTTGTTGGCAAACTCCATGATCTCATCATTTAATAAAATTCCGTTGGTGGTCAGAGTGAACCGGAAGTGCTTGTCATATTTTTCTTCCAGAGAGCGGCCGTATTCCACTACTTCTTTGACTACGCCGAAGTTCATGGTCGGCTCGCCGCCGAAGAAATCCACTTCCAGATTATGACGGTTTCCGGAGCTTCGCACCAGAAAATCAAGGGCAGCCTTTCCCACCTCGGCACTCATCAGCGCCCGGTCTCCTTTATATTCACCTTCCTCCGCAAAACAGTAGCGGCAGGCCAGGTTGCAGTCATGGGCAATGTGAAGACATAAAGCCTTGACAACGGTTTTCCGTTCCTTTACCTCTTTAATATAGTCTTCATATATATCGTCCGTAAACAGAAGGCCCTGTTCTTTCAGCTCCTGAACCTCCTGATAAGCTTCTTCCACCTCAGATTCTCCGTAAGAAAGCTCCTGCTTGATCTCATCCAGAGTATTGTCTTCAAAAAGAGCAACCACATCATATACCACATCGTCTACCACGTGAATGGCTCCGCTGCAGATATCCATTACGATGTTGTATCCGTTATTTTTATACTGGTGAACCACAATCTGTCTCCTTTCTGTCTTTTTAATTTTGTATCATAATTGTTATGATTTCATCTCATATCATGACAGTTATGGACTGCCCCATCCGGACGCAGTTCCCTCTGACGGCGCATCCTGTCCATAAATCCCATGACACAACAGACAGGGTGAACAGATTCCTCTGCTCACCCCATTATTCTGCGGTTCAATTATTTGTTGTTCTCGCAAGTCTGGTTACCAACCGTACAGGATGTCTTGCACGCGGACTGACAGGATGTCTGACATTCTCCGCATCCGCCTTTGCACATGCTTACAGCATATGTCTTGTTGCCAGTAAGTGTTTTAACACGCTTCATACCAAATGCCTCCTTGCTCATAATCTTCTATGTAGTCTGAAACGACGCCTGAACCGGCCGTCTCAAATTACCGTGCCATAAAACGACACTCCTTTGTGTAGTATATCACAAACGATTTTATAAAGGAAGAGTTTTTTTCAGCTTAACATTCCGCCCAGCATCCCGCTGCCGGCGCAGTACAAAAATGTGGTAAAAAGAGAAAACGCCTTTGTGGACAATTCCTGCCCGCTGCCAGCCCTGAGCAGCAGTAAAAACAGAAAATACAGACATCCCACAGCAAGTCCCCACAAAAATCCCCTTGTATCATTGCGTCTCCCACAGAAAAATCCTCCCGCAAAACAGGAGACCACGCTGATACAGATAATGCCGATTCCCTCCACGCCGGGAGACATTTCTGTTTTGAGCATGATAAATGCGAAGATTCCGATGAGAAGGAGCGTCATCAGGGCCGCTGCCACCGCGCCAATGAGAAGTGAAAACACCTTTTTTCCGGCGGAACTTACAAAGATTCCTTCTGTTTTCATGGTGACACCTCAGAACTTTTTTACAATTTATGAGAAGGAAAGCTATTTTAGACCTGTGAAAATGAAAACTGCCGCGGCAGCTCATCTTTTTGATGTACGCTCCCGCGGCAGTCTGTCTTCTTATTCTTCTTCTGTTTTGGAAAGATTTGGTTTCTCCACTGCCGCGATGGCATCCTTCTGCATCGGGATACGGCAGTTACGATTGTTACCAAACTCAACGATCACCGTGTTATCCATGATATCGATGATCACACCGTAGAATCCGCTGGTGGTGAGAACGCTGTCTCCCGCCTGCATGCTGGCGTGCATGGCTGCAGATTCTTTCTGCTGCTTTCTCTGCGGACGAACCATCATGAAATAGATGATCGCTCCAAAAACAACAACATACAAAACAATTGTTATAATGTTAGCACTTGCTGCCTGATTTAATAACATGTGATACCTCCATTTTCTTTTCTTTCTATATTATTATAACAGAATTATAATAACGAAATCATGTCTCTTCCGGTGTCAGAAATCCTTCCAGAGTCTCTTTCTTGAACTCCTTATACCGATGTTCCTCGATGGCTGTCCGTATGCGCTCCATCAGATGATTATAAAAATACAGGTTATGGAGAACACAAAGACGCATGCCGAGCATTTCCTTTGCCTTCAGAAGATGTCTGATATAGGCGCGGCTGTAAGTCCTGCACGCCGGACATCCGCAGCCCTCCTCAATAGGTCTTGGGTCCAGTTCATATTTTTTATTAAAAAGATTCAGCTTCCCGTGGGCTGTGTAGACATGTCCGTGCCGTCCGTTTCTCGACGGATAGACGCAGTCAAAGAAATCAACACCCCGGTCCACGGCCTCTATGATGTTGGCCGGTGTTCCCACTCCCATCAGATAAGTCGGCTTATTCTCCGGAAGACAAGGCACTGTCTCATCGAGGATGTGATACATCTCCTCGTGGGTCTCGCCTACTGCCAGACCGCCGATGGCATACCCATCCAGATCCATCTCGCTGATGATCCGTGCGTGTTCCTTCCGCACATCCGCCAGAACTCCACCCTGATTGATGCCAAATAAAAGCTGATGCGGATTCACCGTATCCGGCAGGCTGTTCAGCTCCGCCATCTTCGTCTTACACCGTGCCAGCCAGCGGGTTGTCCGCGCCACAGAATTGCGGATATAGGATTCATCCGCCTTACTCGGGGGACATTCGTCAAAGGCCATGGCAATGGTCGAGCCAAGATTCGACTGAATCTGCATGCTCTCCTCCGGTCCCATGAAAATGTGATGGCCATCAATGTGAGACTGGAAATATACGCCCTCTTCCTTAATGCGCCGAAGCCCTGAGAGGGAAAATACCTGAAATCCGCCGGAATCCGTGAGGATCGGCCGGTCCCATGCCATAAATTTATGGAGTCCGCCAAACTTCTTGATCAGCTCATCTCCCGTCCGCACATGCAGATGGTAGGTATTGGACAGCTCCACCTGGGTTCCTATTGTTTTTAAATCGTCCGTGCTGACCGCTCCCTTGATGGCGCCCACCGTTCCCACATTCATGAAAACCGGCGTCTCAATGGTGCCGTGCACTGTCTCGAGCCTGCCTCTTTTTGCCAGGCCGTCTTTCGTCAATAAAGTATACATATTCTCTCCTATTTTATACATACAAATTTGATTCTAGCACAAAGGAAAAAAATGTACAACTCCTTTTTGTAAAAAAACCTCTCTGCCGGACGCATTTTCCCAATGATCAGAGTTTCTGTCTGACTTTTGGGTGCCTTATGATCCGGCAAAGAGGAAATCATTGTTTTTTAAATTCTCTATTCTTTTGATTATTCTGTCGTTTTAAATTCTCTATTCTTTTAAGTTCTCTCCATTTGCGGCTATCACTGCCTTATACCAGTGAAACGATTTTTTTCTTGTGCGGTTCAGGGTTCCGTTTCCCGCGTTATCCTTGTCCACGTAGATGAGCCCGTATCGTTTGGACATCTCTCCGGTGGTGGCGCTGATCAGATCCACACAGCCCCACGGAGTGTACCCCAAAAGTTCTACGCCATCCTCGTCCACCGCCTGCATCATGGCCAAAATGTGGGAACGCAGATAATCAATGCGGTAATCATCCTGAATGCTTCCGTCCTCCTCCACCTGATCCATGGCGCCCAGACCGTTTTCCACAATGAACAACGGCTTCTGATAGCGGTCATAAAGGGCGTTTAAGGTAATGCGCAGCCCTGTCGGATCGATGGGCCATCCCCACTGACTGCAGGTAAGATACGGATTTTTGGCGGAGGCAAATACATTTCCTCCCGAAGCCTCTCCCTGTCCGTCCGCCCGGACACATCGGCTGTTATAATAAGAAAGAGAGACAAAATCCACCGTGTTCTCCTTTAAAATCCTGGCATCATCCACACCAGTCTCCAGGTGGATGCCCTCTTTTTCCAGAAATTTTTTCGCATAAGACGGATATTCTCCTCTCACCTGCACATCGATGAAGAAATAATTCTCCCGGTCTTTTTTCATGCTCTCCCACACATCGTCCGGATTGCAGCTATAAGGATATACGCTGCCTGCCGCCAGCATACAGCCAATCTGAAAATCCGTGTTGATCTCATGGGCCAGTTTTGTGGCCAGTGCCGAAGCCACCAGCTCATTATGCGCCGCCTGATATTTTACCTGAAGCTGATTTTCCCCTTCCTCAAAACAGATGCCAGCTCCCATGAACGGCAGATGCATGAGCATGTTGATCTCGTTGAAGGTAATCCAGTAGCGGACTTTTTTCTCATAGCGCCTGAAGAGCGTTTCACAGTAACGCACATAACAGTCGATGACCCGGCGGCTTCTCCAGGAGCCGTACTTGTCCACCAGTGCCAGCGGTATATCAAAGTGGCAGATGGTCACAATGGGTTCAATGTGATATTTGAGCAGCTCGTCAATAAACGCATCATAAAAACGTAGACCGGCTTCATTGGGCTCTTTTTCCTCTCCTGTGGGAAAAATACGGGACCAGGAGATGGAAAATCGATAACATTTCAATCCCAGTTCCGCGAACAACGCAATGTCCTCTTTATAATGCCCGTATACATCCACGGCCTCCCTGCCCGGATAAAAGGAATCTTCCGGAAGTTCTTTATAATTCATAACGCCTTCCATCACCGGCATCCGGTACTGCCCGTGGGGAAGTACATCCACCAGCGCCGGTCCCCGTCCGTCTTTATCATAACCGCCCTCGGACTGATTGGCCGCCGTGGCGCCGCCCCATAAAAAATCTTTCTGCATGTTCTTATCCTCTCATCTGTGTAAGACCGGCCATTGTAATCCCCATTTCCGCCGGTCTTACATTTATACAAAAATTATCTGATACCCTTTTCTTATATTTTCATTATCTTTGAACGCAAATCAGCGCATCTCCTGCGGAAACATTTTCTTTGTTGACAGGAATCACAGCGGCGTACTCTACGGTGTTAGCCACCAGCACCGGTGTCACCATAGAAAATCCGGCTTTTGTGATCAAATCCATATCAAACTCCAGCAGTTTCTGCCCTTTTTTCACCACATCGCCAGCCTTTGCCAGAGGGGTAAACCCTTTTCCTTCCAGCTGCACCGTGTCCATACCCACATGGATCAGAAGTTCCACACCATCCGTGGTGGTCATGCCGATGGCGTGACCTGTCGGGAAGAAGGCGGAAATGGTTCCGTCCGCCGGTGCATAGATGACTCCCTCCGCCGGCATCACCGCTGCGCCCTTTCCAAGGGCTCCGGAAGAAAACGCCTCATCCTGCACATCAGATAAATTTACCACTGTTCCTTTCAGAGGACTTGCGATGACCATTTCTTTTTTATCTGTAGCATGATTAGTTTTTGCGGATACGCCGCTTTCCTCTGCTGCAGACGCATTTGCCTCCGATACATTTGCTGTGGATGCACCAGCCTCAGCTGCCGATACATTTGCTGCGTCGTCGGCCACTGCAGCCGGCTCTTTATCTTTATAGAAGATCATGGTCAAAGCAAAGGCGATGACCATGGTAATGCCGATTCCCGCAAAAGCCACGATGATATTTCCCATGGTTCCGTCCGGATTCATCATGTTTGGCAGCTCGAAAATACCCATGCCGCCCAGGATGAATTTACGGAAATTAAAGTGTCCGTAGAAGGCGCCGCCGATACCGCCGGCAATACAGCTTAAAATAAATGGTTTCTTGAGCGGCAGCAGAATACCGTAAATGGCCGGTTCTGTGACGCCGAATATACCGGAAATGAAGTTCGGAATCGCCATTTCCTTTAACTGTTTGTCCTTCGTCTTAAAGAAGATGGCAAGAACAACAGCGGATGTTGCAAAGGTACATGCAAAGAACGGCATCATCACATTATCATAGCCAAGCGTCATGACGTTATTGATATAAACCGGGATGAAGCCCCAGTGCATGCCGAAAATAACGAGAATCTGCCAGGTAGCTCCCACCACGGCGCCTGCCAGCAGCGGACTGAAGCTGCGGATGGCCAGCGTAAATTCTGAAATCAATGTGGAGCCGAAGGTCGCGATCGGTCCGAGGAACAAAATGGCAACCGGCAGGGTGATGAGCAGTGTCAGCATCGGCACAAAGAAGAATTTCACCAGATCCGGAATAAATTTGTTAAAGAGTTTCTCGCATTTGGATGCGAACCACACAGCCAGGATGACCGGGATCACTGTTCCCGTATAATCCACGGAAATGATCGGGATGCCGAAAAAGTCGATGTACACCGGTGAGGAAAACATCGTTCCCGACAAGATGTTGTAAAGAGGTTCTCCTGCTGCGGAAAGAGCGCTCTGCTGAATGGCCGGATAACACATGGCAGCGCCGATGGCCAGACCGAGCATTGGTTTTAATTTGAATTTCTTTGCCGCTGTATACCCGAGGAACAGCGGCAGGAAAGTAAACAGCGCATCGCCCGCCGCATTGATGATCATGTATCCGCCGCAGGTATCGCTGTAAAGCCCCAGCGTTACCAAGAGAGTGTTCAGTCCCTTTAACATACCGCAGGCGGCCATGATCCCTAAAATCGGCTGGAAGATACCGGACACCACGTCGATGGCCCGGTCCAGCAGTTTGCCGGACTTCTTCTCTTCCTCCGGTGCATTTCCTTCTGATAAAGATAAAAGCGGCATCACATCTTCAAACACTTCCGGCACATGATTTCCGATGACCACCTGATACTGTCCGCCGCTTTTCATAACGGTGACCACTCCGTCCATATTTTTCAGGACTTCATCATTGGCAAGACTCTCATCTTTCAGGGTAAAACGAAGTCTTGTGATACAATGAACCAGCCCCAGTACATTTTCTTTGCCGCCGACATTCTTTACGATATCTTCGGCAAGCGCATGATATTTTCCCATGACTTTTCTCTCCTCCTGTATCTCTTTTGTTTTGATGGACTCACTATAGCATGTCCCTCTATCCTGAACAACCAATACAGAAGCGATAGATTCATTGTTTCAAAATGCACAAAAAAAGAACCCCCGTCTCTGAAACGAAGGTTCATTTTTACTATTTTATATGTATCCGGCGATCCATTTTTAACATTTTTATTCTCTGCCGCTCTCCACTTCCCGGCATGTTTACTCTTGTCCGTCCTCCACTTTCCGGCATGTTTAGCGCTGTCCGTCTTCCACTTCCCGATATTCTTCATCCCGGTACTTTCTGTCCTCCCGGGCAGCGGCCCGTTCCTTTTCCTCCCGGAGACCGCCACCCTCCACCGTCTCCTCGTCGTACATCCAGTAAGGCCGGTTCAGCAGCAAATGCATGTGGTCCAGCATCTCAATGGAGGACGCCGTATGTTCCTCATACCGTCTGGACAGGCAGAGCGCAAAAAAGACATCAAACACATAGTTGGCAGCCGCAAAAGAACTGATGACATCAAGGCTCAGCAAAGAATCCCTGTTGGGAATCTCCACCGTCTCATGGCACCACTTCTTAAGAGTATCCCCGTGAGGGCCCGCAATCCCCACCACATAATTGCCGGTGGCTTCCCGCAGATACCGGGCAATGCGGACCACCGTCCGGTTGGCTCCCGTGAAGCTCAGCAGAAAGGCCACAGTCTTCTTATTCTTTCTCGCCGCCAGATAATGTCCGTTGATACTCTCGTAGGCGGAACACTCGATACCCAGGGTGGCAAATTTAAAGGCCGCTTCCTTAGCCAGATGATAGCTGATGCCCGTTCCGTAAATATCAATACACTCCGCTCCCTGCAGATAATTATTAATGCGGATCATCACATTTTTGTCAAAAGAAAGCCGGGTGTTGGTGATGGCCTTGTCATAGAGCACCGGCAGCGTATTGATGATATCCGTGTAAGTGCTCTGCCCGTTGACAGGCTCGTTGGCCAGCATCCGGTCAATGCGGTTCTTCTGATTTATCTCCTCCACCAATTTAAGCTTAAATTCCTGATACCCCGCCAACCCCAGTTTCTGGCACAGACGCACCACCGTCGCCTTGCTGGTATATGCCGCCCGCGCCAGTTCTCCTGCAGACATGGACGGAACCTGCTCCTGATGGTTCAGGATGTAATGCACCACATCTCTCTCATGATTGGTAAAATGTACATCTTCTTTTAATTTCTCCAGTAACATCCCCGCTTGTTCTCCCCTCTCCTGTTTTTCCTGCCCGGCCTTTATTCCAGTGATGCACGGGCAGGAACTTCTGCATATTTTATTTATGATAACATATGTCGAAAGAGTTTTCAGCAAAGAGCTGCGGAAAATATCCGGAGAATTTCACATACTCCTCCGGCAATAAGACCATACCGTTCCGATGAGCAGCACCGGAATCCAGATGGCCGCGACAATGAACATCAGATGTACGTTCCAGACGGAAAGGCCGCCCAGGTGCATGAAGTCAAGTTCTGTCATGGCGTACATGAGACTGTTGTTCAGCCCGATGGCCCCGCCAGGCAGAAGGCACTGGAGCCAGTTTCCGATGATTTCCGGCGCACCCACATAGGAAAGGATCGGCAGGATACAGAAAAACATGGCGGCGGCCAGGGCCACAGCGGCGTTTCTGATTCTGGAAGAAAGGAACAGGATCAGGCTCATCAAAGAGAGAAACAACAGGAAACTTCCCAGCAGATTGACCCATTCCAGCTCCCCGACGGTAAGCGCCGGAAGGCTGCTGACAGAAAAGATCATCTGCATGGATGTTTTGGTACTCTCCCATCCAAACAGGGTGTTTGTCATGAGAATCCAGACTACACCGCACAAAAGGAAGGTGACACCGGTGATCAAAAGTGCCGCCAGTATTTTTATCACTGCCAGACGGAGACGTCCGTATTTTGTACACCGGAGGATGTCATCCGCGCCGGTCTGATAATCCATGGAAAAAACGGGTGATACGATGACGGCACAGAAAACTGTCAGCAGAAAAATATATAATACCTGATAGTCCATGGAATTGCCGGACACGCCTTCATAATACTGAAATGGCTTTTTCACTTTCTCATACATGACCTGTGCTTTGTCTATGTCTTTCTGACTGCTGCCTTCCATCCGCATAAGATTGGCAAGCCGCACCGGCGCCTTCTCATAAAATGTACCGACTTCGTCCAGGCTCAGGTCCAAAAATCCCGGCGCCATGCCGGTTTTTTCATCAGAAAACACCTCCCGCACACCATGTACAAATGGCTGATAAATCATCAGCCTGTCATAGTAAACGTCCTCCGGCAGCTCAAAACTATCCGTGACCCCATATTCTTTCAGAGCACTTTGATATTCCTGCACCGCCTGTGTTATCTTTTCGGTTGTCACTTCTCCGGAGATCTCTGCTCCCTCTTCTTTCATATGGCGGACAGCCGCGAGACCGCTGAGCTCTATCCTCTCTCCGCTGTCGCCGCGGCAGCTGACACCCTCGAAAGTTACCGGAAGATACGCCATCAAAGCAGAGAACAGCAGCGCCACGAGCAGCAGAATCCAGGTAATCCTTGTCCGTAAGATTTTTCTCATTTCCAGTATAAAAATTCTCATGATATCCCTCCATTCTTCTCCTGTGGGAACAGCCACAGGTACAAATCTTCCATCCTCGGCGCCGCAGGGACACTCCCCTCAATCTGTGGCGTATCCGCCAGATAACGAAGAGAAATACGACCGTCCTCCTCATTTCTCAGATTGACGATCCGAAGCCGGTGTTCGTATTCCAGCAGCTTCTTCTCCGGTATTTTTCCATTCCATACTTTTCCGTCCACCATCCGGGTCAGCTCCTCCGTGGAACCTTCCGCGATGATTTTCCCGTCTTTCATAATAGCGTTCTGCATGGCGATGTACTCCACATCTGAAACAATGTGCGTGGAGATCAGCACGATTTTATCGTGGGCAAACTCCGAGAGCAGATTACGGAAACGGACCCTCTCTCCCGGGTCCAGTCCGCTGGTGGGCTCATCCAGCACCAACACCTCCGGCTCGTTAAGAAGGGCCTGGGCGATGCCCACCCGGCGCTTCATCCCTCCGGAAAGCTTGATGATTTTCTTGTTGCGGACCTCCGTCAGCGTCATCTGTTCCAGCAGCTCTCCCACTTTCCGTTTCGCGTCCCGTTTCGTAAGACCCTTTAACGCTGCCACATAATAGAGATAGTCTTTCACCGTAAACTCCGGATAAAAACCAAAATCCTGGGGCAGATAACCAAAACGATCCCGATATTTTTCTTTCAGCATGGTAATCGGCAGACCATCATACTCCACCTGTCCTGCGGTGGGCCGCATGATTCCAGCGATCATCCGCATCACCGTCGTCTTTCCCGCGCCGTTGGCTCCCAGCAGACCCCAGACTCCCGGCGCCAGACGCAGAGTAACGTCATCAACAGCAGTTTTGTCTTTATATTTCTTAGAAATGTGATTCAAATATAATTCCATGGCATTCCCTCCTGTTAAATAGAACATCAATGACAGCTGTGATCTGTTCTTATTTACTATAACGATCGACAGAGAAAAAATGATTTATAAAAATACAAAAAATCAGGCTCCCTTATTCAGGAAGCCTGATACGTCCATCAAGAAAAACCATTTTATTGATAGTCCCTATGACAAAGCAGGGGGTACGGCACATTGATTAATTGGATACCGCTCTTTTCCCGGCAAGGCCTGCGCTTTTTTTGAGAAGCATTTTCTCGTGCATCAGTACCATGACCACAAGGCCCAGCAGCAGATACAGCGGAAACAGCGATACGCTGACGCCGTTGGCGATAAGACCGAACACCGGAGGCATCAGACAGGTTCCCACATAGGCGAAAGCCATCTGCACTCCCATCACAGCCTGAGAATTGTTCCGGCCGAAATTCTCCGGTGTGGAGTGGATGATGGACGGATAAATCGGCGCACAGCCAAGTCCCAGCAGCAAAAGTCCTGACAATGCGGCCAGATTGCCGACAGGAAGCAGCAATGCAACGACCCCCAGAAGAATGATCGCCTGCCCCAGGCGAATCATCTGCGAATCACTGAACTTCATGGTAAGGAATCCACTGAAAAAGCGGCCCACGGTGATCCCGATAAAAAACAGACCGGCAAATCCTGCAGCACTTTCCGCCGACATTCCTTTATGAAGGACCAGATAGCTTCCCGCCCAGAGGCTGGTGGTCTGCTCCACCATACTGTAACAGAAGAAGGAAACCATCATCTCCTTTGCTCCCGGAATACGCACGATGTCCCGCAGAGAAAGCGGTCTGCCCGACTCCGCCGGCAGGGAATCCCGGGAATCATCAGCGGCGCTGCCCGTTTTTGCACCACTGTCTCCCGCAGCGATATTCTTCGTCTCTTTCCCCTGTTCCGCTTCCAACTCCGCCCCGGCAGCCTTTTTTCTCCAAAGCGGCAGACTTACGAACAGAAGTACCGTCAGGCCAATCTGCAGAAAAGAAATGGCACGGTAGCCCATATTCCAGCTCTGTCCGCCGGTCAGCACCTGACCCATGATACATGGGCCGACGGAGGCGCCGATTCCCCACATACAGTGAAGCCAGCTCATATGACGGCTTTTATAATGAAGGGCGACATAATTGTTGAGAGCCGCATCCACGCTCCCCGCCCCAAGGCCATAAGGAATCGCCCAGAGACAGAGAGCCACAAAGGAGCCGCTGACAGAGAATCCAAACAGAGCGATGGCAGTCATCAGCACACTGACCGCAGTTACCTTCCCCGTTCCCAGTTTCCTGGTCAGACGATCACTCTGCAAACTGGAGACAATGGTTCCTGCCGCTATGATCATAAAAATCATTCCGGAAAAAGAAACCGGCACAGAAAACTCTTTGTACATGGATGGCCACGCGGAACCCAGCAGCGCATCCGGCAGTCCCAGGCTGATAAACGCCAGATAAATGATAATCAGCAATAAATGAATCATCAGATTACTCCCCTTTTTCTTTCTTAATTATAAATCCGATTCATAGTATCACTAACCCGGGAAATGTACAAGCCTCTTTTTGCTAAAAATGAAATTGTCATAACAGTTCAGCCATATGCCCGGGAAATTGCATGAGCCGCGTGTTTCCGGGGCATCATTGCTGCACTGTCACACCCCGTCCGCCAACTGCAGCTCTTCATAATCCGACCGGCACATCAGATACCAGAGCTGATACACACACAGGAAAACCAGCAAAATCAGTACAACCGCGAACATCAACGGCATTGCCGGAAAACTGTCTTCTGAATAGAGATAGGGCTGCCAATGGCTCCATCTCATTATCAACAAAAAAACAACCGCGAAAAGTCCGGCAGACGCCCATGGCAGATGGTTGGAACGCAGATGAGATAAAAAGAACAGACAGCCGGCCGCCATACACAGGAAAGGAAACAGCAGACACAGCCCTGTCCGCAGTGTATCCAGAACAGAGTGTCTCGTCATGACAAGGAAAACCCCTGTCAGTACACTGATGTTCCCTGCTCCCGTCCAGATTAATTTTGCCGCCAGCAATGTCTTTGAAGACATATAGGATGCTGCCTCCAGTTCACTCATCTTCCACCGGCCGGGACGACAGAAAAATGGCACTGCACTGAGCATGATCAGACCGGAAAAGGCACTGAGATACCGGATGGCATAGACCGGAATCTGCATGAAACCAGTTCCAAACGTTGATACAGTCAGCGCCGTGATCAACAGAAGCATACATAGCTGCGCTGCCCATATTTTCCATCCCACATATTTCCCCTGAAGCCAGAAAAACCTGGCAAAAGAAATCCTTTCACTCCTCTTTTGTCTCCCCGCCTCAATCTTTGCCAGGGCAATGGTCCGGGAAAGCCCGCTCTCCGCATCCGGCACAGGCATCTGATGCATCATCTCCCGCAATTTCTCTTCCATTAAAAACCTTCCTCCTTTTCCAGTTCATTTTTCAGATATTTCAGGGCAGCCCGCAGCCGGGACTGCACCGTCCGCAGGGGCAGCCCCACAATCTCCGCGATCTCCCGCATGGTCAGATCCTGCGAGCAGCGCAAAATCACTATCTCCTTTTGCCCTTCCGGCAGCTTCTCCACCAGCCGCAGTACTTCCATATCAGAATCTACTCTCTCATAGCCGGTTTCCGCCCGCCCTGCGGGTTCTCTTCCGGCATCTTTCCACAGTTCTTTCGATCTTCCTTCCCGGTCATCGTATTCTGCCAGACTCTCAAGCGACAGCTCCTGACTGCTCTTTTTTCGTCTCATATCAATGCATGTATTGGCGGCGATCCGGTATAAAAGCGGGCGGATAGAACGGAAATCTTCCTTCCCTGCCCGATTTTTCCCTTCTTCGCCTTTTCCCTTTCTTCCCCTGGCATATTTCTTCCCGGTCAGCTTCTCATTGAAGTACCTCACCAGTTTGAGAAAAGTTTCCTGAGCGGCATCCTCCGCCATGGACGGCCCGGGCGCATGCCAGAGACAATATTTAAAAATCTCCGGATAATACCGGGTAATCACTTCTTCCAGCACATCCGGCTGTTCCCGCGTATTCTGTTTATTATCTTCCTTTGCTTTATCCGGGCGCATCAGAACCTTCCTTTCCGGGTATCCCCTTATTTACTATAACGAATCAAATAGAAAAAATGATTACGCCCGGACAAATTTTTTCACAGATTCCTCCATGACCGCCGCAAAACTTTCGCCAATATATGCGCAAAAAAATCCGGCATCCACATCGGACACCGGATCGTCTTGTACACACTCTCATTCAAAAAGCTTGCTGACAAAACTTTTGGTCTGCCGCATCTCCCCTGTTTTTATATAATGATCATCCACGCATAAAACCGTCTTCTCAGATTCTTCTGACAGATAAAACACAGAAGAATATTCGTTGCCGGTAATCACCACTGAAAAAACCCCTTCTCCCTGCACAATTGGAGAAATCGCATTTTGACTGCTGTATCCCTTAAACTGTGCTTCTTTCTTTATCAAATCAAATAAGGTGTTTTTTTCTTCCTCATCTAATTCCAAAGAACTGCCGTTGTCATCATAACTTTTCACTGTCACCACCGTATCTTTACTGTCAGGAAAATACAGGGCATTCTTCCACAAAAGCTTTCCATACGAGTAGTTCAGAAAATACAGGGCAAAAAGAATAATGAGTATTATAAGGAATATCCACTTTTTTCTTTTGCGCACGGCTATCCCCATCCTTTCTCAAAGATTTCGCTTACCGGCATCTGTGAATTCAGGAAAATTTTAATCTGGCACATTATCAAAAAGCAATGTATATAGTTCATCAGAAATATCCTTGTCTGTTTTATAATGTTTTTTATTTATTACAAATTCTGAATTACTAACGCCAAGAAAAATCATATCATTGCCGGTATTCATTTCAATCATATAATATCCCATTATATATTCGTCATCAGCAGGCCTCAAATTAACGGATCGTAATAAACGAAAAACTTTCTCTATGGTATCACGTTCTGTTATAACAGGCTTTTTTTCGTTTAACGGACATACGATTTCTGTAATACTGCTTTCCAAATCTTCCGTAAATATCGTTTTCGCACTTATATACGAGCCATCTGGTTTTTTCATCCAAAATATCACGGTAAAAACGAACAATAATACTATAATGATCAAAAAAGTCTCTATTAAATTATTCTTTTTCTTCATAATAAAATCTTCTTCCAAGTCTCAAAACAAAATCTGGAAAATGCATAGCAGAAGAGTCATAACTGCCAGCCATCCTAGAACCGCCCGCGCGGCAATCATCCGGTTTCTGTACCACGGTACCGTTACAGCTCCGGCCATATCCGCATCATATCCCGGTTCGCCGGCATGCCGGCTGTCTGCCATTGTCCGGGCGGTATGCTGTTTTATAATCTCCGCCGCGCTCTTTTCATCCTCCTCCTGCACATAGATTCCGTTTCCTTTCATGGACATTCCCCAGACAATTTTCACATAGTCTCCGCTGCCTTCGGAAAAGGTACAGGCCTCAATTCCCTGTGCTTTCAATGCGTCTGAAAGCGCCATAGCTTCCATCTCATCAGCGGCCGTATATATTTTGATCATTGCCGTCCCTCCTGTCTCAGGATATCTCCTGCTGTCATTTTTTATGCAGAATCAATTCTTCTGTCTCTTCGTCGCATTGAATCTGGATATTGATCTCGTCGAATTTCAGTTTCGTGTCATTGAGACTGACGGTTATCTCTTTCCCCTGGTGGAGATATTCCCCTTCGTCATATTCTTCATGTTTCCGCGAGGTCTCCAGCCCTGCCTGCACCGTGATATCCATGGAGCGGATCTGACGGTCCTCTCCACGATACCGGATACGCAGCTTCCGTCCGGACTCCCGGTATTCTGCCTCCCAGTTTTCCGTCTCACTCCTCCAATCAGAAGAAGTGCGAAAAACAAAGAACAGAATCAGCGCGATCGCCAGCAGGCATAAAATAGCAATGATTGGTTTTTTCCATGTTTTCATAACCATCCCTCCCGGTAATCTTTATCTATCCGTCTTCAGACGCCATACGCACCAGTCAAAAAGCAACAAAGCCGCGGCGAGTATCTGATACACCGGCAAAATTCCTAAAACGTACGAACTATACCAGAAAAGATAATGACCAAGAGCCAGATTTACGATAAAAAACAACAGATGAACCAGCAGGCTCTTTTCTTCACCTCTGACCAGCAGTACCACAAAAAACGCCATGATAATCGGAAACACTGTCGGCACCAACAGATTCGGCCAGACATTAAATGTCCTGTCGGCGTAATCATTGGCTGCCCGCTGGCAAAACGGATATGCCAGTGCCAAAACTGTAATTATCACAGAAATCAACACATCATAACTTTTCTTCATATCTTGCACCTCCCGCAATACTTTTTGCCAGATTCTAAATCTGGCTTCTGTTGCCTTCTTGTTTCTCTATTTTTTATAATACTACAAATCTATAGTATAAGCAACGACACTTTGTTACATATGTATTGCATTTGAAACAACATTTCATTAACAAAATAATCTAAAGCTTTTCAGTCCGTAAAAATAAAATTCTGTCGTTTTTTCTACATTTTTTGTCTTTTTATCTTGAAATTATCGCTTCGTTACGGTAAACTAGTGAAGGATGAGACAAAGAGGTATTGCATCGTATGCGATACCTCTTTGTGCTTTTTGCGTTTTTCGGTCTTCTGACCGGATAAAGAAAAGATTTAAGGAGGAGAGAAAATGTTAGATGCAATAAGTAACGCAATCTATCAGATTGACGACGTCATATGGGGCTGGTGGTTAATCATCTTACTATTCGGCACCCATATTTTTATGACATTCCGGACCCGCTTCATTCAGTGGAAGTCCATCACAAAAGGGATCAAGCTTTCTGTTACAAAAGATCCGGATGCGGAAGGTGAAGTGTCGAACTTCGGCGCCCTGACCACCGCTCTGGCTGCGACCATCGGTACCGGAAATATTGTCGGCGTGGGAACAGCCATCGCTTTAGGCGGACCGGGAGCCGTATTATGGTGCTGGCTGTCCGGTATATTTGGAATCGCCACAAAATATTCTGAGTCTTTAATTGCTGTAAAGTACAGAGTGAAGAAAAAAGACGGAAGAATGCAGGGAGGCGCCATGTACGCTCTTTCCCGCGGATTGAAATGGCAGCCTCTCGGAAAGATTCTTGGTTTAATTTTTGCTGTATTCGCAGGATTTGCTTCCTTTGGAATCGGTTGTGCCACCCAGGTCAACGCCATCGCCAATGTGGTGCAGGCAAACGTCGGATTTCCAAAGCAGATTATTGGGATCATCATCGCGGTACTGACCGCTCTCGTTATCTTCGGCGGAATAAAATCCATCTCAAGGGTATGCGAAAAACTGGTGCCTTTTATGGCCATTTTTTATGTACTGGGATGTCTGATCATCCTTTGCATCAATTACGACTACATCATTCCGGCCATCACAACCATCTGCCGCCTCGCTTTCCAGCCTGGAGCCGCTGCCGGCGGTCTTGTGGGAAGCGGTATCATGATGGCCATGCGATACGGAATCGCCAGAGGATTGTTCTCCAATGAATCCGGTATGGGTTCTGCCCCAATCGCAGCTGCAGCTGCACAGACAAGAAACCCTGTGCGTCAGGCTCTTGTTTCATCCACCGGCACTTTCTGGGATACCGTTGTTGTCTGCCTGATGACCGGTCTTACACTGGTCTCCACTATTATGAAAAATCCGGCCATCAACGCCGATGAAATCACCGACGGCGGCGTACTGACCACTCTTGCCTTCGGACAGATTCCATACCTCGGACCGATCATCCTGACCCTGGGTATTATCTGTTTTGCTTACTCCACCATTCTTGGCTGGGCGTATTACGGCGAACGTGCCGTTGAGTATTTTGCCGGCAAAAAGGGACTGATTCCTTATCGTGTGCTTTATATAATAGTGGCAGCCATTGCTCCGATCGTCACTCTGGATGTGGTATGGGCGCTGGCCGATGTTTTAAATGCTCTGATGGCCATTCCTAACCTGATCGCGGTGCTTCTCCTGTCGAATGTCATCGCCAGAGAGACAAAAGTTTATATCAATGATCTGGATAAATGGGATGAGACCCCGGTTCCGGTGGTAGACGACTGAGATAAATACATTTTTAAATCACATTATAATTGACACTCATAAGGCAGGAGCTGCTTTCCAGCTCCTGCCTTAAATCATTAGGGAGATACAGAGAAGACGGCTTCCTGATCCGGATCTCTTCCGTGTTTTTTCAGATGAATCTGTTATCCCAAATATCCAAGCTCTCCCAGCCATTCTTCAATATCGCTCTGTGCATCTGTGGCCTCGGAATCACTCAGTGACAGCCCTTCCAGTACTTCGGCGTCCGGTTCCGCATCTTCAATTTCCTCTACACTTCCGGAAAATCCACTGCCGCCGGAAGTCACAAACGGAACGATGGTCTTTCCTGACAGATCATATTCATCAAGGAAACTGTAGATGGCCATCGGCATATCGCCCCACCAGTTCGGATATCCCAGAAAGATGGTGTCATAGCTGTCCAGATTTTCAATCTGCCCGGAAAGCTCCGGACGAACGTCTTCCTGTTGTTCTTCCTGCCCCTGATCAATGGTATCATTATAATTATCCGGATATGATTCCACCGTCCGGATAGAAAAGATATCGGCACCCGTCAAATCCGCAATGACCGAGGCGACAACGCCGGTATTGCCGGTCACCTGACCATCCAGCATCTGAATACTAGCTGAGGAAGAAGCATCCACATTGTCACCCAGATCAGCATTTTCCCCATAAGTAAAGTACGCGACAAGGATATTGGAACCGGCTGTCCCGGAGGCGTCTGCGTCATTTTCTCCTGTATTCTGCTCCGCCTGAGATGCCTCTGTGACTTCCGCCGTATCCGCAGTAGCTGTATCTGCAGTCGCTTCCGACGCTTCTGCTGTTGTCGCAGTTTCCGTCTCGTCCGCGGATGTGGTTGCCGGCACTTCTGTGCTTTCTGTAACCCGCGCAGCATCACCGGCTTCCTGATTTTCCTGATTTCCGGCTCCAGCACTGCCGCCGCAGGCCGCCACTGAAAGAGCCATCATTCCTGCCAGTAAGATTCCCAATGTTCGTTTTCTCATGATTGATACCTCCGTTTTGAAATACTTATTTTATGGTTCTCCATCTTCCACTTTTTTATATTTTTCTTTCGCAAGGCGCAAAGGAATAGTTCAGGATTTTGCGCTTCCTGCCTGTTCTTTCATCTGATGGATCCTATAATCCAATGTATCCAGGTATTCCCTCCACAACGATTTCCAGATGGCATCTATATTATAAGAGAAATTATCATATATGACTAATACTTAAGTTACATGATGTTTTATTGATAAAAGGCATGGGTTCCCGCTCTGTCTTGTCCAAATGTTGCGAAGAGGCACAATAGAAGCAAATCTATATAAATAAGCACTTTTAGATACTAAAAAAGCTGTATGGACAGGTACATAACATCAGTTACCCGCCACATACAGCAACTCTTTTTTATTCTCCAAAATACTCTCTGATCTCCTGCATCCGCTCCCCCTGCTTTACATGGAACGGGCAGCGTGCATCACAGTGACCGCAGCCCACACAGTCGCCGGCCTTTTTGCCAAGATGATGATAATGGTCTTTGGCCAGAGCGTCACCTGCCAGAGACAGGTCATAATATTTATTGATCAGTCCCACGTCCAGCCCCGCCGGACACGGCTGGCAGTGATTGCAGTACACGCAGACCCCTTCTGCCTCCGCCGGGGTAAAGGTCCCAATAACGGAATAATCCCGTTCTTCCGGGGCAGCGTCAAAAAATCCCAGCAGCCATCTTAAATCTTCCTGACCGCGCACGCCCGGAAGCACGGTCAGCACACCCGGTTTATCCAGGGCATACTGTATGCACTGGTACTCTGTCAGAGCTTTCTTAAACGGAGAGGTCTTCTCCGAGAGAAGCTTACCGCCGCCAAAAGCTTTCATGACGGAGATTCCCACTTTTTCTGTCTGACACCGGCGGTAAAGGGCTGTCCTCTCGTCCACTTCCCCGATACCATAATCTCCCTGCTGATAATCATAGGCCGGATTGATGCTGAACATCATCATATCCAGCAGGCCGGTGTCGAGCATCCGATCCGCCGTGGACGGCGTATGGGTGGAGAGTCCGATGTGATGCAGTACATTTTCTTTTTTAAGCTTCTCAATATAATCGAGCACGCCATTGAACATCACCCGTTCCAGGTCTTCTTCCTCGTCAATACAGTGCAGAAATCCGAAATCTATGTAATCGGTTTTCAGTTCTTTAAGCTGCCAGTCCACAGAACGCTTAATAGTCTCCAGATCTGTGGTCCAGCCGTATTTTCCCGTCCGGTACTCCGCACCGAAATGCACCTGGAAATATACCTTGTCCCGTTTTCCCGCCACAGTCCGTCCGAAAGCCGCAAAAGACGCCGCATCCGCAGCAGCCAGGTCAAAATAGTTAATGCCGTTCTCCAACGCCAGATGGATCGTCGCATCGATTTCTTTTTCTTCCGCCATGTCGATGGAACTGGTGCCAAGACCCAGCACGCTGATCTGCTCTTCTCCTTTTGGTAGTTTACGATATTCCATAGTTCGTCACCTCATAATCATCTTTCTTTTCTTATATTCATTATATTTTATATGAGATGCCGTGACAAATACCCATATTGTATCTGAAGAAATGCCCTGAAAGCATAAAGAAAGAGATCTAAAGCGAATCTACATATTGCTTTGCTTCTACCAATCCCATAGCGGTAATCTCATTATAGCCCGGTTAATCTTTTTAAAGATTTCCCCGCAGTCCTGTGATATCGGCGTTCTCTTTCAGCCCCTCAATGCTTTCCCGCATCACATCGTCCAGTTCCATGCCAAGCATCTCGCTGCCCTGGCGGATCACGTCGCGGTTCACGCCGGCGGCGAAAGATTTGGACTTAAATTTCTTTTTGAGAGATTTCAGCTCCAGATCCAGCACGCTCTTTGACGGACGCATAAGACAGGCCGCATGGATGAGTCCTGTCAGTTCGTCGACGGTATAAAGGGTCTTTTCCATGGCGCTTTCCGGCTTCGTATCAGTGCAGATGCCATAGCCGTGACAATTCATAGCGCGAATGTAAACCGGATCAATCCCTCTTTCTTCCATAATTTCCGTGGCTTTCTTACAATGTTCCTCCGGATATTTCTCATAATCCAGGTCATGGAGCAGTCCTGCCACGCCCCAGACTTCCTCATCTTCTCCGGCAAGCCTTGCAAAATGCCGCATGACCGCCTCCACCATCAGCGCATGCTGCTGAAGAGCCGGGGTTTCCGTGTACTCCGTCAGTAAATTCCAGGCGTCTTCTCTCGCCAATTTTTCCATGTATATTACCTTCTTTCTTGCTTTTGTCTCACATTTTCTGTCATCTGCCAACTACTGCAGACCATCACGCAACATCCGTTATTTCCAGACGGTCTTTCATCAACAAAAACACTATTCTGCAATATCATCAACCGTAAATCCGGAATAGATGGCTTCTACTGTATCTCCCAGCTCCTCTTTCAAAATCTCCAGAGCACGGTCTCCAGTACAATGTCCGGTGTAGATTTTCCGGATTCCTGTCTGGCGAACCCGCTCCGCCAGCGCACGGACGTCTTCATCGGCAGATTCATGGAGATGCAGTCCGCCAAACAGCGCATAGATCGTTTTTTCAGGAAATGTTTCGCCCACCTCCCGGATAATGTTGTCCGCACCGCCATGGGAGCAGCTGTTGAAAATCACAAGCCCACGGCTGGTGTCAAATACAAGACTCTGTTCGTGGGTGAAAGCATCCGGCGACCAGACGCCTTCCGCCTCCCGGTACATATGGGCTTTTTCTCCCAGTTTTGCAAGTCCCGCTGTCTTATGAGGCAGAAGATACACGCCCGGCGCCAGCTCCACATCGCCTTCCACATATTTGAGTCGATCTGCGTATTCCTCCAGAAATCCTTCCCGTATGCCGATGTATTTGTAACCTGTCCCCTCTTTCTTGAAACAATTCTCTTCTGAACCGGTCCGCAGGTACACCGGCGCATGGTCATTTTCCTCAAAAAACGCACTGAGACCGTCGGCATGATCATAATGGGCGTGAGACAGCACGCCAAAATCAACAGCATTCAAATCAATGCCCATCCTTTTGGCATTTCTGGCAAAAGCACCGGATGTGCCGCCGTCCAGCAAAATCTTTTTATCTCTGTACTCAATATAGACCGACAGTCCCCACTCGCAGAGTAGTTCATCTTTGGAAATATTGTCAATCAACACTTTTACTAACATCCCATATCCCCCTTCTATAGCTGCCCACAGGCAGCGTTATCTTTTTCTTCCCGGAAAACTCCATACACCCGCTGCCGACAAAAATTTACCTCTGATAAAACTCCTTGATCTTATCCAGACGGCTGCTCATGTTCATGAGAAGCTCGTCGAGAAGAGTGATGGCCGTCATGGACTCTACCACCACCACGGCGCGCGGCACAATGACTGGGTCATGGCGCCCGTGAATACTGATTTCTCTTTCTTCTCCGTGGATATCCACCGTCTTCTGGGTAGATGCGATGGACGCCGTAGGCTTAAAAGCTGCCCGCAGGAAGATTTCCGTACCATCACTCATACCGCCCAGGATTCCTCCGGCATGGTTGGTCTCCTTGTCCACCTTTCCATCCCGCATACAGAAAGCGTCATTATTCTTAGAACCGGTGGAACGTGTGGCAGCGAATCCGTCACCGATCTCCACGCCTTTTACTGCGCCGATGGAAAGAATCGCCTGTCCCAGTTTTGCATCCAGCTTGTCAAACACCGGTTCGCCCACACCTGCAGGCATGCCATTTACCCGGCAGGCGACGATGCCGCCGCAGGAATCTTTTTCTCTCATCCGCTGTTCCACAAATTCCGCAGCTTTCTCCGCCGCCTCAGCATCCGGCATATAAAATGGATTCTCATCCCGCACCGACGGATTCCAATGTTCTTTATCAATACTGTGCGGACCGATCGCCTCCGTGTAAGCAAAAACTTCTATTCCCATTTCCTTTAAAATCTTTGCCGCGATGGCTCCACCCGCCACTCTGGCGATGGTCTCTCTTCCCGAAGAACGGCCGCCGCCGCGGTAATCCCGGAAACCATATTTGCTGTCAAAAGTATAGTCCGCATGTCCCGGACGGTAAATATCCATAATATTGGAATAATCTTTTGAACGCTGATCTTTGTTAAACACCACCATGGAAATTGGAGTTCCCGTGGTCTTTCCCTCAAAAATTCCGGAAAGAATCTCCACCTCGTCTCCTTCATTTCTCTTGGTAGTATACCGGGACTGTCCCGGTTTTCTTCTGTTCAGATATTTCTGAATATCTTCCTCACAGAGGGGCAGCCCCGCCGGACAGCCGTCCACTACCACGCCGACGCCCTTTCCGTGAGTCTCTCCCCATGTTGTAATACGAAATAATGTTCCAAATGTTGAACCTGCCATTGTATGTCTCCTCTCGTTTTCTTTTTTATTTCCAGATAACATCCGGCGCTTTTCTCGGCGCGGTCCGGACATAATGTCTTGCCGGATAACCCAAAAGCATACAGGTACAGATAGTCCGGTCCCCAATTCCCAGCCATTGTTTCAGTTCCTCATTGGCGTCACTGATTCTGGCAAGATATCCGTTATACAAAACGCCCAGTCCCAGCGAAACCGCCATGGTTTCCATATTCTGCGCTGCCAGCCCCGCATCCAGCAGAGAATCTGACACAATATAGAGCACCGCCGGCGCATTTCTAAAAAGATAATCGTCTGCGGCGTCCTTTTTCCTCCTCTGATTAAACAGAATATACGGCAAAAGAGCCTTATCAATCTGCCGGATATCCTTCTTTGAAATGTCGTCAATAAACTGCCAGACCTTGTCCTTAAGGGTCGTCAGCTCCTTCTGCACAAACACAAAACCGTTGTTCTGGCTGTTTTTCGCCGTGGCGGTATACCGGCCCGCCTGCACCAGCTGGCGCAGTACACTCTCTTCCACCTGCTTCGGCTTATAATCCCGGATACTCCGGCGGAACTTTATACTGTGAAGCACCTGTTCCGGCTGAAGAGTAAAACTGTCCGCATCATATTCTTCCACATCAGCCATGTCATACTCCGGAATACTGACTGCCCCCTGCGGACAGACCGCCACGCAGTGTCCGCACTGCATACATTCCTTTTTAATCCTGGCCTTTTCCTCTACCTCAATATTTAAGGCAATACAATCGGCCGCGCACAGACCGCAGCCGATACATTTCTTTTCGTCGATGACTACCATGTCGTTCCTCCTCTTTCTCACACCTCCGGAATATTTTCTCTATAATATTCCAATAAATTCGTTGCTCAAATCTTCTTCACCAGCCTTACAGAGTACTGCAAGATTCGAAACATAATTATCAAACTTCTTCATATAATACAATTCCTTCCCTGTCAATGGATTCCCGCAATTCTTCCTGCACTCCCTTATCCATGTCAATCACGTCGTATTTCAGGAGCGTTGATGTTTCCTCATCCACATCAAAGGCAAAAGTCTGGATATCTCCGCCCCAGACCGCCAGATCGATATCACTGGCTCTCCAGTAATCTCCTCTGGCCCGGGAACCGAAAAGTACAACCTTTTTTATGCCATTCTTCCGGGCAAAATTCCGGATTTCTTCTATTACAATGGGCCTGATTCCTGTTTCTTTCATCGAATCCCTCCTCTGCCGTCAAAAGGGCGTTTTCAATCCTCTTCCAACATGAACATCAAAATCGAGAGCACTGCCATTCCTGCCGTCTCTGTGCGCAGAATCCGATGTCCCAGGGTGATGGTCTGTGCACCGGCTTCAGCCGCCTGTTCCACCTCTTCTTTTTGAAAACCACCTTCCGGCCCGATGTAAATGCCGAGACTTTTCCTTCCCTTCACCGAGGCCAGCACCTCTCTGGAATGACCGATGCCTTCGGCATCTTCGTAAGGAAGCAGAAGCATATCAAGACTTTTACCATATTCCACGGCTTCCCGCCAGGAAAGCACCGGCTTTACCTCCGGAATCATCGTTCGTTTTGACTGCTTCGCCGCACTTTTGGCGATTTCATTCCAGCGCTGCACCTTTTTTGCTGCCTTCCTGGCGTCCAGCTTCACCACCGACCGCCTGGTGGCTACGGGCACAATCTCCGCCGCCCCCAGCTCCACAGCCTTCTGGATGATCAGCTCCATCTTGTCGCCCTTCGGCAATCCCTGAAACAATGTAATCTTTACCGGCAGCTCCCGGGACTGCCCGTTAATATCCTCGATGGCGGCACGGATGCCGTTCTCCTCAAACTCCGCCACGGAGCAGAGATACTCTCTTCCTGTCTCCTCACAGCAGAGAGCAAGTTTCTCTCCCTTTTTCATTCGCAGCACATTTTTTATATGATTGACATCCTGCGCATCCGTGATCAGAATGTCATCTTCCTTTATATTGTCCGGTTGAATAAAAAACTGATACATACTGTCCTTTCCATTCTCTTTTTTCGGTTACTGAAACGCATTTATTATAGCACA
>ERZ1643246.1048-NODE-1048-length-31675-cov-17.414390_pt1 | contig 31675 bp, 33 predicted proteins | sample MGYA00579265_ERZ1643246 | MGnify/ENA primary metagenome ERZ1643246 (study PRJEB29033, sample SAMEA4952261) | chicken gut metagenome | biome: Broiler Chicken; feature: Gastrointestinal Tract; material: Caecum | place: Ireland | collected 2018 | study: Broiler...
AACACTCCTCTTATTTTATAGCTAGGAAATCTACTATCGATAATTTAATATACTGCCTTTTTTTCATATTTATCTTTTTTTTAAATATAATTATTTAGGTGATATAAATGAATATAGGCATAGCCTGTCGATACGATAAAGGTCGCTACTACTTAAATGATAGCTACCTATCGTATTTTAAAAAATTTTCAAATACAATTGAAATTCTTAATATGAAGTCAAAAATTGATAATATAGATGTTGTTATTATTCCTGGTGGTTTTGATATAGACCCTAAATACTATAATCAAACTAATTCTACTTCCTTTAATATTAATAGCTATAATGATAGATTAGATTTTAAATTAATAGCCTTATCAATCATTTTAAATAAAAAAATAATTGGAATATGTAGAGGCATTCAAAGTTTAAATGTATTTTTTAATGGCAGTTTAAAACAAGATATTTATTTTCACAATAAAAACAATCATTTTGTAAATTTTAATAATAAATATCAGCTTCTAAACTCATTTCATCATCAGTCAATAAATAATTTAGGGTACAACCTAAAAATAATTGGATTATCAGTTGATGGTGAGATAGAAGCTATTTTATATAAAAAAATATTAGGAGTACAGTTTCATCCTGAATTATGCCATACTCCTAATATAGATAAATTTTTATTTGATTTTATTAACGAAGCTTAAAGCTATCGCATTGTGTTTCACTTCGATATTTAGCCTCTTCAGTTCCAATTTTTATTTCTTTGGCCTCACAATAATTATCCTTATTATGTAGGCAATAATTTGCACTACAGCTTACATGAATATTGCTATCTAATGACATTTCATTAGCCATTTCCTTCATTACTGCCTGACTATCATGAGGATTTTTAAAAGATTGACAGAAGGTTCCAATCTTACTTTTAGCAAATAAACCCTCTACATCAATATTCTTTTTATTACATTGGCTACAATCATTATAGCCACAAGTTTTAGCATTACAGCTTACTCTTGTCATAATATCATCCTTTCCAATTTTATTATGCTCATAAACTTAATGCTTATACATAAATTATTCAGTAATAGTTTTTTTAAAGGTTGTTAGCCCAACAATATCATCAACAGGTATAGAAAAGGCAATTCCTTGGCCATCAGTATCAAGTCCGGCATGACGATATATGGCATGTAAAATACTATCCTTAATTTCTACAGGTACTAATATTAAAACTATTTCTTTTTCCGGATGAATAGTTATATTAAAAAGCTTTTCTGTTTCTTCTTTTGCAGTACCGCGGGCGTTTAATATTGTTCCACCCTTTGCACCACAGCTTCGTGCAGCCTGCATTACAGTTTCTGAATATCCAGAATTTACTATACATAAAATTGCTTCATATTTTTCACTCATAGCTATTTTTCTCCTTTATTAGTTAGAAATTGATAAATCATTACACCTATAATTGAAGAAATGGGTATAGTAAAGGCTATACCTTTTCCATGCTTAATTTTAAAATATTTTTCTTCATAGGCTTGTAATATTTCGTTAATTCTATCCTCAGCTACAATGCTAAAAATAACAGCCTTTGAATCATCTAATAATCCTAAATAATGGCTAATTTCTGTTGGAGCTGTACCTTTTCCATACATAATAGTTTGAAAATTAACATCGTAGCCTTCCAAAACATCTAAGTAAAATGCTGCTTTAGATCTTTCTACTATTGAAACCAAAATCTTTAATTTTTTAGGTGCCGTTAAAAAATTAGACTTGGTAATTATTTTTTTGGGTTTTTTATTATTCATAGATAATCCCCCTACTCCATAAAGCTAATAATTTGTTCATCATCAGCATCAATGATTTTACGCATTCTACTTCTTTCTTTAACATGCTTAGATAAAACTGATCTAAAGCCAAGAATTTGAATGGTAATTAATGGTGTCATGGCTACCATGGCCACAATACCAAAGGCATCCTGCATTATTTTTTGTTCTCCTTGCAAGACTAAGCACACACCTATAGCAAATGGCAATATAAAACTTGATGTTAATGGTCCAGATGCTACTCCACCTGAATCAAATGCTATAGCAGTATATATTTTTGGAACGAAAAAGGCAAGTCCTAAGGATAATATATAGCCAGGAATTAAATAATATAATATTGAAAAGTCAAATATAATTCTTATCATAGATAAAAATATTGATATACCAACACCCATTGATAAAGCAATCAATAAAGACTTTTTAGAAATACTACCTGTCGAAATCTCTTCAACCTGCTTTGTTAATACATGAACTGCAGGCTCTGCTAGTACGGTAACCATACCTAATATAAAGCATAATATGCAAATAACAATTTTAGAATTATTAGCAAGCTCAGTTCCCATTTTAAATCCAATTGGCATAAAACCAATATTTACAGCTGTTAAAAATATCACCAAGCCCACGAAAGTATATAAAATTCCTATACCTATTTGAATAAGACGTATTTTAGGTAATTTAATATAGATAAATTGAATTATAAGAAAAAACAAAACTATTAATCCTAAGGCCAATAAAACCTCTAAGCTTACAGAAAGTATCTCACTAGTTATATCAGTAAACAATGATTGTGATATACCATAATCACCAACACTATAAGGTATTTCTCCACTAAAGGTCAATCCTAAAATTAATATTCCAATAACAGGTCCAATTGAACATAAGGCAATTAATCCAAAACTATTTTCCTTTTTCTCTCTACCACCAATTGTTTGGGCAATTCCTACTCCTAATGCCATAATAAATGGTACAGTAATAGGACCTGTAGTTACTCCACCAGAATCAAATGATAAAGCTAAGAAGCTTTCATTATTATTTAAAATAATCATAGCCACTAAAGCAAAAATAACCATATAGAAAAAAATTAAAATCATTGATAAGTCTTTTTTAAATATTATTTTTAATGCGGCTAATACTAAAAATATACCAACTCCACAGCCAATAGAAATCATTAGAACTTCTGATGATATGACAGCCTGTACTTGTGATGCTAAGACTGATAAATCTGGTTCAGCTATTGTTATTAAGACACCCATAATAAAGCATACTAAAATTATAATTTTTATTTTTTTAGTTTTCATTAATGATGATCCTATTTGCTCGCCCATTGGCTGCATAGCTAAATCAGCACCGAGGTTAAACAAGCCTATACCTAATATTAAAAATATGGCTGAAAAAATAAAAATTGTTATTTCTCTAATTGATAAATCAATTAAAGGAGTTAAGTTTAAGATTATAACAATAAGGCTAACTGGTAATACTGATATTAAAACCTCTTTAATTTTATACCATAATTGTAATTTCATTTTTTTTACTCTCCTAAATACTTAAAACATATAATACTTTATTTTTTTCTTTCAAGAAAGGCAACTATCCTTTTATTAAATATAAAACATAAAATTGCTAATACAAATGAAGTAATTGCCAAAATTGTGGCGATCCAATATGATCCACTAATTAAAGAATTACCCATAAAAACAGTTACTATTGTCATTGGTATTCTAGCAATTAAATTTATCAAAATAAAATTTTTAACCTTTATATTTGTAAATGGTGCAACAAAAGCCACTAGGTCCTTAGGCAAAGCTGGAATTAATAAATATCCAAACATTAATACCTCACACTTAGTAGTATTTTTTAAAAAACGAGAATTTTTAATTTGATCAGGATTTATAAATAAGGCAATGAATTTATAACCAAGCAATTTAACTAGAAAATAGACACAAATACCACCTAGTGTTTGACCTATAACACAAACTATCACCGCAATAAATGGATTAAATAATATTCCACTTATCATTACAATAGGCCCCGATGGAATAAATGCTAAAATAGTTTGTAAAACCTGAGCTAAAATAATAATCATCGATGACCAAATACCGTATGATCTTATTTTTTCAACTACTTCGTTTCGATAAACCTCATCCTCATTTATTTTAATAAAGATAGGATAGAATTTAATGGTTAAATATATAACAGCTGTTAGAATCAATATTAAAAGAATAATTTGAATTATAATTCTTATTATCTTATATTTTTTCTTTTTAGATTCATTCATCTCTTCCATTTTCCCACCCACTTTCTATCGAAATCTTTACAAGCTTATTTGTAAATTTATTTACAAATTCAACATAATAGCTACATAAATGAAGCTTCATATTATTATCTATACCATACATATTATCTCCAACTATAGGATGACAAATACTCTGACAATGCACTCTAATTTGATGAGTTCTACCTGTTTGTAGGATAAACTCCACCAAGGTAGTATCAGAAAATCTCTTTAAAACATTATATTCACTTATACTTATCTTTCCACTATTAGATGATACATAGCGTAAGTTAGATTCAGGCATCTTATCGATATTATTTTGAATAATATCATGGTCCTTAATAAAAATTCCATGGCATAGGCATTTATATTTTCGAATCATTTTTTCATGTGTAGGTTGCAAATAATAGGCTGCCAATCTATCTTTAGCTATTACCACTAAGCCAGATGTTTCCTTATCAAGACGATTAATGATAGAAACCTGTTTATCTTGATTACTTTGCTTTAAGTAATACATTGCTTCTTGGTATAAGCTTCTAGGTTCTGCTTTAGTAGGAATTGTAAGTAGTCCTGCTCTTTTATTAACAACTAAATAATGCTCATCCTCATATAGTATATCTAATTTTGATTCATATAAAGGCCAATTATCACTTGTTGTAGGTTCATATTCTATCAATATTTTGTCATCTTTATTTATAAGCATATATAATTGTGTTTGTTTATTATTAACAAAATATTGAGCCTTTTGATGCTTTAGATTTTTATAAAATCGTCTAGAAAGTTGCCTTCTTAATTCTTCTCTTAATTCTGTTTTGTCATTTTGACAAATTAGTTCATAATATATCTTACTCATAATAAATTAATTGTATCACAAAAAAAGAATAATAAAAGATTTTTTATTTTATATTTTAATTTTTTTGATATAATTATATTAGAGGTGTGATTATGGCAGATATTATTAATGAAGCGCAAAGGTGCTTAAAGTGTAAAAAACCTTTATGTAAGGAGGGATGCCCGGTATCAACAGATATTCCCATTATCATGGAAATGTTTTTACAGGGCAAAATGGAGGATGCTGGTGAAAAATTATTTTTAAATAATCCTCTGTCAGCATTATGCTCTTTAATTTGTCCCCACGAAAAAAATTGTATGGGACATTGTATTTTAAATCGAAAGGGTACTCCAATTAAATTTTATGAGGTAGAGTCTTATATTTCATCTTTTTATTTAGAAAAGGCTCACCTTGAAAGAGTTAAAAATAATGGTCATCTTGTGGGTATAATTGGGGCTGGACCAGCTGGTTTAACTTTGGCAATTATCCTTTCTCAAAGAGGATATAATGTTACTATGATTGATTCTAAAGATAAAATTGGTGGTGTCCTAAGATATGGAATTCCTGAATTTAGACTTCCAAAATCTTTGTTGGATTTGTTATTAAAAAGAATGCAAGAATTAGGTATTCAATTTAGACCAAATACACTTATAGGTCCTACTATCACTATTGATGATATGTTTGCTGATGGATATGATGCAATTTTTATTGGAACAGGCGTTTGGAAACCAAATCGTCTTAGAATTCCTGGTGAAACATTAGGAAATGTACATTTTGCAATTGACTACCTAAAAAATCCTGACTCATATGATAGTTTAGGAGATCATGTTGTTATTATAGGTGCAGGAAATGTTGCTATGGATGCAGCTAGAACTATTCTAAGAAAATCTAGAGCTAAGGTTGATGTAATATTTTTTAGAGGGCGTGAAGAGGTTACAGCACTTGAAGAGGAGCTTATGTTGGCCGAGGTTGATGGAATTCATATGAATTATTATCTAAATACTGTTAAAATTGAACCTGATGGAATTATCGTAGAACCTGTTATTAAGGTTGTTCATGATGATGACACAGTTGAATATGTTAATGATTCTGAACATAAATTTAAAATCAATTCAACTAGCGTTATAATAGCAATAGGTCAAGGTGCTTTATCTAACATAGTTAAAAATACTAAGCAAATAGATACAACCCATAAAGGATTAATCCAAACTACAGTTGGTGGAGCAACAACAAGACCTGGAGTTTATGCTGCTGGTGATGTAGTATCTGGAGCTAAAACTGTAGTTGAGGCTGTAGCAGCAACAAAAATGGTGGCTGACCAAATTGATGCCTACATTAAAAATAAATACAATGAATTATAATAGATAAAAAGGATATAGCTTAAAAACAATAAGTTATATCCTTTTTTAATGAACTAATTTTTCAAAAATTAAACGTTTAGGTTCTACTTCTATATAATCATATATTACATAGCCACATGGTTTAAAATCTAATTTTTTGGTTAATGATTGCATTGGTATATTACCTATATGGGTATCAACTCTTATAGAGTCTAAACCTTTATTTTTAGCATATTGATAGGCATATTCAAATAATAATGTAGCAATACCTTTACCGCGATATTTATTACTTACTGCCACTCTATGAATCGTTAAATAATTATCAGTATCTATTAACCAATGACCATAAGCTTTTTTATACTGAGGCTCAACTCCTAAGAAAGCTGCTACACCCATTATTTCTTTATCATTTTCACAAACGAAAAGATGGTTATTCAAAATATCATTTTCTAAATCACTTCTATCTGGATAACCATTACTGCCATTCCATTGCGTTAAGCCACAGCTTTTTAAAAAGCTTTTGGCGTCGTTTATACATATCATTACTTGATTTAAATCCGTAATTTTAGCAAGCCTTATACTATGCTTCATATATTACCTCATTTACTGCTTCTAATAGTTTTGAATTAGAAAAACCATATTTTTCATATACATCACTTATCTTTCCATGCTTTATTATTGTATTACAATTAAAGGCATGAGAATAAATTCGATTTTTAAAAGAATTTTTTTCCTTAAAATCTAAAATTTGATGATATAATGTTCCACTACAAACAGTTTGTTCTACTACCATAATAGGAAGTTCTTGCATAAATAAATCATTTAAAAAAGACTCATCTATTGGCTTTATTGACTTGGCATATACAACACCTACATCACAATTATTCTTAAATATTTCAAGTAGTCTATTTAAATCTGGACCAAAGCTAACTATATAAATTTTCTCACCCTTTTTTAGGTATTCCCAACTAATATCAATTTTGTAATTATAATCAATTGGTTCTGTAATTAAATCCTTTCCTCTTGGATATCTAATTACAATTGGACCACTATCAGTAAAGGCATAATTAAACAAACCGACTGTATCAATTAAATTTCTAGGCATTAGCACCTTGATGTTTGGCATTTCCATAAACATTGAAATATCGTAAATTCCTTGGTGAGTTTCACCATCCTCACCAACTATACCAGCTCTATCAATTCCAATTATGACATTTAAATTTTGTCTTGATATATCATTTAATAGTTCATCAAAGGCCCTTTGGGCAAAAGTTGAATACATCAATAAAACAACCTTTTTATTCATTAAGGCAATTCCTGCAGACATTACAGCAGCATGTTCCTCTGCAATTCCAACATCATAAAAATCTTTAGGATATAATTTGGCAAATTCATCAAGCTTTGCTCCAGCCTTCATAGCAGGCGTTACCACAAAAAATGATTCATTTTTATGTTTTTCAACTAAAAAATTAGCCACAACTTGCGAATATGACAACTCACCATCTTTAGGCTTTTCAATGGGTAGTCCAGTTTTAATATCAAATGGGGATACTCCATGATAATCGCCAGTTGTATCATTTTCAGACGGAATGTAGCCCTTCCCTTTTTTAGTTATTAAATGTAAAACTACTGGCGATTTACTTTTTTGAATTTTCTTCATAGCCCTTATACAATATTTTAAATCATTACCATCATATGGACCATAATAATCAAATCCCATATCCTCAAAAATATTATCCTGTTGGATAAATCCCTTTATTCCTCTTTTAATTTTATGAAAGGCAGTCGTTAAAAAGGCTGGAAATAATTTATTTGTAACTGTTTTTAAAAATCTATTTAGATGAGAGCCTCTTAATTTAGAAAAAGCTTTAGATAAGGCTCCAACTGACTTTGATATACCCATTTTATTATCATTTAAAATTATAATTGGGTGCTTACTTCCCTTTAACTGACCTAAAAAGTTCAATCCCTCAATAGCAACACCATTCATTATAGAACTATCACCTATTACACTTATTACTCTACTATCAGCATCAGATGCTAAAATAATACCTGACATTGCTGAAATTGAGGTAGATGAATGACCAGATTCCCATATATCATATTTTGATTCATTTTTGTTGATATAGCCAGATAAACCATCAAGTTTCCTTAGTGTTGAAAAATCCTTAGCACGGCCTGTTAAAATCTTATGTACATAAGATTGGTGTCCAACATCAAACAAAAATTTGTCTTTTTCAGGATCAAAGACATAATACATTGCTAATGTAATTTCTACAACACCTAAATTACTACTTAAATGGCCACCTGTTTTTGATATATTTTCAATTAAAAAGTTTCTAATCTGCTCTGCCAATTCCTTTAATTCCTTTATTGATAAATCTTTTATAAAGGAAGGGTCTTTAATTTTTAATAAATCAATCACCTTATCACCACATTTATATTCTTAACAGCATAATTATACTACAAAAGCTAATTTTATTCTATATTTAATTTAAGCAAATTAAAGGCCAAAAAAAGCATCTAGTTAAAAATAACTAAATGCTAATAAATAATTTATTAATTCATCCAAGATGGATCGTTTGGATTCTTTTGGAATTTTAAAACCTTGTCAATATCTTCCTTACTAATATAATTTTCTTCAGCTGCTACCTTAACCAAAGTCTCAAAATTAGATAAAGAATGATTGATAACATTACTTTCTTTTAATCTATCTAATCCTTTTTGTAATCCATATGTAAATATAGATGCAATTCCTAAAACATTAGCTCCTGCTTGACGTAATACTTCAACAACCTCAATAGATGAGCCTGCTGTTGATATCAAATCTTCTATAACTACAACATTTTTACCTACAGGAACAACACCTTCAATTTGATTGCCACGGCCATGATCCTTTGCTCCACCACGAACATAACCCATTGGTAAGCCTAAAATATCAGAAACATAAGCAGCATGTGCAATACCGGCAGTAGATGTACCCATAACTACCTCACAGCTTGGGTAATATGTTTTAATTAGCTGAGCAAGACCTTGCTCTACTACCTTTCTAGTATCAACATAGGAAAGTGTTAAACGATTATCACAATATATTGGTGATTTAATTCCAGAAGCCCAGGTAAATGGCTCATTTGGTCTTAAAAAGACAGCTTTAATTTTTAAAAGATTTTTTGCAACTTCAATAGCTAGATTTTCACTCATATTAACAAAACTCCTTTACACAACGTTTATAAGCAGCAACAGGATCAGCACTTGCTGTAATTGATCTACCAACTACAATATATGTAGATCCTAATTCCTTAGCGTAGCTTGGTGTAGCTACTCTTTTTTGATCACCAACGGCATCATCTTGGAAACGAATACCAGGTGTTACAGAAATTAAACCTAATTCCTTAATAATTGGTGCTTCTAAGGCTGAACAAACAACTCCATCTAAGCCAGCCTTTTTAGCATTTAAAGCATAGGCCTTGACAACCTCACTTAATGGTTCATGAATATGAAGTTCTTCTTCTAATATTTGTTGAGATATAGAGGTTAGCTGAGTAACAGCAATAAGCTTAGTATTTTTACCATTTGGATTAGAATCTAAGCCTCTTCTTGCAGCTTGCATCATCAATATTCCTCCAGCTGCATGCACATTAGTAATTTCAACACCTAAATCAGCGATATTTCGCATTGCTTTTTCTACAGTATTAGGAATATCATGAAGCTTTAAATCTAAAAAGATTTTACAGCCCATATCCTTTAGTTTTCTAACTAATTGTGGACCTTCCTTATAAAATATTTCCATTCCAATCTTTAAAAATGGATTTAGACCCTTAAATGGCTCTAAAAATTTAAATAACTCATCTTGATTTTTAAAATCACAGGCAATAATTACATCTCTCATATTCTATTCTACCTTTCCTATTATATCTTCTAAATTTGTGATATTGTACTCTTGCATAGCCTTAGGTAAATCATTAATTATTTTTTGACAGGCGTAAGGATCAACTAAATTTGCAGATCCAATCATTACTAGTGATGCTCCCGCATATAGCATCTCTAATACATCATAAGCATTAGTGATACCCCCCATACCAATAATAGGTATTTTAACGGCATGAGAAACCTCATAAACCATCCTAAGAGCGACAGGGTAAATTCCTGGACCACTATAACCACCTTTTTTAATGGAAATTATAGGCTTTGCTGTTTTTAAATTTATGCGCATACCTACCATAGTATTAATAAGGCTAATAGCATCAGCCCCGGCCTTTTCAACTGCTAAAGCCATTTGCACAATATCTGTAACATTAGGAGATAGTTTAACTATAATTGGTTTAGTAGATACCTTTTTAACCTCGCTAACTAAATTAAAGGCAACCTCAGGATCAACTCCAAACGCCATTCCTCCACCTGAAACATTAGGGCAAGAAATATTTAACTCTATCGCAAAAACCTTACTACAATCATTAAATTTTTTCACAGTTTCCACATAATCAGATACACTATGACCACCAACATTGGCTATAATTTGACCCTTATATACCTCATCAAGTTTTACAAGCTCCTCGCTGATGACTTTATCAACACCAGGATTTTGTAAGCCAATAGCATTTATTAAACCAGCAGGACATTCAGCAATTCTAGGTAATGGATTACCATAGCGAGGCTTTAAGGTTGTTCCTTTAATGGAAATGCTTCCTAATATATTAATATCATATAGTTCACTAAATTCATAGCCAAAGCCAAATGTTCCTGAAGCAGGTATAATTGGATTTTTAAATTCTTTTCCTAAAAAAGTAATTTTAGTATTCATTAAAAAATCACCTCACTAGCTTCAAATACTGGTCCTTCCTTACAAACTCTTTTTGGTCCATTAGATGTTTCAATAGAACAACCCATACAGGCTCCAAAGCCACAGCCCATTCTAGCTTCTAGTGAAACACAGCCATTAGAAAATGCTTTGGATAAAAATTTAAGCATTATTTGTGGACCACAAGCATAATAGTAGTCATAATCGATATTATTTTCCTTTAAAAAGTCAACTGGATTACCTTGATAGCCTTGTGAACCATCATCAGTACATACATAAACATCACACAATTGGGTCAATACTTCTAGTAAAACTAAATCATCTTTACTTTGAGCACCATACACTAATTTAGGCTTTATGCCATATTCGTTAAATAGTTTTGCTAAAGCAATCATAGGTGCAATTCCAATTCCACCAGCTATTAATAATGGTTTTTGGGCTTTTTTGATATCAAAGCCATTGCCTAAACCCACTAAAACATCAAGTTCCATACCACATTTAAATTGTGATAAATCTTTAGTACCATGACCTAAAACCTTATATAAAATATCTACATAATCATATGAGAAATCACAAACGCTTATAGGTCTTCTCAAATAATAGCCAGGAACAGTTATATTAATAAATTCTCCTGGGTTAGAAATTTCACTACAATCACCTGATAGCCTCATTAAAAAGACATCCTTGCCTACCTTTGTATTGGCAACAATTTTTAATTTGACATTTTTCATAAAGCTACTCCTTATCGATAACAGAAATACCCATTGTAATTTCTTCTAATACATCTAGTAATACCTTTACTGTATCTAAGCATGTGAATACCGCAACATTATTGTCAATGGCAGCTCTACGAATTATTCTACCATCATTATTACTATCAACACCCTCACTAGATGTGTTTAACACATAAGTAACATAACCTTTTTTAATTGAATCAAGAATTTCCTCACTTCCCTGTGATAATTTCTTCTTAACTCTTGTTTTAATGCCATGTTTCTTTAAAAATAAGGCTGTACCTGATGTAGCTTCAATATTAAAGCCTAAATTATAGAAACGACGAATTAAAGGTAAAGCTTGCTCCTTATCTTGATCACCAATTGTTGCTAAAATTGTTCCGTAATTAGCAACCCTTACACCAGAAGCCTTTAAAGATTTATAAAGAGCTCTATTTAAAGAATAATCATAGCCAATTGCCTCACCTGTTGATTTCATTTCTGGTGATAATACTACATCTAAGCCTGTAATTTTGGTAAATGAGAAGGTAGGAGATTTTACATACCATCTCTTTCTATTTTTAGCAACACCAACATAGCCTAAATCCTTAAGCTTAGCACCAAGCATAACTTTAGTAGCTATATTAGCAATCGCAATTCCTGTTGATTTAGCTAAGAATGGCACAGTTCTACTAGATCTTGGATTAACCTCGATAATAGAAACATTTTGATCTTTATCAACTATAAATTGAATATTATATAAACCTATCATCTGTAATTTAACACCAATTCTAGTTGTATAATCAATGATAGTTTTCTTAACCTCCTCAGACAAGGAATATGGAGGATATACAGACATACTATCACCACTATGAACTCCAGTTCTTTCAATATGTTCCATAATACCTGGAATAAATACATCTGTTCCATCACAAACAGCATCTACTTCACATTCTTGACCTGAAACATATTTATCAACTAATATAGGGTGCTCATTATCAAAAGCAACAGCTTCACTAACCTTTTGACGGAGAATTTTTTCTTCATATACAATATGCATCATTCTTCCACCTAAAACGAAAGATGGACGAACTAATACTGGATAGCCAATTTCATCAGCCACCTTAACAGCCTCTTCAACAGAAAATACTCCTAAACCCTTTGGCATAGGGATATTAATCTCTCTCATAGCAACTTCAAATTGCTCTCTATCCTCAGCTAGGTCAATACTCTTAGCTGATGAACCAAATATCTTAACTCCAGCTTTATCAAGCTTTGAGGCTAAATTTATGGCTGTTTGACCACCTAAAGCTACTATTACACCCTCTGGCTTTTCAAAGTCTATAACATTCATAACATCTTCAAATGTTAAAGGTTCAAAATATAGTTTATCAGATATTGTGTAATCAGTTGAAACAGTTTCTGGATTATTATTTATAATAATTGCCTCATATCCTGCTTCTTGAATACCCCAAATAGCATGAACGGTTGTATAATCAAACTCAACACCTTGACCGATTCTAATTGGTCCTGAGCCCAAAACTACAATCTTCTTTTTATCTGAACGAATAGATTCATTTTCATGCTCGTATGTTGAATAAAAATAAGGAATATAAGATGAGAATTCAGACGCACAGGTATCAATCATTTTATATACGGGATATATATTATTTTTCTTCCTGAAATTATAAACCTCTACATAATTAGAATTCCAAAGTCTTGCTAAATAGCTATCGGCAAAGCCATAACGTTTAGCTAATTTGATAGTTTCTAAATCAAAAGGCTTAGCTTTAATAATATCCTCAAGACGAATAATATGTTCATATTTTTCTAAAAAGAATCTATCAATTTTAGTTAAAAAGTATAACTCATCAATTGTTACACCTTTTCTCAAGGCCTCACCTATGGCATAAATTCTTTCATCAGTATGTAAAGATATAAATTCCATTAGTTCTCTATCAGTTAAATTCTTTAATGACTCTAACTCGATATGATCAACCTTATTTTCTAAAGAACGAATCGCCTTTAATAGAGATTCCTCTATTGTTCTACCAATGCTCATAACCTCACCTGTAGCCTTCATTTGTGTAGAAAGGCTTCGATTAGCAGTAGCAAATTTATCGAATGGGAATCTTGGAATTTTTGTAACTACATAATCTAAGGTTGGTTCAAATGAAGCTAATGTATTAGCAATAGGAATTTCATCCAATCTTAAACCACAAGCTATTTTAGCTGATACACGGGCAATTGGATATCCTGATGCCTTTGAAGCTAAAGCTGATGAACGAGAAACACGAGGATTAACCTCAATAACATAATATTGGAATGAGTATGGATCTAAAGAAAATTGAACATTACATCCACCTTCAATCTTTAAAGCTCTAATTATCTTTAATGCTGAATTTCTTAGCATTTGATACTCTTTATTAGTTAAGGTTTGGCTTGGGGCTACTACTATTGAATCACCTGTATGAATTCCAACTGGATCAACATTTTCCATATTACATACTACTATAGCAGTATCATTCTTATCACGTAATACCTCATATTCAATTTCCTTAAAGCCCTTTATTGACTTTTCAACTAATACTTGTGATACAGGAGATAGCTTTAATGCATTTTTAGCAAGAGGTATTAATTCCTCCTCATTGTCAGCAAAACCTCCACCAGTTCCACCTAAAGTGAAGGCTGGACGTAAAATTATTGGATAGCCTATTTTGTTAGCAGCATCAACTACCTCATCTAAATTAGTTGCTGTAATAGATTCTAGTATAGGCTCATTAATTTTTAAACACAACTCTTTAAAAAGCTCTCTATCCTCTGCTTGTTCAATTGCCTCAGCAGATGTTCCTAATAATTCAACTTGACATTCATCTAAAATACCTTTTCTAGATAATTGCATACCTAAATTTAATCCTGTTTGACCACCAATAGAACAAATTAATCCATCAGGTCTTTCATAACGAATTATTTTAGCGACATGCTCAAGATCAAGAGGCTCCATATAAACCTTATCAGCTATTTTTGTATCAGTCATTATTGTTGCTGGGTTTGAATTAACTAGTATAACCTCATAACCTTCTTCTTTTAAGGCTAAACATGCTTGAGTACCAGCATAATCAAATTCGGCTCCCTGACCAATTACAATTGGTCCTGAACCAATAACCATTATTTTTTTAATATCTGTTCTTTTTGGCATAGCTGTTACCTCCACATTTCTTCATTAATTCCATAAATCTATTAAAAATATATTCACTATCCTCAGGTCCTGCAGCTGATTCAGGATGATATTGTACAGCAATAACATTATTTATATCATCCATCATTCCCTCTGCCTCATTATCTAATAAATTAATATGAGTAAGACGTAGTCCAGTTCCCTTTAAAGAATCAATGTCTATAGCAAAAGAGTGATTTTGACTTGTTATTTCAACCTTATCAGTATCTAAATTCTTTACAGGGTGATTACCACCACGATGACCAAACTTCATTTTATATGTTTTAGCACCATAAGCTAAACCAATCATTTGATGGCCTAAGCAAATACCTAAAATAGGAATAACACCTTTCATTTGACGAATTAATTCTATAACCTCTGTAACATTTTCAGGATCTCCAGGACCATTTGATAAAAATAATCCATCTGGCTTATATCTCAAAATTGTCTCTTTAGGGGTATTATATGGCACAACAACCACATTACATCCAGCTTGATTTAATTTTCTAATTATATTTAATTTCACACCACAATCTACTGCCACAACTGTATAAAGTGGATTAGGTGTTCTAGAATACCATATTTTTTTAGAAGAAACTGTTGCAACCTGATTTTTAGGATACTCATAAGCCTTTAAAGCCTTCATGCATTCCTCAAGTGGTTTATCAACATCACATATAATAGCCTTCATAGAACCGTGATCTCTAATTAATCTAACGATTTCTCTAGTATCAACCTCAGCTATACCAACAACTCCATTTTCCTCCATTACTTCACCTAAAGTACGAGTAAAACGGAAATTTGACGGAATATCATTATATTCTCTTACTATAAAGCCTGACATATATATATTTTTAGACTCATAGTCCTCATCTGTTAAACCGTAATTACCAATAAGTGGATATGTCATACAAACCATTTGAGCACAATATGATGGGTCGGATAAGATTTCTTGATATCCAACTACAGATGTATTAAAGACTATTTCTGCAATTTTTTCTTGCATGCTTCCAAAGCCTTCACCTATAAAAACATGACCATCCTCTAAAACAAGTTTTCTTTTCATAAGTTCCTCCTACTTTTTATATACTATTTTTCCATTTACAAGTGTTAAAACATTAAATCCATAATAGCTTTTACCTATAAATGGCGAATTTTTACCCATTGACAAAATTTCATCTTCTTCATACGTATGGATATTATCTATATCTAAAACTGCAATATCAGCAGTATAACCACATTCTAGCTTTCTTGTTGGCAAACCAAAAACCTTTATGGGATTATAAACCATAATATCTAAAAATCTATCTAAGCTAATTTTATTAGTTCTTACAAATTCCGTATAAATTATAGGAAGCATAGTTTCTAATCCTATAATTCCATTTAAGCATTTATCATACTCTCTAGTTTTCTCTTCCTTTGAATGAGGAGCATGATCAGAAGCAACCATACAAGCTGTTCCATCAAGTAAAGCCTCAATGGTAGCTAATCTATTTGCCTCACTACGTAATGGCGGATTCATTTTCCAATTACCATCAACAATCATATCCTCATTTAAAACTAGATGATGAGGAGCTACCTCACAGGTTATATTATTATACCCCTCTTTGTGAGCCTTTCTAATAGCATCAAAGGACTCTTTTGTAGACATATGACAAAAATGATAGCGACAACCTATCTCTTTGGCCAATTCAATTTCTCTTCTAACAGCCACATACTCACCCTCAGGAAGATACTTATAAACATTATCCTCAGCATGAGAAGCAATAACTAAATTATGCTTTTTTGCTAAAAGCATAGCCTCTTTTAATATTTCAATATTATTAACTCCACGGCCATCATCTGTAATAGCTAAAACTTTATTGTAAAAGCCTTCTATATCTGCCATCTTTTTATCCTCTTCATTGACTGTAACAGCACCATAAGGATAAACATTTACTACAGCAGATTTTTTAATTCTATCAAGTTGTATATTTAATGCCTCTAGATTATCAGGACATGGCATTAAGTTTGGCATAGACATCAATGTTGTCACACCACCCTTTGCAGCTGATTTTGTACCAGTTAATATAGTCTCCTTATATTCAAAGCCAGGTTCACGCAAATGAACGTGTACATCTACTGCGCCTGGCATTACTAGGCAGCCCTTTAAATCTATTACATCTTCTCCATCGATATTATCATCTATTTGCTTTATTATACCACAATCTATTAAAATGTCTTTATATATTAACTTATTATTTTCGATAATTCTACCATTTTTTAAAATCATTATAGATTACCATCCAATGCATCTGATATAACTGCCATACGAACATAAACACCATTTGTCATTTGCTTATAAATTCTACTTTTAGGACATTCAGCTACCTCATCAGCTATTTCAACACCTCTATTAATTGGTGCTGGATGCATAATAATAGCATTATCCTTCATACTTTCCATTCTCTTAACAGTCATACCATATAGCTTATGGTACTCCTCTGTAGTAATTTTCATTTTTTCCTGGTGACGCTCAAATTGAACTCTTAATAACATCATAATATCCATTGTCTTACATGCTTCATCTAAACCAATCCACTCTGCACAATGATCATTAAACTCCTCAGGACCAGAAATATACACCTTCATTCCTAGACGTTTCATTATTTCAATATCTGTATGAGCTACTCTAGAATGAGATATATCACCTACTATACAGCACTTTAAACCATCAAAATGACCATACTCCTCATAGATTGTCATCAAATCTAATAATGATTGAGTTGGGTGATTAGTTTTTCCATCACCACCATTAAAAATTGGGATTTTAATATTTTCTAGTTCCTTAAAATATTCATCCTTGCTATGGCGTATTACAACACCATCAACACCTAAAGCTTCAAATGTTCTAACTGTGTCATATAATGTTTCACCTTTAGCAATTGATGATAATTGTGTATCAAAATCAACTACCTTAATACCCAAATTCATTAAAGCACATTGGAACGAATACTGTGTTCTAGTTGAATTTTCAAAGAAAAGGGTTGCAACTTTCTTATCTGGATAAGAAATTCGAAACCCTTTTTTCAACTTAATAGCATAGTGGATTAGTTCCAATATTTTTTCTGTAGACAAATGTTTTAATGTTAATAAACCTCTCATACTTTCACCTCAAAAAAAAATAGTTTTCTAATCCAAAAAGACTAGAAAACTAGGTTCATAAATATATCAATCTCGTATTCTTGTTAGCCTCTCTGGACTATCTTAAAGTTTTACCGTATCTATGATACCACAACATAATAAAACATTCAACAAAAAATATTTTTTTTCGATAAAAATAAAAGGGAAAGCCTAACTTTTCCTTTTACGCAAAAATACTATAACAAAATATGGTATCATTACAATATAATACAAAATAAAAATTATTTTAAAAATAATATCTATTATTGCAAATGCATCATCTATATATAAATTATTTATATAATCTGTTACTCCTAAACAAATAAAATATATTACACATATAAACATAATTATAGTTGAAACAAATACAAATCTATTTTTAAAAAAATTCTTAATTACTTTAATATCTTCTAAGTACATTTCACTATCTTCAACAATATAAATTGCAATAAATATACCAGATAAAACAAATATTGCAAAAAATAATAAGAATACGTTTAATAAAACTGCAATGTCGCTTTCCACACTTATATCTATAGGCTCTCCTAAAAGTGGTCCTAAGATAATAGAGACGGAACATAAACTAACAGCACTTATTAAAAAAGAAATTAGAAAAGTACTCAAAGAAATTAACAGTATTTTTTTCATAAACTACCTCCACAAATACGTTTCCATTATAGAGGTATTATTTTGGACATATCAATAGACAAGTGTGTCCAATTCCCTATTTTCATGTCCATTTATGAAATTTATATGTAATTTTTAGAAATATTCAGTACCAGTAACTTCTTCTTTCCATGGATCTCCACCATTTTTATATCTTACTCTAGCACACCAGTATTTTGGGCCATCATATTCTACAGAGCACTCAATACTTTTACCAATATTTAAATCATTTGCTGATACATAAGCTTCAAATGTCATTTGTTCAACATCTTCAGTATAAGTTTCAGAACTGTACAAAATTGCTACAGTATATAATTTTGTAGGTCCTAGAGCAAATACATTTGTAGCTTTACTATACACACGATTATTTTCAAGATACAATTCAATTTGAACATTTATAAATATTCCTCTTTCGCTACTATCTTCACTATCTAAAGTTACAAATTCTGGTTCAACAACCTCTTTAGCTTTAGCACTAAAAGGTAGTACAAATAATACTACTAAGCATAAAAATATTAATATTTTTTTCATTATTTTTTCTCCCTTTTACTATTTACAAGTTTTAATGTTATGTGAATAACAACTGGAAGTAAACAAATAATCACTAAGCCTCCTAAGTAAATCATAAAATCAGTAAAACAAAAATAATAAGAATTATTATAAAAATGATTACGATTAGGAATAAACTTAATAACAGAAATAAAATACGTCAATAGAATTCCTAATACTAAAGCTGATAAACAAGCCAATACTGTTAATTTCCATCTTCTATAGAATAAATCTACCTTTACAGGTACAGTTGGGGTTTCTAAGTTAAGAACCTTTTCATCAGAAGTTTCAGCTAAAATAATACCAGTAGTTATATCTACATCGATTCCATCATAGAAATATTTAACTGGTAAATTTAATTTTGTTGATAAGTATTCTCTTTGAGCAATACTTGGTGATGAGCTTCCTTTTTCCCATCTATAGATAGTTTTAGAACTTACTTCTACTAATTCGGCAAATTCTTTTTGAGATTTGTTAGATTTTTTACGAGTTGCACATAATTTTTCTTGAAACATTTTCATATTTTGATACCTTACCCTACTTTTTCATAAACAAAGTAATTATATCAAAATTTTATCGATATTGCAATCAAATAACTTTATTACAAATTTCGACATTTTTCTTTTGCTTTTTCTTGTTAAAAAACCAAAAATCTCAAAGATATTTATTTTTTTCCAATATTATTCGATAAATTTATACTACTTTTGACATAGTTTGTCAATTTTTTTATTTAAAATTTTTTAAAAAAATTCGACACGAATTTACATCGTGTCGTTAATAGTTAAATCTAAAATTACTTCTCTTGCGATTAATAGGCCAGCTACAGAAGGTACAAAGGCAACTGAAGCTATAAAATCAGGTGACTTTATTGGTTCCTCAGTTGAAAATAAAACCTTTACATCCTTGATTCCTCTTTTTTTAAGTTCATAGCGCATTACTCTTGCTAATGGACAAACTGTTGTTTTTGAAATATCCTTAATTTGAAATAATAAAGGATTTAATTTATTGCCTGTGCCCATTGAACTTATAATTTTTATATTTTGATTTTTAGCTGTTTGGATTATATTTATTTTAGCTGTTACATTGTCTACACAATCTATTACATAATCAAATTGTGAAAAGTCAATTTTTTTAATTGACTCTTCATTAACAAATAAATCAAGGGCTTCAACTATACAATCTTTGTTTATATCTAGTATTCTTTCTTTCATTACATCCACTTTTTTTCTACCAAGTGTTGAGTGTAATGCAATTATTTGACGATTCAGATTTGATTCATTGATTATATCAAAATCTACTATGGTAATATATTTTACACAGCTTCTAGCTAATGCTTCAACAACAAAACCACCAACACCGCCGATTCCAAAAACACAAACATGGCTTTGATTTAATTTTTTTAATCCTTGTGAGGTTAGTAATGGTATCATCCTTTGCTGCATATTAATCCTCAAATAATTCGCTAGACATATATTTTTCACAGCCATCTGGGAATATGGCTACAATATTTTTATTTGGCATTTTTTGCATTATTTTTAAAGCTCCAGCATAACAAGCACCAGAGGAAATTCCAGCCGAAACACCATATTTTTTCATAACCTCTTTAGCACCGTTCATAGCTTCCTCATCACTTATTGTAATAACCTCATCTACTAAATCCATATCTAAAATGCTAGGCTTAAATCCTGCACCAATGCCTTGAATTTTATGGATTCCTTTTTTGTTTTCTGTTAAAAATGGTGATGATTTTGGTTCGATTCCAACTGTATATATTTGTTTTTTCATCTTTAGATATTTTGATACACCTGTTATCGTTCCACCAGTACCAATTCCACATACAATAACATCTACATCTTTTAAATCATTATATATTTCTACAGCAGTGGTTTTAAAATGAGCACTAACATTAGCTTTGTTGTCAAATTGGGAAGGTATAAAGGAATTTTCAATTTCTAAGGCCATGTCTTTAGCCATATCAATACTTCCTTTCATTCCAAATTCACTTGGAGTTAAAATAACAGTTCCACCTAAAGCTTCCATAAGCTTTATTCTTTCCTTACTCATATTATTAGGCATACAAATAATAGCTTTATAGCCTCTTTGAACTGCAATTGCACATAAGCCTATTCCCGTATTTCCACTAGTTGGCTCAATGATAGTTCCTCCTGGTTTAAGTAGGCCTTCCTTTTCAGCTTGAAGAATCATTTCTAAGGCAACTCTATCTTTAATAGAACCTGTAGGGTTTTTACCTTCAATTTTAGCATACAAATGCTGTTGTAGTTGTAATAATGGCGTATTTCCAATTGCCTCATACATTTTTTTTATAAGCATTATATCACCTTTCTTTTTTATTGTTTTCATTATAGCACCTTTTTAATTATAAACTATATATATTTAAAAAAATACTGTATAATATTAACAAATAGATAATTTTGAGGAGATATAATGAAGATTGTAGGTATAATAGTAGAGTATAACCCTCTACATAATGGTCATGTTTTTCATGTTAATCAAATAAAAAAGCTAGCAAATCCAGATCTAATTATTGCCATAATGTCATCAAGCTTTACAATGCGTGGTGATTTATCATTATTTAATAAATTTGAAAAAACTAAACAAGCCTTACAAAATAGTGTAGATATTGTCGTCGAGCTTCCTTTAGCTCTATGTTGCAATAAGGCCGATATTTTTGCCCTTAATGCCTGCAAAATATTAAATTTATTAAAAGTTGATGAAATTTGGATTGGCAGTGAAAATAATGACGAAAATATTTTTAAAATGGCATATAATTCTTTTTATGATAAGGATAAATATATAAAGGAACAAATGGCTAAAGGGCGTTCATATAAGGAAATAACTGATGAAATATTTCCTCTTAAAAGTAATGATTTATTGGGTTATTGTTATTATAAGGCAATTGTAGAGAATAATTTAAATATTTCACTTCATACCTTACAAAGATGTAGTTCAAACTATTTAGATAAACTTCCTACTGATGATAAAATTGCCTCAGCTTTAGCGATTAGAAATAATCTTAATTTATTAGATAAATATACTCCTTCTTATGTTAGTAATGATAAAGATAAAATTTATGATGAAGAAAAACTTTTTATATATTTAAAATATAAAATCATTACTACTAGCAATAATGAGCTTAAACAAATTTATTTTGTAGATGAGGGTATAGAATATAAATTAAAAAGCATTATAAGTTTTAATTCTTATGAAGAGTTTATCAACTACCTAGCAACTAAAAGGTATACTAAAACGAGAATTAAAAGAATGCTTTTATATATTTTGTTAAATATTAAAAAAGAACAAATGAATGAAATAATCAATTCTGATATAGCTTTTTTAAGAGTTTTAGGTTTTAACGATAAAGGAAAAACATATATTAATAAAATTAAAAAGAATGTCACTATCTATACAAATATAAAAGACGGCATAAATCAAATTCTTGATATTGAACTAAAGGTATCACGTCTATTAGATATAGTTTATAATGATAATCTTATCAATAAAGAACAAAAAGGTCCTATAATTAAAAATAATAAGATGGCGTAAACAAGCCATCTTATTTTCATTTTAGATTTTTCTTTTAATTTTTAACTTTAAAATATGGTAAAAAGATCTTCTTAATTTTTTTAAGATACTCTTAAAAAACTTTTTTTCATCCTTTGTCAAGAGTTTAAAGCGTAATCTAACACCTTTGATAAAACGAATTGGGTGCCTTTTAAAATCAAAAACAGTTGTATTTGGAGAAACCTCAATTATTGTAAATAAAATATCAACAAATTTCTTTCTATCTAAATCGGTAGTATCCTCGTAAAAATGTCTAATAGCTCTATCAAACCACCTAGATTGAGGTGTATTGCGTTTAATATATTTAAATCTTCCATCTTTAGTTAGCGTCCAATTAAAGGCGTCATGCTTAAAAATACTAAATCCCTTAGCATTAACAAAATTAAAACTATCAGTATGATACATTAAAACCGCAATAATAGCTTCTTGAGTAGTTAGTGTCACTAACTTATTTTCAATTTGTAAATATTCTTCATTTCCAAAAATATTATTAGAAAAGCCTGGACCATCAAAATTAAAAACCTTAATGATGTTATTATTGATTAAATTTTTACTATACATAGCTGAGTATAAAGCTAAATTACCACCCTTAGAATGGCCTCCTATGTACATTTTCTTTTTATATATATCATATATCTTATTTATATATATAACAGAATCTCTTTGAGAAGGAATTTCCTTAAGATATGACATATTAAAGTTTTCCTTCCAACCTAAAATTGTTACATCTGTACCTCTAAAGGCAACAAAAATAAAGTCATCAAATATAAAAGTAATTGCAAAAAATTGCTCTATGTTTTCATAGCATAGCTGATTTCTAATGTAATTAATCTTTACATATCTATATCTATTACAATGAGATAATAGTTTTAGTAATTTTAAGTTTTTATTCTCACAAACTGTATTGTCACATAGGATTTGAAAATTTTCATTTTTTATAATTGAGTAAAGATAAATTTCTTTATCTTCTTTAACAATCTTTTCAAAATTAAGATATGCAAGCTGACATAACAATAAGGCATCAACTTCATCAAATGGGCGATCATTAAAATTTTCATTTCCAAAATTTCTTACAAAATATAATAAATTTTTCATAATAATCACCCCTTTGTACTATTATAATATATTTTATTTAAAAAAAATATATGATATCTAACTAATAATAACAAAAAACTATTATAAATTTTATTATTATAATTTGTTTTAATTTAAAATTAAATAAAAAGAAAACGGAATGACTAAATACTAATCATTCCACTTTTAGCTAATAATATAATTGCCTGAGTCCTAGAAGATACTCCAAGCTTTCCAATCACATTAGAAATATGATTTCTAACCGTTTTTTCACTTATTTTTAATTTATTTGCGATTGTTTTGGTAGTTTCATTAGAAATTAAAAGCTTAAAAATTTCTAATTCTCGAGGCGTTAAAAAATGTTGATTCATAATTAAGTATGGACCTCCAACTCTTACACTATTATCTTATGAAAATAACAAAGAATTGGAACCTACTAAAATAAAAATATTTTATAAAGTATGTTTTAATAGATCTTCATATGATTGGTTAATTAAATCTCTAGGTGCAATATCAAAAACTGTTCGACAGCCACATTCTTTTCTCTTGTTTAGTCTATAACATGCTCTAGCATAGGCAACTAAAACATTACCTGTAAATTCAGGATTTGAATCTAATTTTAGACTATATTCAATAACATGATTGTTTTCTAAATTAAAGCCAGTCTTTCCTGTTCTTATAACAAATCCTCCATGAGGCATACCACTATGATTCTTTTTTAATTCTTCTAACGAAACAAAATGTACATAAGTATCATAGTCATTAAAATAATTAGGCATTTCTTTAATTTCTTTTTCAATACGAGGCTCATCATCTGGATTTGAAACAACAACATAACAATCACGAATATGCTTTTGGCGAGTCGTTAAAATTGGATTTTCACAATTTCTAACCTTTTGTAATGCTTCATCTACTGGAATAGTATATTGACGTGCATCAACGACACCCTTAATTCTTCTAATGGCATCACTATGACCCTGACTTACACCCTTACCCCAAAATGTATAATCATTACCATTTGGTAAAACAGCTTCCATCATTAATCTATTTAATGAAAACATACCAGGATCCCAGCCAGTTGAAATTATAGCAATCTTTTTTGATTCTAAAGCCACCTTATCTACATTTAAAAAATGCTCGTATACCTTAGCATGAGTATCAAAGCTATCAACAACATTAAACATCCTAGCAATTTCAGGTGTTTGAGTAGGTAAATCAGTAGCACTACCACCACATAAGATCATAACATCAATTTGGTCTTTAAATTTTGCCATATCCTTCATGCTGTAAACACCAACATTTGGAGTCTGTAATTTTATAGAGTCTGGACTTCTTCTTGTAAAAACCGCAATTAATTTCATGTCTTCATTTAGGGATATAGCTGCCTCTACACCCTTACCTAAATTTCCATAACCACATATACCTATGTTAATCATACTTTTCTCCTTTAATCTAATAAATTTAATTTATCCTTATATTTTGAATCAATACAATTTTTTAATGGGGTTTCGCGTTTAGATACTTCTACCATTGCTTTTGTTTTAGTTGAAGTAGCTATAGTACCAGCACCACTTACACATCCTAAAGGACAGGCCATTCCCTCAAGTAAATAGCCATCATATTTACCGGCCTTAGCCATTTGTAATAGTTTTTTACAATTACGAAGACCTTGCGCACTTTCAACTTTAGCATCCTTAGTAGGATCAATACGCTTAATAACGTTAACAACAGCTTGAGCAACACCACCTGATACAGCAAAGCCTCTTCCATCAGCTGAAGTCTCATTTTTAAGTGGTTTTTCTGTTAAGGTATTGAAATCAACATTTTTGGCAATAAACATGCCCATTAACTCTTCAAATGTTAAAACAAAATCAACATCACTTCTTACACTTTTTCTAGATGCTTCTAGCTTTTTAGCAGAACAAGGACCCACGAAAACTATTTTACAATTTGGATGTTCCTTTTTAACTAATCTTGCAGTTAAAACCATAGGTGTTAAAGCCATTGATATATTATCCTTAAATTCTGGGAATTCCTTTTTAGCCATTACTGACCAGCTTGGGCAACAAGATGTTCCCATAAATTTTAATTTAGATGGAACATTATCTAAAAAGTCGTGAGCTTCCTCAATTGTACATAAATCAGCACCTATAGATACCTCATAAACTCCATTAAAGCCTAATTTGGACATTGCATCATCTATAGTTTTCAAATTGACCTTAGGACCAAATTGACCAACAAAGGCAGGTGCCATTATAGCATATACCTCATATTCACTTTTTATAGTTTGAATAACCTGGAATAGTTGTGATTTATCAGCAATTGCGCCAAAAGGACAATTAACTATACACATACCACAACTAACACATTTATCATAATTTATTTTAGCTCGTCCATGTTCATCTGATTCGATGGCGTCCATTCCACAGGCCTTTTCACATGGTCTTTCTCTATGAACAATAGCACCATAAGGACATACATCCTTACATCTTCCACATTTTATACATTTATTTTGATCTATGATAGAACGTCCATTAACAATTCTAATAGCATCCTTAGGGCAAACATTAGCACAAGGATTTGCTAGGCATCCAACACAAGTATCAGTAACAAAATAAGAATTTTGAGGACAAGCATTACATGCAAAGTCGATGACATTAACTAGTGGTGGCTCATAAAAACGTTCAGTTTTTATAGCTCCTTCTATTCCCTTAGAAATTGGTTCATGCTCATCAGCACTTCTAACCGGTAAACCAATTGCTAATCTAATACGTTCAGCAACAATAGCACGCTCTAAAAAGATTGATTCACGATACTTAGCTTGACCTCTAAGCATTTGATATGGGATTTCCTCAATTCTAGAATAATCTCCACCCTCGTAGGCAAGTCTAGCTACCTCTTCAAAAACTTTTCTTCTAATTTTTATAATTGATGCATATGAATCTAGCATATATATTCCTCCTAATAGCTATTTATAATTCTACTTTATTTTCTAAAATATAGCAATAAATTTATGCATATTAATATTATAACAAATATTTTGCTTTTCATTTAAATATTATATCAAATTTGAATTTTTTTATTTTGGGCATCCCCCATACATTAAAAAATCGTGGAGTTGACCACTCACCGGCCAAAATATTAGCATTGATAGCATTCAAAATGCATAAAGCTCCATAATCCTTTGATGGTATTATATGCTTAATCAATGGTAGCAATAACTTGATTTTATTATGTCTTTTTTTAAATAATTCTGTATAAATAATACCCGGATGACCTAAATAGATTTTAAATCCCTCATTCGCAAGCTCATATGATAATTTCATCAGTAATCTCTTACTATAAGCATATTTATCTTCTAAATTTAAAGATTTTTTACTACAATAGCTTATTGATGATGTCACAATGTAACTTGTTTTTATACCAATCATTTTAATTAGCTTTATAATTTTTAAGGCATTGATTTGAACAATATCAGCATTAACATCTATACTAGCACTATTCATAATGCAATAATCTATAGACAAGCTTTTAATATTATCTATAAATTTATTAATAGAATTTTCATTTTCTAAATCTAAATAAAGATATTTTTCATGCTGATCATTATTAAGGCTGGTAAGTTTTTTCAGTTTTAACTCATTACGGTAGGATAATATTAAATTACAACCTAAATACCTTAGCTGTTCAATCATTGAAAGAGAAATTTCTGAAGTTGCACCTACAATTAAAATTGTTTTATTTTTTAACTTTAAAATATTTTTATTCATTATATTTATAATTCTTTTATTCATATTTAAATAAACCATTTTCCATTAAAATAATCTCATTGTCTTGATTTATTCCTTTTACTACAATGTCATTATCTCCAAAAATTAAATCTATATGCTTACTACAATGATTGATTAAGTTTGTATTTGTAATACCATAAGGATAGGCAAAACCAAGACCTAAATGACATCCTAAATTTTCATCTAAAAGCGTTGAAAAGAAAGTATTATTTTTTATTGTTTGGCAAAGTGCCACCTCTCCAACATAGGTTAAGGCATCATCATCTTTAGTGATTTCATTAATTATAGTTTGATAAATAGCTTTACCTTCTTTAAAAAAGACCTGATAATCACTATATATTTGGCCATTATAATTAAGTGGCTTATTGGCAAATATCTGGCCATTAACACCATATTTTAATGGTGCTATGTATACTTCTAAAGATGGTAAATTAGGCATATATCTTACACCTTTAATTGTTTTTTGATAAACAGCTTGAAATTGGGAATTCTTTATAATCTCAACCTCTAAATTATTTTTGGGACTAATAAATTTAAGTTTTTCTAGATTTAATGAATTTAAATAATTTTTAAACTTTAAGGTTGAATTTATTCCCTTTAATAATGAAAAAATCTGATTCCATAAATCATCTTCACTAATTTGTAATTTTTGAGCCCAAAATGGATTAGCAACAGCACAAATAGTTTTCTGATTTATACGATTGATAAAATATTCATTGACAAATTCTAATTTTGCAAGTGAAGCCTTATATAAATTTAATTTATCTTTGTTTGCAACCACAGGATATAAATAAGGAGAATGTAGTACAATCCTACAAAAATCATTTTCTATTAAATCCTTGTAATGCTTTATATCTTCTTCTATATATTTATCATAACCTATATCAATCTTGTTTTCCAATTCATAGCCATCAGTATATTTTACATAAATTTTGCTTGCCCCAAATTTAAGGCAAGCAAGACTTAATAATTCAACAAACTCTTTTAAATAACTACTACCAACAATTTCAACCATTTGACCAGGCTGAAGATTAAGAGCTCGTCTAATAATATAATTTATATAATTATTCTTTTTCATCTATCTTCAAAACAGTATGTACATAGGCAAGAATTGCTTCAACTGTTTTATCGATACCGATTTTGGAATTTATACACAAATCATAGTTATTAGCTTTACCCCAATCTCTATCTGTATAGAAATTATAATAGCCTTTACGCTTCTTATCAACCTTTAAAATCTGTTGACTAGCTTTAGCAGGATTTAAACCATAATATTTAACAGCACGTTCAATCTTATCCTCCATTGGAGCACATATGAAAATGTTGACAACATTCTCTTTATCCTTTAAAACATAATCAGCACATCTACCAACAATTACACATGATTCCTCATTTGCAATTTTTTTAATTGCATCAAATTGGGCTAAAAAAACTTTTTGTCCTAAAGACATATCATATGAATACATTCCTATACCAGCAGAAACAAAAAAGCTATCTTTCTTTTCATCATAGTTTTTAAATACTGCTTCAGATAAGCCAGAGCCTTCTGCAGCCTTAGCTAACAACTCATTATCATAAAAATTAATTCCAAGTTTTTCAGCTAAAAGCTTACCTATAAACCTTCCACCACTTCCATACTCACGGCCAATAGTAATTACATATTTCATATTTATCAGTCCTTTCTAATATCCTTTACTACTTTAATTATATCATAAAATAGTGAAAATGAGACTAAAAAATACATTAAAAAAAAGACTAGAAAATACATTAAAAAAAAGATTGACAAAAGTAATAGATATGTTATAATTTAAGGGCAGCACTAAATGGCCCGTTGGTGAAACGGTTAACACACATGCCTTTCACGCATGCATTTATGGGTTCGAACCCCGTACGGGTCACCAAATTAAAATAATAGGTTTGATATAATAAATGATGCTGTTCAAACCTTTTCATACACTAAAACTAGGAGTTATGCTCTTAGTTTTTTTATTTCTAATAGACAACTTATAATATTATAAAAGGAAAAGTTTTTTCATATAAGAATAAACTTACTTTAAATAATATTATTTAATTATGTTATTGAACTTTTAACATTTTTATTTTCACATAATCTTCACTTTTTTATTTAGAAATATTAAAATAAAAATATAAAATACTTTTTGGGCCGCAAAAATGAAAAATATAAATGACGTATTAAAACTTAATATTGATAGTTTTTTAAGTTTGTTCACAAAATAGATTATGGCTATATGGATGCTGATGGTTTAATTCATCGCATAACACCAGCTGATGATTATGCAAAATTAAACAGCTCTCCATATCGTTTTTCTTCCCCAAAGCAAGTTGTAGAAAACAATTGAGGTTAGTGCTGGGATGTGGCTGAACTTATTCGTTTTTATTGTGAGAAAAATTTGCTAGAATATAAATGTATTTTTCTAGAATATTTAACAAATAACTTTCACAAAACCCATATGCAGATTTTTATAAAATTTAATGGAAAATGGTGTGAAGCACCAGATAATACTTCTCCCATAACTTTTGGTGAGAATGGTTATGACAAATTTGATTCTTGCATTAATGATTTTGCAAATCTTTTTAGAGCTTATTTAAAACATGAACTTGGTGATAAGTACAATGAAAAATTTTTATTAGTAAAAGAAATTACAAAACCTATGATTTCAGGAATGACAGATGAAGAGTGTTTAAAAATAGCGCGTAGTAATTAATAAATCTTATTGTTTAAATTTTAAAAAAATTGCGTATTAAATTTATAAAGTTTAATTGACTTTATGATTGGATTATAACTATATATTATTGGTATTTATTACATTTAATAAAATAAGCTCTATAAGAGCTTTTTTTTATATAAAAAAACAGGTAAATATATACCTGTTAGAAAATTGATTGAATAGCTAAAATAATATAACCTAAACCTATAGAAGATACCAAAAGTAAAGCAATTATAATTAAAGTATCTTTTATTACATTCTTATTTTTAATTAAAAAGACAAGACCTAATCCAGCATTTATACATAAACCACTAAATAAAGCGGCAAAAGGAATTGTATTTAAAATAAATAATTCTGATAATAAAACTGAAGAGGCACAATTAGGAATTAAACCTACTAATGCACAGACAAGAGGTGTTAAATACTTTTGCTGAGTTAAAAAATTAATAATATTATCCTCACCAATAAAATAAATTAAAAAGCCAAATATTATATTAATGATAAAAACATAGGCAAAAATCTTTAAAGAATGAACAATAGGATGAATTAAATGCTCCTTAATAGCACTTTCCTCATGTTCGATATGATGATGACAACAACCAATATGTGAATCAACCTCAGTAGCTTGTTGATATTCTCTTTTTCCTCTTACAAGGTCAATAGTATAACCAATTACAAATCCACAAATAAACTTTAGTATTATCAAAGCGACAACATATAAGGCAGTAGATTTATTTGATAATAAAATAGGAAATGCTTCATCACTACAAGAAAAGAATACGGCAAACAAGCAACCCATACTGATTGATCTTTTTATATATAAATCGGCCGCAACAACACTAATACCACATTGGGGGATTAAACCAATTGAAGAACCAATAATAGGTGAAACCTTTTTATGTTTAGTAAAAAGTGACGAAATTTTATCCTCAACAAATGATAATAATATATATAATACTAAAGATACAGCTAAAACCTTAAGACTATCTAAAAAAGCATCAAGTAATACATCTAACATAAAAAGCCACCTCCACCAATATTATTTATAATTTAAAATAATTAATACTCTAATAAATAAAAAAAACACCATCTGGTGTTTAAATTCAAAGAGAAGCCTGGCAATTACCTACTCTCGCACATAGTACTACCATCGG
>ERZ1643246.1049-NODE-1049-length-31674-cov-6.399507_pt1 | contig 31674 bp, 27 predicted proteins | sample MGYA00579265_ERZ1643246 | MGnify/ENA primary metagenome ERZ1643246 (study PRJEB29033, sample SAMEA4952261) | chicken gut metagenome | biome: Broiler Chicken; feature: Gastrointestinal Tract; material: Caecum | place: Ireland | collected 2018 | study: Broiler...
GAATTCAGGGACAGGATCTCGGCTATGTGATCAGAATGGGTATCCTGATGGCGATTGTAGCCATGCTTGCTTTGTTTTTCGGCGCGATGGCCGGAAAATTTGCGGCGCAGGCGGGAGCAGGTTATGCGAAAAATCTGCGCCACGATATTTTTTATAAAGTACAGAACTTTTCTTTTAAGAATATTGACCATTTTTCCACATCCGGCCTGGTAACCAGGCTGACCACGGATATCACCAACGTGCAGATGGCTTATATGATGACCATCCGTATGCTGGCCAGAGCTCCGATCATGATTATTCTCTCCTGGATCATGACCATGACCATCAATGTAAAGGTTGCTCTGATTTTCCTGGTGGCGGTTCCGATTCTGGGATTCGCGCTGATTTTTATCGCAAAGACCGCTCACAAGTATTTTGACCAGGTTTTTGACGAGTATGACGTGCTGAACAATACCGTGCAGGAGAACGTAAACGCGGCGAGAGTCGTAAAAGCCTACGTGAGAGAGGACCATGAGATTGAGAAGTTCCACGGAATTTCCGGTATCGTATTCAGACTCTTTACCAAGGCAGAGAAAATTGTAGCTTTCAACAATCCGGTAATGATGCTGGTTATGTATTCCGTAATCATCCTCATTGTTCTGATGGGCGGACGTGATATCGTCTTCGGCACTATGGAGGCCGGAGAGCTGACCAGCGTGCTGGTGTACGCGCTGCAGATTCTGTCTTCTCTGATGATCGTATCCTTTGTGTTCGTTCTGAATATGATCGCGGGCGCCTCCACTGACCGTATTGTGGAAGTGATGAAAGAGGTTCCGGATCTTCAGAATAAGGAAGACGGAATCAAAGAGGTTCCCAACGGAGATATTGATTTTGAAAACGTGGACTTCAGCTATGACGGAAAGCGCATCAAACCGGCACTGAAGAATGTAAATCTTCATATTAAATCCGGACAGATGATCGGAATCTTCGGCGGAACGGGAAGCTCCAAGAGCTCTCTGGTCCAGCTGATCCCGAGACTGTACGATGTAACGTCCGGAGCGGTAAAGGTGGGCGGAATCGATGTGCGGGACTATGACATGGAAGCCCTGAGAGATCAGGTAGCCGTGGTTCTGCAGAAGAATGTGCTTTTTACCGGAAGCATATACGACAATGTGCGCTGGGGCGATGAGAACGCCAGCGATGAAGAAGTGGAGAGAGTCTGCAGGCTGGCGCAGGCCGATGGATTTGTCAAGGAATTCCCGGACGGATATAATACGATGATCGTTCAGGGAGGAAACAACGTATCCGGCGGTCAGAGACAGCGACTGTGTATTGCCAGGGCGCTGCTGAAGAAACCCAAGATTTTGATCCTTGACGATTCTACCAGCGCTGTGGATACGAAGACAGACGCTCTGATCCGGAAGGCATTCCGCGAGGAGATTCCGGATACCACAAAGATTATTATTTCCCAGAGAGTTTCTTCCATTGAGGATGCCGATCAGATTATTGTCATCGACAACGGCGAGATCAACGGCGTGGGCACTTCGGAAGAGCTTCTCAAGACCAACCAGATTTACCGTGAGGTTTATGAATCCCAGGTGAAAGGGAGGGAAGAGTAATGGAAAAGAAGCAGTCAAGAGTTACTAAAAATACATTGAAGACAGCTGGCCGGCTTCTGAAATACGTAACGGGAACGTACAAGGCAGAATTTGTTGTGGTGTTTGTGTGTATTCTGCTCTGCGCCGTTGCCAATATTGCCGTGTCCTTCTCCATGCAGATCATGCTGGATGATTATATTCTTCCGTTGGCGGATCAGGCGGATCCGCAGTTCGCGGGCTTTTACAGGGCGCTGATTGTTCTGGGGGCAATTTTCCTCGTCGGCGTTATTTCATCCTTTATCTACAGCCGCCTGATGGTCCGGATCGGACAGGGCGTCCTGAAGAGAGTCAGGGATGAGATGTTTGAACATATGCAGACCCTGCCCATCCGCTATTTTGACCAGAATACGAACGGATCCATCATGAGCCTTTATACGAATGATACGGATACCTTAAGGCAGATGATCAACCAGTCAATTCCGCAGGTGCTGATGTCAGCATTCTCGATTATTGTAACTTTTATTTCCATGCTGGTTTTAAGCCCGCTCCTTACCATTTTGGCCGTGATCATGATCTTTATTCTCTACCTGGTAGCCAAGAAGCTGGGCGGAGGCAGCGGAAAATATTTCGTCCGCCAGCAGATGGATCTGGCAGCGATCACCGGGTTTTCTGAGGAGAGAATGAATGGACAGAAGGTAGTTAAGGTATTTAACCACGAGGTGCAGTCAGAGATAGAATTTGATCAGCTCAATGAAAAACTGTATGAGAGCTCCGCTACGGCGCATACCTATGCCAGTGTGATGGGCCCCATCATCGGCAACCTGGGCAATCTGCAGTTTGTGCTGACGGCTGTGCTGGGAGGAATTCTGATGCTGAACAACGTCGGCGGCCTTACCATCGGTACCATCGTAGCCTATCTTCAGTTTACCAAGAGCTTTACCCAGCCCTTTATGCAGGTGGCGCAGCAGTTTAACTCCATCATTATGGCCCTGGCCGGTGCCGAGCGTATCTTCAATATGATGGATGAGGAGCCGGAAGTTGATGACGGGTATGTGAAGCTGGTCAACGCGAAAAAGGATGAGAACGGAAATATTACCGAATGTCCGGAGCGCACGGGCCTTTGGGCCTGGAAGCATCCGCATCAGGCCGACGGAACAGTTACCTATACGGAGCTGCAGGGTGATGTCCGTTTCTATGACATGTCCTTTGGATATACGCCGGATAAGATGGTTCTGCACGATCTGACTCTGTACGCGAAGCCGGGACAGAAGCTGGCTTTCGTAGGCTCCACCGGTGCCGGCAAGACGACGATCACAAACCTGATCAACCGTTTCTACGATGTGCAGGATGGAAAGATCCGTTACGATGATATTAATATCAACAAGATCAAAAAGGCGGATCTGAGGCGTTCTCTGGGCATTGTGCTTCAGGATACGCATCTGTTCACCGGCACAGTTAAGGAGAACATCCGATATGGAAAACTGGATGCCACGGATGAGCAGGTATACGCGGCTGCAAAACTGGCTTATGCGGATCAGTTTATTCAGAGACTGCCCCAGGGGTATGATACTCTGCTTACCGGAGACGGCGAGCAGCTCTCCCAGGGACAGAGACAGCTTCTGGCCATTGCCCGGGCTGCCATCGCGGACCCGCCGGTGCTGATTCTGGATGAGGCAACCTCCAGCATTGATACCCGTACGGAGGCCATCGTGCAGAAAGGCATGGATAACCTGATGAAGGGCAGAACAGTATTCGTGATCGCCCACAGGCTTTCCACCATCCGCAACAGTGACGCGATCATCGTTCTGGATCACGGAAGGATTATCGAGCGCGGAACCCACGAAGATCTGATTAAACAGCACGGTACGTATTACCAGCTGTATACAGGAAAACTGGAACTGTCCTGATGTGTTTTTAAGAACAGGAAAAAGCGCCCCGCCGGGTCTGCGAAAGCAGAACCTCTGCGGGGCGTTCTTTTCTTTCCGGGAAAAAACTGCTGATCAGGCAGCTTTGATGTTTACCCGCCCGGGCCTGGAAAGCGCCACCGGCATCTGAAACAGTTCCAGAGCCGCGCAGAACTTATCGGCGCAGGAGATTACCCAGGCTTCCCTGGAATTGGGGACAGGACCCAGAGGAAACATATGGGAGAGGATTGCTGCGCGTTCCTTCTCACTGATCTGGAAATGGGCCGTGCTGTTGTAAGCGGCGACCTTGGGATGATAGAAGGCCTGGGGCTCCCTGGTGGGCTTGGGATCCTTAAAATCATAAAGGAAAAAATCATGCAGCAGCCCTGCCCGGGCGGCGCATCTGGCGTCCAGGCGGAATTTTTTCGCCAGGCGCCAGGAAATGTACGAGACATTCAGGCTGTGGAGCAACCGGGTAGTATTGTAATGCTGCCGGTAGAAAACCAGCTTTTGAAATTCCCGGTTTCTCAGAATCTCATCCACGCATTCCAGAAACTCTGCGTCGATATCCTCCGAAATTGTTATGTCCATCGGCAATCACTTCTTTCTCTTATTTGATACTATTATTATGCGGATAATTCGGCGAAAAGTCAATAAATATGCGACAAAAGAGATATAAAACAATCAATAACTGTTAAAATCAGGGCCTATTGCAAAATGCAGCCGGCCGGAGGTATAATGGAACGGCGGAGAAACGTAAATACAGACAGGAGGATTTCATAAAATGGCAAAAGAAATAATCAGCACAGAGAAAGCGCCTGCAGCCATCGGGCCTTACGTGCAGGCGGTAAAAAGCGGCGGGTTTTTATTTATTTCCGGTCAGCTTGGCTTCGATATGGCGGACGGCAGCATTCCGGAGGCTGTGGAGGACCAGGCGGCCAATTCTCTGAAAAATCTGGAGACGATTATGAAGGAAGCCGGAACGGATAAATCCAGGGTGGTGAAAACCACAATTTTCCTGACGGATATGGGAGATTTCGGAAAGGTCAATGAAGTGTACGGGGCTTTTTTTGAGGGGATCTATCCTGCACGATCCTGCGTGGCTGTGCGGGAGCTGCCCAAAGGGGCCCGGGTGGAAATTGAATGTATGGCTGAGGTGTAAGAGAAAATGCCGGATTCCGGAGCGCATGATAAGCGTCCGGAACCCGGCATTATGAATGAAACAGGATCAGTTCACAGATAAAGACGGCTGCGCAGGCACCGCAGGCTACCTGAAAAAGGCTTCTGCGCAGATAGGCAAGCACCACGGCAGCCGCCAGTCCCAGGGCGCCGGCCAGCATCGACTGGGTAGCGGTGAGAATGGCCGGAAAGGTCATAACCGCCAGCGTTACGTAGGGAACGTAGTACAGGAAGGAGCGGATGGTCACATTCTTAATCTCCTTCCGGATAAGGGTCAGGGGCAGGGCACGGATGCCATAAGTGACGGCAGCCATCACCAGTATGTAAATCCAGGCATTATGTTCCATCCGATTTCTCCTCCTCATCTGCATTTTCTTTTAAGGGAAACAGCAGGGCGGCCGCTCCGGCAAGGATCAGGGTCAGCAGAATGATCCGCAGGCCGGAAGAGATATTCTGAACCACCGGCAGACAGGCCATCAGGGTACTTGCCGCCATGGAAACACAGATCAGTCCTGTGATGACCCTGCTTTCCCTGCAGGGCGGAATGATGACGGCGATGAACATGGCGTAGAGAGCCACGCTGAGAGCGCTCAGTATCCGTCCGGGAAGAACGCTCCCTGAGACGACGCCCACGAGAGTTCCCAGCGTCCAGCCCGGCACAGCCACGCTCATGATGCCGTAGGAATAAAAGGGACTTAAGCGGCCCTGGACGCCCGCAGAGACGCCGAAGATCTCATCGGTCACGCCAAAAGCGGTCAAAAGCCGGTGGGCCATGCCGGCCTGGGGATCAATTTTCTGTGACAGAGAACAGGACATCAGGCAGTACCGGAGATTGATGATCAGCTGTGTAAGAGCCATCTCCCCGTAGGAGGCCCCGGCGGATATAAGTCCAAGGGCCGCAAATTCACCGGCAGATGTCAGGTTGGTGAGAGACATGGCCGCAGCCTGAGGGGCCGTCAGACCGATGCCCTTTGCCGCAATTCCCAGGGTGAACGCAACGGCAAAATAGCCGAGACCGATGGGGACTCCGTCTTTCATGCCCTGTGAAAACCATTTCTTCTTCTGCTTCATGATTTCCTCCGAAAGCAGAAAGCACTGCCGTACTTTCTGCAATAAAAAATTCTCCGCAGCGCAGCAGGCTGCAGAGAATATTCTGTCATATCAAAAAAATAAAGTCAAGATAAAACAAAAGGTTTTCCGGAATTCCTCCGGGAAGCAGTGTGCCTGCGGCGCCAGATGACGGTGAGCAGAGTTTCAACGGCTCCGACCACGGTCAGGATTCCGCTTAAAAGGATCAGAAGCAGCGTGCAGGCCAGGGAAGCAACGGCGGCTAATATTCTCATGGATGGATTCCTCCTATCTGTAGTTGATAGAAATACTATATCACAGGAATCTTAGGAGCAGATGCGGTTTTTCTGAATTTTATCTTAATTTTCAGATGGATAAAAGGATCTTTTACAGGGGAAAAAACAGTTTACAATTCATTCGGCTTATGGTATAGTAAAGCAGTATGAAATCAGCCCTGATTCAGGAGCAGGAGACTCCGACCACTTCTTAATCAGAGGCGATTACCAGAATTTAAGGAGGACGACAGAAATGATCGCAAAAGAAAAGAAACAGGCAATCATGAAAGAGTATGCCAGAACTGAGGGAGACACCGGATCACCGGAGGTACAGGTAGCAGTTCTGACAGCGAGAATTCAGGAGCTTACCGAGCATCTGAAGACGAATCATAAGGATCACCATTCCAGAAGAGGACTTCTGAAGATGGTAGGACGCAGAAGAGGCCTTCTGGATTACCTGAAGAAGACAGATATTGAAAGGTACCGTGCTTTAATTGAAAAATTAGGCATCCGTAAGTAAGTATCAGGGATGGGTTACAGGGCGGATTATATTCCGCCCTGTTTCCTTATGAGAAATTTCGCCGGTCCGGACTGGATCCGGGACTACTGAAAAGCACATCCGTTGGAGTGGTGTGTTTTTCAGTTGTTTCGGGCGCCGGAGCCGGGGAGAATAATAAAAGATAAAGGAGAAGAAGAATGGAAGACAACAAGACATTTTCCACACCGCTGGTGAATGAGTACAAGACATATTCCATGGATCTGGCCGGCAGAAAGCTGTCTGTGGATATCGGAAGAGTCGGCAAGCAGGCCAATGGCTGCGCGTTTATGCATTACGGGGATACGACGCTTTTGTGTACGGCAACTGCCTCCGATAAGCCCAGGGAAGGCATTGATTTCTTCCCGCTGTCTGTGGAGTATGAAGAGAAAATGTATGCAGTGGGAAAGATTCCCGGCGGCTTCAATAAAAGAGAAGGAAAGGCCAGTGAGCACGCCACGCTGACCTCCCGGGTAATAGACCGGCCCATGCGCCCGCTGTTTCCCAAGGATTACAGAAATGATGTGACGCTGAACAATATGGTCATGTCTGTGGATCCGGAGTGCAATCCGGAGGTAGTGGCCATGCTGGGCTCCGCCATCGCCACCTGTATTTCGGATATTCCCTTTGACGGTCCCTGCGCGGCCACCCAGATCGGCATGATTGACGGGGAGCTGATTGTAAATCCCACGCTGGCCCAGAATGCTGTTTCTGATCTGAAGCTTACGGTTGCCTCCACCCGTGACAAAGTGATCATGATTGAGGCCGGTGCCAATGAAGTGCCGGAGGATAAAATGATCGAGGCGATTTACAAGGCGCACGAGGTGAACGGGGAGATCATCCGGTTCATTGATAAAATTGTGGAAGAGTGCGGAAAACCGAAGCATGCCTATGAGAGCTGTGCGGTTCCGGAAGAGCTCTTCGCGGCTATCCGGGAGATCGTTCCGCCGGCCGAGATGGAAGAGGCGGTTTTCACAGATGAGAAGCAGGTAAGGGAGGAGAATATCCGCCAGATTACGGAGAAGCTGGAGGAGGCTTTTGCCGAGAAGGAAGACTGGCTGGCCGTGCTTTCCGAAGCTGTTTACCAGTATCAGAAGAAGACGGTCCGCAAGATGATCCTCAAGGACCACAAGCGTCCCGACGGCCGTGCCATCCGTCAGATCCGTCCCCTGGCCGCAGAAGTGGATATCATTCCGCGGGTACACGGATCGGCCATGTTTACCAGAGGGCAGACCCAGATCTGCGATGTGGTGACGCTGGCTCCGCTGTCTGAATCCCAGAGACTGGACGGTCTGGATGAAAATGAGACCAGCAAGCGCTACATGCATCATTATAACTTCCCCTCCTATTCTGTCGGGGAGACAAAGCCATCCAGAGGTCCGGGACGCCGGGAGATCGGACACGGCGCTCTGGCTGAGCGGGCGCTGATCCCGGTGCTGCCCACGGAGGCGGAATTCCCCTATGCGATCCGCGCCGTATCCGAGACCTTTGAGTCCAACGGCTCCACTTCTCAGGCGTCCGTCTGTGCTTCCTGCATGGCGCTGATGGCGGCGGGCGTGCCGATTAAAAAACCGGTGGCAGGCATCTCCTGCGGTCTGGTAACGGGCGACACCGATGATGACTACCTGGTGCTGACGGATATTCAGGGGCTGGAGGATTTCTTCGGCGATATGGACTTTAAGGTGGCGGGTACCCATGAGGGAATTACTGCCATCCAGATGGATATAAAGATCCACGGTCTGACCAGACCCATTGTGGAGGAAGCCATTGCCAGGTGCAAGGATGCCAGAGAGTATATTCTGACAGAGGTTATGGAGAAGACTATTGCGCAGCCCCGCCCCACAGTGAACGAGTACGCGCCCAAGATCATCCAGATCCAGATTGATCCGGAGAAGATCGGCGATGTGGTGGGACAGAGAGGAAAGACCATCAACACTATCATCGACGAGACGGGAGTCAAGATTGATATTGAGGATGACGGTTCCGTATCCATCTGCGGTACAGACCAGAAGATGATGGACAAGGCGGTGGACTATATCCGGATTATTACCACAGATTTTGAGGCGGGACAGATTTTCACGGGAAAGGTTGTGAGCATCAAAGAGTTTGGAGCTTTCCTGGAATTTGCTCCCGGCAAGGAAGGACTGGTTCATATCTCCAAGATCGCCAAGGAGCGCATTAACCGGGTGGAGGATGTTCTGACTCTGGGAGATAAAGTGAAGGTTGTCTGCCTGGGCAAGGATAAGCTGGGCAGGATCAGCTTCAGCATGAAGGATGTTCCGGCTGATCAGAAATAAGGAAAAAGATACGGGCAGAGGCCGGCAGGCTTCTGCCCGTTTTAACCACAGAATCTGCAGAAAAGGAGATCTGCTGTGAGGTATCATGATATTACAAAGGACGATATGAAAAATGGCGACGGCCTCCGGGTGGTGCTGTGGGTGGCGGGCTGCTCCCACCACTGTCCGGGCTGCCAGAACCCGGTGACCTGGGATCCGGAGGACGGGCTTCCCTTTGACCGGGCTGCGGAGGAGGAGATCTTCGGGCAGCTGGAGCAGGAGTATATTTCGGGGCTCACTCTGTCCGGTGGCGATCCGCTGTACGAGGGCAACCGGGAGGCGGTGACGGAGCTGGTCCGGAAGGTGAAAAGCCGGTATCCTAAAAAAACCATCTGGCTGTACACCGGCTACCGCTGGGAGGAAATCCGGGATCTGGAAGTGATCCGCGACATCGATGTGGTAGTGGACGGCCGCTATATCCAGGAGGAGCGGGACATTACGCTGGAGTGGAGGGGAAGCGCCAATCAGCGGGTCATCGATGTCCCGAAGACCCGTGAGCTGGGACAGATTGTTCTGCTTGTATAAAGAGAAAGGAAGGAATTTTCATGGAGAAGATAAGAATTCAGTATCTGAATGATAAAGTTGAGAGACTCCGCTATATTGACGGCAAATCTGACTGGATCGACCTGCGGGCCGCGGAGGAGGTGGAGCTGAAAAAGGGTGATTTTGCCATGATCCACCTGGGGGTGGCCATGAAACTGCCGGAGGGGTATGAGGCTCACATTGTGCCCCGCAGCAGCACCTTTAAGAACTTTGGCATCATTCAGACAAACCACATGGGAATTATTGATGAAAGCTACTGCGGGCCGGAGGACTGGTGGAGGATGCCGGTCTACGCGCTCCGGGATACGGTGATCCGCGTCAATGACAGAATCTGCCAGTTCCGTCTGATGCGCCATCAGCCGGAGATTGCATTTCAGGAAGAGAAGCTTGCCGGAGAAAACAGGGGCGGCTTCGGGAGTACAGGAAAAAACTAAAAAGGATCTGAGGGGAAATAGAGAGTTTTAATCAGAGGACTATCGGTATATTGTATTTACAGGGCGGAAAATTCCGCCCTGCATTTATAAGCTGATTTATCTGCTGCATGGATTTTTTGTGCCCTGAAAAAAGAAAGAGACAGTCCGGCAGAGAATTCAGCTCCTAAAAAAGTCCGAATTCTCCGGGATTGTCTCTTCTCCGTGTGTCAGGGGTCAAATCCGCTATGAACCGATGACCCTATTTTCGGAGATCAGCCCTCCTCATCCAGTTCGCCCGACTGTGCCAGCTTGTTGAAGGCATCGGCGGCCGTCTGGTATTCCTCGTCCGTTTCAATATTGTCCAGATTGGGGTTGTTGTGCTCGTCCTCATAGAAGCGGTACAGATAAACCTCGCCGGACTGGTTCTCACCGTTCTCATCCAGGGGAAGCAGGGCGATGTACTGCCTATCCCCGGCCGGGAAAATATTAATGACCGCGCAGGTCACATCTGTATCGTCATCCAGGGTCAGGGTAACGGTGGGCTGGCTCAGATCCACGTTCCCGCCGCAGTCGCTTCCGCAGGAGCTGCAGTCGCCGCTGCAGTCAGCGCTCGCATTGAATTCTTCACTCATACGTTTATCCTTTCCACGCCTGCAGCCTTCAGGCTTTCGGCATCTTCGGCCCGGGGCCGGAAAATTTACATGATTATTCTATCAAAAGCTGAGAAAAAAAGCAATGGATAAAGAAAAAGCGTTGGAAAATAGGGAAATAGGGTGTATAATAAAAAAAGTTTTTATATGCCTGTGGAAAGGAGCAGAATTATTATGGAAAAAAAGAACATTGACTGGGGCAGCCTGGGGTTTGACTATATGCAGACCGATAAGAGGTATGTATCGAATTATAAAAACGGGGCCTGGGATGCGGGCTGCCTGACCTCCGACGCGAATGTAGTTATCACGGAGTGCGCCGGCGTGCTGCAGTATTCCCAGTCCTGCTTTGAGGGGCTGAAAGCATACACCACAGAGGACGGCCGGATCGTGACTTTCCGCCCGGATCTGAACGCCGAGCGCATGGAGGATTCCGCCAGACGGCTGGAGATGCCCGTATTTCCCAAGGAGCGCTTCCTGGAGGCAGTGGATCAGGTAGTGTCTGCCAATGCCGCCTATGTGCCGCCCTACGGTTCCGGGGCTACCCTGTATCTGCGCCCCTACATGTTCGGCAGCGATGCGGTGATTGGCGTAAAGCCCTCCCATGAATATCAGTTCCGGCTGTTTGCCACGCCGGTGGGGCCGTACTTCAAAGGCGGAGCAAAACCCATTACCATCCGTGTCTGTGACTATGACCGGGCGGCGCCCCACGGAACCGGACATATCAAGGCAGGACTCAACTATGCCATGAGCCTGTACGCCATCATGGAGGCCCACAGAGAAGGGTACGATGAAAATATGTATCTGGATGCGGCCACCCGGACCAAGGTGGAGGAGACCGGCGGCGCAAACTTTATCTTTGTAACCCGGGATCAGAAGGTAGTCACCCCGAAATCCAACAGTATCCTTCCCTCCATCACCCGCCGATCTTTGATGGATGTGGCCAGAAATTATCTCGGACTGGAGGCGGAGGAGAGGGAAGTGTACTTCGATGAAGTGAAAGACTTTGCGGAGTGCGGTCTCTGCGGCACCGCGGCTGTCATTTCTCCGGTAGGAAAAATTGTTGACCATGGAAAAGAAATCTGCTTCCCCAGCGGCATGGAGAAGATGGGACCGGTGACCCAGAAGCTCTATGATACCCTGACGGGCATCCAGATGGGCCGGATTAAGGCGCCGGAGGGATGGATCCGGGAAATTAAGTGACTGAACCGTAAATCATAAAGGGAAAGGCGGAATAATCTTGAAGAAAAGGGATTATTTCCGCCTTTTCTGACGCGGGAGAGAATTTGACAGGAGGACTTTATGGATCAGAGCAGAATGCCTCTGCTGGAGGCAGTGGAAAGATTTGCGGGACAGAAGCCTGCTTATTTCAGGATTCCGGCACACCGGTTTTCCAGAGGGGTTAACCCCGGATTTCTGGAGGCTGCCGGGGAAAAGATGTTTTCCTGCGACCTGACAGAGGCGGAGGGCCTGGACGACCTGCATCATCCGGAGGGAGCCATTCTGGAGGCAGAGCAGCTGGCCGCAGAGCTGTACGGTTCCCGGCGCTGCTGGTTTCTGGTAAACGGCACCACCTGCGGGAACGAGGCCATGATTCTGTCAGCCGTGGGGCCGGGGGAGAAGATTATGGTTCCCAGAAATGCTCATAAATCAGCTATGATGGGGCTGATCTTAAGCGGGGCTGTCCCGGTGTGGATCATGCCGGAATACTGCGGGGAATGGGGCGTTTTCGGGGGGATCCGCCCGGAAACAGTGGAGGAAGGCTTCCGCCGGGAGCCGGACTGCCGCGCAGTATTTCTCGTCAGCCCCACCTATTACGGTATCTGCAGCGATATACAGGCGATTGCCGACATTTGTCACGCCCACGGAGCAATGCTCCTGGTAGACGAGGCCCATGGGGGCCATCTGTATTTTTCAGAGCAGTATCCCTCCGGAGCTCTGCAGCAGGGGGCGGATCTGTGTGCCCAGAGCACCCACAAAACCGCGGGAAGCCTGACCCAGAGCTCGCTGCTCCATCTGCAGGGAAACCTGGCAGATCCGGAGCGGGTGGATGAAAATCTGAAGCTGGTGATGAGCACCAGTCCCAGCTACCTTCTGATGGCATCCCTGGATGCTGCCAGGCAGCAGCTGGCGCTGCGGGGAAAAGAGATGATGGAGGAGGCCGCCCGAATGGCCCGGCAGGCCGGAGAGCGTCTGGCGCAGATAGAAGGATTCCGGGTCATGGAGCAAAAGCTCTCCGGAACCTGCGGGATCCGCGGGCTGGATCCGGCCCGGCTGGTTTTTTCCGCCCGGGATCTGGGGCTTGCCGGCTATGAGCTGCAGGAACGGATGTACAGAGAGGCGGGAATCAGCCTGGAGATGGCAGACCATGAGAATGTGATCGCTGTGGTTACCTGGGGAAACCGTCCGGAGGATCTGGACAGGCTGATAAAAGGGGCGGAATCGATCGCCAGGGCGGAGGCCGGAAAGAGACAGCCGCTGCTCCGCAGAAATTTCCAGTTTTCCGATCTGCCGGAGATGGCGATTCCTCCCAGAGAAGCGTATTTCAGGCCAAAAAGAAAAGTGTCCTGGAGGAATGCGGCCGGAGAGACTGCCGGGGAGTCGGCAGCGCCGTACCCGCCGGGGATTCCGCTGGTCTGCCCCGGAGAAGTGCTGGAACAGGACGTGTGGGAAGAACTGGAGCGGTGCAGAAGGGAGGGAATTTCCCTGCATGGGCCCGCTTCGCCGCAGCTTAAGACCTTCCGCATCATATAAATAAGGAGACAGAGATGAAGCTGATTTCATGGAATGTAAACGGGCTGAGAGCCTGTGTTGGAAAAGGGTTCCTGGATTATTTCCGGGAGGCGGACGCGGATATTTTCTGCGTTCAGGAGACAAAGCTGCAGGAGGGACAGATTGAGCTCCCCACAGAGGGCTATCGCCAGTACTGGAATTATGCCGAAAAAAAAGGGTATTCGGGAACGGCGGTTTTTTCCAGGCTGGATCCTCTTTCTGTTCATTATGGGATAGGCAGGGAGGAGCATGACCGGGAGGGGAGAGTGATTACTCTGGAGTATGAACCGTTTTACCTGGTGACTGTCTACACGCCCAATTCCCAGGACGGACTGGCCCGGCTGGACTACCGGATGAAATGGGAGGAGGATTTCCTGGCCTACCTGAAAACGCTGGAAGAGAAGAAGCCGGTGGCTGTCTGCGGGGATCTGAATGTGGCGCACTGTGAGATAGATCTGAAGAATCCGAAAACCAACCGGAAGAATGCCGGCTTTACAGATCAGGAACGAGAAAAATTTTCCAGGCTTCTGGACAGCGGCTTTATTGATACCTACCGCTTCCTGTATCCGGAAAAGATTGAGTATTCCTGGTGGTCCTACCGATTCCGGGCCCGGGAGAAGAACGCAGGCTGGCGGATTGACTATTTCCTGATCTCAGAAGCGCTGAAAGACAAGCTGGAGGATGCAAAAATACACACACAGATCATGGGATCGGATCATTGCCCGGTGGAACTGGATCTGAACATCTGAGTTTTTGCTGTCCTTATCAGCAGAAATATGGTATGATAAAATCAGGGTGCAGGCCGGAACAGGGAAGCCCTGTCCGCGGCAGAAGCATCCGCAAGAGGCGGAAGATTTTGAAAGATGCCGGAACAGATAAGGAGGGCGTGGCATGCGGGAAAATACGGAATGGAAAATAACGGCGGGGAATCCCTCGAGGCTCGGGGCATTTCCGGAGAATGGCGGATATAACTTTGCTGCAGTATTTCCGGAAGGCGCGGAGGCCTCTCTGGTTCTGTACAGAGCCGGAGAGCAGAAGTCGGCTCTGAAGGTTCCTCTTCCGGAAGCGGAGCGGACCGGCCGGGTTGGCGCCGTGCATGTAAGCCCTCTGGAACCCGGGGAATGGGAATACCGGTATCAGATAGACGGCAGGCGGATGGTGGATCCGCGGGCGCTGGAGATTACCGGCAGAACGCATTTTGGCCGCCGCGGCGGAGAGCAGGTCCGCGGCCGCCTGATCCGGAAACCGGAGCTTAAGACGCATCCCCTGGGTATTCCCTATGAAGACTGCGTGATTTATAAAGTCCATGTGCGGGGCTTTACGGAGCAGAGCGCATCGAAGGTAAAAAAACGGGGAACTTTCCGGGGAATAGAGGAGAAGATTCCGTATCTGAAGGAACTGGGCATTACCACGCTGCTTCTGATGCCGGTCTGTGAGTTTGACGAGCTCCCCGCCCCGCGGGAAAAGAGAAAAGCTTCCGCCGGGGAAAGTACGGAGAAGCAGCCGGAGAGAATCAACTACTGGGGGTATGAGAAGGCCCTGTATCTGGCCCCGAAGGCCGCCTACAGCGCGGAGGGAAAGCCTGCGGAAGAATTCGCTCATCTGGTGGACGCGCTTCATGAGGCGGGGCTGGAATGTATGCTGGAGTTTTATTTTGACGCCTCCGCCGGAGCCCGGGATGTGATTGATATCCTGTCCTACTGGCTGATTACGTACCATGTGGACGGGTTTCATCTGCTGGGGGATGGCGCCTGGGCGGAGGCTGTGGCCAGAGAACCCCTGTTTGGGAAAACAAAGATTCTGTATCTGGGGTTTTCCGAAGATGCCTGCGTCTCAGGGAGCGGGTCCAGGCGCGTGCTGGGAGAGTATAACCTGGCATATGAGGAGACCATGCGTCAGTTTCTGAAGGGCGACGGGGGCTGTCTGGCCCAGGCAGCCTGGATGCTGCGCCGGAACAGTGATACCCACGCGTACATCAATTACTTTGCGGACCATGACGGTTTTACCATGGCGGACATGGTGTCCTATGAGCAGAAGCATAATGAGGAGAACGGAGAGGATAACCGGGACGGCTGCAATACAAATTATACATGGAACTGCGGAACAGAAGGACCCAGCCGGAAATATTCCGTGCGGAAACTGCGTCTCCGCCTGCTCAGGAATGCGTTCCTGATTCTGCTGACCAGCCAGGGGACCCCCATGATCTATGGCGGCGATGAATTTCTGAATTCCCAGGGCGGCAATAACAATGCCTGGTGCCAGGACAACGAGGTGGGCTGGGTCAGCTGGAAAAGACAGGCGGCCGGAGAGCAGATGACCGCCTTTGTAAAACAGGCGCTGGCTTTCCGTAAGGAGCACCCGGTGCTGCACCGGGTCGGCGCTTTAAAGGAGACGGACCACAAAAATGTGGGCCTGCCGGAGCTGTCCTACCACAGCCAGAGAGCCTGGGTGGCAGACCTGGAAAACGGCAGCAGGCGGCTCGGGATCATGTACTGCGGCGCGTACGCAAGCCGCAGGGACGGAAATCCCGATGACACGGTTTACATGATTTACAATATGCACTGGGAGCCCCACGCCTTTGCGCTTCCGGATCTGCCTGAGGGGATGCGCTGGTATCTGAAGGCCGATACGGCATCGGAGGAAGGCTTCTGGGAGACGGGAAAGGAAAAAGCCGTTTGTCCGGACGAGGAGAAGAAAATTATGGCGGAGGGCCGGTCTGTGATGATCTTGATAGGAAAGCAGGAATAAATCATGCATATATGGAGGCATTTTAAAACCATCACCAGCCATAAGCTGCTGGTGATGCGTTATTGTTTCCGGATCGGTCTGTACCGGCAGGGGCTGGCCCATGATCTGTCCAAATATTCCTGGACAGAATTTTCAAAGGGATGCCGGTACTGGCAGGGAAACAGAAGTCCAAATAATGCGGAGAGGGAAGACACAGGCGTTTCGCTGGCCTGGCTTCACCATAAAGGGAGAAATAAACACCATTTTGAGTACTGGATTGATTACGGCATTGGCTGCGACACAGTTATCCAGGGAGTGCAGGTGCCAAGAAAATATGTGGCGGAGATGATCATGGACCGGATCAGCGCTTCCCGGGTATATCTGGGAAAAGCCTATACGGACCGGGCGCCCTATGATTATTATATGCGGGGGCGGGGACATCTCTGGTTTGTCCACGAGGAGACGAAGGCGCAGCTGGAATTTCTGCTGGGCATGCTGGCGGAAAAAGGGGAGAAAAAGACGCTCCGCTATATAAAAGACATATTTTTAAAGGAAGGAAAGTAACTATGCAGTTTTCCAAACGGATGGAACATTTCGGGGAAAGTATATTTACAGCGCTGCTGAACAAGAAACTGGTGCTGGAGGGACGGGGGCAGAAGGTGACGGATCTGAGCGTCGGGACGCCGAATATCCCCCCTGCGCCCCATATCCGGAAAGCGCTTCTGGAGGCGGCGGCTGATGAGAAAAACTATGTTTACGCCATTAAGGATCTGGACGAGCTTCACCAGGCGGTAGCCATTTGGTACCGGCGCCGGTACGGAGTGGAGATCGATCCGGACCGGGAGGTGGTGGGCCTTCTGGGATCCCAGGAAGGCCTGGCCCATATTGCGCTGGCAGTCACGGATCCGGGAGATATTGTCCTGGTGCCGGATCCCTGCTATCCCATATTCGGCGACGGGCCGTCCATAGCGGGAGCAGAGCTGTACCCCATGGCTCTGCGCAGGGAGAAGGAGTATCTGATTGATTTTGACGAGATACCGCAGCAGGTGGCTGACCGTGCGAAGCTGATGGTGGTATCCTATCCGAATAATCCCACCACGGCGCTGGCGCCGGACTGGTGGTACGATGAATGCATAGCTTTTGCCCGGGAGCATCAGATCATGGTTCTCCACGACAATGCCTACAGCGAGCTGGTTTTTGACCGGGAACCGACGGGAAGTTTTCTCGCCCATCCGGGCGCCCGGGAGGTGGGAGTGGAATTCAATTCCCTGTCCAAGACGTACGGACTGGCAGGCGCCCGGATCGGCTTCTGCATCGGCAACGCCGAGATGGTGGAAAAGCTGGCGGAGCTGAAATCAAATATGGATTACGGAATTTTCCTTCCGGTGCAGAAGGCGGCTATTGCGGCCATTACCGGAGACCAGTCCTGCGTATCATCTACCCGGGAGGCCTACCGCAGGCGGAGAGACTGCTTCTGTGACGGCTGCACGGCCATCGGCTGGCCGGTGGAGCGGTGTCCGGGGACCATGTTCGTGTGGGCAAAAATACCGGAGACGTACGATTCTTCCGCAGCGTTCGTTCAGGATCTGCTGGAGCGGGCAGGGGTCCTGGTAACTCCGGGCAGCGCTTTTGGAAAGTCCGGGGAGGGATACGTGAGAGTGGCCCTGGTAAAGGATGAGGAGGAGCTTTCGGAGGCGATTGGGAGAATGGAAAAAAGCGGCATATTTCGCCGCCGGGCGTAAGGTTCCGTCTTGACGGAGCAGGGAATTTAGGATACATTAATAGCGTCGGCACGCGTCTGCGGCCGGCGCATTCTTGAATAGAGGTGAAACGTCTAATGATGAAAAAGGTTGTGAAATTTGGAGGCAGCTCTCTGGCCAGCGCAGAACAGTTCCGGAAGGTCGGGGCGATTATCCGCGCGGAAGAGGGAAGAAGATATGTCGTGCCGTCTGCTCCGGGCAAACGGTTTGACGGAGATACCAAGGTGACGGACATGCTGTACGCATGCTACCGCATGGCGGAGCAGGGCAGAGATTTCAGGGGCGCTCTGAAGAAGATTCAGGAGAGATATCAGGAAATTATCAGCGGTCTGGGGCTTTCTCTTTCGCTGGATGCGGAGTTTGACACAATTGCCGGAAACTTTGAAGAAAAGGCCGGGGAGGATTACGCGGCTTCCCGCGGCGAGTATCTGAACGGCATCGTGATGGCGGATTATCTTGGATGTGAATTTGTGGACGCGGCGGAAGTCATCGCCTTTGATGAGGAAGGAAAGCTGGACGGAGCCAAAACGGACAGGCTGCTGGCGGAACGGCTGAACGCCTGCGAACAGGCGGTAGTGCCGGGCTTTTACGGTTCCCGGCCGGACGGATCCGTGAAAACCTTCTCCCGCGGAGGCTCTGACATCACCGGCTCTCTGGTGGCGAAGGCCGTTCACGCGGACCTGTATGAAAACTGGACCGATGTATCCGGCTTTCTGATGACGGACCCCCATGTGGTGGAGAATCCGGTGACTATCTCCACCATCACGTACAGGGAGATGCGGGAGCTTTCCTACATGGGCGCTACAGTGCTCCACGAAGATTCTATTTTCCCTCTGCGCCAGGAGGGAATCCCCATCAATGTGCGCAACACCAACCGGCCGGAGGATCCGGGTACAATGATTGTGGAAAGCACCTGCAATAAGCCAAAATACACCATTACCGGCATCGGCGGCAAGAAGGGCTTTGCATCCATCACTATAGAGAAAGCCATGATGAATTCCGAGATTGGTTTTGGAAGAAAAGTGCTGCAGGTATTTGAGGAGAACGGCCTGTCCTTTGAACATACACCTTCCGGCATTGATACCTTCACGGTCTATGTGCATCAGGCGGAGTTTGAGGAAAAGGAGCAGCAGGTGATCGCGGGCCTGCACCGGGCCGTGCAGCCGGATCTTATCGAGCTGGAATCGGATCTGGCCCTGATTGCCGTAGTGGGCCGCGGCATGCGCCGCACCAGAGGAACAGCAGGCCGTATTTTTGCTGCCCTGGCCCATGCCCATGTGAATGTGAAGATGATCGATCAGGGATCCTCGGAGCTGAACATTATCATCGGCGTGGAGAACCGGGATTTTGAGACAGCCATCCGTGCCATCTACGATATATTCGTGATTTCGCAGCTGTAAAAAGCTCCTGACATTTGCGGGAAAGTATGATATAATCCAATAAAAGCCCGGACGAGGCCATGCGCTCCCGATGCAGGGCTTGCGAACAGTGAAAATACAAAAGGAACGAGGAAAAGCCGGATGAAAAGAATATTGTTGAAGCTCAGCGGAGAGGCACTGGCAGGAGAAAAGGGGACAGGTTTTGATGAGGAAGTTGTTACCGGCGTAGCCAGGCAGGTGAAGGTGCTGGTGGACGAAGGGATCCAGGTGGGGATCGTGATCGGCGGCGGCAACTTCTGGAGAGGCAGAAGCAGCAAAAACATTGACCGGACCAAGGCAGATCAGATCGGAATGCTGGCAACGGTGATGAACTGCATCTACGTATCGGAGATTTTCCGCTCCCAGGGCATGATGACCTCAGTGCTTACGCCCTTTGTCTGCGGGGAGTTTACAAAAACATTTTCCAAAGACAGAAGCAACAAATATTTCGCTCACAATATGGTGGTATTTTTTGCCGGAGGTACAGGTCATCCGTACTTTTCCACAGACACGGGGGCTGTTCTGCGGGCGGTGGAGATTGAGGCGGACGCGATCCTGCTGGCCAAGGCCGTGGACGGGGTCTATGACAGCGACCCCAAGGATAATCCGGACGCGAAGAAGTATGCGGAGGTTTCCATCCAGGAAGTGATCGACAGGAAGCTTCAGGTGGTGGATCTGACCGCCTCCATCCTGTGCATGGAGCAGAAGATGCCCATGATCGTATTCGGTCTGAATGAAGAAAACAGTATTGTCAATGCGGCCCATGGAATTGTCACGGGCACGAGAGTGACAGTAGAATAAGGATGTGTGAAGGAGGATCTTACTTTTATGGACGAAAGAGTGAAGAAATATGACGGGAAGATGGAGAAGACCCTGGCCAACTTAAGCAGCGAGCTGGGCACCATCCGGGCAGGCCGGGCCAATCCCCATGTGCTGGACCGGATTACAGTGGATTACTACGGAGTGCCTACTTCGCTGCAGCAGGTGGCGAATATCACCGTGCCCGAGGCGAGAATGATCCAGATTCAGCCCTGGGAGGCTTCGCTCATCAAGGATATCTGCAAGGCAATCCAGATGTCGGATCTGGGGATCAATCCCAACACAGACGGCAAAGTAGTACGTCTTGTTTTTCCGGAGCTGACCGAGGAGCGCAGAAAAGAACTGGTGAAGGATGTGAAGAAGAAGGGGGAGGCAGCAAAGGTTGCCATCCGCAATATCCGCCGGGATGCCAATGAGGCGTTTAAGAAACTTGAGAAGGAAGATGTCTCCGAGGATGAGATCAAGAAGCTGGGAGAAGAGATTCAGAAGCTGACGGACAAGCGCATTAAGGAGATCGACAAGAGCGTGGAAGAAAAATCAAAAGAGATTCTGACGGTATAAAAGCCTTGAGGGGGGCTGTTGCAGTGAGTGTAACAGCCTTTCTTTTGTTGCCGGGAAAATTCTGAAGGGGTCAAAAAGGAGGGCCTTGTACATGAATATGCCGAATCATATTGCGATCATCCTGGACGGCAACGGACGTTGGGCAAAAGCCAAGGGAATGCCGCGGAGTTATGGCCATGTGGTGGGCTGCGATAATCTGGAAAAGATGTGCAATATTATCTGCGATATGGGAGTAAAATATCTGACGGTCTATGCATTTTCTACGGAAAACTGGAAACGCTCCCAGCAGGAGATCAAGGTGCTGATGAATCTGTTCCGCCGGTATCTGAAGCGCTGCGAGCGGAGCGCCAGAAAAAATCAGATGCGGGTGCGCATCATCGGAGACCGGTCAGGGCTGGATCCGGATATCCAGGAGAGTATTGAGGAACTGGAGGGAATGTCGGCCGGCTATGACCGGATGTTTTTTCAGATTGCGCTGAACTACGGGGGCAGAGACGAAATACTCCGGGCGGTAACCCGCCTGGCTGGAGACGCCAGATCCGGACGGCTTCCCGGGGGAAAGGTGACGGAGCAGATTTTTGAGTCTTATCTGGACACGGCGGGAATTCCGGATCCGGATCTGATGATCCGGACCAGCGGCGAGGAGAGAATTTCCAATTTTCTGCTCTGGCAGCTGGCCTACACGGAGTTCTATTTTACCGATGTGCCCTGGCCCGCGTTTAATCAGGAGGAATTGGTCAAGGCTATAGAAAAATATAATGGCAGAGACAGACGTTACGGCGGTGTCAGGGGCCAGAAGGCTTAAGGAGGAAGAACGATGTTTGTTACAAGATTGATCAGCGGCATCGTGCTGGTGGCTGTGGCGCTGCTCACCATCGGCCTGGGTGGCTGGGTGCTGTTCGCGACGCTGCTTATTATCTCTCTGATCGGCGCAAGAGAGCTCTACAAAGCCATGAAGGTGCATGGAGAGCGGTTCTCCGCCCTGGAACTGGGAGGCTACGCGGGAATCCTGCTGTACTACCTGAGTCTGGGCTTCCTGGATGCGGAATTTCATCTGGCGGCAGTTCTGGCGGGCCTTGTGATCCTGATGTTCATCTATGTATTCGGGTATCCGAGATTCCATGCCCACCAGCTGACAGCGGCCTTTTTCGGCGTCGTCTACGTGGGGGTTATGCTTTCCTGTATTTATCAGGCCAGGATGCTTCCCGGGGGCCATTTCCATGTCTGGCTGATCTTTCTGGCTTCCTGGGGCTGCGATACGTGTGCCTACTGCGTGGGCATGCTGTTCGGGAAACATAAGATGGCTCCCGTCCTGAGCCCGAAGAAATCTGTGGAAGGAGCTGTGGGCGGTGTCGCGGGGGCCATGCTGCTGGGGATTATTTTCGGGGCGGCCACCAGAGGCCCTCTGCTGGAATACGCCCTGATCTGCGGCGTCGGAGCGCTGATCTCTATGGTGGGAGATCTGGCGGCCTCGGCGATTAAGAGAAATATGGGTATTAAGGATTACGGAAAGCTGATCCCCGGGCACGGGGGAATTCTGGACCGTTTTGACAGTGTGATCTTTACAGCGCCCGTTATTTACTATCTGGCTCTGCTTCTGACCTGAAAGAAGGCCCTACGCCGCGGAGGCAAAGCACAGGGGAGGAATGTGTATGAGAACCATATCGGTCCTTGGGTCTACGGGTTCCATCGGCACACAGACACTTGATATTGTGCGGGAACACGGAGATATCCGGATAGGCGCCATCAGCGCCGGAAAAAATATCGATCTGCTGGAACGGCAGATAAGAGAATTTAAGCCTCGTCTCGCAGCCGTATGGGAGGAAGAGAAGGCGAAGGAACTGAAAGAAAGAGTGGCTGACACGGACACCCGGGTAACGGCGGGCATGGAGGGGCTCCTGGAGGTAGCGGTGCTCCCGGAAGCGGAGCTGCTGGTTACCGCTATTGTGGGGATGATCGGTATACGTCCCACTATGGCGGCCCTGGAGGCAGGGAAAGATATCGCCCTGGCCAATAAAGAAACGCTGGTTACAGCGGGACATCTGATCATGCCTCTGGCCGCGGAGCGGGGCGCCCGGATTCTGCCGGTGGACAGCGAACACAGTGCTGTCTTCCAGTGCCTTCACGGAGAATCCGGAAAAGAGGTGAGCCGGCTGCTGATAACGGCTTCCGGCGGACCTTTCCGGGGCCGTACAACCGAAGAACTGAAAGATGTAACGGTGGAAGACGCGCTGAAGCATCCCAACTGGTCCATGGGGAGGAAAATTACCATTGATTCCGCCACCCTGGTCAATAAGGGTCTGGAGGTTATGGAGGCGCGGTGGCTGTTCGGTGTGGAACTGGATCAGATCCAGGTGCTGGTGCAGCCGAAAAGCGTGATTCATTCCATGGTGGAATTTCAGGATGGAGCCGTACTGGCCCAGCTTGGCACGCCGGATATGCATCTCCCGATCCAGTATGCCCTGTACTATCCCCATCGTCTGCCCCTTCCGGGGGAGCGTCTGGACTTTGCCGCTCTGGCTGCGGTTACTTTTGAAAAGCCGGATACAGAGACTTTTCGGGGCCTGCCTCTGGCTCTCGGGGCCGCCAGGGCGGGGGGTACTATGCCCACGGTCTTTAACGCAGCCAATGAGCGGGCCGTGGCAAAATTCCTGGAACGGAAAATCCGTTTTCTCGATATATACGAAATCATAGAGGGAGCCATGGAACAGCACAGGAAGACAGAGCATCCGGATCTGGAGGAGATTCTGGAGGCGGAGGCGGACACGTATGAATGGATTGAAAGCAGGTGGTAGAATTTGACAATAGTGATCGCGATCCTGATCCTGAGCGCGGTGATTTTCTTTCATGAGCTGGGGCACTTCCTGATGGCCAAGGCAAATCATGTGGTGGTGACAGAGTTTGCCTTTGGTCTCGGCCCGAGACTCCTCTCCTTTAAAAAAGGGGACACCACCTATGCCTGGAGACTCCTGCCCTTCGGCGGTTTCTGCTCCATGCTGGGAGAGGATGAGGAAGAGGATGCGGAGGGGAGCTTTACGAAGGCTTCCGTCTGGAGGCGGATCGTCATTGTGGCGGCCGGCCCTGTCTTTAATTTTATTCTGGCTTTTCTGGTCTCTATTATTGTGATCAGCGTGGTCGGTTCGGATCCGGCCAGGGTGACCAGCGTACCGGCGGATTCGCCGGCGGCGGAAGCGGGGCTGCAGGAAGGAGATCTGATTGTCCGCTATGAGGGCAACGGTATCGCCAACGGCCGTGAGCTGTCCACAGATATTGATATGGACGGCATTCCGATGGACTCCATTGAAATTACGTACCGGAGGGATGGAAAAAATTATAAAATTTCCTATGTGCCGGAAACGGTTACCCGCTATCTGGCGGGATATTATTATACGCCGGATGACGACGGGCCGGCGGAGATTACATCGGTGATGGAAGGCTATCCGGCGGAAGCGGCCGGTCTGCAGGCCGGAGATATCATTACGGAGATCAACGGGACGGCCATCGCCAGTTCCCGGGAGCTGGCGGAATACTGGACGGAGCATGCCATGGACGGAAGCGCCGTCACCATGACGGTAACCCGGAACGGGCAGAGCTTTCAGACAGAATTGACTCCGGTCAGCGATACATCAGCAGTACTGGGCTTTGATTTTAATCTAGCCAGGGAGAAGATGTCCCCCTTAAATATTCTGAAGTACAGCGCGGGAGAGATGAACTACTGGGTTCATCTGACCGTAAAGTCTGTGATCAGTCTTCTGCAGGGCCATTTTACCATCAATGATCTGTCCGGACCCATCGGCGTGGTAGACGCCATCGATCAGGTGGTGGATGAAACCAGGGATGCGGGGACCGTGATTATGGGCATGAGTCTTCTGAACATGCTGATTCTTCTGTCAGCCAACCTGGGCGTCATGAATCTGCTGCCCCTGCCGGCGCTGGATGGAGGAAGGCTGGTCTTCCTTCTGATCGAAGCTGTGCGCAGGAAACCCATCAAGAGGAATGTGGAGGGGATGATTCATTTCGCCGGCATGATGCTGCTGATGATCCTGATGGTTTATGTAGCCTTTAATGATGTGAGAAGAATTTTCTGACATATCGGCGGAAGCATCCGCATATAATGGGCAGAAAAGGTAATAGGCAGGTGCAGCCCATTGAGCAGAGCGGAAATGCATTCCATGCAGACGGAGGAAAGGGGAAAGCTCCAGGTGCAGGTCTACACCGGCGGGCAGAGGCGGCCCGTTCCGGACGCCCGCGTATCCATCTCCTATACGGGAGATCCGGGAACTCCCATTGAAGAACTGAGGACAGACGGGGACGGCAGAACTCCGGAAGTGGAGCTTCCGGCGCCTCCCCTGGAATACAGTATGGAGCCGGAGGCAGATCAGCCCTATTCGGAATATACGGTGAGAGTTACGGCCCAGGGCTTTGCGCCAGTGGTCATCACCGGATCAGAGCTGCTGCCGGGACAGACCTCCAGACAGCAGGCGGTGCTGGAGCGGGCCACAGCGGAGGATCAGTACCGGGATATTGTAATTCCGGCCCATACGCTGTTTGGCAATTATCCGGAAAAGATTCCTGAGGACGAGATCAAGCCGGTGACGGACGCGGGGGAAATTGTGCTGAGCCGGGTGGTGGTGCCGGAATATGTGGTGGTACATGACGGCGCTCCCACAGATACCACCGCCATGGATTATTACGTCCGGTACCGGGATTATGTGAAAAATGTGGCCAGCAGTGAAATCTACGCCACCTGGCCGGATGCGGCCATCCGCGCCAATGTGCTGGCTATCATGTCCTTTACGCTGAACCGGGTGTATACCGAATGGTACCGAAACAAAGGATATTCGTTTACCATTACTTCTTCCACGGCTTATGATCACAAGTGGATCTATGGACGGAATATTTTTGACAGTATTTCTCAGGTGGTGGATGAAATTTTTTCGGATTATCTGTCCAGGCCGAATGTGAGGCAGCCGATTCTTACCCAGTACTGTGACGGGAAAAGAACTGCCTGCCCGGACTGGATGAGCCAGTGGGGCAGCAAGAGCCTGGCGGATCAGGGATATTCACCGATCCAGATTCTCCGGTATTATTACGGGCAGGATATGTATATCAATACGGCCGAGGAAATCGCTGGAATTCCCGCCTCCTGGCCGGGAAGCAACCTGGATATCGGTTCCTCCGGCAGCAAGGTCCGTCAGGTTCAGGAGCAGTTAAACGCCATTGGGGAGGCATATCCTTCCATACCGCCTACCTCCGTGGACGGGGTATTCTCGGAAGCAACGAAGGAGGCCGTGCGGGCTTTTCAGAATGTATTCGGCCTTCCGGCCAGCGGAATTGTGGATTATCCCACCTGGTATAAGATCCAGGAAATTTATGTGGCGGTCACCAGAATTGCGGAACTGACATGAAACGTATATGTAAAAGAAAGCCTGTGGAACCATAAAATGGATGGCTGTGATAAAGGTGGATTCCGGATAAGCGGATCCACTTTTTTCTGTATCCGAAGAAAAGAAGAGACTGCAGAACGTGCGGCCCCTTCCTTTTTAACGCCGCCAGCCTGCGCGTGTTCCACGGGATTTGCTAAGGTGAGACCGGACACCGCAGATACGGCGGAGAGCCGCACTCCTCCCGGAACTGGCGACAGATTTATTATAATGCGGAACCGGGGAAATTACAAGCGCCCTTTGGGTTGACAGATATCCCGGGGGCGGATATGATAAAGACTATGAAAAAGAGGGAGGACGGAATATGTTTTGTGATAAGTGCGGAAAACCTGCGGGGGACGGGGAAAAGTTCTGCAGATACTGCGGCAGTCCGCTGATCCGCAAAGCAGGGCCGGCAGAAGTCCGAAAGCCTGCCGCAGGCGGTCCGGGGCAGACTGTTTCTGGCAGATCGCCCGGAAAAAACAGAAAAAAATACATTCTGGCCGCTGCCGCCGCTGCTGCTGTCGTGGTACTGGTAATTTTTCTGTTTTTGCGCAGTACGCCACCGGCCAGGATGGAGCGGGCAGCCGGGAAGGGAGATTATGAGACGGTTCTGAAAATTGCCGGAGAAGAGCAGGAAAAGGGCCTGTCCGCTAAAATGCTGACAGAACTTACAGACGTTCTGACACAGATCTATGGGGAGTATGATTCAGGCCAGCGGGAACATGCGGAAACCGAAGAACTTCTGAGACGATTTTCGGAGATTCAGGATCTGTCAGGCCAGGTTGGCGGGATGATGTGTCTGGTCAGCGGTGATGAGAATATGAAGCACTCAGCCTATGAACCGGCAGTGGAGGAATACCGGCTGGCTCTGGAGTATAATCCGGAGCTGGAGCCGGCGAAAGAAGGGCTGGAGGAAGCATCCGGACAATATCGGGAACAGGTAATCCAAACAGCAGAGGAACTGGTGGAAAAACAGGAATATGAAGAGGCAGTCCGGGAGGTGGACCATGGACTGACCATTCTGGAAGAGGATGAGGAGCTGACGGATAAAAAAGAAGAAATCCAGCAGGAATACGAAGAGTATCAGCAGAGTGCGGCTCCAGCCACTGTGCAGATGGAGATCTTCTATGAAAATTATGAGGAGTATGGAGTAATTACCGCCGTCGATGGCGCGGGGGAAGAACTCTGGTCTGTCACCACGGGGAGATATGCGCAGGCCCAGCTGGAGAGACTGGCATCTGTGGGATTGTACGGAGAAGTTTATTACTATGTAGAAGACGGAGATGTTGTGGCGCTGAGAGCTTCGGACGGATCTGAACTGTGGAGAAATTCGGAATTCGGCGGAGCTGCCGTAAGTTTTGATCTGGATGAGGAAGGAAACCTGTATCTCTGCGGTTACTTCGGACCCGATTTCTTCGGCATAGACGCGGAGGGGAATACGCTGGTAAAAATTGATTCCTTTTCTTCTGATTACTACTGGGCCTATGGGCTGCAGGTGGAAGGGGCGTACGCGACCGTCAGCATGGAAGGAACGCCTTCCGGGCCAGGCTATGCAGAATTTCGCGTAAATCTGGGAGACTACTCTTATGAAATGTCCGGTGAAGAGCAGGAATCACAGGGACAGACAGGTTCCGCGGAATGGACGCTGGAGGAAATCTGCCGCCGTGTAGGCGAATATTATACAGCGGAGATCGGCAATGGTTCTTCTTATGTCGTATTTGAATCTGAATGCAGAGAGACAGATACGGGATACTGGATGATCCTCCGATACCAGGGAGGCAGTTCTGCCAATCAGCTGGCCACCGATGTGACCGTGAATACGGAAACCGGCCAGGTGACAGATGGATGGGGAGGCCAGTGGTCTCTCTATGATTAGATAGAAAGCAGAATCCGGGGAGAGAGTGAGACAGCAAGGAGGACACAGAAGGAAAATGCTGCAAATTAAAGAAATCTGTAAGGAATACCGTACCGGCGATCTGGTCCAGAAGGCGCTGAACCACGTAAGTCTGAATCTGAGGGACAGTGAGTTCGTGGCGATCCTGGGGCCCAGCGGCTCGGGAAAAACGACGCTTCTGAACGTGATCGGCGGGCTGGACAGCTATGACAGCGGAGATCTGATCATCAACGGGGTTTCCACCAAAAAATACAGGGACAGAGACTGGGATTCCTACAGAAATCATACCATCGGCTTTGTGTTTCAGAGCTACAACCTGATCCCCCATCAGACGATTCTGTCCAATGTGGAACTGACGCTGACCATAGCCGGCATCAGCAAAGGAGAGCGAAGAAGGCGGGCCCGGGAGGCGCTGGCGCAGGTTGGCCTGGGAGACCAGGTGCACAAGCTTCCCAGCCAGCTTTCAGGCGGGCAGATGCAGCGGGTGGCCATAGCCAGGGCTCTTGTCAACGATCCGGATATCCTGCTGGCGGATGAGCCGACGGGTGCTCTGGACAGCGAAACCAGCGTGCAGGTTATGGAGCTGCTCCGGCAGGTGGCAAAGGACCGTCTGGTGGTGATGGTTACCCACAATCCGGAGCTGGCGGAGGAATATGCCACCCGGATTGTCCGCCTGCGTGACGGACGAATCCAGGCGGACAGCAATCCTTTCCAGGTGGATGCAGGCGCTCTGCGCGAGCCGGTGCACCGGAAGCTTGGAAAAGCGTCCATGTCTTTTCTTACCGCCCTGTCCTTAAGCTTTAACAATCTGAAGACAAAAAAGGCCAGGACGCTGCTGACGTCCTTTGCCGGTTCCATCGGAATTATCGGAATTGCCCTGATCCTTGCGGTGTCCACAGGAGCCAACGCGTACATTGACGGGCTGGAGGAGGAGACACTGGCGGAATATCCGGTACAGATTCAGAGTACGGGACTTGACTTTACATCTATGCTGAGCATGGGATCCGGAGGAGGCGGCGACGGAGATGCGGATCAGGAGGTGGGTGTTTTTGAGATGCTGACCAATCTGGTGTCTTCCACAGATTCCAACGATCTGGCGGCTCTGAAGGCATTCCTGGACAGCGGCGGCAGCGGAATTGAGGAGTATGCGAATGCCATTGAATATTCCTACAGCGTGACACCACAGATATACAGGCAGGATGCGGAGAGCATCCGTCAGGTACATCCGGATTCTTCCTTCAGCGCTCTGGGCCTGGGGTCGGGAAACAGTTCCAACAGCCTTATGTCCTCCATGATGAGCACGGATGTTTTTTATCAGATGCCGGAAGAAACCTCTCTTTATGAAACCCAGTACGATGTGAAGGCGGGACGGTGGCCGGAGAATTACCGGGAATGCGTGGTAGTGCTTACGGATGACGGCAGCATCAGCGATTTTATGCTGTACATCCTGGGCCTGAGAGATTCACTGGAGCTGGACGAGATGATCCAGGAATTTATCGATGAGGTGCCTGTGAAGATACCGGAGGATTACGGGAGCTATACATACGAGGATCTCCTGGGCATCCGCTTTAAGCTTGTGAACAGCTCGGATTACTATGTCTATGACAGCCAGTATCAGGTGTGGACGGATAAGCGGGACGATGCAGAGTATATGAAAGAACTGGTGGACAGCGGAGAAGATATTACCGTTGTCGGGGTCGTTCAGCCCTCCGGGGATGCCAACGGTTTTGTTCTGGGCTCCGGCATTGCCTACCACGCTTCTCTGACGGAACATGTGGCGGAGGAGGCGGCAGAAAGCGCGATTGTAAAAGAACAGCTGGCTAATCCGGATACAAATATTTTTTCCGGGGAAGCCTTTGGCCAGGAGAGTGACGAGAGCAGTTTTGACATGGATTCTCTGATTACGGTGGACGAGGAGGCGCTGGCGGAATTGTTCCAGGTGGACGAAGAGACGCTGACAGAAGCGCTTTCCTCCTCCCTGGATCTGTCGGACGCTTTCAGCCAGGCGGGGAATTCCCTGGATCTGTCCGCCCTGGCGGATCTGGGCAGTATACAGCTGGAGCTTCCGGACGTGCCGTCTCTTAGCCTTGAAGAATTCATGGGGAGCCTGGAACTGAATATCTCCATGGATTCTCTGACCCGCATGGCGGGAAGCCTTCTGGAGGGATACCAGGCGTACGCGAAGGAACATCCGGAGGCGGATTACTCCGGCCTGGGAGAAAATCTGCTGAATTATTTTCAAACGGAGCAGGCCAGAGGGATTCTGGAGAAGCATGTGCAGGAAATTCTGGAGAGCAGCGGAGACTACTCTGTTTCCACAGAAGAACTGCAGGATTTAATCAGCCGTGTGATGACCGGCTATCGGGCCTACGCGGCGGCCAACGGCTACACGGATCCGGACCGCTTTGATGAATACCTGCTGGAATATCTGCAGACGAGTGAGGCGGAAGAGGTGCTTTCCCAGTGGGCCCAGGAGGTGCTTCCGGAGTCCGGGCCGGTGGTGACCACTGAGCAGCTGGAAGCACTGGCGGGAGACCTTTTTGACGGCTATCTGGCTTACGCGGAAGAGAGCGGACTGCCGGATCTCAGCCGGATGGGCGAATATTTTACCGCCTATCTGCAGACGGAGCCGGCGCAGAATCTTCTGGCCGCCTCTATGGCGGAAATGATCGACACCGGAAGTCTGGAGCAGCAGATTGGAACGGCGCTGCAGAATTATATGGCTTCTGCCATGGGCTCTTTCACATCCGGACTCGGCCAGGCGCTGGAGAGCCAGGTACAGTCTGCCGTGAGCCAGCTGATGGAGCAGATGGCCTTCAGTATGGAGGCGGCTGTGGCCCAGGCCTTTGGAAGCCTCGGGGATCAGCTGGAGGCCGCCATGCATATCGACGGGGAAGCCTTTGCCGATGCCTTTCAGTTTAATCTCAGCGGGGATCAGCTAACAGAATTAATGATGTCCATGAATGCGGCGGCGGACGCAACCCTGGAGGATAATCTGGAGGCACTTGGCTACGCGGATTTTGACGCTCCCAGCCAGATTGATATTTATCCAAAAGACTTTGAAAGCAAGGAGGGCATCGTCTCGATTCTGAATGATTACAACAGCCGCATGGAGGAAGAAGGAAAAGAGGAACAGGTTATTTCCTATACGGATATGGTCGGTTCTCTGATGTCCTCCGTGACGGAAATTATTAATATTATCAGCTATGTGCTGATTGCCTTCGTGGCTATTTCGCTGGTGGTATCCTCCATTATGATCGGAGTGATTACCTACATCAGCGTGCTGGAGCGCCGGAAGGAGATCGGTATTCTGCGGGCCATCGGCGCGTCCAAGAGGAATGTATCCCAGGTGTTCAACGCGGAAACGTTTATTATAGGCGCCTGCGCGGGGCTTCTGGGAATCGGGGCAACGCTGCTTCTGCTGATACCGGGCAATGCAGCCATTCATTACTTTGCCGGCACGGATGAGATCAGCGGAAGACTTCCGGTATCCGGGGCCCTTATCCTGATTGCCCTCAGCATTGTGCTGACGCTGATCAGCGGCCTGCTTCCTTCCAGGAAAGCGGCCAAGAGCGATCCGGTGACCGCGCTCCGGGTGGAATAAAGGCAGACCGCCCCACAGAACGGGACTGTGGGACGGATTTTCCCTCCGGCTTCGGGGAACGTCAGAGAAGCTGAAAAAATATCGGAGCCGCATGAAAAAGAGTTGACGAAAGATAATTCTGATGGTATAATACTTTTTGTTGTCGGGGTGTGAATCCCGGGACAGCATGCGGAAGTGTCGGAACTGGCAGACGAGCAAGACTAAGGATCTTGTGGC
>ERZ1643246.1054-NODE-1054-length-31536-cov-16.834853_pt1 | contig 31536 bp, 30 predicted proteins | sample MGYA00579265_ERZ1643246 | MGnify/ENA primary metagenome ERZ1643246 (study PRJEB29033, sample SAMEA4952261) | chicken gut metagenome | biome: Broiler Chicken; feature: Gastrointestinal Tract; material: Caecum | place: Ireland | collected 2018 | study: Broiler...
GAAACGGCACAAAATAAATGGAAATTATGCAAAAAATCTTTTCTCACCTCTTTGTATACAGCGTATCAAAATCATCTCGTTTGGTGGTCATCTTACATTCCTAATCCAATCATGATTCCTAGATTTCAACAAATTTGACCACACAACCAGCCACAGACAGGGTCGGAGCAGCCGGAAAGTCTGCGTTTCTAATGTACCGGAAAGCAACCTAACCGGAATAAAAATAGCTATAAACTATCAAAAAAGATTATAAAAAATTAAATTTTGGTGTTGACGTACGGGAGGTCACAGGTTCAAGTCCTGTATCGTCCACCAGACCAATCCCCTGAAGCCGCAAGGCTTCGGGGGATTTTGTTTTGCCCAAAACAGGCTTTGCCCTTCCTGCAATGCCCCTGATTGAAACGAAAGAATCCCATACCCTTCGCGGAATTCCTTCCACAGGCGGCAGACCTGTTACAGCGTAAAAACGGACTCACAGCAGCGGTAGTCCGTGTCAATGTTGTTGGCGAGAAAGCGTGCCTTTAATTTCCGGGGGCTGCACATGGCCCCGCCGGACACGCTCAGGTCCTCCGGCAGCACAAATTTCACGCACTTGACCAATACATCCCGGCACGTGGGGGAATCGTGGGCCGGAATGGTCATGGCCTTCATGCCCCGCTGGTGCTCCATGCCGTTCTGGTCCACCTCGGTGAGGATGGCCGCCAGGGCCACCCGTTTGCCGGGGCAGACGTTTTTGATGGTCACATCCATCTGAATGATCCGGCCCTGGGACGCCAGTTCAACGTCTCCCAGGTCCACCAGCACGGAATCCCGGCAGCCCTCCACCGTCAGCTCCACAGGCTGGGGACATGGTTCGGGATGCACCACAATCTCGCACTCCACCGTTACGGCGGGCTTGGGGAAGGAGACAAGGTTTCCCTCCCGGTCCGAATAGGTGATGGACTGATTGACCAGCTTGGTCCCGGACTGCTGGCCCACATGGCGCACCAAAAACTCAAGCGCCGCGCTTTCGCTGGCGGTTACCCCCAGCTCCAAAATATCCCACCGCAGAGAACGGGCGTCCAGCATGGTGGCGGTCCCCTTGGTGGGGGACAAAACGCTGGTTATAACGAAGTCGGGGTTGACCACCTCCTGGATGGTAATGTCGGTGGCGCCCGGTTTGGAGATGTTGGCGGCCAGCTCCGCGAAGAGCGCCTCCAGCTCGGCGGCGTCCGGCGTCACCGCCACATGGGAGGCGTCCGGGTCCGTGGCCCAGTTGTTCAGCGCGGTGACGTCCAGGCCGTCGGTGCCGATCAGGCCGATGCAGTAAATGATGATGCCCTGGGCTCTGGCCGCGGCCGCCACCGGGGCGGGCGGCGCGCCGGCTGTGGTGTTGCCGTCGGTAAACATGACCATAACCTTGGCGTTGGAGGAATTGGGATCAAAGAGTTGGGTGGCTTTGGCAAAGGCGTCGGCATGGTTGGTGCCGCCGCTGGCCGTCAGGCCGTCCACGGCGGCTTTCAGCTCATCCACGGAGGTGATCAGCTGCGTGTCCGCCGCGGCGGTGCTGGCAAAGCTGACCACGCCCATCCGGCTGCCAGAGCCGATCTGGCCGTCTTTTGCGCTGTCCGTGGCCTCGTCGATGAGGTCAATAAAGGTCTTTGCCCCCAGCTTCATGTCGGCCAGGGGCTGGCCGGCCAGGCTGCCGGAGCGGTCCAGGACCAGCACGATGTCCGTGGGATTGGCTTCGATGTCCGGCGCGGCCGTCAGGGCCAGCGTCACACGGAAAGCGCCGTCACAGGCAATGCGGTCGGCGCTGATCACTTTGTTGGAATTTGTAATACCCATGTGTATTACCTCCTTCTGGGAAAGGCTCCCGCCCTATCCTATGAACGGCCCCGTCAGATGGCCCCTTCCCCGTGCGGCGGCCCGGAGGCGATAAAAAACGCTCTGAGCGGTTCCGGACCGCTCAGAGTGTTTTTTACAAGGTGCGGATGGAGCTGCCCTCGTAAATCTTTGGTTTCATCACATAGGTATAGTTTTTGTCGTCGCAGTCCCGGCGCTGGATCATGGTCATCAGCCGGGTGGCCACCAGGCGGCCCATCTGCTGGCCCTGGTGGACGGAGCAGGTGATCCCCTCCGCCTCCCAGTTTTGGCCCGAGTAGTCAAAACACACCAGCGAGCAGTCCTCCGGCACCCGCTTGCCCTGGCTCTCCAGCACCCGGCGCACCAGGCGGTAGATCATGTAATTGCAGCACACCACGGCGGTATACTTGGGCAGTCCTTTCAAAAAGTGGTCGATGGTGCGGGCAAAGCGCTGGTCATGGGCCTCGTTGGAGACGCACCACTTGATATAGTCGTCCTGAAACTCCACCCCCCGCTTCTGCATGGCGGCGGCGGTGCCCTGGAACTTTTCAATGCTCTGGTAATTATCATAGACAAAGATGCCGGCAATGAGCCGGTGGCCCCGCTCGATGAGCATGCCCACCAGCCGGTCGGCGCACTCCAGGTCGTTGACGATCACCCGGGGATAGCGCAGGTTTTTGTAGTAATTGTTATAGAAGATGACCGGGATGTGCCGCCGGTAGATCTCCCGGTAGCAGTCCAGGTTGGGGTTGAGCAGGCTCGCCTTGACCCCGTCGATGATGAAGCCCTGGAAGTTCTGGTGGACCACCGTCTGCAGGCAGTTGCGCTCGTTGGAGAACTTGTTGTCGGTAAAAAACACCCGCAGGTCCACCTGGTCGGCGGGCAGCACGCCCTTGATCCCCTCCAGCAGGGCGGAGTTGGCGTCGGCGTCCTGGCCCTGGAGGATCAGGCCGATTTTCAGCAGGGCGGAGCCGGTGTCCAGCTCCCGGGACAGGGCCACCTCTTTGTTGATGTAGGTGCCGCTCCCCTTCACCCGCCGGACCAGCCCCTCCCGGGCCATCCGCTCCAGCGCGGCGCGCACCGTCTCCCGGCTCATGTCCAACCGGCGGCACAGCGCATTTTCCGAAGGCAGCTTCAGGTTGCCGGAAAACTTGTTCTCGTCGATATAGGCCATCAGCCAGCGGTAGACCTCATCCGTCTTTTTGCCAGAGCCCGCCAAGCGCACCCTCTCCTCAGTCCGTTATGGTGGGCCGGCGCCCCTCCGCCTTCTCCAGCCAGTCCAGCAGACGTCCGCGAAGCTCCTTTTTCACCTGGCTGTAGGCCGGGTCGGCCACCACATTGTTCAGCTGCCAGGGGTCGGCCTTCAGGTCGTAGAGGAAGTCGTCGGCGTAGACGTCCGCCGCCGCCGCCGCGCCGCCGTTGATGCCAGGGGCGTAGACCGAGTAGAGATACTCCGGCGTGCGCACGCAGCGGCCCACCCGGCTCTCGGAGATCTGGGCAAACACCTGGTTGGGTCTATTATCAGTCTTTTTCTCCACCACGTCAAGGAGGTTCTCCCCGATCATGGCCTCCCCCACATCCACGCCGGCCATGGCCAGGATGGTCTTGGGCAGGCTCTCGGTGCTCACCAGCTCCTCCACCGCCACGCCGCCCCGGAAGGGGCCGCCGGCAATGACCAGGGGCACGTGGAGGGCCCCGTCGTGGCAGGTGCGCTTGTAGTCGTCATAGCCGTTTAGGTGGCTGTCGGTGTTGCGGGTCTTGAAGTGGGAGCCGTGGTCGGAGGCGAAGATGATGATGGTGTTGTCATACAGCCCCTCCCGCTTCAGCCGCTCCACCAGCCGGCCCAGATTTTCGTCCAGGCTGGCGCACTGGCCCAGATAGTCGGGGTACTCCTCCGCCGCGTTGCCCTGGAGCACCTCCAGGTCGTGGGGGAGCACGAAGTTTTTGTACTTCTCCTTGGACCCCTCCGGCCCCTCGTAGTGGCCCCGGTCGTTCTGGTGGTGGGGCTCGATCTGGGAGATGGTCATGAAAAAGGGCTTTTTGCCGTCGTACTGGTCAAAAAACTCCAGCGCCAGGTCGGTGATGCAGTCGGCCCGGTAGCCCTTGAAGTCGATGCGGTTGTTGTTTTCATCAAACACGTACCCGTCATAGCCGTGGGAGGTAAATTCCAGCACGTCGGCGGCCCGCCAGAAGCCGGTGTAGCCCCCCCGCAGCTCCCTGGGCACGGGGGTGATGGTGTGGTCGATGGTGGGGGGCTTCTCCAGCTCGCCGTCGCTGGCCAGGTGCCATTTGCCGATGTAGGCGGTCTCATAGCCCGCCTCCTCGATGTAGTTGGCCAGGGTCTTCACCCCGGCGGGGAGCATGATGTTGTTGCGGAAGCAGCCCGTCTCGGTGGGGTACTTGCCGGTCTGGAACAGGGCCCGGCAGGGTCCGCACACCGGCTGGGGAGAGAAGGCGTTGTCAAATTTCACCCCTTCTCCCGCCAGACGGTCCAGGTTGGGGGTAATATCCAGGGGCTGGCCGAAGCAGCCGCAGGTATCCCAGCGCTGCTGGTCCGTAAAGTAGAATAAAATGTTGTATGCCATATGCCCGTACTCCTTCCTTACTGTGAAGCGGCCGCTTTGGCGGCTTTCTGCTCCTTCAGCTTTCCCCGGATGATGGCGGCCACCGCCACAATGATCAGCGCCAGGAAAATCTTGCAGTAGATGCTCTGAACGAAGATGGAGGGGTCCCCGTTGGAAATGAGCAGCGCCCGGCGGAAATTGGTCTCCGTCATGCGGCCCAGCACCAGGCCCAGCAGGATGGGCACCGGGGGCAGGTCCAGCTTGCGCAGCACCCAGGCCAGCACGCCGAACACCAGGGCAACGGCCACGTCAAAGTAGTTCTCATTGACCGAGTAGGCGCCGGCAAAGCAGAAGATGACGATGATGGGGGTGAGGATCTCCTGGGGGATGGACACCACCTTGGCGAACAGGGAGGTGAGGAATTTGCCCTGGAGGAACATGAACAGATTCACCAGGATCAGGCCCAGCATGATGGCGTACATGATGTCGCCGTCTGTGGTAAAGAGGGACAGGCCGGGATTCAGGCCGTTGATCATCAGGGCCGAGAGCATGATGGCCACCGTTCCGTCGCCGGGGATACCCAGGGTCAGCAGGGGGATGAGGGTGGCGCCGGTGACGGCGTTGTTGGCCGACTCGGCGGCGGCGATGCCCTCCACCGAGCCGTGTCCGAACTCCTCAGGGTGCTTGGACAGGTTTTTGGCGGTGTTATAGCTGAACCAGGAGGCCTCGGAGGCGCCGGTGCCCGGAATGATGCCCACCAGCACGCCGATGATGGAGGACATGAGCACCGGCCGGGCCATGCGCTTGTACTCCTGGCGGGTGATCTTGCCGTCGTCCTTGATTTTGCGGGTATCCATGTGCAGGTCCCCCCGCTTTTTCTCCGCCTTGGCCAGGATCTCCACCAGGGCGAACAGACCGATGAGGCACACCGCCAGGTCCAGGCCCAGGTACAGCCGGGGGATGCCGAAGGTGAAGCGGTCATAGCTGGTCATGGGGTCGGTGCCCACGCAGGAGATGAGCAGGCCCAGGCAGGCCGAGACCAGGCCCCGGATGATGCTCTTGCCCGACACGCCGGCAATGATGGTCAGGCCGAACACGCAGACCATAAAGTACTCGGCGGTACCCAGCTGGGCGGCCACCTTGGCCACCTGGGGTCCCAGGAACAGCAGCATCAGGGCGGAGAAAATGCCGCCGAAGGTGGAGGCGTACAGGGCGATTTTCAGGGCGGCCTTGGTGCGGCCCTGCTGGGACAGCGGGTGCCCGTCCAGCATGGTGGCCGCGGCGTGGGGGGTGCCCGGGGTGTTGATCAGAATGGCGGACACGCTGCCGCCGTAGCCGCCGGCGCAGTAGATGCCCAGCAGGAACATCATGCCGGGAATGGCGGTCATGGTGTAGGTGACCGGCAGGAAGAGAATAACGCACAAAATAACGCTCAGGCCGGGAATGGCGGCAAAGACCGCGCCCACAAACACGCCGATGTTAATCCACAGGATATTTTCCAGCGTGAAGAGAAGGCCGGTGGCGGGGGCTATGTATTGCAGCATGAAAGGACCTCCTCCTTAAAAATCCACGTTCAGTACAAACCGGAAGGCCGCCCAGATGGCCACGGCCAGGGTCAGGGTAATGGCGTAATAGCTGGGCTTTCTGCAGCGAAAGTAGACCAAAAAGCCCAGCGAGCACACCAGGGAGCCCACCACAAACAGGTCGGTGACCCGGGCCAGCAGATAGGAGACCACCAGAATCGCCAGGATCACCAGCGCCTTCAGCTCCGTCTGCAGATGGATGACCTTCCAGTTCATGGGCCGCTTGGTGGCCAGCTTGTACAGCTCCTTGCCCACCAGCATGGCGCAGCAGAGCATCATGACCACCATCAGCAGGGTGGGGAAGGCGCGGCCGTCCACCGCGTCCTTGTCGGAGACCACCACCTGATTGGGCATGACCAGCAGGATCACCACCGCGAACAGGAAAAAGACAATGCCTGCCGTCAGGTCCACCGGAATACGCAGCTGCTTTTCCCCCAGCCGCTCTCCCAAGGCGTCCATGCGGGCATACAGGCGATCCACCCATTGTTTCATATTGTACAGACCTCCTCTCACGGACAAAAATCGGCGCAAAAGGGGGAATGGGAGGGCCTATCCATCCCATTCCCCCATCATCACGGTTTACCGCGCTCAGCCGGCGACGATATCCTTATACTCGTTGACGATGTTCTTCACGTTTTCCACGTGGGCGTCCATGTCCTCCTGGGACATGGTATCCACTTCCAGCAGCATGGTGTCCTGGAGCCAGGTGACCACTTCCTCATCGGCCAGGATCTTGCCGTACAGCTCCTTAAGCTGGGCCACGGTCTCCTCGTCGGTGCCCGCCCGGGCCATGATGAAGCAGCGGTTGCGGAAGTAGGGGTAGCCGTACTCGCCCACGCCCTCCACGCCGGCGAAGGGGCCGTTCTCCAGGGGCTTCTCGTCAAAGGCGCACACGATGGTCACGCCGTCCTGCTGATAGGTCTCCTGGATCTGGGACTGGTGGGAGACGGCGAACTGGGTCTCGCCCTTGGCCACCGCCTGGGCGGCCTCGGCGGCGGACTGGTAGGCCACCAGCTTCAGCTGGTCCCCCGCCCCCATCTTGCCGAACAGGGAGGCGGCCAGGAAGGCCTCGGAGCCGGTGGCGCCGTTGACGGCCACGCTGATCTCCCCGCCCTGCCCCACAAAGGCCTCCAGCTCGGAGATGTTGTTGATGTTCAGCTCCTTGTCGGCGGAGAGCACGAAGATGGAGGAGTACAGGTTCTCCACAAAGACAAAGTCATCCTGGGTAAACTGCATCTTGGAGGGGTCGATGATGGAGGTGATGGACAGCAGGCCCTCACCCACAAACACCAGCTCGGGGTCGTTGGCCTCGGTGTCCATGACCCAGGTGTTGACGGTGGCGGCGTCGCCGGCAATGGCCTCGGCTACCAGGGTGATGGTGTCGGAGTACTCGGTGGACTTGGCCGCCGCCTTCTGGCTCACCATGGCGGCCACGCCGGAGGGCGCCCAGGGGCAGGTCACCTTCCAGCTGGCGCTTTTCCCGCCGCCGCCTCCGGAGCTGTTGCCGCAGCCGGCCAGCAGGCCCAGCGACATGACCACTGTAAGAGACAAACTAAGTAGCCGTTTTTTCATTCTTTACACTCCTTCTCATTTTGTATCATTTCTCCAGTTTTTAGGCTTTTTATCTCGCCTGTTATATTTAATTTACCATTGGGTCTGACTGAAATGCAACAAATCTTTGAAAGAATAGCATAAAGTTGTATGGTTATAGTGATATTTTTGCAATGCTGTATTTTTATTTCCCCTTTTTTATGCAACATGCACATTTTCCCCCGCCGGAACTGTACAACCTTACCCAATCTTTGGATTTGACCGGGTCCGGCCGGAGCTGAACCTGTCAGATTTTCTGCTTCCGCAGGCGCCCGGCGGGTTAGTCCGGCGCTCCCGGCAAAATACGACAGGATCTTTGCAATTTCACCCGTTATTTTCGCAGGAGCCCCTATGGGCTCCCGTATTTGTTATACTGGGCCGTAGCATCTCAGACCCACTCCCTTTACAGGCCAAAACCGAAACATGACAGGTGAGCAAGCATGAAAAAACACGTTGTGTACATTCTGGTAGGGATTGCCGTTGTGTCAGGCGCCGTTATCGCCTGGTGGGGCATTCCATTTGCATATGCCGAACGGGGATATTTTGCGCTGGGCGGCGAATGGCTGCTGGTCCTGGCCGCGTTTCTCCTGCCGTTTGTGTGTATGCCTGCCCCCTGGCGCTTATAAAGCCGGCGCCCTTTCCCGCTGGACGGACTGAGCCGCTGTTTCCCCTGGAAACAGCGGCTCAGTAAAATTTTTCCGGCAAAAGGCGCTTTGGCTATGAGACCACAAACCGATACCCCAGCCCCCGGACGGTCTGGATATACCGGGGCTTGGAGGGGTTCTCCTCAATCTTGGCCCGGAGCCGGTTGATGTAGACCATGATGGCGTTTTCGTCAATAATGGCCGACCCCCACACCAGATCGTAAATCATATCCTTGGAAAAAATGTGATTTACATTGTCCATAAACAGCTTGATCATGGCGTTTTCCTTGGAGGAGAGGGGAATTTCCACCCCGTCTTTATAGAAGCGCAGGGTGCTGGTATTGTACTGGAAGGGGCCGGCGGCGAGCACCTGCTCCGCGCCGGGCAGATTGCCCCGGCTGCGGCGGATGAGCGCCTTCACCTTCGCGGCCAGGGTGACGGGGTTCAGCGGCTTTGTGATGTAGTCGTCGGCCCCGATATCCAGGCCGTAGAGGGTGTCGTAATCCTCCTTCCGGCCGCTGACAATCACAATAGGGATCTTGCTGCCCTGCCGCCGGATGTGCTGGATCACCTGAAACCCGTCCATGCCGGACAGATTGATGTCCAGCAGGAGCAGGTCATACTGCTTCTGCTTCAGCAGCTCCAGGCACGCCTCCCCCGACTCGGCGGTGTCCGCCTGAAGGCCGTTGCTGCTGATGACTTTATACAGCATGGTGAGAACCGCCTGGTCGTCGTCCACAATAAGCACCTGGTCCGCCACGGTGCATCCCCCTTTACACAGCCTGATTCCTACAGTATGATATCCAGTATAAAAGAATCTTACAGGCTTTGGCAAGGGGGAGCATGAGAATTGAAGCAATTCATCCGGCAGGAGCGCAAAATTCTGCTTGCCGCGCTATTGACCCTCGGCCTGATCTGCATGGGGATTGTGATGGTATTCCGCGTGTTCCAGCAGTACGAAAACCTCATCATCGAAAACGAGGACCGGCAGCTTCTGGGCCTGGCCCGCTCGGTTGACCGGAGCATCACCAGCTACCTGCAGCAGTTTTTGCGGGATCTGGAGCACACCGTGCGGCGGGCCGGGCTGGAGGAGGCGGAGGCGGCCTATCGGGACGGCGGAAGCGCCGCAGGCATTGGGCAGAATCTGCGGGACACCATCCTGTGGGACCACCCGCTGACCTACGATATGCTGTGCATGGACGGGGACGCCGTTGTCTATTCCGCCCGGGGCAGAACCGACTACACCTTCCCCGCCCGGGCCGGGCTGGATGGGGAAATCCGCATCGGGCCATGTATCGACGGGACGGGCGACATTTATCTCTCGTTTCTGAAAACCAGCGACGGGGGCCTGCAATACGGCGTGCTGGTCAGCCTCACCGATTTCTACCAGGCCGTGGCGGGAAACCTGATTGCCGGGACCCAGGACCGCATCCTGCTGCTGGACGCGGGGGGAAGGGCGGTGCTCTACCAAACCCAGGCGGGCCCCGGGGCGGCGCTGATCTCCGACGGCCTGCCGGAAGGGGTCTATTCCGACGAGCTGGATATCCTGCTGAGCTGCCAGAGCGCCGGAGCGGAATCCGCCGTCTTTTACCAGGCGGGGGACGGCCGGGAGGAGGACGCTTACACGGCGCGGATGGCGGCCCTCCCCGCCGCCGGCAACAACGGCGTGTTTTCTGTGGGGGCCTCCCTCAATTATGAGACCGTCAAGCGGCCCATCCACATGGCCACCATACGGCTTGCCGCATACAGCAGCATGATCATCACCGGCATCCTGCTGCTGCTGGCCTTCATTCTGTTTGTGGCCCGGCGCAATGTAAGGGCCCAGCAGGAGGTGCTCACCCTCCGGGAGCGGAATCTGGCTCTGGATGCGGTGACAAAAAAGACCCAGGCCCTGGCCCATCATCAGCGGCTGGAGATCATCGGCACCCTGACCTCCAGCATTGCCCATGAATTCAACAACCTGCTGACCCCCATCATGGGCTATTCCATCCTGGTCCTGGAAAAGCTGCCGCCGGACGCCGAGGAGCTGTACGACAACGTGCTGGAGATCTATGAGGCCTCCCGCAAGGCAAAGACCATCATCTCCCGGCTCTCCGACCTCTCCCGGAAAAACACCCCCCTCACCTTCCAGTATGTGGCGCCGGACGAGCTGGTGCGGCGGGTTCTGGAGATTTCCGCCCCGGCCAGGCCGCCCAAGGTGGAGGTGGTCAGCCGGCTCCACTGCCGCCACCTCTGGGTGCGGGGAAACGAGATCCAGCTGTCCCAGATGCTGCTGAACCTGGTTTTGAACGCCTATCAGGCCATGGAGACCGACGGCGGGACCCTGACCGTCACAACCGAACAGGAGGGGGATGCCGTCTGCTTCCACGTGGCCGATACAGGTCCGGGAATCGCCCCCGACCTGCTGGAGCACATTTTTGAGCCCTTCTTCACCACCAAGGAGCGGGGAAAGGGCACCGGGCTGGGCCTGGCCATCGTGCAGCAGGTGGTCCAGGATCACCAGGGCAGCGTTTCGGTCCACAGCCAGCCGGGCCGGGGGACCACCATCACCGTCCGCCTGCCCCTCCCGCCGCCGGACCCGGAGGGCGGGGACAACCACATATGACCCCAAAGGGGGATGGACGCCGCTTCCCACAGCGGCGCCCATCCCCCTTTCTTAATAAATATTAAGGGTGGAGTAATGGCCCATTAAGCAGAGATTGTTATAATTTTGTCAAATTCCTTTGGGGCGCGAAATGGAGCGGTCAAATGATTATCACCATTACACGGAAGTTCGGCAGCGGCGGGCGGGAGATCGGCCGGCGGCTGGCGGAACGTCTGGACATTCCCTATTACGACGTGGACTTCCTGCCCCAGCCCGGCGACGACGGCTGGCGGGAGCAGCTCCTCCGGCTGGCGGAGGGGGGGCCCTGCGTCATGGTGGGCTTTTGCGCCGACTTTGTGCTGGCCGGCCGGGAGGGCCTGATGCGCATTTTCATTCACTGCGACATGGAGCGCCGCCTGGAGCGGATCATGAGGGAAAACGACCTCTCCCGGGAACAGGCCCAGCGGGAGGCCCTGTACCAGGACCGGGAGCGGTCCCGGCTGTACGGCTGCTATACCGGGGCAAAATGGGCCGATCTGGACCGGTATGACCTGACGGTCAACAGCGGCCTTCTGGGTACGGAGGGCACCGTGGAGCTGCTGGGCCAGTTTGTGGCCCTGAATGTGATGCGCAGGCGCAGAAGTCCCTGAGTCCGGAGGGAGCCACAACCTTGCCGATGTTGTATCAGGAGTGGAGGCTGCTTATGCTGAAACAATGGATTGAAACCGCGCTGCCCACGCTGATCTCCCTGCTGGAACTGATGGGCATTTTCGTGGTGGCGGTGTCGGCGGTCGGCGCGTTTATCCGCTATGTGAAGGGGCTTATCACCCATGCGGAGGGGGACGTGAAGTTTGCCCTGGCCAACGGCCTGGCCATCGGCCTGGAGTTCAAAATGGCGGCGGAGATTCTGAAAACAGTCCTGGTCCATGAGCTCAACGAGCTGATATTTCTGGGCGCTGTCATCCTGCTGCGGGCGCTGCTGTCGTTTTTGATTCACTTTGAAATGAAACAGACCCACTAATCATTCAGGAGGTACTACATATGAAGAAACTGCTTGCCTTGATCCTGACCGGCGCGCTGACAATGGGCGCCCTGTCCGCCTGCGGCAGCACGGCGGTGGTGGCCGTGCCCCCGCCCCAGGAGTCCGAACCGGCAACCCCCACCCCCGACCAGCCCCGGGAGCCCTCGGGCGAAGCGGTCAAGACCGGCCTTTACCTGAGCGCCAGCGTGTCGGGCAGCAAAAGCGCCGCCGACGGCGAGGACGGCCTCGGCCAGGCCGACATTGACCTGGTGGCCGTCACCGTAACCGACGAAGGGGTCATCGACTCCTGCGTGATTGACTCCATCCAGTCAAAGGTCAGCTTTGACGCCGCCGGAACCGTGACCGCCGACCTGACCGCCCCGGTGCCCTCCAAAAACGAGCTGGGCAGCGACTACGGCATGGGCCAGTACAGCCCCATCGGCAAGGAGTGGAACCAGCAGGCCCAGGCTCTGGCCGACTATGTGGAGGGCAAGACGGTGGAGGAGCTCCAGGGCATCGCCGTAACCGAGGAGGGCAGGCCCGCCGACGCCGACCTGGCCGCCTCCGTCACCATATCCATCGGCGGCTACCTGGACGCCATCCAGCAGGCCGTGGCCAACGCCACCCACCTGGGCGCCAGCCAGGGGGACCGGCTGGCCCTCACCACCTCCACCAACGTGGCCAGCAGCAAGAGCGCCACCCAGGAGGAGGACGGGCTGGTCCAGACCTACGCCACCGTGGCCGCCGTCACCCTCAGCGGCGACATGATCACCAGCTGCTACATCGACGCGGTGCAGGCCAACGTGAATTTCGACACCGCCGGCACGGTCACCTCCGACCTGACCGCGGCCCAGCCCTCCAAAAACCAGCTGGGGGACGATTACGGCATGAAGAAGGCCAGCTCCATCGGCAAGGAGTGGTATGAGCAGGCGGCCGCCTTCTGCACCTACGTCACGGGCAAGACCCTGGACCAGGTGGCGGGCCTGGCCGTCACGGAGACGGGAGCCGCCGCCGACGCCGACCTGGCCGCCTCCGTCACCCTTTCCATCGGGGAGTTCCAGGCCCTGCTGGCCAAGGCCGGTGCCTGAGCCCGCCCGGAAGCGCAGGCATATGAAGCGGATCCTTACCCTGCTCCTCCTGCTGGCCCTGCTCTGCGGATGCACGGCGGCGCCGGCGGAGCCCACCGGCGGGCTGAAGCGCTACCAGGCCACCTTCCTGACGCTGTTCGACACGGTCACCACCATCGTGGGGTACGCCGAGTCGGAGGAGGCCTTCACCGCCACCGCCCAGGCCATCCACGACCAGCTGCTGGAGTACCACCAGCTCTACGACATCTACAACGAGTATGAGGAACTTTCCAACATCAAGACCATCAACGACCACGCCTGGGAGCAGCCGGTGGAGGTGGACCAGCGGATCATCGACCTGCTGCAGTTCTCCAAGGAGCTGTATACCCAGACCGGGGGCCGGGTCAACATCGCCATGGGCAGCGTGCTCCGCCTGTGGCATGACGCCCGGGAGGCCGGCATCCAGGACCCCGGAGCGGCGGCCCTGCCCGACGGGGAGGCCCTGGAGCTGGCCGCGGCCCACACCGATATAGACAGCATCCAGATTGACCCGGAACAGGGCACCGTGTTTCTATCCGACCCGGAGGTCAGGCTGGACGTGGGGGCCATTGCCAAAGGCTACGCCGTGGAACAGGTCTGCCGGAACGCCCCCTCCGGGCTGCTCATCAGCGTGGGCGGAAACGTCCGGGCCACCGGCCCCAAGCCGGAAAACGGCCAGCCCTGGGTGGTGGGGGTCCAGGACCCGGACGATTCCGAGCAGTACCTCCACACCCTCTATGTGAAAGACCGCTCCGTGGTTACCAGCGGAGATTATCAGCGGTATTTCACCGTGGACGGCGTGGCGTATCACCACATCATTGACCCGGACACCCTCTTCCCCGCCGGCTACTGGCGGGCGGTCACCATCCTGTGCGGGGATTCCGGCGTGGCGGACGCCCTCTCCACCGCCCTGTTCACCCTGCCCCAGGAGGAGGGCCAGGCCCTGCTGGACGCCTTCGGGGCGGAGGCCATGTGGGTGCGCCCGGACGGAACCGTCCTGTACAGTCCGGGATTTCAGGCGTATATCCGAGTGTAGACTGAGCGCTCGTATGATTGAGGTGTAAAGAATGAGAAAACTGTTTTGGGGCGGCATCCACCCGGAGGGGCACAAGGACCTCTCCCGGGGGGCGGCCCCCGTTCCCGCGCCCCTGCCGGCGCAGGTGGTTTTGCCCATGCTCCAGCACATCGGCGCGGCCTGCACCCCTGTGGTGAAGGTGGGGGATCAGGTGCGGCTGGGCCAGAAGATCGGCGACGGCGAGGGGGTCTGCGCCCCCATCCACGCCTCCGTCTCCGGCAAGGTGGTGGCCGTGGAGCCCCGCCCTCATCCCAACGGACAGGATGTGCTGTCGGTGGTCATCGAAAACGACTACATGGACACCCCCGACGATACCCTGAAGCCCCATCTGACCCACAAGGACCTCTCGGCCGAGGAGATTCTCCGCGTCATCCGGGAGGCGGGCATCGTGGGCATGGGGGGCGCCACCTTCCCCACGGACGTGAAGGCCTTTTCCGCCCTCGGTCAGGTGGACTACGTCATCATCAACGCCTGTGAGTGCGAGCCCTACATCACCGCCGACGACACCCTGCTGTGTACCTACCCGGAGCAGGTGACCCGCGGCACGGAGATTCTCCTCCACGCCCTCACCCCCAGGCACACCGTAATCGCTGTGGAGGACAACAAGCAGGAGGCCATCCGGCTCCTGGGGGAGGCCCTGCCCAAAGAGGGAGCCATTGAGCTGCGGGTGCTCCCCACCCGCTACCCCCAGGGCGCGGAAAAGCAGCTGATACAGGCGGTCACCGGCCGGCAGGTCCCTCCCGGAAAGCTGCCCGCCGCCGTGGGCTGCGCCGTGTTCAACGCGGCCACCGCCGCCGCCGTTTACCAGGCGGTCTATGAGGGCAAGCCGGTCACCCGCCGGATCGTGACCGTAACCGGCGACGGCGCCGCCGCCCCCAAGAACCTGATCGTCCGCATCGGCGCCACCTTCCAGCAGACCCTGGAGGCCGCCGGCGGCATGTCGGAGGAGACCCAAAAGGTACTCTCCGGCGGCCCCATGATGGGCGTGGCACAAAAGGACCTGTCCGTGCCGGTGCTCAAGGGCACCAACGCCATTCTGTGCCTGAAGGGCGCCGCCCCCCAGGCCCAAACTCCCACCTGTATCCGCTGCGCCAAGTGCGTATCCGTCTGTCCCATGCATCTGCAGCCGCTGTACCTGTACCGCTTTGCGCAGGCCGGAAACCTCCGGGAGCTGGAGCGGCTGCACCTGACGGACTGTATCGAGTGCGGCAGCTGCGCCTACAGCTGCCCGGGCCAGCTCCCCCTGGTGGAGCGGTTCCGCAGGGGCAAACAGCAGCTGAAGGAGGCGAACAGAGCATGAATCTGCTGGTAACATCCTCTCCCCATATCCATAGCGGCGCCCGCACCAGCCGCCTGATGGGCGACGTGCTTCTGGCGCTGCTCCCCGCCCTCTTTGCCGGCGTGTGGTTTTTCGGGCTGAGGGCCCTGGTGCTCACCGGGGTCACCGTGCTCTCCTGCCTGCTCTCCGAGTGGCTTTTCCGCATGCTCACCAGGCAGAGCAACACCCTGCCCGACCTCTCGGCGGCGGTGACCGGCGTGCTGCTGGCTATGACGCTGCCGGCCTCCGTCCCCTACTGGCTGGGGGCGGTGGGAGGCGTCTTTGCCATCGTGGTGGTCAAGGGCCTCATCGGCGGCCTGGGCCAGAATATCTTCAACCCCGCCCTGGCCGCCCGGGCCCTTCTGGTCCTGCTCTGGCCCGGCTGGATGGTGCGGTACGCCCCGGCGGGCGCAGCGCTGGATCCGACGGCCCTGTCGGTGGATATCGTCTCCGCCGCCACCCCCCTCCACCACATGGTCATGCCCGCCCTGCCCACGGAATCCCTGCTGGATGTATTCCTGGGGAACATGGGCGGGTGCATCGGCGAGGTGTCCGCCCTGGCCCTGCTGCTGGGCGGCGGGTATCTGATGCTCCGCAGGGTGATCTCCTGGCGTATTCCCGCCGCCTACCTGGGCTCTGTGGCCCTGCTCACCCTGATGTTCTCCAAGGGGCAGGACCCTGTCCAGTGGATGCTCTACAGCCTGATGTGCGGCGGCGTGCTGCTGGGGGCCCTCTTTATGGCCACCGACTACGCCACCTCCCCCGTGACCCCCGGGGCCCAGCTGCTCTACGGGGTGGGCTGCGGCGTGCTAACCGTGCTGCTGCGCTACTACGGCCTGTTCCCGGAAGGGGTCACCTATGCCATTTTGCTGATGAACGCCTGTGCCTGGAGTCTGGACCGGCTTGCGCCGCCCAAGCGCTTCGGCATCGTGAAAGGAGGGGGCGTACAGTGAAGCGAATACCGTGGCTTCAGCCTGTGGCTACCCTCCTGCTGGCGGCGCTGGTCCTGTTTGCGAGCTCCGTCCTGCTCTCCCCCATCGCTAAGGAGCAGGAGGGGCAGGAGCTGCAGTCCATCCTGTCCACCCTCCTGCCGGGGGCGGACAGCTTCACCCAGGAGGCCTATACCGGAGAGGACGAGGCCATCTCCGCCGTATATAAGGCGGAAAACGGCTACGTGATCGAAACAGTCACGGCGGGATACGCCGGGGACATCACCATGCTGGTGGGCGTCCACTCCGACGGCTCCATTTCCGGCCTGGTGGTGCGGGACATGCAGGAGACCTACGGTCTGGGCATGAAGGCCCTCTCCGATGTGGCGTTTCTGTCCCAGTTCCTCTGGAACGGCACCTCGTTCACCGTAGGGGAAAACGTGGACGCCCTCACCGGGGCCACCGTGACCTCCAAAGCCGTGGCCAAGGCGGTCACCTCGGCCAGCGCCTTTGTGACCGGCGCGGATATCGGCTCCAGCGCCACGGAATGGGGAGGTTGATGTGATGAAAAACGCCTATCGTCTGAATACCTTCCTGGCGGCGGTGACTGGCCTGGCATTTCTGGGATACCTGCTGATCCAGACCTATGCCCCCGCCGCCATCCTCCCCCCGGTAGACCTGATGCTGGTCAGCGGCCTCTCCCTGCTGGCCCTTGTCCTGGAGTCCTACTCCGGGCCCCGGGTGGAGCGGCGGATCTGGCCCATGGTGGCCCTGCTGGCCGGGGTGACCTTCGCCCTGCTCCCCCTGGCCGCCGGACTGGTGGCCCTTCAGGAGCTGCTCCGGTTTACGGTGGTGAGCTGCGGGGCCTTTCTGGTGCTGACCTTCCTGTTTACCGCCATCTGCGAGCGCCTGGCCTCCGGCCCGGCGGGCAGGCTGGCGCCGCTGCTCTCCGCCGGCGTGCTGTTTCTGGCCGTTCAGGGGTGCAGCAGCCTGTTCCTGTAACCTGACCAACAGAAAAAACAACTGAACAGGTCCAATAAAAGCGGACAATAGACAAAACGCCCCCTGTATAGGAAAATAAACCTATACAGGGGGTATTGGTATATGCAGGGCATCCTGTATCTTCCCGTGACCCGTGATCTCCAGAACAACAGCATCGCGGCTCACAAGAGCGGAATACACATAAGCGCATCCGGCTAAAGACTGGAGAGGTATCGCTTGCGCGACGCCTCTCCACCTAAAAACTCAGTATTTCCTACCAGGGGTCCTTTCGGTGTTGTCCGCACAATCTGGGGCAACTCATTAGGACAGCGGGCATTTTTTGTCAGCAGGAAGCTCTGGTGCGCGCCCAGTAGGCGGCCATGCTCTCGCCGCTCTGGCCGGTGGTCTCCCGGCTGAGATAGTTCCGTAGATTTTCCGGCGGGACCCAGGCCCGGGCGGCGGCCTCGTCGGGGAACTCCACCTCGGCATAGAAAAAGCCGGTGTCCAGGTCACGGTCCACCTGATTTACTTCCAGGATCAGCCCGCCGGGCAGGGGATAGCGGCGCTGCTCCTTCTGGATCATGGGGCCGGTGAGCATCCCGGCCAGGGCCTGGTACTGCTCCGCCGTCACCGGCAGCTCGATCTCCTCCCGGACCAGTCCTCCCTTGCCCTTGAAGCAGACAATATACTGGCAGGGGCCGCCCTGGCGGGCCTCCCGCCGGATCCGGACGGCGGGGTGGGTGGCGAAATAGCCCTGATCCATGTGGATCACGGCGGCGTGCTCCAGCTCCGGCCAGCCGTTGACCAGCCAGCGGCGTTCAATTTCCATAAAGAGCCTCCTTTAGAAGGGCAGGGCCACGATGGCGGGCACCAGAATGGGCACCGCCAGGGAGAGCACCACGCCGGAGGTAAAGGAGTAGATGGTGATGCGCTCATGGGTGGCGCCCACCACCACCGGCAGCACCGTGTCCATGGCGGCGGCGCCGGGCAGGGCGGCGCACTCCACATAGCCGATGTACCGGGCCACCAGGGGGATAAACAGGATGGAAAAGATCTCCCGCATCACGTTGGACAGGAAGGCCACCGCGGAGACCGACAGGGAGTAGGGGGCCAGCAGGGTGGGGGCCAGGGAGTACCAGCCCATACCGGAGGCGGCAGCCATGGAGTCCTTGATCCCCAGGGGGAGGACCAGCCCCGCCAGGGCGGCAAAGACCAGGGTACCGGCGCACACCGCCACCGGCACCAGCAGCACCTGGAACCCGGCGGCCTTGATGTCGCTGATGAGGGTGCCCTGCTTGCCCATGTCCATGCCCACCATGAACAACAGCAGATAGAGGCCGAAGTTGATCACCGTGCCGCAGTGGGCGGTGACGGCGGGAGGAAAGACGAACCGGCCGGCCAGCATACCCAGCACCACCGCAATGACGATCCACTTGGTCAGGGAGTTGTCCGCCTTACCGGCGGTGTGGCCCTCCTGCTCCTGGGTCTGGGCCGAGCCCCGGGGCAGGCCGAACCGGTCCAGCTTCAGCACGAACCGCCGCAGCAGGGAGAGAAAGAGGATGGAGCCCACCATGGCCAGCACCGTGATGAGCAGGGCGGCCAGGCCGATCTGCCCCAGGGAGGAGATAACCTCGTCGTTGGCCCCCAGGTTGACCCCCAGGGTGACAATGAGGATCATCAGGGCCACAAACTGCAGCTTGCCCACCCAGACCAGGGGGCGGCTGCGGACCCCCTTCCGGGAGCCGATGAATGCTCCGACGACCACCAGGGCGATGTAGATTGCCAGATTTGTGAGGGTGCTCAGGGTGGTACCCATAACCATCCGTCCTTTGTGCAAAAAATAGGCCGGGACGCCGCCCGGCAGAGCACATTCTAACATATCCCACAGGGAAAGTCCACCCCAAGAAGGCGGGGTACAGAGGCCCAGCGGCCCCGAGGGAAAGGCTTGTTCTGAGGCATGGCACCAATGGCGGCAAGCTGGCAGGGGAAAAACGCAGCGGTCTCCAGTTTTGCCGGATGACAGGCCGCCGGGCGGCAGCCGAAGTACCGATTTGTGGGAGCCAAACCGAGCCTTGCGGGCTGAGGATTTGCCAGCCGCAGAAAATCCAGCCGCCGCCATGGGCCCCTGGTCCGGGCCGGAGCCCGGCGGCCTTTCGCCCCTTTCCGCCGGTGGAAAGGGGCCCGCCGGAGGTGCCATACTCCCAATCAACGACAAAAGCCCGCCGGAGGGACTTCCCTCCGGCGGGCCTGTTTCTGTTAAAAGTTACTTCTGCTCCCGGGCCTTGGTGTCCACTTCCTCCTTCAGCTGGGCGGCGAAGGCGTCGAAGGACATGACGGTCTGATCGCCGTGGCGGTTGCGGACGGCCACATCGCCGCTCTCGGCTTCCTTGTCGCCCACCACCAGCATATAGGGCACCTTCTCCAGCTGAGTGTCCCGGATCTTCTTGCCGATCTTCTCATTGCGGTGGTCCACCTCCACACGGTAGCCCAGCGCGTCCAGCTTGGCGGATACCTGGTCGGCGTAGGCGGCGGCACGGTCGGTAATGGGCAGCACCTTCACCTGCACAGGAGCCAGCCAGGTGGGGAAGGCGCCGGCGAAGTGCTCGGTGATCACGCCGATAAACCGCTCGATGGAGCCCAGCACCACCCGGTGGAGCATGACGGGGCGGTGCTTCTGGCCGTCCTCGCCGGTGTACTCCAGTTCGAAGCGCTCAGGCAGCTGGGAGTCCAGCTGAACGGTGCCGCACTGCCAGGTACGGCCCAGAGAGTCGGCCAGATGGAAGTCCAGCTTGGGGCCGTAGAAGGCGCCGTCGCCCTCGTTGACCACAAAGTCCTTGCCCATCTCGGTAATGGCCTCTTTCAGAATGTCCTGGTTGTGCTCCCACTGCTCCACGGTGCCGATATGATCCTCAGGCATGGTGGACAGCTCGATCTGATAGGGCAGGCCAAAGACGGAATACACCTCGTCAAAGAGCTTGACCACGTTCTTGATCTCGTCCTTCAGCTGCTCCTGGGTCATGAAGATGTGGGCGTCGTCCTGAGTGAAGCAGCGCACCCGGAACAGGCCGTGAAGGGCGCCGGACAGCTCATGCCGGTGGACCAGGCCCAGCTCGCCCACACGCAGGGGCAGGTCCCGGTAGCTGTGGGGCTCGCTGGAGTAGACCAGCATGCCGCCGGGACAGTTCATGGGCTTGATGGCAAAGTCGGTGTCGTCAATAACGGTGGTATACATGTTGTTTTTGTAGTGGTCCCAGTGGCCGGAGCGCTCCCACAGCTGGCGGTTGAGCATGATGGGGGTGGAGATTTCCACATAGCCGTAGCGCTTGTGGACCTGGCGCCAGTAGTCAATCAGGGTGTTGCGCAGCACCATGCCCTTGGGCAGGAAGAAGGGGAAACCGGGGCCCTCATCCCGCAGCATAAACAGGCCCAGCTCCTTGCCCAGCTTCCGGTGGTCACGCTTCTTGGCCTCCTCGATACGGGCCAGGTACTCGTCCAGCTCGTCCTTCTTGGGGAAGGCGATGCCGTAGATGCGCTGCAGGGTCTCCCGGTTGGAGTCCCCCCGCCAGTAGGCGGAGTTGCAGGCGGTGAGCTTGATGGCGTTGCCCTTGATCCGGCCGGTGGAGTCCAGGTGGGGGCCGGCGCACAGGTCGGTAAACTCCCCCTGCTTGTAGAAGGAGATGTGGGCGTCCTCCGGCAGGTCCTGGATGAGCTCAACCTTGAAGGGCTCGCCCTTCTCCTCCATGAACTTGAGAGCCTCCTCACGGGGCAGCTCAAACCGCTCCAGCTTCAGCTTCTCCTTGCAGATTTTGCGCATCTCGCCCTCGATCTGCTCCAGGTGCTCGGGGGTGAAGGAGAAGGGGGCGTCCATATCGTAATAGAAACCCTCGTCGATGGAGGGGCCGATGGCCAGCTTCACCTCGGGCCACAGCCGCTTCACGGCCTGGGCCATCACATGGGAGCAGGTGTGCCAGTAGGTCTTGCGGTACTCGGGATTTTCAAAGCTGAATTCGTTCTTGACTTCTTCGGACATGGTAATTCCTCCTTAACAATTTGGGGCGGAGGGTAATAAAAAACGCCTCACCCCTGATTGGTCAGGGGTGAGGCGCAAAAAACGTCCCACGGTTCCACCCTGCTTGCATAGAGCGCGGAGGCGCCCGTTTGGAGGGCGCGCAGCGTGACTTCATGCCGCTTGTGACTTCCTGTAACGGGAAAGCCCCGGCCCGGTCATCCCGGGCGGCTCGGGAGTGGTACAGCCGCCGCGTGTCGTGGGACCCTTCCACCAGATGGGCCCCTCTCTGTCCGCCGCTGTGCGGGTTCTTCTCCGTCCATGCCAATTTTACAAGGGCAATATATCACCAAATGCCCGCCCTGTCAAGCGGGAAGGACAGGAAAGAAGGGCGGGCAAAAAATGAAATTAACAGTTTATTCACAATGGGGACACGATTTAGCCTTATTTACCAGGTATGATACACACAGATTCAGAGATGAATCGAATGCAAGACCATCCTCCCAAACCAATTCCTCTCTTATCCCTCTCCAACACCTTTGCAAACACACACAACACACACCCAAAAAGCCCCGGCCTTTGGCCGGGGCTTTTTGGGCCTTCGCGTTGCAATCGTCTGGAAATTGGGGTATGATAAAATCAAATTCCGTGTTGATACAAAAGGAGGCGCTGTCCATGCGCGACGGATTTGTGAAAGTGGCCGCCGGCACCCCCAGAATCCGGGTGGCCGACTGCCGTTACAACGCCGAACAGATTTTTACCCTCATGCGGGAGGCCGACAAGCAGGGGGTTAAAGTGCTGGCCCTGCCGGAGCTCTGCCTCACCGGCTACACCTGCGGGGACCTGTTTCTCCAGCCCACCCTGCTGAAGGGGGCGGAGGAGGGTCTGCGCACCATTCTGGACGCCACCAAGAATCTGGACATGGTGGCCGCCGTGGGCCTGCCGGTGTGGAATAAATGGGACAACAAACTGTATAACTGTGCGGCGGTGATACAGAGCGGAGAGATTTTGGGGCTGATCCCCAAGACCTACCTGCCCAACTACGGGGAATTTTATGAGGGGCGCTGGTTCGCGTCGGGGGCCGGGGTGGACGGCTCGGTGAGCCTGTGCGGGGAGCAGGTGTCCCTCTGCGACCGGCTGGTCTTTGCCTGCAGCAACCCCGACCTGCCCGAGCTGGTGATCGGGGTGGAGCTGTGTGAGGATCTGTGGGCGCCCGAGCCCCCCTCCGCCGCCCTGGCCCGGGCGGGAGCCACCGTCATTCTGAACCTGTCGGCCTCCAACGAGCTGGTGGGCAAGGCCTCCTACCGCCGGGGGCTGGTGTCCGGCCAGTCCGGCCGGCTGGTGTGCGGCTATGTGTACGCCGACGCCGGGGAGGGGGAGTCCACCACCGACCTGGTGTTTGCCGGGCACAATATCATCGCCGAAAACGGCGGGATCCTGGCCCAGCGGCGGTTTGCCTGCGGCCTCACCGTCAGCGAGCTGGACGTGAAGCGGCTCACCTACGAGCGGCAGCGGATGAACACCTACAGCGCCGACAAGAGCCGGGAGATCTGGCGCATCGCCTTCGACCTGGAGCTGGCCGACACCCGGCTGACCCGGCCCGTGTCCTCCACCCCCTTCGTGCCCCAGGACCAGAACGACCGGGCGGAGCGGTGCAACGAGATTTTGTATATCGCCGCCCTGGGCCTGAAAAAGCGGCTGGAGCACACCGGCGCAAAGACGGCGGTGGTGGGCCTGTCCGGCGGGCTGGACTCCACCCTGGCGGTGCTCATCACCGCCCTGTCCATGGAGATGCTGGACCGCCCCGCCAGCGATATCATCGCCGTCACTATGCCCTGCTTCGGCACCACCGACCGCACCCGGTCCAACGCCGTGCTGCTGGCCCAGCGGCTGGGCTGCACCCTCAAGACCATCGACATCGGCCGGGCGGTGAAGGTCCACTTTGAGGACATCGGCCAGTCCATGGAGGACCACGACGTGACCTTCGAGAACGGCCAGGCCAGAGAGCGCACCCAGGTGCTCATGGATATCGCCAACCAGACCGGCGGGCTGGTGATCGGCACCGGGGACCTCTCCGAGCTGGCCCTGGGCTGGTGTACCTACAATGGAGACCACATGAGCAACTACGCTGTCAACGCCGGGATCCCCAAGACCCTGGTACGCCATCTGGTCAGCTTTATCTCCGACGACAAGGAGGCGGAGGATCCCCAGCTCTCCGGCGTGCTCTCCGACATTCTGGACACCCCCGTGTCCCCCGAGCTGCTCCCCGCCATTGAGGGGCAGATCGCCCAAAAGACCGAGGATCTGGTGGGCCCCTATGAGCTCCACGACTTCTACCTCTATTATGCCATCCGCTGGGGCTTCCCGCCCCGGAAGGTGCTCCGCCTGGCGGAGCAGGCCATGGGCAAGCGGTATGACCGGGCTACCCTGCTCAAGTGGCTGAACAGCTTCTACCGCCGCTTCTTCTCCCAGCAGTTCAAGCGCTCCTGCCTGGCCGACGGCCCCAAGGTGGGCTCGGTGGCCCTGTCCCCCCGTGGGGACTGGCGGATGCCCTCCGACGCGGTGGCCGCCCTGTGGCTGGAGGAGCTGGAGGAGCTGGAGGGCCTGAGCTGACGTGAATCTCTATTTCGATCTGTTCTGGACCTTTGCCAAAATCGGCGTATGTACCTTTGGCGGGGGGTACGCCATGCTGTCCATCCTCCAGCGGGAGCTGGTGGAAAAGCGGCATTGGGCCAGCGAGGAGGAGCTGTCCGACTATTTCGCCATCGGCCAGTGTACCCCCGGTATCATCGCCGTCAACACCGCCACCTTCGTGGGCCACAAGCTGAAAGGGGCGGCGGGGGGCGTGGCCGCCACCCTGGGCCTGGTGTTTCCCTGCCTGGTGATCATCATGCTCATCGCCGCCTTTTTGCAGAATTTCGCCCATCTGCCCGTGGTGGTCCACGCCTTCAACGGGGTGCGGGCCTGCGTGTGCGCCCTGATCCTGTCCAGCGTCCTCAAGCTGCGCAAGTCCACCGTGGTGGATAAACCCACCGTGGTCATCTTCGCGGCGGTACTGATTCTGGCGGTGGTGGGCAACTTTGCCGCCTTTCCCGCCAATACCCTGGGCGCCGTGCTGGGCTATGTGTGCTCCCCCATTGTGCTGGTAGTGGCGGCGGGCGTCACCGGATTGTGCGTCCGGGCGGCGAAGGGAGGGCTGAAGGAATGATCTATCTCCAGCTCTTCTTTGAGTTCTTCAAGGCGGGCCTCTTCGCCATCGGCGGGGGCCTGGCCACCATCCCCTTCCTCACCGACATGGGAGCCCGTACCGGCTGGTTCTCCGCCGGGGAGCTGGCCAACATGATCGCCATTTCCGAGTCCACCCCCGGCCCCATGGGGGTGAACATGGCCACCTACGTGGGCTTCCACATCGGCAGCCTGGCGGGGGGAGTTGTGGGGGGGATCGCGGGAGGCGTCATCGCCACCCTGGGGCTGGTGTGTCCCTCCATCATCGTCATCCTCATCATCGCCGGATTTCTGAAAAAATTCCGGGAGAGCCGGGGAGTGGACGCGGTGTTCTACGGCATCCGGCCCGCCTCCACCGCCCTCATCGCCGCCGCCCTGGTGGAGGTGTGCGCCATCGCCCTGGTGAACACCGGGGCGGCCTTTGGCGGGGCGGACTTCTTCCGCTGGAAGGCGATCCTCCTGGCGGCGGCGGTCTTTGTCTGCCTCCAGGTGGGGCCGCTGAAAAAGCTCCACCCCATCGCCTTTATCGCCGCCTCGGCGGTGCTCGGGGTGCTCTTTCAATTCTGAAACGGAAAACGACCCGCAAAGCCGCCGGCTTTGCGGGTCGTTTTTTGTCACAGCAGACAGCGCTCGCCCTGCTCCAGGTAGTGGGCGTCGGAGCGTACCGTCAGGCGGCGGGGAGAACAGCTTTCGGGCAGATAAAACCGTATGCCCCTCAGGACCAGGTCGGTGGCCGCCGGTCCGTGGTGGGCGGGGACGGCGAAGATCCGGCTGCCCCGGATCACGTCCCCCTCCAGCACCTCCACCGATACCGCCACCCGCCGCTCGGGCAGCACCCCCGCCAGCCGGAGGGAACAGTCCAGGGTCTGCCAGCCGCCGGGCTCCAGGGAGCCCAGGTCGCAGTACAGCGTCCCGCCCTCCAAGGTCAGCTTGCGTTCCAGCATGGGACACACCCCCAAACAAAGTCATACGGCGGGCATGGCTGCCCGCCGTATGTAGACGACCGGTTGGGGGCCGCTTCATCCTATGCTCAGCGGACCTGTCCCGTGCCGTAGATGATGAACTTGCTGGAGGTCAGCTCCTCCAGGCCCATGGGGCCCCGGGCGTGCATCTTCTGGGTGGAGATGCCGATTTCCGCCCCCAGGCCGAACTCAAAGCCGTCGGTGAACCGGGTGGAGGCGTTGACGTACACCGCCGCGGCGTCCACCACGTCCAGGAACCGCTGGGCGGCGTTGTAGTCGTTGGTGACGATGGCCTCGGAGTGGCCGCTGCCGTGGGCGGCGATGAAATCGGTGGCCTCGTCAAAGCCGCCCACCACCTTGACGGCCAGGATGTAGTCGCCGAACTCGGTGTCCCAGTCGGCCTCTGAGGCGGGCTTTACAAAGTCCCCCAGAATGGCCCGGGTCTCCGGGCAGCCCCGCAGCTCCACGTCCTTGGTCTGGAGCAACTGCCAGGCCATGGGGAGAAAGTCCCGGGCGATCCCCCGGTCCACCAGCAGGCACTCGGCGGCGTTGCACACCGAGGGCCGGGAGGTCTTGGCGTTGTGGATGATCCGGGCAGCCATGTCCAGGTCGGCCCCCTCGTGGACGTACACGTGGCACACCCCCACGCCGGTCTCGATCACCGGCACCCTGGCGTTTTCCACCACGCTGCGGATGAGCCCCGCGCCCCCCCGGGGGATGAGCACGTCCAGATATTCGGTGAGGCCCATCAGCTCGTTGGCGCTCTCCCGGCTGGTGTCGGTCACCAGAGCCACGCAGTCCCGGGGCAGGCCGGCCCCCTCCAGAGCGTCCCGCATGACGGCCACAAAGGCCTGGTTGGACCGGAAGGCCTCCTTGCCCCCCCGGAGGAGCACCGCGTTGCCCGACTTGAGACACAGGGCGGCGGCGTCCACCGTCACGTTGGGCCGGGCCTCATAGATGATGCCGATGACCCCCAGAGGCACCCGGCGCTTGCCGATGGTGAGGCCGTTGGGCCGGGTGGACATCCTGGTGACCTCCCCAATGGGGTCGGGGAGGGCGGCCACCTGCCGCACCCCCTCCACAATGCCGGCGATGCGGCCCTGGTCCAGAGCCAGCCGGTCCAGCAGGGCGGGGCGGAGCCCGGCGGCCTTGCCCGCCTCCAGGTCGGCGGCGTTGGCGGCCAGGATCTCCCCCTGCCGGGCCACGATGGCGGCGGCGATGGCCTCCAGCGCGGCGTTTTTCCGGGCGGTGCCCGCCACGGACAGCACCCGGGCGGCATTTTTGGCCGCCAGGCCCTGGGTTTCCAACTGTGTCATAGTCGTTCACTCCTTATTTGTCAGATCAAAGGGTCAGGCCGGTCAGCGGGGCCGGGTAAACCGGGTGCCCACGTCCTTGCCCGCCACAATATCGTAAACGGCCTCCATGTTGCTGCCGTTGGCGATGACCATGTCGATGCCCGCCTCCAGGCAGAGCTGGGCGGCGTTGAGCTTGGTGGTCATGCCTCCGGTACCCCGCCAGGTGCCCGCGCCCCCCGCCATGGCCCGCAGCTCCCGGGTGACGGCGGAGACCTGGTGGATCAGTTTGGCCTCCGGGTGGGTGCGGGGGTCGGCGTCGTACAGCCCGTCGATGTCGCTGAGCAGGATCAGCAGGTCGGCCCCACACAGCCGGGCCACCATGGCGGACAGGGTGTCGTTGTCGCCCAGCACCTTGCACTGGCCGGTCTCAATCTCCGCCGAGGATACCGAGTCGTTCTCGTTGACGATGGGGATGACCCCCAGCTCCAGCAGAGCCTCAAAGGTGTTGTGCAGGTGCTCCGAGCGGACGGGGGCGTCCACGTCCTCCCCGGTGAGGAGGATCTGGGCCACCGTCCGGTTATATTCGGAGAAAAATTTGTCGTAGACGTGCATCATCATGCACTGGCCCACGGCGGCGGTGGCCTGCTTCATCCGCAGCTCGGAGGGCCGCTCCGGCAGGCGCAGCTTCTTGGTGCCGATGCCGATGGCGCCGGAGGACACCAGCACCACCTGACAGCCCATGCCCTGCAGGTCAGAGAGCACCCGGGCCAGGTGCTCCATATTATGTAGATTCAGGCTGCCCGTCTCCCGGGTGAGGGTGGAGGTGCCCACCTTGACCACAACCCGGCGGATCTCCCGCTGTTTTTCCAAAATGTCTCATCCTCTCCGGCGGCTTTTCCGCCATATATTATCATACCACAGATCCCCATTGCAATAAAGTGTAAAAGCAAAGAAAAGAAAGGGGGGAATCAGGAAAGAAAACCGAAGGTTTTAGCACTTTTTCGTGGTTTCCCGGTTGAAATTTGTGCGGGTTTGGAGTACAATAGCCTCCGCTGGTAAAAAAAGAGGCTGGAAAGAGGTGGGGAAATGCTCAATATTGTGCTTTTTGAGCCGGAGATCCCACAAAATACCGGGAATATCGCCCGCACCTGCGCGGTGACGGGAACCCGGCTCCATCTCATTGAGCCCCTGGGCTTTGATATCAGCGACAAGGCGGTCAAGCGGGCGGGGCTGGACTACTGGCATCTGGTGGACGTACGGGTCTACCAGGGCCTGGACGACTTTTTCCGCAAGACAAAGGCGCAGGACATCTGGCTGGCCACCACCAAGGCCCCCAGGTCCTACACCCAGGCGGTTTTCCGGGATGAGTGCTATCTCATCTTCGGCAAGGAGACCGCCGGCCTGCCGGAGGAGTTCCGCATGGCCCACAGCGACCGCTGCATTCGTATCCCCATCCGGGCGGAAGCCCGGTGTCTGAACCTGTCCAACGCCGCGGCCATCGTGACCTATGAGGCGCTGCGGCAGCTGGACTTCCCCGGCCTCACCGGGGAAGGTGAGATGAAAGGAGCTTGTACAGGATGAACTACAACAAGAAAACTGTGAAGGACATCGATGTGGCCGGCAAGAAGGTTCTGCTGCGCTGCGATTTCAACGTGCCCATGGCCAAGGACGGCAGCGGCGTCATCACCGACGACAAGCGCATCCGGGCCGCTCTGCCCACCATCCAGTACCTGCTGGACCAGAACGCCGCCGTGATCGCCTGCTCCCACATGGGCAAGCCCAAGGGCGAGGTGGTGCCTTCCCTGAGCCTTAAGCCGGTGGCCGCCCGCCTGAGCGAGCTGCTGGGCAAGGACGTGATCATGGCCGAGGACGTGGTGGGCCCCGACGCCCAGGCCAAGGCCGCCGCCCTGAAGCCCGGCCAGATCATGCTGCTGGAGAACACCCGCTTCGAGAAGGGCGAGACCAAGAACGATCCCGAGCTGGCCAAGGCCATGGCCTCCATGGCTGAGGTTTACGTATCCGACGCCTTTGGCGCTGTCCACCGCGCCCACGCCTCCACCGCCGGCGTGGCCGACTACCTGCCCGCCGTGTCCGGCTTCCTGATCCAGAAGGAGCTGGAGATCATCGGCGGCGCCCTGGCCAATCCCAAGCGGCCCCTGGTGGCCATCCTGGGCGGCTCCAAGGTGTCCTCCAAGATCGGCGTCATCAACAACCTGCTGGAGATCGCCGACACCATCATCATCGGCGGCGGCATGACCTACACCTTCCTGAAGGCCCAGGGCGGCTCCATCGGCAAGTCCCTGCTGGAGGAGGACTGGCTGGACTACTGCAACGACATGATGAAGAAGGCCCAGGAGAAGGGCGTCAAGCTGCTGCTGCCCGAGGATACCGTGTGCGCCAAGGAGTTTTCCGCCGACGCCCAGCCCATGACCGTGGACAGCATGCACATCCCCGACGACTGCCTGGGCATGGACATCGGCCCCAAGGCCATCGCCGCTTACAGCGAGGCTGTGAAGGATGCCGGCACCGTCATCTGGAACGGGCCCATGGGCGTGTTTGAGTTTCCCGCCTTCGCCGCCGGCACCAAGGCCGTGGCCGAGGCTCTGAGCAAGAGCAGCGCTATCACCATCATCGGCGGCGGCGACTCCGCGGCCGCTGTGCAGCAGCTGGGCTACGCCGACAAGATGACCCACATCTCCACCGGCGGCGGCGCCTCCCTGGAGTTCATGGAGGGCAAGGAGCTGCCCGGCGTGGCCTGCCTGCTGGACGCTTAATATATAGATAGGCGCCGCCGCGCGAGCGGAAGCGAGCCGCGCCGCAGGCGCGTCCAAGCGTTTGCGCAGCAAACCTTGCCGCAGGGCGAATTTACTTCGCCCGAGGATGTGAAATCCAAAGGGGTCCCCGGCGGAGCTGTGCTCCGTTGGGGATGCGCCTCCCTGGAGTTCATGGAGGGCAAGGAGCTGCCCGGCGTGGCCTGCCTGCTGGACGCTTGATTTTGTGGCGTAAATTGCCTGCTGGACAAGTAATTTCAACATCGTCGGTTCATGGACCTGAAATAGAAGACTGGAAGAAAGAGGTAAGATCCCAATGAACAGAAGATACCGCAAGACCATTATCGCCGGAAACTGGAAGATGAACAAGACCCTCACCGAGACCAAGGCCTTTGCCGAGGAGCTCAAGCCCCTCATTGGCAAGCCCAAGTGGTGTGAGGTGGTGCTGTGCGTGCCCTCCGTGAACCTGCAGGCCGCCGTGCGGCTGTTCAAGGAGAGCCGGGTGGCCATCGGCGCCGAGACCTGCCACTATGAGTCTCACGGCGCTTTCACCGGCGAGGTCTCTCCCGAGATGCTCAAGGACATCGGCGTGAAGTACGTGATCATCGGCCACTCCGAGCGCCGCCAGTACTACAACGAGACCGACTTCACCGTGAACAAGAAGGTCCACGCCGCTCTGGAGGCCGGCCTGTACCCCATCGTTTGCGTGGGTGAGAGCCTGGAGCAGCGGGAGCTTGGGGTCACCATGGACCTCATTTCCTACCAGGTGAAGGCCGCCCTGTCCGGCGTGCCCGCCGACAAGATGCGCCATGTGGTCATCGCCTATGAGCCCATCTGGGCCATCGGCACCGGCAAGACCGCCACCGCCGAGCAGGCCAACGAGGTCTGCGAGGCCATCCGCGCCGTCATCCGCAAGCTGTACGGCGCCCGCGTGGCCCGCGCCGTCACCATCCAGTACGGCGGCTCCATGAACGCCAAGAACGCCCAGGAGCTGCTGGCCCAGCCCGACGTGGACGGCGGCCTGATCGGCGGCGCCTCCCTGAAGGCCCCCGACTTTGTGGAGATCATCAACGCCGCCAATCAGGAATAAGGCAGCAGGCTGGTCAGAGAACAAGAGGTACACTATGAGTAAAACACCGACTACCCTGATTATCATGGACGGCTTTGGCCTGCGCGCCGACAAGAACGGCAACGCCATCGCCGCCGCCCATACCCCCAATCTGGACAAGATCTTTGCCGAGAACCCCGGCTGCAAGCTGGCGGCCTCCGGCATGGACGTGGGCCTGCCCGAGGGCCAGATGGGCAACTCCGAGGTGGGTCACACCAACATCGGCGCCGGCCGGGTGGTGTTCCAGGACCTGCCCCGGATCACCAAGTCCATTCAGGACGGCAGCTTCTTTGAAAACGAGGCCTATATCGAGGCCATGGACGACTGCAAGGAGCGGGACGGCGCGCTGCACGTGTTCGGTCTGCTCAGCGACGGCGGCGTTCACAGCCACATCACCCACATCTTCGCCCTGCTGGAGCTGGCCAAGAAGCGGGGACTGCGCCGGGTGTTCATCCACTGCTTCCTGGACGGCCGGGACGTGCCCCCCGCCTCCGGCAAGGAGTACGTGGAGCAGCTGGTGAACAAGTGCAAGGAGATCGGCGTGGGCCAGGTGGCCACCGTCATGGGCCGCTTCTACGCCATGGACCGGGACAAGCGTTGGGACCGCCTGCAGCGGGCCTATGACGCCATCGTCCTGGGCGTGGGCGCCGAGAACGCCGACCCGGTGGACGCCGTGCAGAAGTCCTATGACGCCGGGGTCACCGACGAGTTTGTGGAGCCAATCGTGTGCGCCAAGGAGGGCAAGGTGAAGGAGGGCGACTCCATCATCTTCATGAACTTCCGCCCCGACCGGGCCCGGGAGATCACCCGCTGCTTCGTGGACCCCGCCTTCACCGACGTGGAGCGGAAAAAGGGCTATTTCCCTGTGACGTACGTGTGCACCACCGAGTACGACGCCACCATGCCCAACGTGCTCATCGCCTTCCCCC